>Ga0207708_10001407_pt1 | contig 18039 bp, 14 predicted proteins | sample KBSK5101metaG_FD_184340 | JGI IMG/M metagenome (GOLD analysis project Ga0207708, IMG submission 184340) | Corn, switchgrass and miscanthus rhizosphere microbial communities from Kellogg Biological Station, Michigan, USA - KBS K5-10-1 metaG... | ecosystem: Host-associated > Plants > Roots >...
CTTACCTGCCGGACTGGGACAACGCGATCCTGTTCTGCGAGGACGTGCGCGAGGATCTCTACCGCGTCGATCGCATGCTCACGCAGTTGAAGCTGGCGGGCGTGCTGGGAAAGATCAAGGGATTCGTGTTCGGCGGCTGCTCCGAGTGCGGCCCCGGCGACGGCAACTACGGCGCGCTGACGCTGGAGGAAATCTTCGCGGACCACATCAAGCCGCTCGGCGTGCCGGCCTGGTCGGGCGCGATGATCGGCCACGCGCAGCCGCAGTGGACGGTGCCGGAAGGGGCGCAGGTGGAGATCGACGCCGCCGCGGGAACGATCGCGCTGCTCGAGTCGCCGGTCAGCTGAGCGCTAGCGCGGGCACCGCGCGACGGTGATCCGGCGCATGACGTCGCCTTCCTGGATGGCGTCGACGACCGGCATCTCGTTGTCGGCGATCGCCGCGAAGACGGTGTAGTCGTCGTTCAGCCGCGGGTTGTCGACCATGTTCACGAAGAACTGCGCGTCGCCGGTGTTCCGGCCGCGCGTCGACAGCCCGACGGTGCCGCGAACGTTGGCGGCGTTCACCTCGTCGCGCATGAATTCCCGGGAGCCGACGTACTCGTTGGCGCCCGGGCTCCCACCCTGGATCACGAAGTTCGGCACGATGCGATGGATGGTGAGCCCGTCGTAGTAGTGATCGCCGGCCAGCTTCAGGAACCGCTCGACGGTAATCGGCGCCATGTCGGGCAGCATCTTCATCCTGAACGACTTCCCCGACTCCAGCTCGATCAGCGCGCACTGGCGGAGATCGGCGGGCACGTCCGTCGAGCCGCGAAGGATCGGGATCGGCGCGGCGGCGGCCGCCTTGCCGGTGGCGCGCGTCATGATCTCGGCGGTCTTCTCCGCCACGCGCGGATCGAAATCCTTGAGCAGCGGCGCCAGCTCGAGGGCATCGTCGCCGACGACGTGCACGGCGATGGCATCCAGCAGCGCAAGCCTGGCGTCGCGCGACGTTTCGCTCTGCGCCCTGGTAATCCGGAGCAGGCTGGTGGCCAGCGGACGGAACAGCCGCCGTTCCGGAGGACTCTCCTTCAGCAGGAGCGCTGCGGCGCGAACCGCCTGGAGGCCCTCGTGCGCGAGCGCCGCCACCGCTGCCGCGTCGGCGCCTGGAGTCTTGAGTCGTCGCATCGCCGGCAGCGCCGCTTCGACCACGTTCGCGTTGGCGTCGGAGGCGAGCTTCTCCAGCCGCGCCTGGTCGTTCATTGCCGCCGCGGCGCGGACGGCATACAGGCGGACCCACGGGTTGACATGCGTGGCGAAGGCTTCCATCGACAGCGCCGCGCGGTCGGGTGCGCGCTTCGCCAGGGCCACGAAGGCGTGCGCCTCGCGATGCCATGACGTCGTCGACTGCGGCGTCCGCGCCTCGGCGATGACGCGATTGGTGATGCCTTCGTCGTCCTTGCAGGCATCGCCCAGCGCGTCGAGCGCCGCGAGCGCCACGTGCAGTGCGTCGTCGCCAATCATCCCGGTCAGCGGCTCGCATCCCATCGCGGCCGGTCCGCCGCGCCGCGCGTACGCCGTCACCGCTTCGTAGCGGACTTGCGGCGCCGCGTCTTCCAGTCGCTCGCGAACGAGCGCCAGCCGCGCGTCGCTTTCGAGACCGGCGCCCGCGCCCCCGAGAAGGGCGGTCGCCAGCCGCCGGACCTGCCAGTCATCGTCCTTCAGCGCAACCTTCTCCAGGTCCGGATCCACGCCTCCGGCGGCGAGCAGGGCGCTGAAGGCGTAGAGCCGCGCGGTCGTCCCATCGTTCGGAGCGGTGTTCTCGATCACCTTCGCCAGCAGGGTTCTCGAGTCGTCATCCAGTCGCGCCAGCCTGGAGTTCAGACGGGCGAGCGATTCGAAGGACCGCATGACGCTGTTGTAGATGTCCGAAAGTTTTGGATCGTTGGCCGCGCGGACGCCGATTCGCCGCAGCACCTCTTCAGCGCCGTGCAGCTGCGATTCGCTGGCGTACTTGATCCGTCCCATCGGACCAACGGCCCGGGCGGCGAGGCGGAGACCGCCGTCGCTGACGATCGGCTGCATGCCGATCCGGTACAGCCACGCCCACGCGTTCTGCACCAGCGCGGGGTCAGCGGCGGAATCGAAACCCTTCAGCGACTGGGCGATCGCGACGGCGGCGGCCGCCTGGTAGTCCGGCTTGAGTGCGAGCAGCGTGGGAACGACGTGAGGATCCTCGAGGCGGCCGACGGCGCGGATGGCGGCCGAGGCGACGCCGGGATCGCTGGAGTCGGCGATGAGCGGAAGCAGCAGGTCGGCGCCGGCCCAGGCACGTTCCGCCTGCAGGACCGGCAGCGGCTCCGCGCCCAGGGGCTGCACCGACCGCGGGGGGCGTGCCGGCTGCTGCGCCAGCAGCACCGCCACGCACGCCGCCGCCAGGAATTTCATCGTCGCCCTGAATACTCCAGCATCTGGGCCGTCAGGTCCAGCGGATACGAGATCTGGACGTCCGTGATGTTCCCCTGGCCGTCGCGGACGGCATCGAGGCGCGGCTGCACGAATCCGGTGTACGACGGCATGTGCAGGCGATCGACGCGGGCGACGATCTCGTCGCGCAGCGCCGGATCGAAATGGACGCCGTAGGTCTCGAACAGCGCCTTCGCCGCCTCGTAATCCCCTTCCGCCTTGATCCGCTGGACTTCGCTCAGGAGCTGCCCGACGCCGACCTGAAATGCCTTGATGTCGACGACGACGTAGTAGGTCTTGCCGTCGCGGCGCCGCCGCTCGATCGCGCGGGAGTTCTCCATCAGCCAGTGGACGACCATCTGGCGGTTGCGCATGTGGTCTTCTTCGATCTGCGATCCCTCGCGCATGCGCCGCAGCTGGACGAGCGCGTTACGGGCGTAGCCCTCGTACTCGGCGCGGACGATCTCCTCGTGATCGTCCTCCTCGACGAGCCCGAGCTCGACGAGCTTGCGGTTGGGCACGAAATAGAGCGCCACGAGATCCGCGCGCGATTCCTCGAGCGCCGAGTACTGCTCCTTCAGCACCCCCTGCGGGTTGCCCTGGAGATGTTCGGCGACGCGGCCCGAGCCGTGTCCGATCACTTCGTGCAGATCGGTCGTCAGCTCGCTGGCCAGGCTGCTCCACTTCTCGGCGCGCTCGGCCTCCTCGGCGCTCCACGCGAACTCGCGGCGGAACTCCGGCAGCGTGGACTTGTCGTAGGCCTGGTTGGCGTTCGACAGCGAGACCGACTTGCTGCCGTGGTGCTCGCGGATGATCTGATCGTTCGGCAGGTTGATCCCGATCGGCGTGACGGGCCCGGAGTCGCCGGTCTCGATCACGACGTCGATGGCGTTGGCCGACACGCCGCGGACGTTCAGCTTCTTGTATTCGTCGGCCCACGGCATGCGATCCTCGAACCACTGCGCCGCGTCGGCGAGCTTGCGGATGCCCGCCGTCTTGTGGGGATTGACGTAATAGACGAGCGCCTCCCACGCGCCTTTGATGCCACGGGCGTCCATGTAGACCTCGACGAACCCGTTGATGGTGTCGACGGGGGAATCGCGGTCGTGCACCCAGGCGATGTCGTAGGCGACGCGGTCCTCGGTCTCGCCGGTCTGGTAGAAGCGGATCAAGGCGGCCAGCGCCTTCGCCATCGGCTCGGTGGCGAACGGGATCGCGGCCTCGAGGTGCCTGACGATCTCGCGGATCTCCTTGTCGTAGCGTCCGCCGACGCGATACACCTCTTCGACCAGTTGGCCGTCGCGCTTCACGAGGCGCGAGTTCAGCGGATAGCGCTCCTCGAAGCCGGCGAGATCGGCCATGGTCAGGCCTGAGTACAGGTTGTTCGCGCTCGCCTGCAGGATGTCCTTGCCCGCGCCCGGCGTCTTGCTGGTGACGATCGCATCGACGTCCGGGTCGAAGAACAGCGGATCGAACCGGTCGAGATCGGCGGGCAGCTTCGCGCCGTTGTCGGCGGCCTGCCGCGCCGCCGCCCTGAACGCTTCCGGCGTGCACTTCAGGACGAACTTGCGCGCGGTGAGGTTGTTGTAGGGGCCGGTGTTGATCCAGAACAGCTTCGTGTAGCGGACGATCTCGGCAAGCGTCTCGGGATCGATGCCGCTGGCGTGCGTGACGATCTCCTCGAGCACGTCACGCATCGCGAGGTTGTGCTCGTAGCGCTGGTCGTAATAGATGTCGCGTCCCGCCAGCGCCGCGTGATACAGGTGATAGATCAGGATCTTCTCGCGCAGCGCGAGATCGGCAAAGCCGTCGGCGTAGAGCTGGACGACGGCGGCTTCGTCGACGCGTTCGAGCAGGTACCTCCGCGTGTCGACCTGGGAGACGGCGGGGGAGGTCATCGAGCCCCTCCGCCGCGAAGGCTGGCGTCGTACATGGACCCGTACTCCAGGTACTGTTTGACCGCGTCGCGCGGGTAGCTGATCGTGACGGCGGTCGCGTTCCCCTTGCCGTCGAGCGTGGCGGCGAGCCTGGCGTTGACGCCCGCCCAGTAGGGGGGCAGATCGAGCTTCTTGTAGCGCGCCACCACCTGGTCGCGGAGCTTCGGATCGAAGTGCACGCCGTACTTGTCGACGAGGGCCTTGATGGCGTCGTAATCCCCTTCGGCCTTGATCCGCATCAGCTCGGCGAGCAGCAGGCCGACCCCCTGGCGCATCTTCGCGTAGTCGGTGACGCGCACGTAGGTCTTGCCGTTCCTGTCGACGTACTCGATCGCGCCGGTCTTGTCCTTGATGTAGTGGGCGATCAGCTGCCGGTCCCGCTGGTGATCCTCTTCGATCGTCGACCCGCTCGGGATGCGGCGAAGCTGCGTCAGCGGCGCGCGCGCGGCGTTGTCGTACATCGCCTTGGCGACCTCCTCCTGCTCCTGCACCAGGCCCAGCTCCTTCAGCTTCGGATCGTTGATGTTCCAGAGGCCCATCAGGTCGGCGCGCGCTTCCTCGAGCGTCGAGTAATACTCCTTGAGGAACTTGGCGGGGCTGCCCTGCACCTTGTCCGACAGCTTGCCGGAGCCGTGGCCGATGACTTCGTGCATGGCGGTCAGCAGGTCTTCGGCGTCCTCGCTGTACTTCTTGCTGCGCGCGATCTCCTCGGGCGAGGCGCCGAACTCGTCGATCGACGAACCGGACGCGCCGCTCATCGCGTGGCTGCTGCCCAGCAGCAGGAAGTTCTTGGTGCCGTACTTGGCGTGGATTTCCTGCTCGTTCGGCAGGTTGTCGCCGATGGTGTTGACGTGGAAGTCACCGGTCTCGATCAGCACTTCGACCGCCTTCACGACCGGCGGCGTGAAGTCGCGCTTCTTGTACTTCGCGTCCCACGGCGCCTTCTCTTCGAAATAGGCGGCGTTCTTCGCGAGGTTGGTCATCACGTTGGTGACCGCCCGATCGGTCACGGTCACGAAGGCCTGCGACGTGCCCTTGGCACCGCGCGCGTCGCGATAGACCTCGATGAAGCCGCTCGCGAAGTCCACCGTCGCGTCGTTGCGCACCCAGTTGCCGCCGAACGTCAGCCAGTCCTTCGGATCGCCGGTCTGGTAGAAGCGAATCAGGTCGGCAATGACCTGGGCCTGCGCCGGCTCGGCCACCTCACGCGCCTTCTCGAGATACCCAATCGCCTTCTTCAGAAACGTCGCGTAGAGACCGGGCGCCACCTTCCCGTCGGGTGTCCCGGCGCGATAGACCTGCTCGGTCAGACCGCCCGGGCCTTTCACGACGCGCGAGTTGAGCGGATACCGCTCGGTGAAGCCCTTCAGGTCCGCGAGCGTCGTCCCCTCGTAGAACGTGTTCGCGCTCGCCTGCAGGATGTCCTTCCCCGGCGGCGGCGTCTTCGCGGTGATCATCGGCTCGAAGGCGGGATCGAAGATGGACGCCTTCAGATCGGCGAGCTCCTTCTTCACCGCGTCGGCGCTCTCGAGCGGCGGCAGATCGCCCGACCCCGTCTTGAACGCGCCGGCGGCCTGCGCCTTCACCGCAGCGTCCTGCAGTTCCTCGAACGTGAAGCGCGGCATGATCTTCTGCGCGCTGATCTCGTTGTGATTGCCGCGGTTGGCCCAGAAGAGCAGCGCGTACTCGCGAATCGTCGCAAACACCGGCGGCGGCACCGAGGCGTGATGCGCCACCACACCCTCGAGCAGCCGCTTCTGGCGAAGCCCGTATCGCGAGAGCTGGTCATAGATGATCGGGTCGATGGCAATCGACGCCTGCGTCAGCCAGTAGGCCAGCGCCTTCTGCTTCGCGTCGAGCTGCGGAAAGCTCGCCGACTGCAGTTGAATGAACCCCGTATCGGCAACGCGCTCGACCAGCGGCGACTGCGCCGCGGCGACCAGCGCGATTGCGATAAACGAAACGAAACGTTTCATAACCAGATCTTACAACTCTGTTAGAGCTCCACCGACACCATGTACTCAGGCGTGCTACAGCTCCACTTCAGCTCAGCTTCGATGCGCGCGCGCAGCGCGTCCTGGGCCGACGGCTCGCCGTGCACGATGAAAGTCTGCCTGGGAGCGGACTTGTAGCCGCGCAGCCACCGCATGATCTCGTCGGCGTCGGCGTGCGCCGACATCGAGTCGATGCGCTCGATGCGCGCCGCCACCGGCACCCACTGCCCGTGGATCTTGACGCTCTTTTCGCCATCGACGAGCCGGCGGCCGCGCGTCCCGACCCCCTGGTAACCGGCAAACAGGACCGTGTTCTGGACGTTCGGCAGCGCCGCCTTCAGGTGGTGCAGGACGCGGCCCCCCTCAGCCATGCCGCTCGACGAGATGACAATCGACGGGATGCGAGAGGCGGTCAGCTGCTTCGACTCGTCGGGCGAGGCGATGATCCGGAAGCGCTCCGTGCAGAACACGCACATCTCGCGCTCCTGCATGGCCTGGCGGCGGCGGACCGCAGCCGGATGGGGCGCCGCCTCGTCGTGCGGGGCCTTGTCGTCGCGCTGCTCGGGCTGCATCTCCGGATCCAGCTCGTGCACGCGCTCGGTGTATCGGGCCAGCGCGGCCCCAGCCATCGGGCTGTCGAGGAAGACCGGCAGGACCGGGATCCGCTTTTCCAGCTCGAGCCGCCTCAGCCAGTAGATCAGCTCTTCGACACGCCCGATCGCGAACGCCGGCACGATCAGCTTGCCGCCGCGCTCGGCAGTTGCCGTCACGATCTCCGCCAGCCGGGCTCCATCGTCATCCCGCTCGTGCAGCCGATCGCCGTAGGTGGACTCGACCAGCAGGTAGTCGGCCCCGTCAACCGGCGTGGGATCCGGCAGCACGGGGCGGCTGAAGCGCCCGAGATCGCCGCCGAACAGGATCGTCCGCCCGTCGATCTGCATGCGGGCGTAGGACGAGCCGAGCAGGTGTCCGGCGTTGATGAACGTGATCTCGATGCCGCCGGCCACCGGCATCGGGCGGTCGTAGCCGATCGGCTGCAGCTGCGACACGGCGCGAAAGGCGTCGACTTCGCGATAGAGCGGCAGCGCCGGCGCGTGCTTCGTGTAGTTGTGCCGGTTGGCCTGCTCGGCATCTTCTTCCTGGAGGCGACCCGCGTCGGGCAGCACGATCTTGCAGAGATCCTGCGTGCCCTGGGTGCAGAACACCCGGCCGCGGAAGCCCTGCGCCACCAGGCGCGGCAGGTAGCCGCAATGATCGAGGTGCGCGTGCGTGAGGACGATCGCCTCGATGCTCGACGCCGGCACCGGCAGATCCTGCCAGTTGCGAAGCCGGAGCTCCTTGAGGCCTTGAAAGAGCCCGGCGTCCACCATGATGCGCGTGCCGTTGGACTCGACGAGGTACTTGGACCCCGTCACGGTGCGCGCCGCGCCGAAGAACGTCAGCCGGATCATGCGAACAGTCCCACTTGTCCCCCCGTATGCCAGAAGAGCACGGTGCGGTCGTCGAACTCGGCGGCGCGCCCCTTCGCGATCAACCCGGCCATCGCTTTGCCGGTGTAGGTGTGATCGAGGAACATGCCGCCGCGCCGAGCCGCGAGCTCGATCGCCTCGGTCGATTGCGGGGTCGGAATCCCGTAGCCCGCGCCGACGAACGTGTCGTCGATGTCGATCGGTCCCTCGGACAGGAGGCCCGACGGCGTCTTCAGCATCGCTTCCAGGCCCTGCAGCAGGCGCCGGATCTCCGCGGCGATGACGTCGGACGGATCGTCGGCGCTGATCCCGATGACCCTGGTCGAGAGGCCGTGCAGACGGCAGCCGGCGATCAGTCCCGCCTGCGTCCCGCCGGAAGAGGTCGCGACGACGATGACGTCCGGCGCGGACGTCTGCGACAGCAGCTCGCCGACGGCGAGCGCGAACGCGGCGGCGCCGAGCGGCGTCGAGGCGCCGAGCGGAATCACCAGCGGCTGATGCCCCTCGTCACGGAGCTGCGCAGCGAGGCGTTCCATCTCGGGCGCACGCTCGGCGCGCGTCGCGACGTAGCGGATGTCGGCGCCGAGCAGCACGTCGAGCAACGCGTTGGCGGTCGGCTTCGGCGGCGGCGTGCCGTTGACGACGAGGATGCAGCGAAGGCCGAGACGCGCGGCGACGGCGGCGGTGGCGCGCGCGTGGTTCGACTGCACGCCGCCGGTGGTGATCAGCGTGTCGGCTCGTTCGAGCTGCGCCCGCGCGGCGACCAGCTCGAGCTTGCGTACTTTGTTGCCGCCGAACCCAAACGGGATCACGTCGTCCCGCTTGACGAACAAATCGAACGCCTGGCGTGAACGCGGCCAGGGCCCGAGCGCATCGAGAAGGTACGACAGCGATTCGACCGGCGTGGGGGCCAGGATGAGCGGAAGCCGCCCGATCGCGGACAGCCGTCTCAGGGCGGCAGCGGCGTCACTCGTCAATCACGCTAGTATAAAAGGTCGGCCTGTCGGCCCGGGACCCTATGAGCGTACTCGTCGAGCAGTTGCACAGCAGCCCCCAGGTCATCGCGGCGGAGCTCCGTCCGCCCCGTGCGGAGCTGGAGACCGCCGCCAGCATGGACGCGTGGATCGACACCTACCACGCGGTGCGCGGCCTGACGCGAGGCGGCACCTTCGTCTTCCTGACCGACAGCGCCGTCGGGCTGAGGGAAGAGGACAACCTGCGGCACCTGGTCATCAATCTCGGCCGCGACGTGCCGCGCTCGCACGTGGTCCCCTTCCTGACGTGCAAGCACACGGCGGAGTTCTGCCTGGCCTACGCCGATCGCGCGCGTCATCACGGCTTCGAGTCGCTGGTCGTGCTCGGCGGCGACAAGCACGTCGGGCCGCCGCGCTGTGTCGAGCACGCGTGGCAGCTGCGCGAGATGATCCGCGCGCGCGACGGACAGGTCGCGCTCGGCGGCTGGGCCAACCCGCACGGCGACGCCGCGGCGCAGGTGGCGCACCTCCTCGACGATCGCGCGACCGCGGAGTTCTACCTGACGCAGATCGTGTCGCATCACAGCCGTCCCGCCGTGGAGCGCTTCCTCGCCGAAGCAGAGCGCCGGCGGCTTGGACTGCCCGGGATGTTCGGCGTCTTCTACTATCGATCGGCGAACCCGAAGACGCTCGAGACGCTGCGCGAGTTCCTGCCCGTGCCGGTCGCGGCGCTGACGGAGGAGTTCGCGCAGGGCGCCACGCCGGATGCGGTGTGCGCCCGGTCGATCCGCGAGTTGACCGCGGCCGGCGTGCGGCACTTCTACGTCAGCAACCTGCCCGTCAACCGCGCCGCCGCCACGCTGCAACGCATCCTCGCGCTGGTGTAAACGCGTCGTTGCCGGTTGCCCGTTGCCCGTTGCCCGTTGCCGGTTTCCGGTTTCCCGTTTCCCGTTTCCCGTTTCCAGCTTCCTTTGGTATTTGGGTTTTGGGAGTTCAGAGTTGGGTGTTCCTTGGGAGTTGGGAGTTGAGGAGTTGGGAGTTGAGGAGTTGGGAGTTGGTATGATCTGACCATGGGCCAGTTCCTCGATACCATCCCGTTCTCCGGCATCATCCGCATCCGCGACATGATGTACAGCGTCAAGGATCCGTTCCGTCTCGACCAGGGGGACGTCAGCTTCGACGCGCCCGACAGCGTCAAGGCGGCGATGCGCAAGGCGATCGACGAGAATCGCAGCCACTACCTGCAGACGACGGGGCTGCCGCGGCTGCTGGAGCTGCTCGCCGAGAAGCTGAAGACGAAGAACAGGATTCCGGTCGGCGGCCCCGACGAAGTGATGGTCACGACCGGCGGCATCCACGCGCTGTTCATCGTCTGTCAGGCGCTGCTCGAGCCGGGGGACGAAGTGATCGTCCCCGATCCGGAATGGCCCCCCTGCGCCGGCAACGTGGCGCTCGCGCGCGGCGTGCCGGTGCCGTGCCCGCTGCACGAATCGCTCGGATGGCGCTACGACCTCGGCGAGCTCGAGTCGAAGATCACCGCGAAGACGCGCGCCATCTACCTCAACTCGCCGCACAATCCCACCGGCGGCGTGCTGACGCGCGCCGACGTCGAGGCGATTGCCGCGCTCGCCGAGCGCCGCAACCTGTGGATCCTCTCCGACGAAGCGTACGAGGACGTCGTCTTCGACGGCGCGGAACACGTCAGCCCGGCGTCTTTGCCCGGCATGTACGATCGCACGATCTCGTTCTACACCTTCAGCAAGACCTACGCGATGACCGGGCTCCGCCTCGGCTACGCGGTCGCGAAGGACCCGGCGGTGCGCGACCGCATGAAGAAGGCGCTCTTCTACACCGCGAGCAACATCGCGTCGGTCGTGCAGTTTGGCGGCGTGGGGGCGCTCGAAGGATCGCAGTCGGTGGTCACGGCCTTCCGTGACGAGCTCCAGGCCCGGCGCGATCTCTTCTACAACGGGTTGCGCGAGGCGGCCGGCGGCATCTTCAGCGGACAGCCGCCGAAGGGGGCCTTCTACGCGTTCGTCCGCATCAACCCGGAATGGGGCCAGGCGTCGATCCGCAAGGGAGACTCGCTGTCGTGGAAAATGACGGAGTACCTGATTTCCGAGGGACGCATCGGCTGCGTCCCCGGCGCTGACTTCGGCAGGACCGGCGAGGGCTACCTGCGATTCTGTTTCGCGCGCGACCGGCGCGAGCTGGCCGGCGCGCTCGAGTCGATGGCGGCGCTGTTCAGTTCTCGAGCGGATCGCAGTCGGCCAGCAGCTCCAGCAGCAGTTCCGGGCTCGTGATGTGACCGAGGATGAAGGTCCGCGGCCCCGGCGTCCGGCGCACCAGCGTGGGCGTGAAGGCGACCGCATCCTCGATTCCGCCCTCGGGGTTCTCGGACAGATCGCAGATCGTCAGCTTGACCTGTGACGACTGGAAACGCTCCAGCACCTTCTTGATGTTCCGCACCGCCGCGAACGATCGAGGCGACTGCGAGCTGACGTACAGGATCAACTCGACCGGCTCCGGGCACTCCGTGGAGCCGTTCCCGTCGCCGTTCTCACCCTGGCCCGGCGCTGCCGTCGACGGACGCCGGCGGCGCGGCGAGCGATCCCCTTCCGTGCGGCGGCGGACACGGTCGACCAGGTCGTCGAGGTCGAATGGTTTCTGGACAACCTCATACGCGGCGGCGCCATCGACGTACGGATGCGCGGTGACGATCAGGACAGGGGTGCCGTCGATCAGCCCTTCCGCCTCGGCGTTCTCGAGCAGCCACATCCCCGTCTGCCGCGGCAGCGCATAGTCGGTGAGGACGAGGTCGAACTCCTGCTCACGCAGCGCGTTCAGGCCGCATTCCGCCGTTTCGCACGAGACGACCGCGAACCCCGCCATCTCGAGCAGCGTCGACATCATCTCGCGAATATCGGTGTCGTCTTCGACGAGCAGAATCGTCGGCAGCGCCAGGGCGTCGGCGTCGTCCGGAAAATCCCACGCAGGGGGCCCGTCATGTCTTGACCGGGACGTGTTCTCCATACGGCCGGCATAGAGAGCAAATGTTCTGCCGGGCCGGAAGTGTCGCTAAGTTGTTGATTTTCAAGAACCGGCCAAGCCCATGTGTCATGCTCGACCGCTCGATGTAGTTGGGCTTTACAGATCGGTCCGCCGCGCGTCTCAGAAGTGGTGATGTCGGGTGCGCGAGGTGACGCGCGATGCCTCTTCCGGGGTCAGCTTCTGGACCTTGAGGCCCCCCGGCTGGATATCGAGCCGATACGGATGGGTCTCGTGCTCGGAGCCGCGCATCTTGATGAGCCGCATCATGCGGTCCAGCTCGTAGGCGTCGAGGCTGTAGTCGAGATTCAGGATGGCGTCGGCGATGGTCGAGAGGTACGGCGCGGTCTGCTCCGTCAGCTCCCCCGTTGTTGTCTGGTTGATGAGCGCGCTGCGTCCGTGCTCGCGCAGGATCGCCGCCACCCCGATCATGAACTGGCGGAAGCCCTTTTCGGACGAGGCGTGCTCGATCGACGAGATACTGTCCAGGACGATGAGCGACGGCTTCAGCTCTTCGAGGCCGAGCCGCAGGTCGACGAGCAGATCTTCCAGGCTCGTCGCTTCCGGGTAGCGGCAGATCACCTGCAGGTTGCCGGACTCGATGAAGCGCTCCATCGGCATGCCGATCTCGCGGAAGTTGCGCAGCAGGATCGGCCGCGTTTCCTCGAACCCGTAGTAGACGACGCGCTCGCCGCGCGACGCGCCGGCGCGCGCGAACAGCCCCGCCAGCATGGTCTTGCCGCTTCCGGTCGGGCCGCGCACGATGATGATCGAGTTGCGCAGCCAGCCGCCGTGGGTCATCTCGTCGAGGCCGCCCACGCCGCTCGAATACCGTTCGACGTTGGCGGTGGCGGGGTATTCCTTCGCGTCGAGCGGGAAGACGGCCAGCCCTCTCGTCGTCACCGTGCAGGGATACTCGCCCTTGTAGTGCCCGCTGCGGCGGTACTTGTTGACCTCGATCGAGCGCCGGCGCCGGCCGCCGTCGATGATGTTGCGGAGGATCAGCGTCAGATCGCAGACGTAGTCCTCGACGCCCATCGTGGTCAGCGGCCCGTAGTCTTCGGCCGCCTCGGCGAGGATCACCGCGGTGAGCCCCTGCGCGCGCAGCGCATGAACCAGCTGGAAGAAATGGCTGCGGAGCGCTTCGGCCGGCGGCCGAGGGCTGAAGAGCGCCGTCGCCGAGTCGAGGACCAGGGCGCGCGCGCCCGTCTCCTTGACGATCGCTTCGATGCGGTGCACCAGCCCGAACAGATCGTATTCGCCCGAGACGATGGTCGGGCCGTCCATGGGCCGGCCGACGTTCGCGAAGCGGATCTTGCCCGCGCGTTCGAGCTCGGAGATGTTCAGGCCGAGCGTGTCGCCGCTGTCGCGCATGTCCTCGGGCGATTCTTCGATGGCCACGACGATCGTGGTCACACCCTGCCGCGCGAGGTTGGCCGCGATCTGCAGCCCCATGACGGTCTTGCCGGTGCCGCTCTTCCCGGCGATCAGCGTCGCGCGCCCCTGGGGAATTCCGCCGTTGGTGAGGATGTCGAGGCCGGGCACACCCGTCAGCAGCTTCGTCAACGCGCTCATCGTCGAATCACTCTACTTGACGTGACGACCGCCATCAACGCGGATGGTCTCGCCGGTCACGAAATCGGTTTCGATCAGGAACATCACCGCGCGGACGATGGCGTCGGCGCCGCCCCAGCGCCCGAGGGGCGTCGCGGCCTCCACGGCCTTCAGCTCCTCGTCGGTCGTGCCCGGCGGCGCGACGATGGGGCCCGGCGCGACGGCGTTGACGAGGATGTTGTCGGCGGCCACTTCGAGCGCGAGCGCCTCGGTCAGCGCGATGGCGCCGGCCTTGGCGACGTAGTAAGGCAGGAAGCCGGGATACCGCGGCCGTCCGCTGGCGGCGACCCAGTCGCCGAAATTGATGATGCGCCCGCCGCCGACGCGCCGCATGTGCGGAATGGCCGCGTGCGAGCAGAGGAACGCGGCGCGCAGATCGACGTCGACGACGCGGTTCCACGCCGCCGCGTCGAGCTGATCGAACGGCACGGCGGCGTAGACCGACGCCATGTTGACCAGCACGTCGAGGCGGCCGAAGGCCGCGGCGGCGCCGTCGACCAGCGCGAGGCAGTCCGCTGGATTCGAGAGGTTGGCGGCGGCAATGTGCGCGCGGCGCCCGGCGGCCGCGACGTCGGCCGCCGCCGCTTCCGCATCCGCGCGCGAGGTGTTGTAGGAGAGCGCGACGTCCATGCCGGCGGCGGCGAGGGTGCGCGCGATCGCCGCACCGATCCGCTTGCCGCCGGTGATCAGCGCGGCCGCACCGGAAACTGGCATGCGAGTCAGGAAACGATCTTGCCGATCAGCACGATGCCGAACTTCAGCTTTCCGACTTCGACGATCAGCGACTTGTGACCGAGATCCGTCGTATAAACGGCGAGCGCGGCGTCTTTCGCCGCCGGCGGATCGATGCTCAATACCGCCGGGTGCTTGCCGCCGAGCGTCTGTCTCGAGAGCGCGATGACGCCGTCGTGATCGACGGCGGCGGGATCCTTGTCGACCGCGGCCGGAGAGACGAGCAGGAAATTGCGGAAGGGCGAGATGCCGAAATGGTCGTCGTTTGCCGGCTGGATGCCGTAGCGCAGCGTGTAGACGCCGGCCTTCATCACGTGCCCGCGGATGTCGCGCACGTCCGCATCCAGTTTCACCGCGCCGACCAGCGTCCCCTCGGGCACGTCGGCCCATGCCGCGCCCGGCAGGTCCGTGACCCACCAGAACGTGATCGTGGTGCCGTTGGCCGTCGCGCGGACGCCGCCCGGCGCCACTTTCGCGGCGACGGGGGCGGCGATGTCAGTTGGAACGGGATCGGTGTGCTTGACGCCGCTGAGATCGGCGGCCTGAGTGACTATCAGCGAAACCAAAAGCCAGTGCATAAGGTCGGATGTCTGTTGGCTCGCGCGCGAGCGAGCGTTAGCGAACGAGCCACGCGAACGGAGCGTGCCGGCGCAGCGGCGCGCGAGTGAGCGTGTCGGGGAGTCCGAGGGGCGAAGCCCCTCGGATCAATACGAGAATGTCCCGAAGAAGGACGACCGCTTATTCGGGTCGCTCCATTTCGTGCAGAGCACTCCGGCGCTGAACTCGTTGCGATCGGTATTGCCCATTTCGGCGCGATCGACTTTCGTCAGCGGATTGAACCACTGCTTGTTGCCGCAGCTCGGATCGTGGTTCAGGTGCTTCTCGACGGCCAGCTTCAGGCTGTCGGTCGACACTGTGATCTGGTGGCCGTTGTCGGCGAACTCGATCGGCGCGGCGGTCTCCTGGACGACGCTGCCAATCAGGTTGCCCGAGAGCGACCGCACCATCGCGACGAGCGCCTTGCGCTGCGCGGCGTTGGCGCGCGAATCGACGTAAATGGCCGCGCGGGCCGGCGTCGACTCGCCGCCGATCTCGTGAATGCCGAGGTTGGTGTCGGCCGCGAGCGCGGCGACGACGGCCAGGCCGTCGAGCGAGACGCCGTTCACCTCGCCGCGATCGATCTTCCACGCGAGCAGCGCCTCGCGTCCGGTGGTCGCGGCCTCGCCGTTCATGACGCACGCGCCCGCGAACACTTCGGCGGTTCGCGCTTCCACGTACGTGCCGGTCACGGACGCGGGCTTGGCAGCGAGCGTGGCAATCGTCAGGCTCGACAATACGACCGAAAGCGCGATCTTCTTCATGGTTCTCTTTCCTTTATAACTTGCAGCAGTCGCGGCCTTCGCAGCAGGCGTCCGGCCGGACCGGTTGCCGGTCAGGCCCCAGGGCAGTCTGCGTCAGCACGCACCACCACGCGGTCTGGTCATAACTATCGTAGAACGTTGCCTCCGCCGGGTCCACCACAGCCTGGATGTACATGCTCTTCGTGCGGAGCTTGTGGCAGTGGACGCCGACGATGACCTTCGGCGAGCTCAGCGATTCCATTGCGGCTCTCCTTACGTAATTGGCAGCCCGGCGGCCTGCAGGATGGCCCGCTCGACGGCGGTCTTGGCGACCTGGACCTTATAGGCATTCTGGCTCAGCGGTTCCGCGCCGACGAGGGCGGCTTCGGCCGCCGCAGCCGCCGTTTCGGCGGTGATCGCCTTTCCGGCGAGCGCCTCTTCCGCCTGCTTCGACCGCCACGGCACCGGCGCCACGGCGCCCATCACGACGCGCGCCGACTGCACCGTTGATCCATTCATCGCCAGCAGCACCGTCGCGAACGCGATCGGCCAGTCGTGCGACGTCTTGTAGCGGACCTCGTAATGGCCGGTCTTCACGTTGCCGGGCGCCGGCAGGATGACGTGCGTCAGCAATTCGTCGGGCTCGAGCACGTTCTCGCGCTCGACGTTCTCCTTCGTCGGCATCGTGAAGTAGTCCGCCGCCTTGATCATCCGTTCGCCCCTCGGCGAGAGCAGCCGGAACGTCGCGTCGTAGGCGACAAACGGGACCGCGAGGCTCGACGGATGGACGATGTAGCTGGGGCCGCTGCCGAAGATGGCGTGGAACTGGTTTTCGCCCTGCGGCGAGAAGCACCGGTTGCCGCCCTTCTTGAAGCAGATGAACTCTTCGTTGCGGTAATACCAGCAGCGCGGGCGCTGGTTGATGTTGCCGCCGACGGTTCCCTGGTTCCTGATCTGCGGCGTCCCGACTTCGATCGCCGCCGCGGCGACCGCCGGGTACATCCGGCCGATCTCGGCATGTTCGGCGACGTCCGCCATCTTCATCGCCGAGCCGATCTTCAAACCGCCATTGGCGCGCGTGACCGTGGCGTCAAGGTTCTTGACGTTGACCACGCGGTCGGGCTGCGTGACGTAATCCTTCATCCGCGCCAGCAGGTCCTGGCCGCCGCCGATCGGCAGCGACTTCTCGTACTCCTTGGAGAGCGCGGCGATCGCTTCCTTCTCGTTCGCGGCGTTGACGTAGGCAAAAGGTTTCATGGCGCTTACGCCTTCCTCTGGTTCTGCTGGAGCGTTTCGAGAATCTTCGCCGGCGTCAGCGGCAGGCTGCGCACCGTCACGCCGATGGCGTTGCGCACGGCGAGCGCGACCGCCGCGGCGGTCGGCACCGTCGGCGGCTCGCCGATCCCGACGACCCCGCGTTCCGGCATGTTCTTCAGCCGGACGTCGATCTGCGGAACGTCGGACATGCCGGCGAGCAGGTACCACTCCATGTTGGGATTGACCATCTGGCCGGTGCGGCGATCGAGGATGCGATCCTCGTAGAGCGCGAAGTTCAGCGACCCGATCACGCCGCCGTAGCACTGGCTCTCGGCGGTCAGCTGGTTGAGCACGAGGCCGCAGTCCTGGATGGCGAGCACGCGCGTGACGCGGACGATGCCGGTCTTGACGTCGACCTTCGCTTCCGCGAACTGGACGCCGGAGGTCGTCGCCGACGTCATCCCGGGCTGCCAGTCGGCTTCCGCGGTGATCGGCTGCGGGCCGATGTGCTTGCACGCGTCGGTCCACGAGAGGCCCTTCGACGGCGTGTCCTTGACGTGAATGCGCCCGCCGGCGGCGACGAGGGTGTCGGCGGTCACGCCGAGCGCCGGCGCCACCTTCTCCTTCAACGCCTCGAGCGCCTTGAGCGCGGCGATGCGGATCCCGGGGCTGGTGCTGGCGGCGGTCGTGCTGCCGCCCGAGCCGCCGCTGACGCCGTACTGCGTGTCGCCGATCTCTGGCGTGACCTGCGACGCCTGGAGGCCGAGCGCGTCGGCCGCGACCATCGCGACGAGCGTGCGCTGGCCGGTGCCGATGTCCTGCGAGCCGAGGCGCATGGTGACGCTGCCGTCGGAGCCGATCTCGCAGTGCGCGACCGACGGACCGCGGCCGCCGCCGCCCCACGTGCAGATCGCCACGCCCATGCCGGTCTTGATCGATCCCGGCGTCGTATCGCCGGTCGCGTGCCGCTTGCTCCAGCCGAACGCCTCGGCGCCCTCGCGCAGGTAGCTGCGCTGCATCGCGTTGGGCGCCTCCGGCGGCAGGTTCTTGATCCGGAACTCGACCGGATCCATCTTCACCAGATCCGCGAGCTCGTCCATCATGATCTCGGTGATGAACGACCCTTGCGGATGCCCGGGCGCGCGCATCGGACGCTGCGTGCCGGTGTTGATGAAGACGTCCTTGTGCGTGCGACGCCGGTTGGCGATCTGGTAGATGTAGGGCAGC
>Ga0207708_10001408_pt1 | contig 18038 bp, 16 predicted proteins | sample KBSK5101metaG_FD_184340 | JGI IMG/M metagenome (GOLD analysis project Ga0207708, IMG submission 184340) | Corn, switchgrass and miscanthus rhizosphere microbial communities from Kellogg Biological Station, Michigan, USA - KBS K5-10-1 metaG... | ecosystem: Host-associated > Plants > Roots >...
TCTCGCCAGGCTTCGGGTTCGTAATGCGGCATGGCGCGTAGTTTAATGGAAGTTGGACAGGATTGACAGGTTTTTTCAAGCTGGCAAGGAGGGTTTGTGGGACAAAAAATTCTAACTTTTGCATTAGTTCTCATAGTTTTCGGAGCAATGCTCGGCGCGGGATGTAATCATGCGAAGACGTCGGAAACACCAATGATAACGACAGGTCCTATTGTTTATGTGGCTCTCGGTGATTCAACCGGAGCAGGGGTTGGTGCAAGAAATGGTGGCTACGTGGCGCGGCTGTTCAAACGGCTCGAAGAGCGGCGTCCGCAGTCGAAGTTGTCGAATCTTTGTGTCAGCGGCTCGACTACGGCGGACGTCGTGCGCAACCAGTTGGAACGCGGCGTCGCACTCAATCCCGATCTGGTAACTGTCGGCATCGGCATCAACGACATCGGTCACGGGCTGACGATCGAACAGTTTTCCAAAAACTTCGACCAGATTCTGAGCACGCTCAAGGAGAAGACTCACGCCTCGATCGTGGTGACGAACCTGCCCGACATTTCGAGTGCGCCGCGAATTCCGAACTCGATGCGCAGCCAATACCAGCGACAGATTGACGAGTTCTGCAAGCAGCTGGAGGAGATCGCAAACAAGTACGGGGTGACGATCTTCGACATCTACACGATCACGAAACAGGAGCTTCCTTCGCATCCGGAGTATTTTTCAGCCGACGGGTTTCATCCGTCTGATGAGGGCTATGAGCTGTGGGCGACGCAGATGTGGCCGACGTTAGCGCAGGCGATCGGAGTGCCGGAATAGGATTTCACACAAAGGCACAAAGTTAAAACGGAGGCACAAAGTAAACCATCTTTGTGTCTTCGTTTAAACTTTGTGCCTTTGTGTGAGACTCTCTCCCGACTTCGGATCGAAGTAGTGCATTTTGTCTTTCGCGAGTTGCAGCCACACTTTGCTTTCCACTTCGGCACGAAAGTCCGCGGGTGCACGAGCGATAAGGCGGTTCGTTCCGAACGAAAGAAACACGAAGGTTTCGTTGCCCATCAACTCAGTTACATAAACACTCGCGGCAATCGCGCCGTCGCGCGGTTCTGAGAAAATCTGAATGTGCTCCGGCCTGATGCCAATCGTGGTTCGTTCGCCTTCGATGAAGTTCATACTCGGACTACCAACGAACTCCGCCACGAACCGGTTTGCCGGACAGTTGTAAATATTCATCGGCGTGTCGAACTGTTGCAGCCGCCCTTTGCGCATCACTGCGACGAGCGAGGCGAGTGTCATCGCTTCAGCCTGATCGTGAGTTACGTAAATGGTGGTGGTGCCGAGCTGGTGCTGAAGCCGCTTCAACTCTCCACGCATCTGCACTCGCAGACGCGCGTCGAGATTCGAGAGCGGTTCGTCCATCAGGTAAGCGCGCGGCTCGCGCACGATCGCACGCGCGAGGGCCACGCGCTGGCGTTCACCGCCTGATAACTGTCGCGGCTTGCGCTCGAGCAACGATTCAATCTCGAGCATTGCAGCGACGCGATTGACGCGCTCGACACGTTGCGCCTTGTCGAATTTTCTGACGCGCAACGGATAGCCGATGTTTTCAGCAATAGTCATGTGCGGATAGAGCGCATAACTCTGAAAGACCATCGCCAGGTCGCGATGCTGCGTCGGCACATCGTTGACACGTTCGCTGTCGATAAAGATGTCACCCGAGGAAACAGTCTCGAGTCCGGCGAGCATTCGCAACGTCGTCGTCTTGCCGCAACCGGATGGTCCAAGCAGCACGACAAATTCACCATCACGGATCTCGAGCGACAGATCATCGACGACGGACGCGCCACCGAAGTGTTTACTGACATTGCGAAATTCAATCCCCATCTAACCTTTAACCGCTCCGAGCGACAGTCCGCGTACGAGGTACTTTTGTAACGCGAGCGCGAACACGAGAATCGGTACCAACGCGACTGACGCCGCGGCGCTCATCACGCCCCACTTGATTTCGTACTGCGTAACGCGTCCGGCGATTCCGACCGGCAACGTCATCGCCGCGTCCGTCTGAGTCAACACGAGCGCAAACAGAAACTCATTCCATGAAATGATCAAACAAAACACCGCGGTGGCGGCAAGACCGGGCGCAACGAGGGGCAGCACCACACGCACGAGCGCGCCCAAACGCGAGTCGCCGTCGACGAGCGCTGCTTCCTCGAGATCGCGCGGCAAGTCCGCAAAGAAACCGCGCATCATCCAGACCACGAACGGCAAGTTGAACGCAGTGTAGACAATGATCAGCGACGCGCGCGTATTGAGCAGTCGCAGGTCGCGCATCATCAGAAACAACGGCACCGCAGTGACGATTGCCGGAAACATTCGCGTTGAAAGGATCCACAAGGAAAGATGCCGGTTGAGACGCCAGGGCAATTCAAATCGTGTGAGCGCATACGCCGCGAGTGTGCCGATTACGAGCGCGCAAATCGTCGAGCTAACCGAGACAATCGCGCTGTTCAGTAAATATTCACCGAAACCGCGCGTAACAAATGCGTCGTAATAATGGTCAAGCGTCGGCGTGAACACGAACCACGGCGGTGGCGTCGCAAACTGATCGACCTCCGATTTCAAAGAGATCGTGAGCATCCAGTAGACCGGCGCGAGCGCGAACAACAGCGCCGGGACCAGCAACACATAACGAAACCTAGATCGCATCTTTCGCCTGCAAAAACTTGATATAGATCACGCTGATCACATTCGTCAGCGCGAGTAGCACAAACGACATCGCCGCCGCGTAACCAAAATCAAAGAAGCGAAACGCGGTGCGATATATGTAAAGACTAATCGTCTCCGTCGTGAACCCCGGCCCACCTTCAGTCAGTATGAAAATCTGATCGAACACCCGCAGCAGATCCATCGTGCGCAGCAGCAACACGATCAGGATCGACGGCTTGAGCAACGGCAACGTGACGTGCCAGAACGTTTGCCAGCGACTCGACCCATCGATCAGCGCCGCTTCGTACGGCTCCTCTGGAATCGCCTGCAGTCCCGCCAGCAGCACGAGGAATACAAACGGCGTCCACTGCCAAACATCGACTGCGATAACTGAAAGCATCGCGAGCTTCGGCGATGCCGTCCACGTCAAACCTTCAGTGCTTATGCCCAATTGGCGAAGCGTTCCGTTAATCGCGCCGAAGTCAGGATTAAGCATCAAACGCCAAATAACACCAACGACCACGCTCGGCAGCATCATCGGGACCAGCAAACTCGCGCGCAACAATCCACGACCACGCATCCGCGAATTCAACAACAGCGCCAAACCCAACCCGAGCAGAAATTCACAACTCAGCGCCGCCACCGCGTAAACGAACGTATGGACCATCGCGATCAGGAAGAAGTTGTCGGAAAAGAGACGTGTGAAGTTTCCGAGAGTCCAAACAACGCCGCTCGACGTTTCCTGTTGCAGGCTGATCGTTATCGAATAGAAGAGCGGGTAGATCGAAAGAGAAAGGAGCACCGCGAGAGCCGGCGCGATGAAGAGCGCGGGCAACAGCCATTCGCGTCTATTTTGCGCGCTGAAGAATCTTCTCGATTTCGGCATTCGCCTGATTCATCGCATCCGCGGGCGACAGTTCGCCGCTGTTGGCCTTGGAAAGAAAGATGCCAAAAGCGTTTTCAATCTCGTTCCAGTATGGCGTGCGCGGTCGCGGCCGTGAGCTTTCGAGTGAACGCAATTGCGCCGGGTACGCCGGATTCTTCGCCATCAACTCGGCATCGTTGAAGAGCGACTTGCGCGTCGGTGGATTGCCTTGTTGCGCCGATTGTTTCATCTGTTGCGCGGTTGTGGCCCAGAGTAAAAAGTCCATCGCATCTGCTGCGTTTCGCGAGTCGCGCGGAATCGCGATCAGCCAGTTGCCAATCTCGGCCTGCCCTTGCTTCTGCCCGCTCGGCAGCGTCGTAAACTCGATCTTTCCGATCACTTTCGATTTCGCCGGATCGCTGAACGAACTGATCCACACGGGCCAGTTGATCGACATCGCCGCCGTTCCTTGCAACAGGTGTGCGCCGACGTCGCTTGCATTGAAACTCACGTAACCCGGTGGCGAGTATTTGCCGAGTTCGATCATGAATTGAAGCGCTGCGATGCCTTCGGGACTGTTGACCGTGGGCTTTCCACTTGCGTCAAACATCTCGCCACCGAAGGCCCAGAAGATGGGCATGAAGTCGGCCACGGCGGCGTTCCCTTGTTCCGCGCGCATGACGTAACCGTAGAGCTGCCCGCCATTCACGCCTGCACTTTCTTTCTCCTGGATCGTTTTCGCGGCCGCGAGCACGTCGTCCCACGTTGCCGGCGCTTTCAACGAATGTTTCTCAAAAAGATCTTTGCGATAAAAAAATAATTGCGAGTTGCCGACGTAGGGAAACGCGTAGAGGGAACCAGTTTGATAAGGATGGCGGCAAAGCGCGATCGAAGTCGCAACGAAATCGCTCTCGGGATTAGTCTGCCCACGCTGCTGCAGGAGCGGCGTCAGGTCGGTCAACAGTTGCTCGCTGGCGAAACGCGGAAACCACGGATCGTCGAGCATGATCAGGTCGTAGGCGCCGGTTCGTGATTTGAGATCTATCAACTCTTTCTCAAAAAGATTTTGATAAGGAAGTTGCGCGATGTCGATGTGGACATTGGTCTGGGCCTCGTAGTCGCGGGCTGCCTGTTTGAGCGCTTCGCCTTCGCCTCCGGACGGGACGGCGAGCGTGAGTTGTTTCTGTTGGGGTTGTGTGTTCCGGGTGCAAGCGCTGAGTGCGGCCAGCACCAATATCAGCGTCAACGAGACTGTGGTCCTCATATTTCGACACAGATTAACACTGATTGGGCTAATATTCGTCCATGCGACAAATTGTAACGACCGGCACGGGCGACATCGACGTGCTCAAGGTCCAGGAGAAGCCTGACCCGGCGCCGCGTCCGGACGAGGTAGTGATACGTGTTCGCGCGGCGGGCTTGAACTTCGCCGACATCCTCGCGCGCCAGGGTTTGTATCCCGACTCGCCGCCGAAGCCTTGCGTGATGGGCTACGAGGTTAGCGGTGTGATCGAAACCGCCGGCAAGGATGTGAACAGTTCGTTTGTTGGCAAATCGGTGGTGGCCATGACTCGCTTTGGCGGGCAATCGGAAATGATCGCGGTGAAGGCAACCCAGATGTTTGAGAAGCCGGACCAGTTGACGTTTGAACAGGCGGCCGCGATCCCGGTGAACTACCTGACTGCGTATGCGCTGTTGGTCGTGATGGGTTCGTTGCACGCCGGTGAGTCAGTGTTGATCCACAATGCCGGCGGCGGCGTTGGACTGGCGGCACTCGACATCGCGAAGAAGATCGGCGCCGAGACGTTTGGAACGGCGAGTCCCGGTAAGCACAAGTTTCTGGCGGAGCGCGGGTTGGACCATGCGATCGACTATCGCAAGCTGGACTGGCTGCCGGAATTGCAGAAACTAACCAACGGTCACGGTGTCGATCTCGTTATCGATCCGATCGGTGGCGCGCACTGGAAGAAGAGTTACGCGGCACTGCGACACACCGGACGGCTCGGAATGTTTGGTGTTTCGACAGCTTCTGCGAATGGATTACCGGGCAAGTTCAAGATGTTGAAGGCGGCGCTTCAGACGCCGTGGTTTCATCCGTTTCCGTTGCTCAACAAGAATCGTGGCGTGTTCGGGTTGAACCTGGGCCACATGTGGCACGAGCCGGAGAAGGTTGCGGTTTGGATGCGCGACATTCTGCGTGGCGTCGAGGAAGAATGGGTTCGCCCGCACGTCGATCAGGCGTTCGCATTTGCCGACGTTGGCAAAGCGCATCGCTACCTCGAGGAGCGAAAGAACATCGGGAAGGTCGTGTTGGTCCCTTAAATGTCCTCAGATCTTCGTTTGGCGAGAAAGAACGAGATCAGCGTCGAGTAGATCAAACCGAACACGAGCGCGCCGATGAATAAGCCGACGAATGCTCCTATCATCACGCGTGACATTGGCGCCTCACCCGCGGTCGGCTCACTCGCGAGCCATTTCGTGCCGACCACCGCGATGACGCCGACGAAGAACAACGAAACAGTGAGCGCGTAGATAAAGGAGATCCCGATGCCTGTTTTCAGAAGTTCTTTGAATGTCGGTCTGCGGCCCTGCTCATGCTCCAGCGCCTTCAAGCCGAGGTAAATCACGGCGAAGTGGAAGATGTTGAAAAAGATCGGCGCGCCGAGTGTGTGAACAGTCGATTTCGGATCGGCGATTAGTGAGTGGGTAGTAAGCACCCATACCGCGACGCCGAGCGTAGCGATCAGTCCGTATTTGAGTGGTATTTTCATAGTTTTGGAATCTCTGCGGCCCTCTGCGGTCCTCTGCGTCGAAACATCTCTTTCAACACAGAGATCGCAGAGATACGCAGAGGTACGCGGAGATCATTCCCACGCCGGTTTCTCATTCCAGTACGGCGCCCAGGCGAGGGTCACGAGTTTGACCGCGATGTTCGCTTTCGTCGGTTTAAGACTGACTTTTTCGAGCGGTTCTGTTTGTGGATCGAAAGTGTGTTCGAGGGCTGCTGTTTCAGCCTGAAACTCCGCCTCCAGATCAGCGATCTTCTGCGCCACTGCCGCGACATTGTCTTCCGCGCGACTCACGTCCTGCGATTCTTTCATCGAACGACTCACACCGCGCGCGGCCGTAGTTGCTCTGCCGAGCGTAGTAAGACTCGTTCGTTTGCGACCTAAAAACGACGAGAGCAAGGTCGCGCCAAACGAAATGGCAGTCTGAACTTTTTGTCCCTGCGCCTGCTCCGCTTCACGCGCGGCTGCCTGCTCCGCGCGACGCTTTCGGTCCTCGAGTTGCGCAAACTTCGGCGCATACTTCCGGCGCAACTTCTCGACCGCTTCATCACGTTCTTCGCGAGCAATCTGTTGCAGCCGCACACGAAAGTCGCGTTCGTTTTCGCCCGGATTCGAGACGACGTTCAGAGTCGGACTTTGAAGTAATTCGAGTCGTTGATTCCGATAGACCCAATTCGCCAGGTCCTTCTGCCACGATGCATAGCTCTTAACTTTAGTCGCCACGGACGGCACTTCGACGAACTGAGCATTAGGCTGCGGTTCCGATTCCAAATCGCCAACCGGGAGATCCAGTGGCGTGGCCTGACTCCAATCGAGACTGACTGGCCCATCGTTGATCGGAGCCAACAGCGTCAACTGCTGTGTTACGTCAACTGTTTTCGAACTGCTGTAATGAATCTCAGTCGCGCCGAGTAGCATTGGAGTATAAGTTAACGTTCCTCCACCACTTGAGCGAACCGGAATGTAGTATTGCGTGATTTCCGGCGGCAGCACCGGCCTTGCTGATTTGGAGGCAGCGGCAGGAGCGGGAGCAGTAGAAACAGGAGCCGGAGAAGTAGCAGCGGGAGTCACTTTCAACGGATCCATCAACACCTTGATCTGCGCGCGCGTCAGTGGACCACGCAGGTACGACATGGCCCAACGCGTCTCAAACAGCTCGGGCGCATCGTCGTGGACGTTGTTCATGAGAAAGATCCGTTTATCGAGACCCGCCAGCAGTTGCTCCATCTGCTGTTTGTCAAACTTCTGTCCCGTGCTCGTCGCGATACCTTCGAGTCCCTCCAACATGCGCGCCTTGTCACGCTCCGTTTGCAGGCGGCCAATAAACCACGTACCCGCATTCGCAAGACCTTTGTAATCGAGGTCGACCGGATTTTGCGTTGCCAGCACAACACCGAGCCCAAACGCGCGCGCTTGTTTCAAGAGTGTGAGCAGCGGCAACTTTGACGGCGGATTCGCGACGGGCGGGAAGTAGCCAAAGATTTCGTCCATGTAGAGAATCGCGCGCAGGCTCGTCGTTCCTGACTGGCTTCGCATCCAGCCCAACACCTGATTCAACAGCAGCGAAACGAAGAACATGCGTTCTGCGTCGGCGAGATGTGCGATTGAAAAGATCGAGAGACGCGGCTTTCCTGTTTCGGTGTAGAGAAATTGCTGAACGTCGAGTGGCTCGCCTTCCATCCAGCTTGCGAAACTCGGCGAAGCGACAAGGTTGTTGAGCGCCATCGCGAGCTGGAAACGATCGCCGGCAGGGAAGAACGAATCGAGATCCATCACGCCGATCTTCGTGAGTGGAGGCGCCTGCACCTTTTGAATGAGCGCGGGGATATCGAGATCGCGGCCGTTGGACCACTCCTGCTGAAGAATACTCGACAGCAGAATGTGTTCACGACTGCGCACCGGATCCGCATCGACTCCGACGAGGCCGAGCAGGCTCGTAACAGTTGTATTAATACGTTCGGCGAGTGATTCGTTGTCCTGGCGAATCGATTCGGGTGGCGCGACAAACGATTTCAGAATCGACACCGGCAGGCCGGCGTTGCTGCCCGGCGTGTAGATACGAAAGTCGGCCGTCTCGCGCAGGCGTTTGATGCGCACGCCATCCTGCCCCCACTTCGCGAGACCTTCCTGCCATTCTTTTGCTACCTGGGCCGGATCGCCTTCGTTAACCCACGGCGCGAAGTCTTCCGGCGCGAGGTTCGGAAACGTCAACAACAGGTTCGACAGATCGCCTTTCGGATCGATGATAATCGCGGGGATGTTATCGATCGCGGCTTCTTCGAGGAGCGTGATGCAAAGTCCCGTCTTGCCACTGCCCGTCATGCCGACGCAGACAGCGTGCGTGACGAGATCCTTCGAGTCGTAAAGCAGCAGGTCGTCGCTTGTTTTTGAACGACCTAGATAAAAGACACCGAGCTTTTCAAAGTCCTGCATAAAGTTCTATCCACAGATTCATTTGCTAAGTCTGCGTAAATCTGTGGATAAGCTCCTATTCTGTATTATCCGTGTGATTCGTAGCTGCAATCCAGACAGTTTTGATGTTCACGAATTCGCGGATGCCAAACTCCGCGAGTTCGCGGCCATAACCGGAACTCTTCACGCCGCCAAACGGCAGACGCGGATCTGACGCTACCATGCCGTTGATGAACACCGATCCGGCCTCGAGTTCTTCGATGAATCGCGTTTGTTCCCCGTCGTCGTTGGTCCATGCGGCCGAACCGAGACCAAACGGCGTCGCATTAGCGATCTGAATTGCCTCGTCAATGTTTGCAGCCCGAAACAGCATCGCCACTGGTCCAAAGATCTCTTCGCAGGAGACGGGTGTGCTTAGATCGATGTTCACCAGGACCGTCGGCTCGTAGAAGTTTCCCGGACGATTCAGCTTCTTTCCGCCTGTCAATACGCGTGCGCCGCTCGCGACAGCTTTCTTCACCTGTTCGTCGAGATCGTTGACGATCTGAGGTGTCGCGAGTGGTCCAATGTCGGTCGACTCTTCCATCGGATCGCCGATCCTCAACGCGCGCATCTCATTGACAAAACGCCGCTCAAACTCGTCGTAGATCTCCTCCGCCATGATGAAGCGTTTGGCAGCGATGCACGATTGTCCGTTGTTGATGGTGCGTGCTTTTACGGCAGTCGTCACGGCTTCGTCGAGATTTGCGGAAGGCATGACGATGAATGGATCGCTGCCACCGAGTTCCAAAACCGTCTTCTTGATCTGCTTGCCGGCGATCGAGGCCACGCTGCGACCCGCGGGTTCGCTGCCGGTCAAGGTTGCCGCCACCACGCGCGGATCGTTAAGGATGCCTTCGACTGCGTCGGAGCCAATCAACAGAGTTTGAAACGCGCCGCCGTGAAATCCGGCGTCTCTGAAGATCTCCTCGATGGCGAGCGCACACTGCGGCACGTTCGAAGCGTGTTTCAGTAAGCCGACGTTGCCGGCCATCAGTGCGGGAGCGGCGAAGCGAAACACCTGCCAGAAAGGGAAGTTCCAGGGCATTACTGCCAGCACTGGTCCGAGTGGTTGAAAATGCACGTAACTTTTGCGCGCATTGGTCTCGACAACCTCGTCGGCGAGATGCTGCGGTGCAGTTTCCGCGTAGTAGCGACAAACCCAGGCACATTTTTCCGCTTCGCTGACCGCGGCTTTTAAGGGCTTGCCCATCTCGGTTGTCATTACTTTTGCGAACTCGTGTTTGCGCGTCTCGAGAATCTCGGCGGCCCGCATCATCATGCGTGTGCGTTCGGCGAAAGGTGTGCGGCGATAAGTGCGAAACGTATCCGCGGCGAGTTGGAGTTTCTCTTCGATCTGCTGCGCGGACAGCGTCTCGAAAGATTTCAGAGTTTCACCCGTAGCTGGATTGATTGAAGCTATAGCCATAAAAGAAATTAAGCCACAAAAAGGCACAAAAGGCACATAATAATGTTGATCTTTCAGCTTCTTCTTTGTGCGCCTTTTGTGCCTTTTTGTGGCAAACTTCTTCTGATGTCCGAGAAACAAAAACCGCAACTCGACCGTTTCGGCGTCGCCGCCGCGCTACAGGAGATCGCGCAGTTGATGGAGCTAAAAGGCGGCCAGAATCGCTTCAAAGCGAAGGCCTACAACGCCGGCGCGCGCGCGATTCAAGCTGTCGCCGATCTCGATCGACTCGTGCGCGAAGATAGCCTGACGACATTGCCGCGCATCGGCGATGCACTCGCGTCGCAGATCAAGCAACTCTATCTCACCGGTGAGTCTTCAGTTTTGAATGGCTTACGAAAAGAATTTCCAGCCGGCGTCATTGAGCTCTCCGCCGTACCGGGCCTGAGCGTTGAAAAGATGAGGCAATTGCAGGAGTCACTCGGAATAACTTCCGTCGCCGAACTCAAAGCCGCTGCGGAAGCGGGCCAGTTGCGAAAACTGAAAGGCTTTGGACCAAAAACCGAGGAACGCCTACTGGCTGCCCTCGCGACTCCGGTGCAGCAACCGAAACGACGCCTGCATCTTCATCACGCATGGAACACAGCGGATCAGTCAGTTGAATATCTCAAAGCGATCGACGGCGTAGTTGACGTGAGCGTGGCTGGTTCCTTGCGGCGCTGGGAGGAGACTATCGGCGTCATCGACATCGTCGCGAGCGCCGAAGATCCGGCCGCGGTGATTGAGAAGTTTCTTCAGTTTCAATTGATCTTGTCGAGTCACATCGAGGATGAGAACACTTGTGTGGCGCAGTTTGCTGACGGCGCGCAGGTTTGGCTGACGGTCGTGCCCCCGAAAGAGTTCGCGATTACGTTGTTTGTTAAGACCGGATCGCAAGCGCATATCGAGAAGGTGCAGAAATACGCTGAGAAAATCCGTTTCGCACGTTTGCCAAAGACGGAAGCGCAACTCTACAGCCGTTTGGGCATGGCTTACATCCCGCCCGAGTTGCGTGAAGACCAGGGAGAGATCGAAGCGGCTCTCGCGAAGAAGCTTCCTGAGGATCTCGTAACCGTTGAAGACATCAAAGGCATGGTCCATTGTCATACGACGTATTCCGACGGCATTCACACACTTGAAGCAATGGTGCGCGGCGCCGAAGAGATGGGTATGAAGTACATCACCATCACGGATCATTCTCCCACCGCGATCTACGCGAATGGTTTGAAGGTGGACAGGTTAAAACGGCAGTGGGACGAGATCGATGAAGTTCAGGAGAAGGTGTCGATCAAGATCCTGCGCGGCACTGAGTCAGACATCATTGCAAGCGGCGAGCTTGACTACCCCGACGCGGTGCTCGAAAAGTTTGACGTGATTGTGGCCAGCATTCATGCGCGTTACAAAATGGATTCGGCGAAGATGACCCAGCGGATCACGACTGCGATGCGCCAGCCGGTGTTCAAGATCTGGGGACATGGATTGGGAAGGTTGTTGCAACGGCGGCCGCCGTTTGAATGTGATGTCGAACATATTCTCGACGTGATTGCGGAGTCGAAGGCGGCGATCGAGATCAATGGCGATCCTTACCGTCTCGATCTCGAGCCACGCTGGCTGCGCGAGGCACGCAAGCGAAAGATCAAGTTTGTCGTCTCCACCGACGCGCATTCGGTGAAGGCGATGCAGAATGTGAAATATGGTGTGGCGATGGCCCGTCGTGGCTGGATCACACGAAAAGAAGTTCTCAACACACTCAACACCACCGCCTTCACCAAAGCCGTGAAGCCTACCTAAAACGAAGAGATCCTAAAGTCGTCAAAGTTGAAATTGTCGAAGTCGCCGCGGATACCGACACTGCCACTGGCGGTAATTGGCGGGTACTGCGACGTTGGATAACTACCCGGCGTGGTACAGCCCGATGTCCAACTCGGGTTCGTCCCTCCCGCGTCCGTGGCTTGTAGGAACGGTGTATTGGGATTGATGTCGTCGTCGTAAACTTTGATCGTGACGCTCCCGTTGCTGTTGGTCTGGATCGTTACCGAGTAATGCTGCCACGTTCCCACCGACCACGCGTGCGTGACCGGAGAAGTCAGATCTTTATAGAACCCCTCGTTGTCCGCTCCGCACGGAACTTTGCGCTTGATGGTCACCTTGTTGTCAGCACGGTTAAGACTGACGGCATAGAGATCATACTGCGTCAGATGGCGCAGCCAGACGTGGACGCCGTGCCAGCATGTGTTGTTCGCACTGCAGTTGGAGTCGTGAATTTCGCTGTTATTCTTTAAGGCCAGCGAGACTTTGATGTTTCCCGCGAACGTCCTGAACGTGTTGAGTCGGAACACATCGGAATTGGTGTGATCGCTCGAATACTTATTTGGCTCGAAAGAATCAGGGAAGCCCGTCCACGCCGTGTTCGACTGCCGAAAGAGTGAGCCACTGGTCGAGTCCCAGTCGAGAGAGAGTATGCCGTCCGGATTCCAATGGGCGTACTCGTTTGTAATCAGCCCGTCGTTTCCAGTGAAGCTATCCTGAAGCAGTGTGTTGCTGCCGCTGACGTTGAAGTTACAGATGCGTGCTGAGCCGGCAGCGCTATCAACGATAAGTCCGTAGTTGTTCAGACTACTGACCGTTGACTGCTCAGTGCGAAATGCGTAGTTCGATCCGAGGACCTGCTCCGTGCCGCCGGTCGGTGTAACGTAGACGGAGTAGGTATGTGTGGACACGTTCACCGAGAGGCGGAAGTGGTACGAAGTATTGGCGGCATAAGAGATCGTAGACTGCGAGTGATAGATGCCTCCGTCGCGCGCGTCGATCTCGCCTGAGGAGTTAAAGCGCGTGAGGCAGGCGAAGCCTGTGAACAACGTCTGCGCACCGTTCGAGAGTCCGACGACGGCGTCGATGTTATTCGCTAATGGTGTTGCGTCCCACTCGGCCGTGAAGGTACCGGCCTGCGAGGCGAAAGAGTTGTTATTCCAGTTCCCGCCAGCCGTTGCCGTGATACATGGCGCCGCGAACTCGCAGGCTCGCATCGAACCGCTGTCACTGAACAGCGACCAGTTGTTCAAATTACCTACAGTCGCCTGCTCCGTGCGGAAGGCATAGTTGATTCCGACCGCTTGCTCGCTGCCTCCCGCCGGCGTGACGTAAACCGAGTAAGTATGCGCCGGCAGGTTCACGGCGAAGCGGAAGTGGTACGAAGTATTTGCGCTGTACGCTATTTGGGAAAGCGCAGCGTAAGCGCCACCATTGCGCGCATCAATCTTTCCCTGATTGTTGAAGCGGACGACACACGCGAGACCGCTGAACGCTGTCTGCGCTCCGTTTGAGAGACCCACGCCCGCGTCGATATTGGTCCCTTGCGGGGTCGCATTCACTTCTGCGGTGAACGTACCTGCCTGACTAGAGCCGAGCGCGCGGTTCTGCCAGGTCACCGCCGCGCTGTCAACCGTGACGCAGTTCATTGCGCCGACCATCGTAACCATTAGTACCGAACTGTGAACTGCCGCCAACACAAACAGCAGTCCCCTTCTAAATCTCCGTCCGTTGATCATAAGCACCTCCATCGGAATCGCCGTGGCTAATTCCTTTCTAAATCTGTTCAACAAAAGGGGGTGGCTGAAAGGGAACTACTTCGAATCGATTTGTTGCCGCAACATTAGGGTGGAGATAAAATGAGTGCCTCCCTCTAAAAAGTCCTCTGAAACTTACAGGAAATTTCTCTGGAAATTCTCTGGTACCTCATGAGCAATGACTTATATGAGTTTGGTCCTTTCCGTTTAGACCCTGGCCAACGCTTACTTGTGCGCGCCGAGGAACAGGTGCGGCTGCCGCCGATGGTCTTTGACTTACTGTTATTCCTCGTTCAAAGAAGCGAGCAGTTAGTGAAGAAAGAGGAGATCATCAAGCACCTTTGGCCGGATAGCTTCGTCGAAGAGGGCAATCTAACCAATAACATTTCGATTCTCCGCAAAGAGCTGGGCGATACCGGGAAAAACCCTAAGTACATTAAGACAGTACCGAAGCACGGCTACCGGTTCGTGGCGAATGTCAAAGTATTGCATGCCGAAAAACCGGATACGGCACGCCGTAAGACAAGAAAGTTTAACGGCTTGTTGGTTGCGTCATTGTTTGCGTCAGTTGTTGTGGTTGTCGGTCTCTACTTTTGGGTAGGCGGCAACTCAACGAAGCGCTATACCCGGAGCACGGACGCATATCAGGCGTACTTGCGTGGGCGTTACTTCTGGAGCAAGAGAGACGCGGAGAACCTGAAGAAAGCCATCGAGCAATTCAATCAAGCGGTCGCGCTCGATAATAAATATGCTCTCGCTTACGCCGGGCTAGCGGAGTGCTACAACGTTCTCCCCTCGTATGGCAGCCTCTCGCCTGTGGAGGCTTATCCAAGGGCCAGGGATGCCGCAACGAAGGCGCTGGAGATTGATAACACCATCGCCGAAGCTCATGTAGCCCTGGCAAGGATCAAAGCCAATTACGATTGGGACTGGCCGGGAGCCGAGGCGGAATTCAAACGCGCCATCGAACTCAACTCGGATTACTCGAATGCGCATTACTTCTATGCACTTAATTATCTGGTCCCGATGGGGAAGTTGGATGAGGCTACCGCAGAATTGCACCGGGCACTTCAACTTGAGCCAACCTCGGTGATCATCAACACGAATTTAGGTGTGATCTTCTACTACCAGGGCCGTTACGAGCAGGCGATTGAGCAATACCGAAGGGCTTTGGAGTTCGACAAACACTCGGTCAGCGCTCGCTTGCGTCTGCTCGATGTTTACACGCAGACAGGCAGGTATGATGAAGCCATTGCGGAACACGAACTAATCGTAGAACCCCTGGGCACTGAAGATCCTAAATTTCTAAAACAGTTAAAAGAAGCTCTGCGACAGTCAGGTCCTCAGGGCTATTTGCGGAAACGTCTCGAGCAAGCGAAGCAAAAAGCAAAGGTGAACGAAGAGTACGTTCCCCCCACCAGTGTCGCCGGGTTCGCCGCGCGACTTGGCGACAACGAACAGGCGTTCGAGTGGCTCGAAAAAGCTTATGAGAAGCGAGACGAAGGGCTGACAAGGCTCAAGCTCGATCCACGTTACGAGAACCTTCGCGCGGACCCCAGGTACGCAGATCTGCTACGGCGCATTCATCTTCTACCGTAAACTCACTCTCCACCCTCTGGCCCATAAAACAATACCCACAGCGTCAGGTCGCCTGAAAAATTTTCAAAGCAATGTTCGACGCCGGCGGCGGCGAAGAGTATGTTGGTTGGTCCAAACTGTTGTCGGTGGCCGCCGCAGACGTATTCACCCGTGCCTGCCGCCACAAAATAAACTTCGTCGCGCGTGTGTGGCTGCTGTGGATCAACACCGCGAGGCGCATAGATCTCAACCAGCAAACTGCCGTGCTGAAAAACAGTTGCGAAGCGCTGGCCCTCTGGTCCCGGCAAACGCTCGAGCGCTTCGGTCACCGTCGCGGTGATACAAGGATTGTTTGATTTCATTCAGTGCCCCTTTGGTCTCGCTTTCTGCACATCGCAAGTAGGCGGCAGGTCGGGGTTCGTCGTTTCATAGTTCTTGATTTCCTGTTCAAATTTCGCTTTCGCCTGCCGGCGTTCGTCGTCACCAAACAACTGAGCATTACCGCTTTGCTGACTCACGCGAGCGCGCAGCGTTCGTGCCGCGGCCATGATCTTGGCGCGCAGATCTCGCTCCAGGTCGATGATGTAGATCGAGGTAGTTCCACCTGAAGGCACCAGCGTTCGAAAGGGAATACCGGCGCGCTCCAATGAATTTGTAAGCGCCACCAGATTCCTCGCGCCTTTACGCGGCTGCAGAACATAAAGATCGGCCGGGCCTTTCGGCTGAGGATGAAAGTAGATTACGTACTTCTGCTCAGCATCACGCCCCATGCGCGATAGCACGTAACGCAACGTCGCCTCATCTCCATTGATGCGCAACAAGACTGAATGTTCCGCGCCGTCGCTCCAGGATCCGAGTGCGCGAAAAGCCCTGATCCGTGATCGCACCACGCAACTGAGATTGATCGCCTGCTTCAGTAACCTTGATTCTTCGGTGGAGCTCATCCCGGCGATCGCGTCAGCGAGTTTCAAATCAGTTTTGGTGTTAGGACTGACGATGCCGTAGTTCTGCTGTGCTGAGATGGCAGTGGTCCACCCGACGATCAGCACCAGCAACAGCGATCGGAGGGGGGAAGAATTGGCGTTTATTCTGCGGCTTAACATGCTAGAATGCGGTCAACCTTAATCCTCATCAAGGAGACAAATCAATGCGACGAAGAACCCTCACCGATCTTGCCAATAATCCCGATCTGATCTCAGGCATTTACAATTACTGCGATCGTTGGTGTGAACGGTGTCCTTTAACCTCACGTTGTCTGGTCTATGCTACCGAGCAGGAAGACAATGATTCATTTGAAAATCATGACCTTCGTAACGAAGTGTTCTGGCAAAAACTCGGCGCCATCTTTCAGGAAACGCGCGAGCTGATCGTCGAATGGGCCAATGAATCGGGTTTCGATCTCAACGGCCATTCAGCCGATGACTACACGCGTCATCCGCGAAAGAAACAAATCGTCGACAATCACCCGTTGACCAGGGCGGGGAAGAAGTATGCGAACGCCGCCAGCGACTGGTTCCGTGAACTCGATCAAACGATCGATAGCGAGAACTCAGAACGTTTGGAGGATGCGCGCGAAGTGATCCAGTGGTATCAGTATCAAATCGCTGTGAAGACAATGCGCGCGCTTTCGGGCCGGAAGGAAGAGTTTGAAGAAGCTCCGGATTTGGCGGAGCTTCCCAGGGATTCCGACGGCTCAGCTAAAGTGGCGCTGATTGGTATCGACCGTTCGATTGCGGCCTGGCGGTTGATGCAACTATCGTTGCCGGAGCGCGCCGGCTCGATCGTGCCGCTGATTTTACAACTCGAACGCTTGGGACAGCGTTTGGAGAGAGCATTTCCGGAAGCGCGAAATTTTATTCGACCGGGGTTTGATGAATGCCATCCACAGATTACACAGAGATATGGATAAATCTGTGTAATCTGTGGATTAGATCGGTTTGAAAGGAATCTTTGCTGATGGTTGACGACAACTGTCTGTTCTGTCGAATTGTGTCCGGCGAAGTACCGGGAACGCTTGTTTACGTGGACAAAAACGCTGTTGCGTTTCTCGATCACCGTCCACTCTTTCACGGGCACACGTTGTTAGTACCGCGCAATCACGTCGAAACACTTGTCGATCTTCCGCAGGAATTGATCGGACCATTTTTTCAAGCTGCGCAATCACTCGCGCAAGCTGTTCCATTCGCGATGGAAGCGGAGGGAACTTTTGTTGCGATGAATAATCGCGTCAGTCAAAGCGTGCCGCACTTGCACGTACACATCGTGCCGCGACGAAAGAAAGATGGTTTGAAAGGTTTCTTCTGGCCGAGAACAAAATACACAGACGATAAAGAGATGGAAACTGTGGCGCGTAAGATCGCTGGTGCATTACAGGAGCTTTCACGTTAGTGTGAATCACCAAAAATAAAACACATAAAAATTTGATCTAAAAATCGACGAGGAGTATAAACCTTCCTGTCGCGAGGGTTGCGGCCTTCGAGACCGAGAAAGGGATCGGCAATCGGTGCGGTAACGCCCGAGAGAGAGAAGAGACAGGCGGCTGTTGATTCTATTGACGCCCTTATCGGAGCCGAAAGGCTCAGCTAGAGAAGGTTGCGAGACTTTCTCGAGCCATTCGAATAAAAACGAATGGCACCCGGAGGCAAGGACCC
>Ga0207708_10001411_pt1 | contig 18027 bp, 15 predicted proteins | sample KBSK5101metaG_FD_184340 | JGI IMG/M metagenome (GOLD analysis project Ga0207708, IMG submission 184340) | Corn, switchgrass and miscanthus rhizosphere microbial communities from Kellogg Biological Station, Michigan, USA - KBS K5-10-1 metaG... | ecosystem: Host-associated > Plants > Roots >...
GCGAGGTGCCAACGGTGCCGTTGACGAGCGAGTCAAAAACAACCGGTTGGCCGAGTTCAATCTGCGTTGGGCAAACTATTTGTAGTTGTGGACATTCGGGGACCGGCGGACACTCGACCCTCACGAGCGTTGAAGCCAACACCTGGCAGCTTTCGTTCGCAATACCAGATACCGCTTCCAGACTCGCGCGATAAAAACCTGGTGCGACACCGTCGAGAGTCCATGTGGCGCTGGGTCCATCTCCTTCAATTCGGCCCGCTTCAGTGGTCCATACGTATCGAACAGGCTTCTTGCCCTGAGTGCGCGCGGTTAGCCGAACAATAGGCTGCGTGCCTGACCCGCAATTCCTAATGACTGTTGTGTCGGGTGAAATCGTTACGGCAGGCGGTACGTAATTGGTTTGTTCGATGGTTGATTGTTGTGCGACGACGGACATGGCCGGCATCAGCAACAGAATCAACAAAGCCGCGTTTGAAAGTTTGTGCAGTCTCATTCAGATCACTTCAGCTCATTAGGGCTTTGGAACCGGAGGCACGGCACCGCGCGGAACCACCCACAGTTCCATGCAATCCTCATCGCGAGATCCGCCATCAAGAGTGACAACTCTTGAGGGATCGATACCGCGCTTTGAAACTAAATAGTCTTTTAATCGATTCATCAGACCTGATGCGTGAGCCTGCTGGCTATTTCTCGCAGCGTAGACGATGACGTAAGTAGTGGTCGCCGGATTGTTTTGTAACTCAATAGCGAGGTTGTCCAAACGGGCTTTCTGATCGTCACTTGCGCATCCGCAACAAATGTCGAACTGGTTGCTTGCGATGGAACGTTGTTCGATCGGAGGTACCGAGGTGGCTGCCTGCGCAATTTGGCGGCAGCCGATCTCGCCAGAGCCATCATCAACGATCACCGATGCAGTAACTCGCTGGCCCGCCAGTCCGGTGGTGTCAATTTCAATGTCCGAAGTTCCAGCCCCTTTAAGGATTCTTGCTGTGGCGGGTGAAACTGTCCACTTGTAGATAAGTGGCTTCTTGCCGGCGTATGAAACATTCGCGCTGTAAGTGACGATCGTGCCATCCGTAACCTGGGTCGGTGCAGCAATGTTTACGGGAAACGGACAGACCGAACTGATTAACGCGGGCGGCGGGAGATAACCGAGAGTTATGCACTTCACCCTGCCCGCGGCTATATCAATTTCCTTCCTCCACAGCGAGCCATCAGGCAATGTAACCACCACTGTGTGGAGACCGGGCAGGAGATGTTCAATAGTCAAATAGTCTCTAGTCGTCTCTCCGTAAGCCTTTCCATCAATCTCAAGCAGCAGTCCGGCCGGATCAGAATTCACTCGCAGCGTGCCGTAATCGGCACGTTTTGTCTTTTGACCGTGAACAGCAGCGGAATCAAACGCCCCCAATCCGAGCAAGCATAGAATCGCAAGCAACGTGGTGGCGAAGAATCGATTTTCTTTCTTACGTTCCATGGATTTCTCACTCACGATTTCCGGTACGTGACCTTCTCAATCGGAATCCCAACGCACAAACTCCGGTAAAGAGCAACAACAACGAAGCCGGTTCCGGTATTTCAGGCGGTACGTCCCGAGGTACCACTGATCCTGACGGTGACGGTGTCGGTAGGGATGTCGGCGTTACTGAAGTGGGCGGCGTTATTACTAGAGTCGGCGGAATTATTACGTCCGGGTTTCCGCCGTGAATAAATAAGAACGGAATGCCCGCAAGGAATATCAACGGCCACTTCGGAAACCCTCCTCCAGCAATAGGTACGATTACATCGCCGCAATCGCAGATCGTGACATCGACAGTACCCTTTGGCGCTTTCTGTGGGTCCTGTGAGAGTGCATAAAAACTCACACCGGATAAGAGACTTTCCGTTTCGAAGTTTACTTTCGGAGTATGAGGCTGGTTTTCGCGGGAAGCTGGGATCACTAAGTCGGCAACGGGGAAATAATAATTTGAAACCCGACCGATCTGGAGCGTTGATACGTTCTGATTAGGAGTGAAGACTTGTTGGACCGAGCTCGCATCTATTCGATTGGCAGAAGCTCGCCCAGGCACAAATAGGCCTATGGCCAAAATTCCAACTAGCGAGATAAATTGACGAAAACTCATATGGGGCAAACAGCTGACCTCATTCGTCGGGAACTAATCTTAAGGGCCGCTGCAAATGAGTAATCGGGGACGAGACTCTTTAGATTCGGTTTGAAGGCTGCAAACTTGGATCCGTGGGGACGGATCTATCTCGCAGCAGATTTCCCTAGAAATTTCACCATTTTTAGTGATGGAGAATGAGGCAGAACGGCAAGATCTCTAGTTCTCAGAATAATTGTCTGAATCTCAGAATGTGGACTCGAGAAATTCTGTAGTGCCCTGACGAAAGCGATGAGGAGTGAGCCATTACTCAAACTGCTTTTTGAACGAATCGAACTGCTGTTGAAGATTCTGAACTTGAGACTTCAAGGAAGTCACTTCCTGCTCAAGGATTGAGACTCGATCGGATGGCGGCGGTGGCGGACGCCTCGGCGCGGGTGATTCAACTACAACCTCGGCGGGCTCACCATTCAACAAATGCACAAAGCGAACTTCTTTCTGTCCCGGCTGACGCGGCAAACGCGCGACCAGTGGATCTTCATCGCGCGACATCAAACCATTCAGGGTTTGTTCAATCTCTTCAAGACCGGAGAACTCGTACAGCCGCGACGCGTTGCCGCGTAGTTCGCCAGGGGTTTGTCCGCCACGCAACATCAACACGCACATCAAAGCCAACTCGGCGGCGTTGAGATGCAACACCTCCGGAGCGACATGTTTGTATTTGGGCACGCGACTGGTGCTGCCATAAAACACGTACGCAAGATTCTTCTCGCGCAAACTCTCCAGACCTTGAGAAACCTCGTCTTCCGAATATGACGTCACCGGGTTGCGGTTGTTCTTTTGATTGCAAGCCGCAGTCAGCGAGTTGAGTGTAAGCGGATAGTACTCCGGCGTTGTCACCTGTTTCTCGACAAGTGAACCAAGCACCCGGGTTTCGATGTCACTTAGGATCGTCGGCATAATGGAAAAGACTGGGCCGCAGATTTTCGCAGATGAACGCGGATCAAACCAAACGGCATAAGATGCGTCTCGAATGCGTTTAGTTTCTGATCTGCGTAACCCGCGAAATCTGCGGCCGCCCTTCCTTCGCTACTGATCGTCGCCTGAACTTGTTCTCGGCGCGCCGCCGCGTCCTTCCGAACGACCTACGCCGAGGTTGTCGTAATTCAAAGCAGCATTGAATAACAGGAAAAACTCTCCCTGTGTTTGATGACGCCACATCGGATTCGTCGCAAACATCACGACGTGACCGCGGCCAACTGGAACATCCACGATCGCCGGTTTGTTCGTGAGTTCCGAACCGCCCGCGAGCATACCGCTTACAAGCAGGGCCTTTTCATCCGACACGAATCGCAGCACTACTCGCGGTCGCATTTGCGGTGGAGTAAAGAACGGACTCTCGCGCTGCTCGTCCGTATCTGCTCCCCCTGCGCCTGTTCCGCGTTCGGGCGCAGGACGTGGCTGCGGCATTGCCTGGATAACATCAGGATCGTTTACACCACCACGCCCTGATGCACGATTAGCGCCGCCGCCAGCGGCGCCGCCGCCACCCGCACCACCACCGCCGCCGCCGAATCCACCGGGACCGCCCGCAGCCACTTGAAACAATGGCGACTGGCTAAAGTAGATCGGAAGACCTGCGTCATAGCCGTAAGCGATTGGACTCTTCCGATCCGCAAAGGTCGCGTTGTAGATCGAGCCACGCGCTTGCAGTCGCTCAGCAGCTTGAATCGAAACACCGGAGGTGATGCCGTAATCGATCGGAATCTGCGAAACACCACCAATAGTAATAAACAGCCCACCCTCCTCGATGAACTTCTGCAGGTTCGCGACGCCTTTCACGCTCATACCGCCGCGCATATCGTCGGTTTGATCCGGCGACTGTGCGAAGTTGGGAGTTAGAGTGGAGGCCTTCCAGGGAATCGGATCGCCGCGCATTGGCATTCCGTTCACGATTGTTTGGGCGGAGCCACCGACGGGCGGGAAGATGAGTACGTCAAACTTCTCACGAAGATTCGGCGTGTTGCGAATGACCTGGTCGGAAATGTACGTATACGGGATCTGTAGCCGGTCAAACTCGATCCGGAACCAACCTTCATTCTGTGTGTTGGTCCACGTGTGAACGATGGCGATTCGGGGAACCGCAAGGTCGTGAGTTTTGACTTCGGGAAGTTTTGCGACGCCAACTGCTTTAAGTCCCAATTCAGTAACTGACGTCTCCAGCCGCTGTTTCAGATCCGCTGGATTTCCTTCAATCTTTATAATAAACGACCCTGTATTGAACTGTTGTTCGCCAACCTTGAATGAATCTTCGGCGGCGCCAATCTTTACGTCTTTCAACTTGAACCGCAACGTCGCCAGCGTGTTGTCGGTATTGTGATTGATGATGAAGGCGGCGGGAGAAGCTTCGCCGCTGAGCTTTCCGCGAACTTTCGCATCGCTCGTCAACAATGTCATCGGTACGTCCAACACACTCTTGTCGGTGATGCGAACCGTCTTCACATTTCGCATCGCACCCATGGTCCACCCTGTATCGTCGTACGGGCTTGGATCCGTCACGTTGTAGTACTGCGTATCGAGCAACATGTCGGCCATGCGTGAGTAGGGTTGGTCCATGCGGACAACGTAGGAGCCTGCGGGGAATTTCTGGTCTTTGACGGTGAACTCCTTGTTAGCTGTTTGCACTTCAATGCCGCGCAGCCGCATCAGGTTCACCATGTCGGCAGCTTCCACGGGACGAGCTGTGTCGCCGGGGATTACCCAGGCAGTTGGTCCCTCGTTCAGAGCCTTATCGACCGCGCGTTTGCTCTTCAGATAGAAGTTGTTCAGGAATCGTTGGCGATCCTTCGCGACAAAATTCATCGCAAACAGAATCGCCGATTGTTGCATGTTTACGTTGTTTCGCATCGACCAGTTGACGCGCGGGAAGGGCGGATTTGGTCGATACCAAACGCGCGACGTTTGGTTGGCGCCGAGCGTTCGTTCGCGTGTATCTGCACCGCCGTTGCCAAACGTCTCGTAGAAGCGGCCAATCGAGTTGTGGCCAGTCGCGATGTAGAGCATGTAGTTCGGCGCCCAGCCATCGTAGAAGCCGTGTGTCCAAACGCCGGGCACGCCGCGCTTGGTCATCTCTTCAATCTCGTGGTACGCGAGAAGTTGGAATTCATCGATAGCCAGAGGGTCGAGCCAGGCGTTGTATGGACCAGTGCCGGTCATCGTGTAGAGATAAGGCACTGATTCATGCAGGTCGTGGAGAACAGTCGGGTGATAATCGAGGAACGTCCTCATTTGATTGCGAGTAAGAGCCAGCGCCAGGCCTAGTCCGTCGCGATTGTTATCGTGCGCCACATATTTGCCCCAGTAGAGTAGTGGCGGCGTCGGTTTGCCAGGATTTGCTTTGCGGTAATTGTAAAGGTCCACCATGCGATCACGTCCGTCCACCTCGAGTGCGGGAGTGATCATCACGATCATGTTCTTGCGGATGTCTTCGATGAACGGCGAGTCTTCGACCGCGAGCCGGTAAGCCATTTCCATCAGCATCTCAGGCGAACCGGTCTCCGGAGAATGGATTGATCCCGATGCCCAGTAGAACGGCTTGCCTTCGGTTACGAGCGCTTGGGCCTCGGCTTCAGTAATCTTGCGCGGGTCAGCCAGCTTCGCAGTGATCTCTTTGTATCGATCGAGTTTCGCGAGATTGGCTTCATCGCTCACGAGTATCAGCAGTTGCTCACGTCCCTCTTCACTCTTTTCCGGCGCCACCAAAATACGGACACGCGGCGACGCAGCAGCGAGCGCGCGATAGTAGCGATATAGATCTTTGGTGTAGGTGAGTTTGTTCGGAGTGCCGACAGCGTAGCCGAGAATCTTTTCCGGCGAGGGCACTTTGTCAGACGCCGGTATGTGATCCACAAGTTCCGTCAGAAAGTATTTCTCGGTTGTGTATTCCGCTATCTTCGCTCCATAAGCTGTATCTAGCGGCGACGTCGGTGTCGTGTACTTGGGATTCGGGATGGCTCGAGTCGTCAGCGGTCGCGCTGGCGTGGAACCACCGGTCTCAGGATTTGAAGTATCACGCGTCGGCGTTTGCGCTAGTGCAATACTGCAAAAAACTGTGACGAGCAGAAACGCAAGAAAATTAGTGGTGGACTTTCGGGACATGGCTTTCTCCTTCAAAAGAGATCACTTAATGATTGAGTGTGCTATTCGCGTTAGCTGACGGCCGAGGCTCAAGATGCACAGTCAATGCTTCGACATGTTAGTTGAGCCTGGCATTCGCAACCGCGAACGGTACTGAATACGGTGTATAGCAAGTACTTCTAAGTTCTATGCGCGACGAAAAGGGATCGGGTGGAAGGTACCCGAAGCAATTCAACTTTCGGGAAATTGCAGGTAGGGAAGGGTGGCTTGCCCCCGCTCAATTTCCCTTCCATTCAACGTTGAGAGTAAGGCAGATTGAGCGGGGGCAAGCCACCCTTCCCAACCTGCGATTTCCGAACCTTGAATCACTTCGTTTGAGCGTGTCCTCTGACTCCTACTACGTTGCATCTACCGGCTGATCGATCGCATATACGCAGCTGAGAACAATTCGATAATCGCGTCACAAATCCTTTGCGCATCGGAATCCGGAAACCATCCAGCGTTCGTGCGCGTGGAAGAAGTTTCGATATGTCGATCGGATGTGAACTTGTGGCGTTGCGTATGAACCGCCGCGCAGCACTTTCTGATTCACAAACCACTTGTCGTTGTATTCGTCAAACTCCGACTTGAATCCCGGATAAGGAACGTAGTCAGACGTCGTCCATTCCCAGACGTCACCAATCATCTGATGGCAGCCGCTCGCTGTCGCGCCTTCGGGAAATGCACCGATCGGAACAACCGACCAGTGCCCGTTCTCAAACAGATTTGCTTTTGCTAAATCGGGCGACTCATCGCCCCAAGGAAAATCTTGGCTGAAGTTTTGCCGGCGCGCACTATAACACGCCGCCTTCTCCCATTCAGCTTCCGTGGGGAGTCGTTTGCCTTTCCATTTGGCGTAAGCCGAGGCTTCGAAATAGCTGACGTGCGATACCGGCTCATCAAGTTTTCTTGAGACTGGATGCAAGCCGGTGAAGCCTCTGATCATCCACTCGTCGTCATGCGACTCCCAGTACAACGGCGCGCGCCATTGTTCACGGTTAACTGCTTCCCACCCTTCTGAAAACCACCAGCGAAAGTTCTGGTAACCACCATCGCGAATGAATTCGAGATAGTCGCCGTTGCTAACCGGAGCTTTGTCGATGGTGAAATCTTGTAGAAAGACTTGATGCGTCGGCTTTTCGTTATCGAACGCAAATTTGGAGTGCGGCGACCTGGCGCCGCTTTCTTTCTGTGATGCGTACCCGAGCCAAAACAACCCACCTTCAATCTCCGCCATTCCTTCCACCTTCACAAGGGAGTGCGGAAGGGCATTAATTGGCGCGTTAAATTGATCGCAAAGGAGATGCTTGATGTCGTAGACCAGCAACTCCTGATGCTGCATTTCGTGTTCAAGACCGAGCCTCACGAGTGATAAGACATCGCTACGGTCATCGAGAGACTCAAGGAAGCGCAGCATATGTTCGTCAATGTGATTTCGGTAAGCGACTGTCTCGCGAACGGTGGGTCGTGATTTTGTCCCGCGTTTTGGCCGTTCGATGCGAGCACCAAAACCCTCGTAGTAAGAATTGAAGTAGAAGAGAAAATCTTCCGAATAGACTTTGTAGTTCGGCTCATGAGCTTGCAGAACAGTTTCGAAGAACCACGACGTGTGACCAATATGCCAGCGTGGCGGGCTCATGAATTCCGCGGTCTGGATAACGTAGTCTTCGATCTCAAGCGGCGCGACGATTTCCATCGTGCGGGCGCGGACGTGTTTGTAGAGATCGATGATGGAAAGCGCTTTGCTGCGAGAAACGTCGCGCTCAGTTAAGGCCATTGCGAGACTCCAGTTGGGGTGAGGCCATGATACTAGCTCACGTGACACTCAACCAGCGGCAGAAGCAGATCCACAGATTTCCAGGGATTGAGTTTCGTGTTTTTTCGTGTGCTTTCGTGGATCGTTCCTGTTCGCTGGCAAACTAGAACGATCCACGAAATGACACGAATCAAAACACGAACAAAACATCACCGAACGAGGATTGAGCTCGAACCTCGCTCCGTCACACGGCCAATCACCGACGCCTTTGGATAGTTCTCTCTAAGCCGCGCCAACAATTCCTCGGCGCGATCGTCAGCAATTGCTATCAACATTCCACCGGCTGTCTGTGGGTCGAAGAACAACTTCAATAGATTAACGTCCACTGTCGAGCCTATCTCAATGTCGGCTCCGATGTACTCCCGATTCGTCTTGTCACCGCTGGTCAACAAGTTGAACGTCGCCAGTTCCAAAGCGCCTTCCAAGAGTGGCACTGCCTCCGCCTCGATCTCGATCGTCACTTTACTAGCGCATGCCATCTCCCAGGCGTGGCCGAGAAGCGCGAACCCGGTGATGTCGGTCGCAGCTTTCACACCAAACTCGCGCATCGCTTCTGCTGCGTATTTTCCCGGCGTCAGCATTGTTTCAACGGAATGCTTCGTAACCACGTGACTGACCTTACCGAACTTAATTCCTGTTGAGATAACTCCAGTGCCTATTGGCTTAGTAAGGATCAGCACATCGCCAACTCGAGCGCCTGAATTCCTTGCGACCTGGTCCGGGTGAATCAGTCCGGTCACTGAATACCCAAACATGATCTGCTGGTTATCGACGCTGTGGCCGCCAACCAGTGTCACGCCATACTCGTTAAGAGTCTGCAATCCACCTTGCATGATCTCAGCGAGTATCGCTGGATCGACGCCCTTTTTCGGAAAGCATGTGATGGCCATGGCTGTGATTGGTGTTCCTGCCATCGCCCAAACGTCGTTGATTGAATTCAGCGCGGCTATGCGACCGTAATCAAACGGTTCATCAACGATTGGTGTAAAGAAGTCGAGGGTTTGGACGAGAGCGAGGTCGTCGCGGAGGCGGTATACACCCGCGTCGTCGGCTGTTTCAAAACCGACAATCAAGTTTGGGTCATGAGGTTGCTTTGGTAGCTCGCTCAAAACCTGAGCGAGTAGGCTCGGGCTAAGCTTCGCCGCTCAACCAGAACACGAAACCATCTCGGTTAGACGCATGATGTGCCTCCTTTCGTTAATTCAACTGCTAGAGCGGATTACAAGATTAACAAGACAGGAGATAAATAGGTAAGATAAACATCAAGTCTCCCGCAAACCCAATTCATTCGATCCGGAGTCTGGCAATGCGAACCCACCAGCTGCTGATTTTGTTTTTAATCGTCGGGCTCTCGAGCGTCATACGAAGTTTCGCTCAAACTCCCAACCTGGGAAATCATTTCGATTACGACAAGAACGCCCCGCTCGACATCAAGACGATCGGATCCGAAAAGCGCGGCGACGTCACTGTCTACGACATAACCTACGCCAGCCCGAAAGGCGGCGTCGTGCCTGCTTACCTTGTTGTTCCCAAAGGAAAAGGACCATTTGCCGCCATCGTGTGGGGACACTGGTATTGGACAAACTCACCGATGTTCAATCGGAAACAGTTTCTCGACGAAGCGGTCGCGCTCGCACCCGCCGGTGTCGTCTCTCTGTTGACGGACGGACCCAATGCGCGACCCGGTTATGTGCCCGACAGAACACCTCTCAATGACAAGCAGATCACGGACAGGATTCAGGCAGTGATAGACATGCGGCGCGGCATAGATCTTCTGCTCGCACGCAAAGACGTCGATCCAAAACGACTGGCCTTCGTCGGTCATAGCTACAACGCCGCAACAGGTGCGTTTTTAAGCGGCATCGATCGACGTGCAAAAGCGTACGTCTTGATGGCCGGTGCACTTTCAGACGAACTTGATATGAAGACACCTGAATTCGAGGCTTTCCGACAGCGCATCGGGCCGGAGAAGGTCGACGCCTTCGTCGCGAAATACCCTTGGATGGATCAAGGCAAGTACCTGGCTCAGGCCGCGCCTGCATTTGTGTTCATGCAGTTTGCCACTCAGGAGGACTTCTTAAAGCCCCCGCACGTGCTTCAGTACGACCGTGTCGTCAGCAAACCGAACATGCTGAAGGTCTATGAAGCGCCGCATAGTTTGAACGCAGCGGCCACGCGGGATCGAATTCAGTTCCTAACTGAACAGTTGAAGCTGAAGAAGCTGTCCCCGGAGGTTATTAGCGCAATCCCTGAGCTGTATCAACCACCGAGGCCGTAGGTCGGGGCCGGAACAGGACGCAGGAGCAGGCAGGTCATCGTGCTCCTGCCTGCTGCTCCTGCTCTCCGTTCGATATGACACACAAGCCTCTTATCCGCATCGGTCCGGCAGGTTGGTCGTATAAAGACTGGGAAGGCGTCGTATATCCACACAAGCCCGGCACGCGGTTCGATCCGCTCGAGTACCTGTCACGGTTCTTCGACACCATCGAAATCAACAGCAGTTTCTACCGATCGCCTACAGCAAAAACTGCGAAATCCTGGGTTCAACGCATCGACGGCAATCCACTGTTCAACTTCACCGCAAAACTTCATCGCATCTTCACCCACGAGCGCGGCAAGGCGACTGAAGTAGACGAAAAGGAATTCCGCGAAGGGATTGAACCGCTGGCCGACGCAAATAGACTGGGGGCCGTGTTACTTCAGTTTCCCTGGTCCTTCAAAAACACCGAGGATGAACGCACATATCTTTTGACGTTGCTCGACAAGTTCAAGGATTACCCGCTCGTGCTCGAGGTCAGACATACGTCCTGGAACAATCCGCAAATCCTCGATTGGTTGGAAGAGAGAGGCGTGGGAATCTGTAATCTCGATCAGCCGTTGTTCAAAAAATCGATCAAGCCAGCGGCACTGACGACGTCAACGATTGGCTATGTGAGACTACACGGCAGAAACTACAAAGACTGGTTTCGGGAGAGCGCACCAAGGGACGATCGGTACAACTATCTCTATAGTTTAGACGAGTTGGATCCGTGGATAACCAGGATCAAGGAAGTGGCGAAGCAAACGCACGAAACATACGTCGTTACCAATAATCACTTTCGTGGTCAGGCAGTAGTAAATGCGCTGGAGATCAAATCAACTGTGGAGGAGAGAATGGTTCCAGCTCCGGGGCCGTTATTTGATGTCTATCCGCGCCTGGAAGATTCAGCTGTTCCGGAGTCTGAATCCGAGACCGAGACTCCGACGCTGTTTTAAGAACGACAGGATTACAAGATTACGAGAAGCAAACAACTATGACTCTGTTGCCTCGTCTAAATCTTGTAATCCTGTAATCTTGTCCGCGCTCTCGTTCTATTTCGCAGCGCCCTGGCCGATCATCTGCGCGAACGAGACTGGCAATCCGTCGGGATCCAGACACACCGTCAATTTAATCCCCTCGCCTTCCCTCTGCGTCGGCGGCATGACGAAAGTGATTCCCTTTGCTTTCAACTCTTCATAAGTCTGATCAACGTTATCGACGTTGAAGCCAATTGAACATGTGCCGGCGACTTTCGACTGATCGCCAGTGTCCTGATACTCCTTCCGCGTCCCACCACCGTGAAGCGCCAAAGTTGTTGCGCCAGTCGCAAACTCTGTCCAGTCGGGAGACTGAAATTTCAGTGGTATACCCAGCTGGTCGCGATAAAACTCAACTGAGCGCTGCATATCAGAAACAATAACCATCGTGTAGTCGATCTGTGTGAACATGAGTTCTCCTTCTACGACTTTTTGCGTGGCTTACTATTACCCATGCCGACGATCGCGTCAAACTCATCTTTGGTTAGAGACATGACCGAAAGCTGGGATTGTCTAATCAGAGGAAGGTCACTCAAACGCTTGTCGTAGCGAATCGCAGCAAGTAGAACTGGAGAGCCAAGCGGCTTGCTTGGTTTCAGATCGACTGCGACCCACTGTGGATCGTCGGCAGTGGGATCGGGATAGGCGCCTTTGACTACTTCGGCCAGTCCGACAACCGCTTTCTCTTTTCCCGAGTGATAGAAGAGGACCCGGTCGCCAACCTTCATTGAGCGAAGATTGTTCCGCGCCTGGTAGTTTCGTACGCCTGACCAATCGGTACGACCATCTTTGACGAAGTCATCCCACGAGTAGCTCTCGGGCTCCTGTTTCACCATCCAATATTGCGACTTTGCCTGTTTCGCCATCGTTGACCTCGTAAATCGTGAATCGTTGGTCTTTGGTCTTTGGTCTTTGGTCTTTGGTCTTTGGTCTTTTGCGTCCAGGTGATAAAGGATCTTCTGAAGGTATTTCAACTGCTAAGGCCAAAGACCAAAGACCTACCATTCACGATTCATGAATTGTTCGATATGCTCTCAATGTTCCAATAGCACACATACAGAAAGATAATTAATCCAAATGGTCAAAGAGGGATCCACTGCGCCCGCCTTTAAAACCACTGACGCCAACGGCGAAAAGGTTAACTTGAAAGACTACCGCGGGCAGAAGGTTGTGCTTTATTTCTACCCAAAAGACGACACACCTGGATGCACGAAAGAAGCCTGTTCATTTCGCGATTCATTCTCGAAGTTTAAGAAACAAGGCATCGTGGTACTTGGTGTGTCGCCCGACAGTGAAGCTTCTCACAAGAAGTTTGCTGCCAAATACAAACTACCATTCACACTTCTGGCTGATAAGGATCGCTCCATATCAGAGACCTATGGTGTTTACGGAGAAAAGAAGTTCATGGGCCGAACGTACATGGGCGTTCATCGAACGACATTCCTGATTGACGAGAAAGGCAAAATCAAGAAGGTCTTCGAGAAGGTCAAGCCGGACGAACATGCCAGTGAGGTTCTGGAGGCCTTTGCCGAGTAAGTGTTGCCGCTGAATTGATCCCCGAAAGGAGGCTAGGCTGCCACCCAGCCTCCAATCTTTGAGGGTTCGCCCTCCGGGTTCTTGCCGGGCATCAATCCTTGTAGACAACTAAATGAACTCGGAACATCGCGCTTTCGCGCCGGAAGCGTAGGACCATCGTCGAGTTCGGCATTATCGGCCGAATCATTTAGGTAATACTGCCTTGTGTTATCGACGATTTGAGTCCGAATCTCACGAGTCCAAAGCAACAGATTTGCGAGTGCGTCTCCAATTTCGTCTTTGCCGAGTTTTGTATCCTGGGCAATTTCTTTTTGTGTGCGGGCGCCTCTGCGAATGGAATCGCGGACACGCTCAACCGGGGAGAGTTTGCTGAGCGGCTTCGAAGGCTGTTGACCTCCGTAGCTTGACTCGTGTGACAGATACTCGCTGACTTCGATCTGTTGTGCGATGTATTTCTTTCTGGCTGATTTGTATTCCTTCAACGCCCGCCGACTTTGTGTAACCTTGTTTCGAATGCAACTCTTGCAATAAAGGTTGCGACCATCTTTTCGCGCGCGACAAATCCCGAATTCAGACACTAAGAGATCCTGCGCGCAAATCGGACAATGTTTTTGTTCAAGCGTTATCTGGGGGTCTGGTTTCATTTCTCCGCACTCCACTGGGCACACTGGTGCGACAACTTTTTTCTAAACACACCTCCGTCGTTCGGTACTGCATTACCGCCGCGGAGTTTCGATTTGAATTGATTGTTTGGCGAGGTGCCCTAACTAGGGCGACCGCCTAGATTGCCATGCGCGGCTTACCAGAACCGCGCCCCAAAACTTACCTGAACTGAATTTCGCAGGAGGCTTCCGGGCAATTGCGAGAAAAATAAATGAGTGCGAGCAAACCTTCTAACGAACTCAAAAACCAGGCCGCTGATCAAAACCAACTTCGGCAATCAATCGCTCAGCGAGGGAATCGCATTATAGTGATCGAAGAATTTTTTGCAACAACAATTTAATGCTATTTAGCGATCAAATTCAGTTATGAAAAAGGTGAACCACAATCGCGAATTCTTTTCTTCAATTAACACGACGCAAACAATTCAATAGCGTGAGGATAGGTGATCGGATCACACATAGCAAGTTGCGAAAACGATCATGCGCGAACGACATAACACCAACAGACGATCGTTAGAAATGTTCGGAAAAATGAATTGAGTGTTCGGTTCAAAAAGCGTTCGCCGTCTGTTTCGCGCAACACATTCGAGTCGTTTTTCTTTGGGTCCACAATTAGTAGAGCCTTCATTTTTCGAAGCGTGGACGAAAAGATATTCACTGTTTGGACTGCATGACATCGGGAATTGGACCAATGTTGATATTTGAATCGCGCAAACAACTCAAGTGTTAGCACGCAAGGGTTTCGACGCACGCCGCTGACGTGTGCAAAATGTTGTAACTGCGCGTTTGTAACAGCTTTGTAAAACTAATCGTGGCGATTTCCACATCGATTTCCTCAGAATCTGTGGAAAACTTTTCAGGCGCGTCTGCTCGTTTCAATCCGCTTGCGATCTTTAACTCGATACACAAATTTCAAACCCGACCAAGTGTCATCAATCGCGCAGATCTTTACGTCGACGAGTCCACAGTCAAGGCCTGTTCGCTGCACGTTATCGAACGTGAGATCCGTCTTTACTCCCGAACTCTTTTTCGGCCAAGCCACCCAAATCATTCCGTTGGGTGAAAGCTTCTCTGCTAGCACTGGAAACTGCCCAGAGAGTGTGGTTTCGCGATCCACGAACACAACAATGAGATCGAGTGGCGGTTTCAAGCTGCTGACGATTTTTGTTTTTGAAGGGAGATCACCGAGTTGCGGAACGAACGACTTCGGCGGGTTGACCAGCCCGATGCGAAAGTTCTCTTTGATTCCCAACTTCCTGGGCAAGGGTGTTCCTGAATAACCGGCCATCTAACGTCTCGCTTTCTGGAGCAGGAAGAAAGAAATCATTGGTTAATTATCATTGGACATTTCTCAATTCTCATTTGAGAGCAGTTCTGTCGGTTCGTGAACAATAATCGGTAATGAAAACTACAATTGATTGGTACAAATGATAATTGAGAAATGTCCAATGATGATTGACCAATGATTTGACTTCTATCACCACAATCTTAGAACCTTCCACCAGGTGAATCCCAGCAATGTCCAAACAATGATCGTGACGAACGACGTTATCAATCCAACCCACCACCAGGTGCGCTGCTTCAGATAGTCAGCGCCAAAATAAATTGGAGCGGGTGTTGTGCCGTAATGAGTTAACGACGCTCCGAGATTTGAAAAATACGCCAGCGAAAGAGCTGCGAGATATGGTGGCGTACCGGCTGCTAGAATCACGACGAGAAATGGTGTGTACATCGCAGTCGCGTGCGCAGTGATGCTTGCAAATCCATAGTGCGCGTAGAAGTAGAGCAAAAGTAGTACTGCCAAAGCTATCCACCACTTCCAACCAACTGTGAACGAAGCCGCAGAATCGGCGAATCGTTTTGTAATGCCAGTTTGACTAAGAGCCTCAGCCATTTTGATTAGGCCGCCGTACCAGATGAAAACTCCCCACGCGCCCCGTTCATCAACCAGGTCGTCCCAATTCAACACGCCGGCAAGCAAAAGGACGCAAATGCCTAACAATGCAACAGCCGCGTAGTGGATGGAATGAAACCGGCTCGTCATCCAAAGCAGAGCAACCAGACCAAACACGAACAACATGACCCATTCGGGCCACTTCATCCGTCCCATTGACCGCAATTCTTTTGAGGCAAACTCGGAAGCAGCCGGCGTGTGTTTGATTTCTGGAGGATAGATCTTGTAGATGACCAGAGGAACGAGAATCAAACTCGCCAAGGCCGGAATTATTGAGGCGATAATCCAGCGAGCGTATGTGATCTCAATGCCAGTAAGGTCCCGTGCAAGCTTCGCTATCAACGGATTCGAAGCCTGCCCCGTCAGAAACATCGCACAAACAATGACGTCACATTGATAGACAGAGGTCATCAGAAACGCACCCAACCTCCTTGCCGTGACTCCCGGGTGCGACTCGTATGCTTCGGCAAGACTCTTCGCAATCGGAAAGACAATTCCACCTGACCGGGCGCCAGTTGATGGAATAACTGTCGCGAGCAACGCGTCAGTTGATGCGAGCGCGTAAGTAAGTCCGAGCGAATGACGACCGATAGCCTTTATGAAGAGGAATGCGATGCGCCGGCCCAAACCCGTTTTCATCATTCCTCTTGAAATGAAGAAGGCCGCGAGCACCATCCACACAATGGGGTCCGCATAACCGCCAAGCGCTTGTTCAATTGGCAGGATTTGAAAGATCGCAAGCGCCGATACACCGATTAACACCATTGCGGGACCCGGCACTGGTCGCACGATAGAACCCGCAATAGTTGCCGCAAAGACTGCGAGTAGTCGCCACGACTGAACGGTAATCCCGGCAGGTACTGGCGCGAGCAGGATCCCGCCGGCTATCGCAAACACAATTAGCCAACGAATCAGTTGGCTGCGCAATTCAGCCTTGTCGGTGCGTTTTGGTTCGGATGTTTCTGCGGCTGGGGGTGACGGTTCGTCCACCTGTGCGTCCTTTTCGGTTCAGGCGACACAAAAGCGTCGGGATACTATGCTATACGAGGTCGCGGCGGCAAACCTCATGAAAATGCGGCCGCAGATTCCACGGATTAACACAGATCAGACAGACAACATCTAAAAGCTTTTGTAACCTTTCTTTTCTGATCGGTGTTTATCTGTGCAAATCTGCGGCTGAATACTTACACTCTAACGGGTCATGCTTATCAAGAAACCGGACGATATCAAGTCGAGCGAGATCACCGATCAGAAGACTTATCTGAATCGTCGGTTGTTCATGCGCGCAGCCGTGTTGGCCGGGACGGCAACGGCAACAACTCTTCTGTACCGCACACTGAATCCGCCTCCGCCTGAAAAGGCTGAAGGCGTGAAGCTCAACCAGTCGACCAGTGTGCCTGAACAAGAAGCGATGCAAAGGGGTTATCGAACGTCAGAAACACTAACTCCACTTGAAGACATCACGAATTACAACAACTTCTATGAGTTTGATACGTCGAAAGACGGAGTCGCGTCTGCGGCAAAAGGTTTTGTCACAAGGCCCTGGACGGTTTCAGTATCAGGATTAGTAGACAATCCGCGGACGTTCGATATCGACGAGTTGCTAAAGTTTGACCTGGAAGAACGCGTTTACAGACTGAGGTGTGTTGAAGGATGGTCGATGGTGATTCCGTGGATTGGATTTCCGCTCCACAAGTTGCTCGAAAAGGTCGGACCGAATTCGCAGGCAAAGTATGTGGCATTTCAAACACTTTACGATCCGAAGCGAATGCCTAATCAAAACACCGGAGTCTTGGAGTGGCCCTACGTCGAAGGGCTTAGGCTCGATGAAGCGATGCATCCGCTGACGATTCTGGCGACGGGGCTTTACGGCGAGACGCTGCCTCCACAGGATGGCGCACCTTTGCGACTCGTTGTTCCCTGGAAGTATGGATTTAAGAGTATCAAGTCGATTGTGAAGATCACGCTTGTTGCCGATCAGCCGCCGACGACGTGGAATAATGAGACGCCGTATGAGTATGGGTTCTATTCGAATGTGAACCCGTCCGTGCCCCATCCGCGTTGGAGCCAGGCGACGGAGCGCCGGATCGGTGAATTCAGCCGCCGTAAGACGCTTCTGTTCAATGGATATGGGGAACAGGTGGCGCATCTTTATGAGGGGATGGATTTGGTTAAGTACTTCTAAGTCGCGTGGTTCAACCGGGTGAGCGCGTCGCGTGTGCAGCTGGGCTTGCCTCAAAGTCACATCCAGCTCAAGTCGGAAGTGTTTTGGTTCGTGTTGCTTCATGTGATTTCGTGGATCGTCCTTGTTTTTCTGGACAAACGGAACTTTGCACAAAAAGTCGGACGCAATGTTGAATTCGGCTTTGCCGCTCGATGTGAGGCGGTGGCTTTGCCCCGCCGGAAGGGTGACTCTTAACATGGGCTCTGCCCCTGGTCCGGCCT
>Ga0207708_10001416_pt1 | contig 17970 bp, 15 predicted proteins | sample KBSK5101metaG_FD_184340 | JGI IMG/M metagenome (GOLD analysis project Ga0207708, IMG submission 184340) | Corn, switchgrass and miscanthus rhizosphere microbial communities from Kellogg Biological Station, Michigan, USA - KBS K5-10-1 metaG... | ecosystem: Host-associated > Plants > Roots >...
CGTGATCACCGAGCTCGCAGGCAAGCTCTGGGTGGTCCCGCCGGGGGGGAGCCTGCTCTAGCTGTAGTTCCTGACCACGTTGTTCATCCGGGCCCCCTTGGAGGCTGACAGGTGCTCAAGCCAGTCAGTCCAAGGAGGACACCGGATGCAGTTGCACGCTAACGCCGCCCTCAGCCTGAATCAGCGTCGGCGGATGGTGATTCGAGTCGTCGAGCATGGGTGGTCGCTGGCGAAGGCCGCCGCGGCGGCCGAAGTCAGCGAGCGCACGTGCTCGAAGTGGGTCGCGCGCTACCGCGTCGAGGGCGAGCTCGGCCTGCGGGATCGTTCGTCGGCCCCTCGATCCATTCCGCATCGCACCCCGGCTGGCCGTGTCGAGGTCATCAAGGCGCTGCGACGGCTGCGGATGACCGGCGCGGAGATCGCCGAGTGCCTGGATATGGCCCTCTCGACGGTCTCGGCGGTGCTCAAGCGCGTTGGGCTGGGCACGCTGAGCCGGCTCGAGCCGCTCGAGCCGCCCAACCGCTACGAGCGCCGCCACCCCGGCGAGCTCATCCACGTTGACATCAAGAAGCTCGGGCGCATCCGTGGCGCCGGGCACCGTGTCACCGGCAGCCGCGCTAGCCAGAAGCGGACGCGCCGCAACGGCAAGCGCGTCGGCATCGCCGGCTGGGAATTCGTGCACGTGTGCGTCGATGACGCCACTCGCCTGGCCTATGTCGAGGTTCTTGACGACGAGAAGGGCCTGACCGCAGCAGGCTTTCTGCGCCGCGCGGTCGCCTTCTATGCCGCCCACGGCATCACCGTGGAGCGAGTCATGAGCGATAACGGTGCCTGCTACCGCTCGGTCGCTCACGCCGTCGTTTGCCGCGCTCTCGGGTTGCGCCACCTTCGCACCCAGCCTTACCGACCGCGCACCAACGGAAAGGCCGAGCGCTTCATCCGCACCCTGCTGGCCGGCTGGGCCCACGGGCCGATCTACGGCTCCAGCCACGAGCGCACCGCTGCCCTTGACGGCTGGCTATGGACCTACAACCATCGCCGCCCACACGGCGCCCTCAGCCACAAGCCGCCCACCACTCGCCTCGACGAGCTGAACAACCTTGCTGGGAACTACATCTAGCCGTCAGGCCAGAGCGTCGGCCACCGCAGCCCAGACGCGGCGGTGCAGCGCGACGTTGTCGTCACGGTCGGTGCGCACCTCGATCAGCGCGACCCCGTCGCCGGCGGCGTCGAGCGCGGTGCGCAGCGCGGCGGGGTCGTCGGCGCGCGTGTAGGCGCAGCCGTAGAGCGCGGCCGCGCGGGCGAAGTCGAGCCCGTGCGGGGTGGCGACGTGCTCCTCGAAGGCGTCGCGCTCGCGGGCCACGGGGAGGAAGGAGAAGATGCCGCCGCCGTCGTTGTTGAGCAGCACGATGGTCAGCGAGAGGCCGAGGCGGGTGCCGGCGGCCAGGGCGCCGAGGTCGTAGGCCAGAGCGACGTCGCCGATGAGTAGGACGACGGGGCCGGCACCTCCTGCGGCCGCACCGAGCGCCCCGGAGACGGTGCCGTCGATGCCGTTGGCGCCGCGGTGGCTGAGCGCGCGCGGGGGCGCGTCGCGTGCGGGCCAGAACGTCTCGACGTCGCGCACCGGCATGGACGAGGCCACGAAGCAGGTGGCGGTCGCCGGCAGGTCGGCGCCGAGCTGGGCCGCCACCAGCGGCTCGGAGAGCGCGTCGCCGAGCGTGGCCGCGATGGCCCTCGCCGCCGCCCCGTCGGCGACGCGCCACGAGCGCAGCCAGGCCGGGTCGGCGGAGGCGTCGAGGGCGTCCAGCGTCGCCACGGGGTCGGCGACGAGCATCGTCTCGACCACGCCGTCGGGGTCCTGCCAGCCCTCCTCGGGGTCGAGACGCACCTGCGCCGCGTCGGCCTGCCCGGCCAGCCACTGGCGCAGCGGCTTGGAGGTCGGCAGGTCGCCGACGCGGAGCACGAAGTCGGGCGCGTGGGCGGCCGCGAAGGCCTCGTCGCGCAGCAGCGCGTCGTAGTGCGCCACCGCCGCGCCGCCGCGCCGGGCGCCGGAGAGCGGGTCGGCCAGCAGCGGGTACCCGCAGCGCTCCGCCGCGCGCGCGAGCGCCGCGGGCAGCGCCGGGTGGCGCTCGTCGCGGCCGGCGACGATGACCCCGCGCGCGCCGCCGAACGTCACCTGGGCCGGCTGCGCGGCGGCCTGCGCGTGGACCACCCACGGACGGCCGCCGGGGCGGCCGGAGTCGTCGGGGGGCAGGGTCTCGCCCTCGTCGAGCACGAGCGGCTCGCGCAAGGGAAGGTTGAGGTGGACGGGGCCGCGGCGGCCCGTGGTCGCGGTCCAGAAGGCGCGGCAGGCCAGGGTGCGGATCCAGCGCAGGCGGGCGGGCGTGGCCTCGTGCGTGCCCACCTCGACGAACCACTTGGCCGCATCGCCGTAGAGCTTGAGCTGGTCGATGGTCTGACCGGCGCCGACGTCGCGCAGCTCGGGCGGGCGGTCGGCGGTGAGCACGACCAGCGGCACCCGCGCCTCGCGCGCCTCGTAGACCGCGGGCGCCAGCTCGACCGCCGCCGTGCCCGACGTGCACGCCACCGCGACCGGCAGGCCGCTGGCCTTGGCCAGGCCGACGGCGAAGAACCCGGCCACGCGCTCGTCCAGGTGGCTGTAGCAGCGCAGCCGCTCGTCGCGCACGAGCGAGAGCACGAGCGGCGTCGAGCGCGACCCCGGCGCCGTACAGGCTGCCCGCATGCCGCAGCGGACGAGCTCGTCCACGAACGCCCGCAGCAGGATGTAGGTGTCGCGGGGCACGGGGCGCGAGACGGTACCGGCTGAGTAGCCTCGCGGCGGTGTCCGCCGCGGTCCTCCTGCACGGCTTCACGCTGACCGGGCGGTCGTGGGATCCGGTGCTCGCGCGGCTGCCGCCCGACGTCGACACCCGCGCGCTCGACCTGCGCGGGCACGGCGCCGCCCGCGACGCGCGGCCCATCGACGTGGGCGCGGTGGTGGAGGACGTGGCCGCCGCGACGCCCGCGGGCGCCACGCTGGGCGGCTACTCGCTCGGCGGGCGGGTGGCGCTGCGAGCGGCGCTGGACCGGCCCGGCCGCTTCGGCCGGCTCGTGCTCGTGGGGGCGACGGCCGGGATCGCCGACCCGGCCGAACGGGCGCGACGCCGGGACGCCGACGCGGCGCTGGCCGCCCGCATGGAGGGCATGACGATGGAGGCGTTCGCGAAGAAGTGGGGCGCGCTGGACGTGTTCGCCACCCAGCCCCCGGAGGTGCGGGCGTTGGCCCACGCCGACCGGCTCCGCAACGACCCGCGCGCCCTGGCCGCGGCGCTGCGCGCGCTCGGCTCGGGCGCGATGGAGCCGATGTGGGACCGCCTGGGCGAGCTCGCCCTGCCGGTGACGCTGGTCGCCGGCGACCGCGACCCCAAGTACGTCGACCTCGCCCGGCGCATGGCGGAGCGGATCGCCGGCGCGGAGGTCGTGGTGGTGCCCGGCGCCGGCCACGCCGTGCACCTCGAGGATCCGGACGCTGTGGCGGCTTTGCTCATTCCCTGACCCCGAAGCCCGGGCCCCGGGGGGCGAAAGGGACGTCGCGGGCATCCGCGAACAGCCGCAGCGTCGCCAGCCCGCACGCCGGGGTGGGCTGCAGGGCCGCCGCCGCGTGCACGCCGGCCGCGATGCCCACCGGCCCGTCGTAGGTCGACCCGACGTAGACGAAGGCGCCCGCCGCGCGCGCCGCCTCCGCCGCCGCCAAGAGGCCGCTGATCCCGCCGCACGCCGCCACCTTCAGGCACACGCCGTCGGCGGCTCCCGAGCTCACCGCGCCCGGCTCGGCCGCCGTCTCGTCCATCACGATCGGCACCTCCACCCGCTCCCGCAGCGCCCGCAGTGCCTCGAGGCCGTGCACCGGCTCCTCGATCAGCTCGAGCCCGACGCCCTCCAGCGATGCCAGCGCCGCGACCGCCTCGTCCACCGTCCACGCCCCGTTGGCGTCGGCCCGCAGCGCGGCCTCGGGCGCGACCGCCCGCACCGCCGCCAGCCGGCCGGCGTCGTCCCCGACGCCGACCTTGACCTTCAGCGTCGTGAACCCGTCGGCCACCGCGGCGGCCGCCTCGGCTGCGGCGCCCGCCCGGTCGACGGCCCCGATGGCGGCGCTGACCGGGACCGGCGCGAGCGCGTGGGCGCCCAGCAGCCCCGCCACCGGCCGCGCCGTCTGCTTGCCCTCGAGGTCCCACAGCGCGAGGTCGACCGCCGCCACGGCCTGCGGCAGCCCGGCCTCGAGCCAGCACGCGTCGACGAGCTCCTCGCGGTCGCCGTGGGCGGCGTCCTCGAGCAGCGGCCGGCAGCGCTCCAGCGCCGCCCGCACGGCGTCGAGCGAGACGCCGTCGTAGGGCTCGAGCGGCGCGGCCTCGCCGACGCCGACGACCTCGCCCTCCTCGACCTGCAGCTCCAGCACGGCCCGTTCGCGCAGCTCGCCGTAGGCCGTGCGCAGCGGCGCCCGGAACGCGAACCGCCGCTCCGCGACCGAGACGTTCACCCGCCCGGCGAGGGCCCGGCCAAAAGGCCGCCCGCGAGCAGCACGCAGAAGGTCAGCTGCAGCAGCCCGGTGTTGGCCAGGGCCTGGTTGAGCGACGGCCCGTCGGTGCGCGTGCGCACGAGCTGGATGACCGGGAACGCGAGCGGCAGGGCGGCGAGCGGCAGCAGCAGCGTCGGGCCCAGCGAGCCCGCGATCCAGGGCACCAGCGCCAGCGGGAACGCGACCAGCACGCACACGGTGTAGAGCGCGCGCGCCCCGTCACGGCCCAGGCGCACGGCCAGCGTGCGCTTGCCCGCGCGGCGGTCGGTGTCGACGTCGCGGATGTTGTTGACGAGCAGGATCGCCGCCGCCAGCAGGCCCACCGGCACGGCGAGCACGAACGCCTCCCAGATCAGGTGCATGGTCTGCACGAAGTACGAGCCGGTCACCGCGACGATGCCGAAGAACAGGAACACGAAGACCTCGCCCAGGCCCTCGTAGCCGTAGGGCCGCGGGCCGCCGGTGTAGAGCACGCCGGCCAGGATCGAGGCCGCGCCCACGAGCAGCAGCCCGGGCCCGGCGACCGCGACCAGGTAGCAGCCCACGAGCACCGCCACGCCGAAGGACACGTAGGTGGCGTGCAGGACCTGGCGCGGCGGGACCAGGCCGCCCGCGGTGACCCGCACCGGCCCGAGCCGGTCCTCGGTGTCGGCGCCGCGGCGCGCGTCGGAGTAGTCGTTCGACAGGTTCGTGCCGACCTGGATGAAGATCGCCCCGATCAGCGTCGCGGCGAAGGTCAGCGGGTGGAAGACGTCGTCGGCCGCGGCCAGCGCCGTGCCCACGAGGACGGGCGCCACGGCGGCGGGCAGCGTCCGCGGCCGGGCCGCCATCAGCCAGATGCGGACCGAGCCGCCCATGCGCTCTCGCTACGGACGCCGCGGGAACTTCGCGAAGTCCGGCGCCCGCTTGGCCTTGTAGGCCTCGCGGCCTTCCTTCGCCTCCTCCGAGGCGTAGAACAGGAGGTTGGTGTCGTGGGCGAGCTGCTGCAGCCCGGTCAGGCCGTCCTCGGTGGCGTTGAAGCTGGCCTTGAGCAGGCGCAGCGCGAACGGCGACAGCGCCAGCATCTCGCGGCACCAGGCCACCGTCTCCTCCTCGAGGCGGTCGAGCGGGACCACGGTGTTGACCAACCCCATGTCCACCGCCTCCTGGGCCGAGTACTGGCGGCACAGGAACCAGATCTCCTTGGCCTTCTTGGGCCCGACGAGCTCGGCGAGGACGCCGGCGCCGAACCCGCCGTCGAACGAGCCCACCCTCGGCCCGGTCTGGCCGAAGCGGGCGTTGTCGGCCGCGATGGTCAGGTCGCAGATGACGTGCAGGACGTGGCCACCGCCGACCGCGTAGCCGGCCACCATGGCCACGATCGGCTTGGGCAGGCGGCGCATCTGCACGTGCAGGTCGGTGACGTGGAAGCGCCCGACGCCGGAGCCGGGCTCGGACTCGTAGCCGCTGTCGCCGCGCACGCGCTGGTCGCCGCCCGAGCAGAACGCGTGCGGTCCCTCGCCGGTGAGGATGATCACCCCGACGCCGGGGTCCTCGCGGGCGCGCTCGAACGCGTCGGAGAGCTCGACGACGGTCTGGGGGCGGAAGGCGTTGCGGACCTCGGGCCGGGCGATCGTGAGCTTCGCGATCCCGTCTCCCGAGGTCTCGTAGCGGATGTCCTCGTACTCGCCCGCGGGCTGCCAGTCGACCGACACGGCCGCGGAGACTAGAAGAATCCCCCGCGTGCAGCCGTGGATCGACAGCGCCGCCGCGCGCCGCCCCGACCATCCCGCGCTCGTCGCCGGGGGCGAGACCCTGACCTGGGCGGAGCTGGCCGAGCAGGCCGCCGCCGCGTCGGCCGCGCTGCGCGGCGACGGGGTGGGGGAGGGCGACCGCGTGGCGCTCGCGCTACCCGCCGGGGCGGCCTTCGTCGCCGCCCTGCACGGCTGCCTGCGCATCGGGGCGGTCGCGGTCCCGGTCGACCTGCGCCTGGGCGAGGCCGAGCGCAGAGCCGTGATCCGCGGAGCAACCGTGGTGCACGCACCGCCCGATGCCCGACGCCCGACGCCCGACGACCCGCACCCGGCGCGCGAGTGCACGCCCGCGTTGGAGGTCCACACCTCCGGCACCACCGGCGCCCCCCGGCCGGTCGTGCTCACGCACGGCAACTGGGCCGCGCACGCGTGGGCCTCAGCCGCCGCGCTCGGCCACCCCGAGGACGAGCGGTGGCTGTGCTGCCTGCCGCTGTCTCACGTGGGCGGCCTGGGGATCGTCGTGCGCGCCGCCGTCCACGCCACCACCGTCGTCCTGCACGAGCGCTTCGACGCCGAGCACGTCGCGACCGCGCTGCACGAGGGCGTCACCGGCGCCTCGCTCGTGCCCACCATGCTCAAGCGAGTGCTCGACAGCGAGCCGCAGCGCCCGACGCTGCTGCGTTGCGCGCTCATCGGCGGCGGCCCGGTGCCGCCCGAGCAGCTCGACCGCGCCCGCGCCGTCGGCATCCCCGTGGTCCAGACCTACGGCCTCACCGAGGCCTGCTCCCAGGTCACCGCCGAGGAGCCGGGGGAGGCCACGAGCACCGCCGGCCGTCCGCTCCCCGGCACCGAGGTCGCCCTCGACGCCGGCGGCGAGATCCTCGTGCGCGGCCCCACCGTCGCGCCGGCCTCGCGCGACGCCGACGGCTTCCTCCACACCGGGGACCTCGGGGTGCTCGACCGCCACGGCCGCCTGACCGTGGTCGGGCGCCGCAGCGAGACCATCGTCACCGGCGGCGAGAACGTCGCCCCGGCCGAGGTCGAGGCCGCGCTCGAGGCCCATCCCGCCGTGGCCGAGGCCGCGGTGTTCGGCCGCGCCGACCCCGAGTGGGGCGAGCGGGTCGTGGCCGCGGTCGTGCTCCGGCCCGGCGCGAGCGCCGACGCCGAGGACCTGCGTGCCCACGCCGCGGGCCGCCTGGCCGGCTTCAAGGTGCCCAAGGAGATCGAGCGGCGCGACGCGCCGCTGCCCCGCACGGCCAGTGGCAAGCTGCGCCGGGCCGTCCTGCGCTGACCCGGGGAACCGGCGTCCCGGCGCGCGCGCAGGGTTATCTTGGGACCCATGAAGCGCGCGTCATGGATGGCCGCTTCGGTGGGGATGATGGCCGTGCTTGGGTGGCCCCTCGCCGCGAGCGCGAAGACCGTCGTCGTGGACAGCAACGGGCCGGCCGGCGCCTGCGGGGGCACGGCGCCGACGTGCCGCACGCTCACCGACGCCAGCAGCAGCAGCGTCACCCTGCCCGGCGACACGGTCGAGGTGCGCCCCGGCTTCTACCCGGAGTCGCCCACCTTCGGGCAGCAGGACCTCACGCTCAAGGGGACCGGCGCCGGCCCCGTCCTCATCGTCGGCACCCTGACCGTCAGCAACCCCGGCGACGTGACCGTCAGCCGCTTGCTGCTGGAGTCCGCCGACGGCTCCCCGCTCGCCTTCACCGGCGCCCCGCCGCCGATCCCGCTCACCCACACCATCGTCGTCGAGGGCACCGGCCTGGTCACGGCCAAGAGCGCGCCGGCGCTGAGCATGAGCCTCTCGCTGCTGGCCACCGAGACCGTCAACGCCGTCGTCCGCCACGTCAGCGCGGTCAACACCGGCGGCTCGGCCATCGCGCTGAACGCCAGCGGCGGCACCTTCAACCCCACGGTCAAGAACTCGATCGCGCTCGGCGGCATCGATCCCGGGGGCGCCAACGGCCCCAACAACGACACCGGGTCGAGCCCCACGAGCCTCTTCTGCGACGCCGCTCTGCACCTGGTCAACACGGCCCCGGCCCGCGGCGCCGGCGGCGCGCTGGACCCCGGGGAGGTGGGCGAGGACATCGACGGCGAGTCGCGCGGCGCCACGCCCGACCGCGGCGCCGACCAGTACTCGAACAAGTGCGACCCGGCGCCCAACGCCGCGCCGCCGTTGCCGCCCACGGGGCTGACTCCGGCCGTGGGCGGCGGCCCGGCCGCGCCCAGCGTCTCCATCGTCAGCCCCAAGCAGGGCCAGAAGCTCACGCGCACGGCCAAGCGCCGCCGTCACTCGCACCGCAAGCCGAAGGCCAAGCCGCTCGCGTTCACCGGCACCGCGTCGGACCCGCTCGGCGTGACCAGCGTGCAGCTCGCGCTGCGCAAGACCGGCGGCGGCAGCACCACGTGCAAGTGGTTCGACGGCAAGCGGCTGGAGAGGGTCCCGTGCGCGCAGGTAATCCTGCTGCCGGCCACCGTGAGCACGTCGAGCTGGACGTACATGATCCCGTCCAAGGCGAGCCTCCCCAAGGGCTCGTACCTGCTCTACGCCACCGCGGTCAACCGCGCCGGCGTGGCGCAGACCACGTTCTCGCCGACGGCGGGCAACGTCGTGGGCTTCAAGGTCAAGTAGGGCGCGCTAGCCTGGCGCGCGCATGACCAACCCGACCGAATACCGCCAGGCCAGCCGCGATCGGTGGTCGCGCGCGGCGGCCGGTTGGTCGGAGCGGGCCGATGAGCTGCAGCAGGCGGCGATGCCGGTCTCGGCCTGGCTCGTCGACGCGATCAATCCGCAGCCGGGCCAGACCGTGCTCGAGCTCGCCGCCGGCCCCGGGATCACGGGCTTCCTCGCCGCCGAGCTCATCACGCCCGGCGGCCGCCTGATCTCGAGCGACTTCGCGGAGCCCATGCTCGAGGTGGCGCGCCAGCGCGCGACCCAGCTCGGCCTCGACAACGTCGAGTTCCGCGTCGTCGACGCCGAGTCGATCGACCTCGACACCGCCAGCGTCGACGCCGTGCTGTGCCGCTGGGGCTACATGCTCATGGCGGACCCCGCGGCGGCGCTGAGCGAAACCCGCCGCGTCCTGCGCCCGGGTGGGCGCGTGGCGCTGGCGGCCTGGGACGCGGCGGAGACGAACCCGTGGGCCACGGCGACGATGCCGTCGCTGCTCAAGCGCAAGCTCATGCCGGTGCCCGACCCGAAGGACCCGGGCATGTTCGCCTTCGCCGGCCCGGGCAAGCTCGAGGGGCTGCTGGGTGACGCCGGCTTCCTCGACGTCGAGGTCGGCACCGTCGACGTCGAGATGGTCTACGACGACGTCGGCGACTACCTCGCGATCACCACCGACTGCTCGCGGCCGTTCGCCGACGCCATGGCCGCCAGCGACGAAGCCACGCGCGCGGAGGTCGCGGAGGAGACCGGCCAGGCGCTCGAGCCCTTCCAGGCCGAGGGCGGCGGGCTGCGCGTGCCCGGGCGGACGCTGGTCGCCGCCGCAAGCGGGTGACGCGGCTCCGCTAGCCTGATCCGCCCCATGCTCTACGACAAGGACGCCGACCTCAGCAAGCTCGAAGGGAAGACCGTCGCCATCATCGGCTTCGGCTCCCAGGGCCACGCCCACGCGCTCAACCTCAAGGACTCCGGCGTCGACGTCGTCGTCGGGCTCCGCCCCGAGTCCTCCTCGGTGGCCAAGGCCGAGGCCGACGGGCTCATCGTGCTGCCCGTGCCCGAGGCCGCCTCGCGCGGCGACATCGTGATGATGCTCGTGCCCGACGAGCTGCACGGGTCGGTGTGGGACGAGGAGGTGAGCGACGGCATCGCCGCCGGCAACCTCCTCATGTTCGGCCACGGCTTCTCGATCCACTACGAGACCGTCACCCCGCCGCCCGACGTCGACGTCGCCATGGTCGCGCCCAAGGGCCCCGGCCACCTCGTGCGCCGCCAGTACGTCGAGGGCAACGGCGTCCCCTGCCTGCTCGCCGTGCACCAGGACGCGAGCGGCACCGCCCACGACGTCGCCCTCGCCTACGCCAAGGGCATCGGCGGCACGCGCGCCGGCGTGATCGAGACCACGTTCAAGGACGAGACCGAGACCGACCTGTTCGGCGAGCAGTCCGTCCTCTGCGGTGGCGTCACCGAGCTCGTCCGCGCGGGCTACGAGACGCTGGTCGACGCCGGCTACGACTCCAAGCTCGCGTACTTCGAGTGCCTGCACGAGCTCAAGCTAATCGTCGACCTGATGTACGAGAAGGGCATCAGCGGGATGCGCTACTCGATCTCCAACACGGCCGAGTACGGCGACATGACGCGCGGCAAGCGCGTGATCGGCGAGCCCACGCGCGAGGCCATGAAGCAGATTCTGGCCGACATCCAGTCGGGGGAGTTCGCCCGCGAGTGGATCGCCGAGAACCGGGCGGGCCAGGAGAACTTCAAGCGCATGCGCGAGGAGCAGGCCAACCACCAGGTCGAGCGCGAGGGCAAGGAACTGCGCGCGATGATGGACTGGATCGACACCGACTTCTGAGGTCAGGGTGGTCGGGCGAAGCCCGACCCCGACTGGCCCGCTCCGGGCCGCGCTACACTCGCCGAAGCCGTCGCGACTGGCGTCCTAGGGTGGAGCACCACCGGGGAACGACGGCCGAACCGCCGCACGCCTGGGCACTCCCGTCGAAACCGACCGAGGACCACGCTGATGCCCGACGCCAATCCCTTCATCAAGCAGTACCTGATGACCGCCGGCCCGACGCCCCTGCCGCCGCGCGTTTCGCAGGTGATGGCCGAGCCGGTCCTGTACCACCGCGCCCCGGCCGGCGTGGAGCTCTACACGCGCGTCCTGCAGCGCCTGCCGGCCGTCTTCCGGACCGAGAACGACGTGCAGCTGTTCAGCTCCAGCGGCTCCGGCGGCATGGAGTCGGCCGTCGCCAACCTCGTGCGCCCGGGCGACCGCGTCCTCGCCTGCGCCGCCGGCAAGTTCGGCGAGCGCTGGATTGAGCTCGGCGAGGCCTACGGGGCCGACGTGGTCCGCTACGAGCCCGGCTGGGGCGCCCGCCTGGACCCGGCCGAGGTCGAGCGCCTGCTGGGCGAGAACCCCGAGGTCAACGTCGTGCTCGCCACCCAGTCCGAGACCTCCACCGGCGTCGTGCACGACGTGCGCGCGCTGGCCCAGGTCGCGCAGGAGCGCAACGCGTTCCTCGTCGTCGACGCCATCTCGGGCCTCGGCGCAGCCGACCTGCGCCAGGACGAGTGGGGCATCGACGTGGTCGTCGGCGGCTCGCAGAAGGCGCTGATGTCCCCGCCCGGCATGGGCTTCGTCTCCGCCTCCCAGCGGGCGCTCGACTTCGCCGCCGAGCGCCCGGGCGGCCGCTACTACTTCGACTGGGCCCGCACCGTCGGCGCCCAGCGCAAGGACCCGCCGAACTCGCCCTTCACCCCGCCGGTGACGCTGCTGGCCGCGCTGGACGTGGCCCTCGAGCTCATCGAGGAGGAGGGGTTGGACAACGTGCTCGCCCGCCACGACCTGCTCGCCCGCGCCACCCGCGCCGGCGTGGCCGCGATCGGCCTGGAGCTGTTCGGCGATCCCGACGAGCGCTCCACCGTGGTGACCGCCATCGCGGTGCCCGAGGACGTCGACGGCGCCAAGCTGCCCAAGCTGCTGCGCGACCGCTACGGCATCACCGCCAACGGCGGCCAGAACCAGCTCAGCGGCAAGATCCTGCGCATCGCCCACACCGGCTACTTCGGCGCCTTCGACATCCTCACGTCGCTGTCGGGGCTGGAGATGGCGCTGGTCGAGCTCGGCCACCCGGTCGAGCAGGGCGCCGGCGTCGGCGCGGCCCAGCGCGTGTTCGTGGACGCCGGCGTCCCGGTCGCCTAGTGGCCGCCCGCGTCCTCGTCAAGGAGCGGATCGGCGAGCCGGGGGTCGCGCGCCTGCGCGACGCCGGCCTGGACGTCGACCTCGGGCTGGACTGGGAGGACGGCGAGCTCGCCGAGCGCATCGGCGCCTACGACGGCATCCTGATTCGCTCGTCCACCAAGCTCACCGCCGACCTGATCGAGCGCGCCGACCGCCTGCGGGTGATCGGCCGCGCCGGTGTGGGCGTGGACAACGTCGACGTGCCCGCTGCGACCAAGCGCGGGATCGTCGTCGCCAACGCGCCCCAGTCCAACGTGGTCACGGCGGCCGAGCACACCATGGCCCTGCTGCTGGCGCTGGCTCGCAACATCCCCCAGGCCGACGCGTCGCTGCACGCCGGGCGCTGGGACCGCGCGAAGTACAGCGGCGTCGAGCTCTACGACAAGACCCTCGGCATCGTCGGCTTCGGGCGCATCGGACAGCTCGTGGCCGAGCGTGCGCGCGGCTTCGGTATGCGCGTCGTCGCCTACGACCCCTACGTCGGGGCCGAGCGCTACCGCGACCTCGGCGTCGACCGTGCCGAGACCTCGGACGACCTCTACGGCCGGGCCGACTTCATCACCATCCACCTGCCCAAGACGCCCGACACCGAGGGCTGGCTCGACGCCGACGCCTTCGCGAAGATGCGCGACGGGGTGCGCGTCCTAAACGTGGCCCGCGGGCCGCTGGTGGTCGACGAGGACCTGCAGGCGGCCCTGGATAGCGGCAAGGTGGCCGGCGCGGCCCTCGATGTGTTCCGCAGCGAGCCGATCACCGAGCACCCGCTGTTCGCCTATCCCAACGTGATCGTGACCCCGCACCTGGGCGCGTCCACGGCCGAGGCCACCGACCGCGCCGGCGAGCAGGCCGCCGAGCAGGTGGTCGCCGCCCTGACCGGCGGCGTGGTCTCGACCGCGGTCAACATCCCCGCCATCCCGCCCGAGGACTGGGAGGCGGTGGGTCCGTACCTCCCGCTGTGCGAGCAGCTCGGCCGCATCGGCGCGGCCCTGGCCGAGGGCGGCTCGATCGATCGCGTCGAGGTCGAGTTCCTCGGCCGCCTGGCCGAGCGCGACGACCGCCTGTTGACGATCGCGGTGCTCAACGGCGTGCTGGCCGGCCACACCGAGGAGGAGGTCAACTACGTCAACGCCCCGGCGCTGGCCGAGGAGCGCGGCATCGTCGTCTCCGAGACCAAGGAGCCGGTCGCGCGCGACTTCGCCGACCTCATCCGCGTGACCGTCGAGGGCGCGGGCGTGCGCGAGCGGGTCGTGGGCACGGTCTTCGGGCGCGTCAACCGGCCGCACCTGCTCGAGGCCTGGGGGCAGCGCTTCAACGTGCAGATCGACCCCCACGTGACCCTGTTCCGCTACTCCGACGTGCCCGGGATGGTGGGCCGCGTGGGCACCGCCCTGGGCGAGGCGGGGATCAACATCCTGTCCGCCGCCGTGGGGCACCGCCCCGGCGAGACCGACGGCCGCGAGGCGGTGATGGTGCTGACGACCGACGCGCCGGTGCCGCCCGAGGTGCTGGGGCGCATCGTGGCCACCGACGGCTTCGTGGACGGACGCACGCTCTCGCTGCAATAGCCTTTCCGCGCGATGCGCGCGGTGGTCATCACCAAGCACGGCCCGCCCGAGGTCCTGCAGGTCCAGGAGCGTCCCGACCCGCAGGCCCGCGACGGGAAGGTGCTGATCGACGTCAAGGCGGCGGGGATCAACTTCGCCGACACCATGGCCCGCGTCGGCCTGTACCCGGACGCGCCCAAGCCGCCCTGCGTGGTCGGCTACGAGGTGGCGGGAACGCGAGCCGACACCGGCGAGCGCGTCATGGCGGGCACGCTGTTCAACGGCTACGCCGAGCGAGTGGCGGCCAACCCCGACGACATCGTGCCGCTGCCCGACGCGCTCAGCTTCGAGCAGGGCGCTGCCATCCCCGTCAACTACGCCACCGCCTGGCAGGGCCTGCTCGGCTACGGGCCGCTCGGAGCCGGCGACCGCGTGCTCATCCACGCCGCCGCGGGCGGAGTGGGGATCTCGGCCACGCAGATCGCCAAGGCGCGCGGGGCCGAGGTCTGGGGCACGGCCTCGCCCGGCAAGCACGAGGCCATCGGCGGCATGGGCGTCGACCACCCGCTCGACTACACGCGCAGCGGCTGGGAGCGCGGGCTTCCGAAGTTCGACGTCGTCATGGACGCCGTCGGCGGGCGGTCCTTCCGCACCTCGTACAAGCTCCTGCGCCCCGGCGGGCGCCTCATCGCCTTCGGGGCCTCCTCGGTCATGGCGGGGGAGACGCGCAACCTGCTCAACGCCGGGCGCGCCGCGCTGTCGATGCCGCGCTTCAACCTCATCAAGCAGATGTCCGAGTCCAAGGCCGTCATCGGGCTGAACATGCTCACGCTGTGGAAGGACCGCGGCACGCTCGAGCCGTGGATCACCCCGGTGCGCGAGCTCGTCGACGCGGGCGTCGTCCAGCCCGTGGTGGCCGAGGCCTTCCCGTTCGATCGCGCGCCCGACGCGCACCGCTACATCGCCGAGCGGCGCAACGTGGGCAAGGTCGTGCTGACGCCGTAGGGCGCGCCGCGCGGGCCGCCCGGCGGCGCGAACTGCGCGACAAAGGGTGGGTCGCGGCCGGCGCGGCGGGCGAGAACTGCGCGACAAAGGGCAGGTTCCGGCGGGCGTGGCGGGCGCGAACTGCGCGGCAAAGGGCTGGGTCCCGGCGGGGGTGGCGTCGGGCGATCCGCGCGCATTTCGGCCCCCGGAGAGGGGTGAACCACCTCGCGTCTGCATATCAGCCCTTAGGTGGTTCACGTCCACGCCGCCCGTTACACCGCGAGCGCCGGCGCCGAGCGCCACCCCCGCCCGGTCACCCCCTTCGTCGCCGCCGTTCACGCGCCCGACGCACCGTCGCCGCCCGAGCAGAGCGCCGCTCGCCCGCGCCGCTCACCCACAAGTCCAACCGCTCCCAGCGATCACCAACCCGAATGGCTCGGGCGGCCTGCCCGGTGCTATCGTCCGCCGCAGTGGCGCACCTGCTTGACCTTCGCCTTCTTCTCCTCCCCCTTCGGGGGGAATAGCGCGTGGCGGCCGCTTGCCGCAAACCACAGCCCGGAGAAGAAACGACGAAGGAGACGCAAGCATGGACCCCAACCGAGTACTGATCTTCGACACCACGCTCCGCGACGGCGAGCAGTCGCCCGGCATCTCGCTGAACACGGCCGAGAAGCTCGAGATCGCGCACCAGCTCGCGCGCCTGGGCGTGGACGTCATCGAGGCCGGCTTCCCGATCACCAGCCCCGGCGACTTCGAGGCCGTCCAGGCCATCAGCCGCGAGGTCGAAGGCCCGATCATCGCCGGCCTGGCCCGCACCCACGTGGCCGACATCGACGCCGCCTGGGAGGCGGTCAAGGAGGCCGAGCGCCCGCGCATCCACACCTTCATCTCGACCTCGGACATCCACATCGAGCACCAGCTGCAGACCACGCGCGAGGACGTCAAGGGCCAGGCCCGGGCCGCCGTCGCTCACGCGAAGCAGTACTGCGACGACGTCGAGTTCTCGCCCATGGACGCCACCCGCGCCGACCTCGAGTTCACCGCCGAGGTGTGCGCGATCGCCGTCGAGGAAGGCGCGACCACGATCAACATCCCCGACACCGTCGGGTACACGATGCCGGCCGAGTACACCGCCTACCTCGAGCGCCTGTATGCCCTCGTGCCCGGCCTGCGCGACGTCGTGCTGTCGGTGCACTGCCACGACGACCTCGGCATGGCCGTCGCCAACTCGCTGGCCGGCGTGCTGGCGGGCGCGCGCCAGGTCGAGTGCGCGGTCAACGGCATCGGCGAGCGCGCCGGCAACGCCTCCCTGGAGGAGATCGTGATGCTCCTGCGCACGCGCGGCGACGCCATCGGCGGCGTGCACACGGAGCTGAACTCGCGCGAGCTCGCGCGGAGCAGCCGCCTGGTCTCGCGCCTGACCGGCTACGTCGTGCAGCCCAACAAGGCCATCGTCGGCCGCAACGCGTTCGCGCACGAGTCCGGCATCCACCAGGACGGCGTGCTCAAGGAGCGCGAGACCTACGAGATCATGGACGCGACCACGGTCGGTCTGGACTCCAACGCGATCGTGCTCGGCAAGCACTCCGGCCGCCACGCGCTGCGCCAGGCGCTGGAGGACCTGGGCTTCACCGTGTCCGGCCAGGCGCTCAACCAGGCCTTCGCCCGCTTCAAGGAGATCGCCGACCGCAAGAAGCAGGTCACGGCCATGGACCTCGAGGCGATCGTCACCGACGAGCTGCGCGAGGAGATCGCCGGCTACACGCTCGAGTGGTTCGACGTCGAGGCCTCGTCGCGGCGCCCCCCGCACGCGACCGTGGGCGTGCGCTCGCCCGAGGGCACCGAGATGACCGGCTCGTTCACCGGCGACGGGCCGGTGGACGCCATCTTCCACGCCATCAACTCCGCCACCGGGATCGAGGCCAAGCTCCGGGAGTTCCGCGTGGACGCGGTCACCGCGGGCCAGGACGCGCTGGGCGAGACGTCGGTCGTGCTCGAGCTCGACGGCCGCAGCGCCTCGGGCCAGGGTGTGAGCACCGACATCATCGAGGCAGCGGGCCGGGCGTACGTGCGCGCCCTCTCCAACGTCGTGCGCCGGCGCGACGTCGCCGAGCGCGAGGCGCTCGAGCCCAGCGCGCTCTAGCTTTCGTTCTCCGAGACCGTGCGGCCCTGGTCGTAGCCCGCGGCCAGGGCCTCGGCGCGCCGGTCGGGCGCCATGAAGTCCTGCCCCATGGCGTCGCGGGCGGCGTCGTTGGGGCCGATCACCCGCACGCGCGCGCCGCGGCGCTGCAGGGCCAGGACCTCGGTCGAGACCTGCGGGCGCGACAGCACCCGGATGGCGGCCATGGCCGAGCCCGCGGTGACCGGGAAGCGGGCGGTGGGGTGGAGGCACAGCACCTCGGTGCCGCGCCGCACGGCGGCCGCGTCGAGGTTGGTCGGGCTCCACACGCCGCCGTCGACGTACTCCCGCGCGCCAATCCGCACCGGCGCGAACAGCCACGGCACCGTGCACGAGGCCGCCACCGCGTCGGCCACGGAGGCCGGTGGGGCGCCGGGCCCGCCGAACACCGTGCGTGTCCCGCGGCGGCGATCCACGGCCGTGACGCGCAGGCGCCCGTCGAAGTGCGCGTCGAGGCGCTCGATGTTCGCGTGCAGCTGGTCGAGGCGGCGGCCGTCGGCGGGCAGGCGCGAGAGCAGCGCCGCCCGGGCCAGCGCACCCCCGGGGGCGGCGGCCATGAGCGCGCCGGCCGCGAAGGGCTGTAGCGACGACGCGGCCGCGCGGCCGACGCCGTCGAGCGTGCGCCGGGCCCCGCCGATGAGCATCCCGGCCAGGGCGCGGTTCTCGTCCTCGTCGAGCTCGGGCAGCTCGTCGGGGAGGTCGCCCGCCGGGAAATCCGGCGTGCGCGGGCGGCGCCCGGCGGCGAGGTGCGCGGAGACGATCGAGCCCGCTGACGTGCCGACGAAGCCCTCGCAGTCGCGGAAGTCGATGCCCGACGCGGCCTCCATCCCGGCCAGCACGCCGGTCATCCACGCCTCGCCGATCAGGCCGCCGCCGGCGAGGACAAGCACGTCGGGGCGTGTGAACGGCACGGCGTCAGCGTACGGAGTACGCGGTAAGGCCGTCCGGTTCGTCGCTGTGTACGACCGGACGGCCTACCGCACGCGCGCGCGGCTCGCGGCCGCGCTGCGCCTGACGCGTTAGCTCACTGAGCGGGGGG
>Ga0207708_10001418_pt1 | contig 17960 bp, 14 predicted proteins | sample KBSK5101metaG_FD_184340 | JGI IMG/M metagenome (GOLD analysis project Ga0207708, IMG submission 184340) | Corn, switchgrass and miscanthus rhizosphere microbial communities from Kellogg Biological Station, Michigan, USA - KBS K5-10-1 metaG... | ecosystem: Host-associated > Plants > Roots >...
GCCGATGGTCGACGCGCGCCGGCCGGACGGCTCGCGCGTCAACGCCATCATTCCGCCGCTGGCGGTGGACGGCCCGCTGCTCTCGATTCGCCGCTTTCCGGCCGAGCGTCTGAAGGCCAACGATCTGGTCTCGCTCGGCGCGCTCACGGCGCCCATGCTCGAGTTCCTGTCGCACTGTGTGCGCGCCAAGCTGAATTGCCTGATCAGCGGCGGCACCGGCGCCGGTAAGACGACGCTCCTCAATGTCCTCTCGAGCTACATCTCCGAGGACGAGCGCATCGTCACCATCGAGGACGCCGCCGAATTGCAGCTCCACCAGGAACACGTGGCGCGGCTCGAAACGCGGCCGCCGAACGTGGAAGGGAAGGGCGCCATCCGGCAGCGGCAGCTGGTCGTCAACGCCCTGCGTATGCGCCCCGACCGCATCGTGGTCGGCGAGGTGCGTGGCGAAGAAGCGCTCGACATGCTCCAGGCCATGAACACCGGCCACGACGGCTCGCTCACGACCGTCCACGCCAACACGCCGCGCGACGCGCTGACCCGCGTCGAGACGATGATCGCGATGGGCGCCACCAGCCTGCCGGACAAGGCGATGCGCCAGCAGATCGCGTCGGCCATTCAGATCGTGATGCAGCAGACGCGACTCAGCGACGGCACCCGCAAGGTGACGAGCATCTCGGAGATCACCGGGATGGAAGGCGACATCATCACGATGCAGGAGATCTTCGTGTTCGAGAAGGCGGGCGTGAGCCAGGAGGGCAAGGTCCTGGGACGCTTCCGCGCGACGGGCGTGCGGCCCAAGGTGTCGGAGCGGCTGCTCGCGGCCGGCATCCGGCTGCCCGGGTCGATGTTCGAGGGCGTCGTGGAGGTCAAGTAATGCTGCTCAGCATCCTGGTCTTCTTCGCGGTCTCGGGAGCGGTGGTCGGCGCCTACTACGCGCTGGTGCACCGGCCCGAGCATCAGGTCGAACGGCAGTTCGAGCAGCGCCTCAGGGACCTGTCGACGTTCGACACCGAGGACACCGGCGCGCCCAGCGTGGTGAAGACCCAGGCGCCGGCGAGTTCGCTGCCGATGGTCGACCGCTTCGTGGGCGGGACCAACGCCGGCTCGTGGCTGGCCAACCTGATCGAGCAGTCGGGGTCGACCACCAATCCCGCGGCGGTGATCACGATGAGCCTCGGCGCGGGCGCCGTGCTGGGCCTCGTGACGCTGCTGTTCTCCCACCTGCTGCTGGCCGCGCTGGCCGCCGCGCTGGTGGGCCTGGCGCTGCCGGTCATGTGGCTCAAGATCAAACGCCGCCAGCGGCTGCGCAAGTTCGAGGAGCAGTTCCCGGAGGGGCTCGATCTGCTGTCGCGGGCCATTCGCGCCGGCCATGCATTCCAGAGCGCGATGGGCATGGTGGCCGACGAGCTGCCAGCGCCGGTCGGCATCGAGTTCAAGAAGAGCTTCGAGCAGCAGAACTTCGGTCTGCCGTTGCAGGAAGCGCTCAACAGCCTCGCCGAGCGCGTGCCGATCATGGACGTGAAGTTCTTCGTCACCGCGGTCCAGATCCAGCGCGAGACCGGCGGCAACCTCGCGGAGATCCTGGACAACCTCGCCCACGTCGTGCGCGAGCGCTTCAAGATTCTGCGGCAGGTGCGCGTGCATACGGCGCACGGCCGCTTCACCGGCTACATCCTGCTCGGGCTGCCGGCGTTTCTGGCGGTCGCGCTGATGTTCATCAGCCCCGAGCACATGAAGACCCTCTTCACCGTGAAGATGGGGCAGACGATGGTGATGGGCGCCGTCGTCATGCAGTTCATCGGATTCATCTGGATCCGTCAGGTCATCAAGATCGAGGTGTAGCGTGACGCTGCTGCTGCCCCTGATGGGGTTCCTCTTCATCTCGCTGCTGATTACCGCGATCGGCATGTCTCTCCTGCGCGGCGAGACCGCCATCGAGCGCCGCCTCGGCGAGTTGAGCCTGCCGGGCTCGCTGCCGGCGGTGCCCGCGCCCGGCAACGAGCGGCTGCTCAACACCCTCAAACGCCTGGGCCGGGCGGCCCCCAAGCCGTCGCGCGAAATCGGCAAGCTCAAGGAGCGCCTGATCTACGCCGGCTACCGCGGGAGCGAAGCGCTCACCGTGTTCTTCGGCATCCGGCTCGGGCTGGCGATCGTGCTGTTCCTGCTCGGTACCAGCCCGTTCATTCCGAAGTCGGGCCTGATCGCCGGGCTGGCGGGCGCCGCGCTCGGCTACCTGCTCCCGAGCATGGGGCTTGCGCGCCTGGCGAAACGCCGCCAGCACCGCATCCGCCTGTCGCTGCCCGACGCGCTCGACCTGCTGGTCGTGAGCGTCGAGGCCGGTCTCGGTCTCGACCAGGCCATTCAGCGCGTGGGCGAGGAGCTGGCGTTCGCCCACCCGGAGCTGTCGGGCGAGATGCGGCTGATCAACCTCGAGCTGCGCGCGGGCAAGGGGCGCGCCGATGCCCTGCGCAATCTCGCCGAGCGCACCGGCGTCGACGACCTCTCGTCGCTGGCCGCGATGCTGATCCAGACGGACAAGTTCGGCACCAGCGTCGCCCGCTCGCTGCGCGTCCACTCCGAGACGCTGCGCACGAAGCGCCGGCAGCGCGCCGAGGAGGCCGCCGCCAAGACGGGCGTGAAGATGGTGTTCCCGCTGGTGTTCTGCATCTTCCCGGCGATCTGGGTGGTGACCATCGGCCCGGCCGCGATCAAGTTCGTCGAGGTGCTCTTCCCGCTGGCGGAGAGTCAGAAATGAGCGCGTCGCTGTCTCATCCAGAGCGTCTGACGCCGCCGCCTCCCGTTCCGCACACGCTCGCAGACCTCGGGCTGCCGACGGAGCGGGTGGAACAGCTGATCGTGAAGACGCTCTTTGCCGGCGAGCTGACCGGGTTGGAGATGGCCGAGCGGATGCGCGTGGCGTACGGCATCTTCGAGCCCCTCATCGTGCGGCTCCGCACCGAGCAGATCATCGAGGTGCGTGGTGCGAGCGCGGCGTCGAGCTCGAGCTACCGCTATGCGCTCACCGACCTCGGGCGATCGCGCGCGTTGCAGTACCTCGAGATCAACCTCTACACCGGCGCCATGCCGGTGCCGCTGGGCGCCTACGTCGCCCAGATGAAATCGCTCCAGGCGGCGCGCGGGTACATCGACCGCGAGCGGCTGCGGAAGGGGTTCTCGCATCTCGTCATCGACGACCAGATGCTGGAGAAGCTGGGCCCCGCGGCCAATGCCAACAAGGCGCTGTTCCTCTACGGACCGCCCGGCAACGGCAAGACGGTGATTGCCGAGGGGCTCGGCCGCGCGATCGGGGGCGACATGTACATGCCGCACGCGATCGACGTGGACGGACACATCATCACGATGTTCGATCCGATCAATCACGAGCGGCTCGATTCGGACGAACACGACACGACGAGCATCATCGCGGCCGAACCGAGCGACCGCCGCTGGGTGCGGATCCGCCGTCCCGTCGTGATGGTCGGCGGCGAGCTCACCCTCGATCAGCTCGACCTGACGTTCAACCCGCTGGCCCGCTTCTACGAGGCGCCGCTGCAGCTGCGCGCCAACGGCGGCGTGTTCCTGGTAGACGACTTCGGCCGCCAGCGCATCCGGCCTGACGAACTGCTCAACCGCTGGATCGTGCCGCTCGAAAGCCGCGTCGACTTCCTGACGCTGCACACGGGCAAGAAGTTCGAAGTGCCGTTCGACGTGCTGACGGTGTTTGCCACCAACCTCGACCCGGCGTCGCTGGCCGACGAGGCGTTCCTGCGCCGTATTCCCTACAAGATCCCGGTCGAGGATCCGTCGCTCGAGGACTTCATCCGCATCTTCGAGCTCAATTGCCGGCACCGCAACCTCGGCTTCCACAAGGTGATGATTTCCTACCTGCAGCGGCGTCACTACAAGCCGCTGGGGCGGCCGCTGCGCGCCTGCCATCCCCGCGATCTCCTCGACCAGGTGCTCGCGCTCTGTCGCTATCGCGGCGTCGAGCCGACAATCAATCGGGAGCTTCTCGACGCGGCGTGCGCGTCGTATTTCGTCCACAACGAGCTGGCGCCCACCACGCTGCCGCCTCGCAAGGCACCGGTGGCGCGCCGTTCCGCAGTGGGCGTGCATTGATGGGAAGCCCCGCCAGGGGCTACTGAATCGTGTCCAACCTCGCCAAGCGCGGCGCGCAGAACCAACCCACGAAGACCCCGACGGTCGAAGGGGACAAGTACACCGTTCTGCTGTTGGACGAAGATCAGCTCGACCGCTTCCTGAACCGTTCCAGTCTCAAGACGCTCGGGTCGCAGCTCTCGCGCACCGTGGACGTGTGGCCGCGCGGGCACCGCGCCCGCATCTGGGTCACGGCCGCCGCCGTGGTGGTGCTCGCCCTCACGGTGGTGTGGCTGCGGGCCGGCGATCCGAAGGCGGCCGCCTCGGCGCGCCCCGCCGCCCGCCGCATCGTGAACGGGCCGCCGCTTGCGACCGGCGCCAGCTTCAGCGTGAACGTCACCTCGTTCTCCCACGACGCCGACGCGCGGATCATGGCGGGGCGGCTCACGAAGGCCGGCCTGCCGTCGTTTGCGTGGCGGCTCAATGGTTCGTTCCGCGACGTGCTCGTGGGGCCGTTCGTCTCGATCGACGAGGCGGAGGCCGCGCAGCGCAGCGTCGCCCGGCTCGGCTACTCGCGCACGCGCCTGCACGTGGACGAGCGGCTGCGCGGCACCGTCGAGGCGGCGCCGGCGGCCGATGCGAAGGGCACTCCGGCCGTGGTGCTCGTGGCCGCGCCCGGCCGTCTGGCCGTCGCGTTCGAGTTGTCGGAAGAACCGCAGCAGGTGAGCGGCCGCCGCATCGACTCGACGACGTTCGCCGTCACCACCAGCGCCGGCCCGGTGATCGAGGCGCAGGAGTGGAACGCGCCGTCCGACGTCCAGCTCGTGAAGCACGTCAGCGTGGCTGCCGACCCGCGCGGCCTGCAGGGCCTCGAGGCGTTTGTCACCGTGGCTGAGAACGCCGTCGCCACCGTGCGCCTCCAGGGCACGCGCGTGTATGTCGACGTGTCGCGCGCGCAGCTCGAGTTCGACGAGCGTCCAGCCGTCCCGGCTCCGGATCCACCGGCCGTGGAGCTCGCACCCGCGCCAGTGCGTGCGGCGGCTCCGGCCGCGGCGCCGCCCGCGCGTTCGGTCGCCGTTCCCCGTCCGTCCGCACCCGCACAGGCGGGGCAGGCGGGTCCGGCTGCTGCCGGGCCGCGTGTGGGCGCTGCTTCACCCGGCGACGTCAACCAGTATCGTCAGGCCATCGGCCCGGTGTTCGCGCGGTTCGAGGAGATTCAGCCGTTCCTCCGCTCGGCGGTGGCCACGCCCACACCCGAGGTGCTGGCCGCCGTTGCCGGCACGTTTGCGGAGCTCGAACAGACCCTGCGCGCCACCGACGTGCCGCGCACGGCGCTGGCCGCTCATGGGCTGCTCGTGTCGGCTGTCCAGCTGGCCCGCAGCGCCGTCGGACCGTCGTTCACCGGCGATCGCATGACGCAGGTGCGCGAAGCGATGGCGCAGTTCCAGGCCGCCAAAGCTCAGCTTCGCTGAGCGTTCGAATCCCGGCACTTTCTTCTCCCGCGGCGCGGACTTCGATCTGCGGGTTTCCTCGACGCAGCAACCAGTCAGTCCGGCAGCCGCGGTTCTGTCGAGCAAAAGACGGCCTCCCACTTCTTGTGCAGATAGGACGGGCGCTGGCACCCCGCGTGCAGCGCGGCGGGGGCGGAGGACACGATGCTTGTACGACTTTTGACCGCGGCCGTCATGGCCGGCCTGCTCTTTTGCTCCGCGACACCGTCGAGCGCAGCGCCGATCTATGCGGACACCTTGGTGGCTTCGTCGAATGTCACATCGTTCGGAAGCGGATTGGTCACCGGCGCTCCCGATGGCGGCGGCTTGTTCCTCGGTTCCACCTTCGATCCGCCGGCGCTGCTCGGGAGCTTGACGGTCGGGTTTGCGGGGGGCATCGTCGACGGCGCGGGTGCCGACCTGGTGGTGCTCGACGTGGCCAGTTCGGCGCTCGAGACCTTCAACGTGGAGGTGAGCACCAACGGCATCGCCTTTACGCTCCTCGGCCAGTTCAACGCGGTGGCCAACCAGATCGACCTGGCGGGGTTCGGGGGAGTGGTGCACTACGTGCGTCTGACGAACACCAGCCAGGCCGTGTCCGCGGACATCGACGCTGTTTACGGCAACTACGCCGCCGCGGTACCCGAACCGGTCACGCTCTCGCTGCTCGGTCTCGGCCTCGCCGGCGCGTTTGCGCGGCGTCGCAAGACGACGGTCTAGACAAGTCCTTCCAGACTCGCGAGCAAGACGCCCCGGCAGGTGCCGGGGCGTTTTGCGTACGGCAGCCGGTACGGGTGTTATCCTCCCGCGGTATGAGAACGCGGAGAGTCCTGCTTCCATTCCTGATCGCCTGTGCGGCCATGGTGCCGGCGCTGCTGTCGTCGCAGGCGCCGCCCAAGCTCTGGTTCGAAGGCGCGCGCCTCATCGTGGGCGACAAGACGCCCGTCATCGAGAGCTCCGCGTTCCTGGTCGAGGGCGATGCCTTCACGTGGGTCGGCCGCAAGGGTGAGCGGCAGCCGCCGGCGGGAGCCACGCGCGTCGATCTCACCGGCAAGACGGTCATCCCCGCGCTCATCGACGGCCACAACCACATCGGCCTGGTGAACGAGAAGGACGGCAGCAACGCGAAGGCAAACTACACCCGCGACAACCTGATCGATCAGCTGCAGCGCTACGTCTACTACGGCACGGCGGCAGCCATGAGCATGGGGCTCGAGGCCAATCAGGACGTGGCCTTCGCGCTGCGCGACAGCGTCACGCCGAACGCCGCGGCGTTCCTCACCGTCGGCAAGGGGATCGCGGCCACGCCGATGGCGGGGCCGACGGGCGAGGCGCGCCTGGGCATTCCATACGGCGCGGCCACGCCCGAAGAAGGACGGCAGCACGTGCGGGAGCTGCTCGCGCGCAAGGTCCACTTCGTGAAGATCTGGGTGGACGACCGCGACGCCACCGTGCCGAAACTCAAGCCCGAGGTCTATCGCGCCATCATCGATGAAGCACACAAGAACCGGATGGAGGTGCTGGCCCATTTGAGCCGCACGTCCGCGCTCGCCGACGCCAAGGACCTCCTGCGGTCAGGCATCGATGGATTCGTGCACACGGTCCGCGATCGCGACGTGGACGACGAGTACATCGCGCTCGTCAAAGCGCACCCGAAGGTGTGGACCGGCCCGAACGTCCCGGGTCCTGGCGAGTCCGAAGAGGAGATCGCGGCACTTGCCGAGACGCTGCCGGCCTCGACGATTGCCGGCCTCCGGAAGCAGCTGGCGCAACGGGTCGCGGCGGGCAACCCGGCCAACGCCCTGTTCGATCTCCACTGCCGCAACCTGAAGCGGATCCACGACGCCGGCATGACCATCGGCGTCGGCACCGACGGCACCGGCGACGGCTTCGGTGTGCACCAGCAGATGGAGTACTACGTGCGCTGTGCCGGTTTCACGCCCGCTCAGGCGCTGGAAGCCGGCACGTCGATCAATGCGCGCGTGTTGGGGCTCACGCGCATGGGCACGGTCGCGAAAGGCAAGGAAGCGTCGTTCGACGTCCTTGCGGCCAACCCGTTGGAGCGGATCACCAACACCCGCAGGATCGAGAAGGTGTACTTGCGCGGGGCCGAGGTCGATCGCGCGGCGCTGCGCGCGAAGTTCCTGGCGGGGACGAAATGACGGCCGGTACGTAGAGGTGAACCCCGAAAGGGGTTCGCCTGCAGGCGCACCTGAAGGTGCGCCTCTACGAGGCCGCGCCGGCGATCCAGACGCAGCCGACGGCGATTGCCACGACCCCGGTGCCGGCCATCAGGCGGTGATGCGACAGGGCGAAGCCGCGCGCGTCGAGACCGCCGATCGCACCGGCGAATGCGGTCATCGCCGCCACCGTGCCGACGCCGAACGCCGCGATGTAGCTGAACGACGCGGCCGCCGTCGGCAGCGCCAGTGCCGGGAGCACGCCCAGGAAGTGCGAGCTGCCGGCGACTCCGTGCAGCACGCCGACAGCGAACGCCGCGTGCCCGTGGCCAAGCCGCCGCATCCACCGCGGGCCTCGCTGCACGTGCACGTGTTCGTGTTGGGTGGCGCCGTGCGTATGAGGCGCGCGGCGCAGGCGCGCCGCGTGCGAGAGGCTCCACAGGCCCAGCGCGATGAGCGCCCCGCCCACCAGCCGCTCGCCCCATGCGGAGATGTCGGCCACCGGCGGCAGCGCGTCGCGCAGGAGCACGGCCAGCGCAGCCACCACCATCACGCCCGAGGCGTGGCCGGCGCCCCAGGTCCAGCCGGCGCGCACACTGCGACCGCGGTGCGATGCCGCCAGCGGCGCCACGGCCGCCAGGTGATCGGGACCGGAGACCACGTGAAACACGCCGGCCACCAGACCCGACAGTGCGGTCAGCATCATTTCGGGGCCATCCGGATCGCACCGTCGAGGCGGATCACCTCGCCGTTCAGCATCGGATTCTCGAAGATGTGGCGCACCAGGGCCGCGAACTCCTGCGGCTTGCCGAGCCGCGACGGAAAGGGCACCTGCTGCGCCAGCGACTGGCGCGCGGCCTCGGGCAATGCGGCCAGGAGCGGCGTGTCGAACGTGCCCGGCGCGATGGTCATCACGCGGATGCCGACCCGCGCGAACTCGCGCGCGATCGGCAGCGTCATGCCGACGATGCCGCCCTTCGACGCCGAGTAGGCCGCCTGGCCGATCTGCCCGTCGAAGGCCGCCACCGACGCCGTGTTGACGACGACGCCGCGCTCGCCGTCGTCGCCCGGCGTGTTCTCGGCCATGCACTCGGCGGCGAGGCGGATCATGTTGAAGGTGCCGATCAGGTTCACGGTGACGACGCGGGTGAAGTGCGCCAGCGGCTGCACGCCCTCCTTGCCGAGGACGCGCTCGGCGGCGGGGATCCCCGCCGCGTTCACCAGGCCGTCGATGCGCCCGAAGGCGGCCGTCGCCTCGTGGATGGCGCGTTTGACGTCGGCGTCCGACGTCACGTCGGCCTGGACGAACCGTGCGTTCGACGCGTGCTGCGCCGCCTTGGCCCGGCCGGCCTCGGCGTTGACGTCCACGATGACCGCCCGCCCGCCGGCCGCCGCGATCATGTCCACCGTGGCGCCCCCCAGGCCGGACGCGCCGCCGGTGACGAGCACGGTGCGGTCGCGAAGGAGCATGTCAGGGATTCTATCTGTCTTTCGTCCGTCATCCGGTTGGAGTACGCTCCAGGACAATAGCAGGAGGAAATCATGAGTCTTGCAGTACAAGATGGCGGTCTTCGCATCGGCTCCGTGGCGCCCGATTTCGAGGCGGACACGACCGAAGGCCGCATCAAGTTTCACGACTGGATCGGCACTTCGTGGGCGGTCATCTTCTCGCATCCCAAGGACTTCACGCCGGTGTGCACGACGGAGCTCGGCTACATGGCCAAGCTCAAGCCGGAGTTCGAGAAGCGCAACGTGAAAGTCGTCGGCCTCAGCGTCGACCCCGTGACCAGCCACAGCAAGTGGGCCGAGGACATCCGCGAGACGCAGGGCACGGCCCCGAACTATCCGATGATCGGCGACACGGACCTGTCGATTTCGAAGGCCTATGGGATGCTGCCGGCCGAAGCGGGTAGCACCTCTGATGGACGGACGGCCATGGACAACATGACCGTGCGCACCGTCTACGTGATCGGACCCGACAAGAAGATCAAGCTGATGATCAGCTACCCGATGACCACGGGGCGCAACTTCGACGAGGTGCTGCGCGTGATCGACTCGCTGCAGCTCACCGCCAAGCACCGCGTGGCGACGCCCGTGAACTGGAAGCAGGGCGACGACGTGATCATCGCCGGCTCGGTGTCGAACGACGAGGCGAAGACGATCTACCCGAACGGGTGGAAGGAACCCAAGCCGTACATCCGTATCGTGCCGCAGCCCAAGTAGGACAGTATCGGGCCGGCGATGCAGATCGCCGGCCCGGCGCGTCAGCCCGGAGGTCCCAATGGCCGACCAGCCCGACCGCCAGCGAACCGATTCCACCTCTCGCCCCGCTGAAGACCGCCCGCTCGGCGACCCCGCACTCGATCCCTCGGGAGGTGTGGGTGACCTTGGCGAGGAGTCGGGCACCGCGCCGTGGCAGCCCGCGCGGGGCACCCGTGCCATTGCGCCGAGCGCTGGAGAGGGGCTGTGGGTCGGCTGAAAGCGGGTTAAGCGACAATCTGCTTCCATGGACTCCGGAGTCGAGACGACGCTGCTGACGGCCGTCAGCGACCTGTCTTCGGCGCACGACCTGCCGAGCGTCACCGCCATCGTGCGCGTGGCGGCGCGCGCGCTGACCAGAGCCGACGGCGTGACGTTCGTGCTCAAGGAGCAGGACCACTGCTTCTACGCCGACGAGGACGCCGTCTCGCCGTTGTGGAAAGGCCGGCGCTTTCCGCTGCAGACCTGTATTTCCGGCTGGGTGATGCGGCACCGCACGCCGGTCGCCATTCGCGATATCTACCAGGACGACCGCATCCCGCACGACGCCTACCGCCCGACGTTCGTGAAGAGCCTGCTCATGGTGCCGGTCCGCGCCGACGATCCGGTGGCAGCCATCGGCGCCTATTGGGGCGACGAGCACGAGGCGACCGGCGCCGAGCAAGCGACGCTGGAGGCGCTGGCCCGCGCGGCCTCGCTCGCGCTCGTCAACGTGCGGCTCTGGTCCGATCTGACGTCGGCGCTCGAGCGCGAACAGCAGGCCCGCCTGGAAGCGGAGCGCGCGCGGACGGTGGCGGAAACGGCCAGTCAGCTGAAGGACCAGTTTCTGTCGACCGTCTCGCACGAGCTGCGGACGCCGCTGAACGTGATGCAGGGCTGGCTGTGGCAGCTCGATCGCGGCGTGCCGGCACCCGACCGGTACAAGGTTGCGATCAGCTCGTTGCAGCGCAACACCGCCTTGCAGTCGCGGCTGATCGAAGACCTGCTCGACGTGTCGCGTGCCGTCAGCGGCAGGCTGACGCTCGACCTGCAGACGGTCGACCTGTCGTGGGCGGTGCGCGGCGCGGTCACGAACGCCGAGGCCGACGCCGCGAAGAAGGGGCTCGAGCTGACGTGCGACATCGAGGCCTCTCTCCCGCTCGTCCAGGCCGACACCGAGCGCGTGGGCCAGATCGTGCGCCACCTGCTGTCGAACGCCATCAAGTTCACCCCTTCGGGCGGACAGATCGGCGTGAGCCTCGCGTCCAGCCCGACGGCGGTGGTGCTGACCGTCCGCGACACCGGGGTTGGCATCCCCACCGATTTTCTGCCGTTCGTCTTCGACCAGTTCCGTCAGGCCGACGCCCGCAGGACGCGACAGTTCGGCGGTCTGGGCATCGGGCTCACCATCGTGCATGAGCTGGTGGCGCTTCACGGTGGCATGGTCAGAGCCTCGAGCGATGGCCCACTCCGGGGGACCGCGGTGCGCGTGGAGTTCCCGATTCCCGTGTCACACTCTGCGCAGGCGGTGTAGATGTCACAGGTGTTGATCGTCGAGGACTACGACGACGCGCGGATGATGGTGGAAATGATTCTCGAGGACGCCGGCTACCATGTGCTGCTGGCGTCGGATGGCGTTGAGGGCGTGACGCTGGCGCGCACGCATCACCCCGACGCCATCCTGATGGACATCTTCATGCCGGGTATCGACGGCATCGAGGCGACGCGGCAGCTCAAGGCCGACCCCGTCACCGCGGACGTGCCCGTCATCGCCTACACCGCCAAGCCGGCGTCGGTGCGCGACGGAGAAGAACTCTTTGCCGCCGTCTGTTCGAAGCCGTGCCCGCCGGACGAACTGCTGAAAATCATCGGCGAGTTCGCACCGCTCAAATAAGGGCGCCGCGCTTCATCGTCATCCACGCGTACGCAACCTGCATCAGCGCGATGAGCACGATCACGAGCGTGACCGCCTGCCAACCGCTGTCCACGAGCATCAGAGACGTCCCGGCGGCGACGTCGTAGGCGTTGTTCGCGACGATTGTCACCAGCGACAGCGCGAACAGCCAGACCGCGGAGCGGTTGCGCAGCAACAAGGCCACTCCCGCCGCAATCGGGAGCAGGGTTGCGAGGTCGGTGGTGAAGACGAACCATCGCGGCTGTTGGGCGTAGTACGCGACCTCGTGCGGATCCATGTCGAGGCGCCTGCCCATTTGCGCCATTGCGATCGTGACGGCGCCCGATCCGTTCCATAGCAGCGTCAGGATGGCGACCACCCACAGGTGCCAGGGGGCGGAGCGTGGAGCAGTGGCATTCATCGCGACGGATCTTGCCGTAAGGACGAGCCGGTTGTCTTGACGATTCTTGCGCTGAAGGCCGGTCTGAAGACCGGCAGCCACGTACAAACAAAAGGGCCGGCGACGTGAATCGCCGGCCCTCTGAACGGGCCGCCTGAAGGCGGCCCCTACGTCTGGGGCTACACCACGTCTTTGTGTGTGACTTCCTGGACGCCCTGCTTCTTCGGGCGGCCCAGCCCCTGGATCTGGATCGTCGGCTGCTCCTTGAGCACCTGCTGCCGGTAGAGCCGCTCCATCTCCATGTGCTGCTTGATCTCTTCGGGCGTCATGTTCGACTTCTTGCGCGCGGCGATCTTTTCCTCGCGGGCGTTCTTGGCGACGCCGATGTCGTCGAGATCGGTCTGCGCGCCGGCGGCCACGGCCTCGGCGTTGCGGATCAGCGAGTGATCCTTGCTGGCCATCGGCACGTTCTTGTTGCCGGCGAAGATCTCGTGGCGGCCGTGGTCCTCGTACCACTTGGTGAGGGTGGCCGTCATGTGCATCTTCTCGAGGATGTTCCGCCAGCCGATGCCGGTGTTGTAGGCGCAGAAGGAGATCTCGCCCTGCTGCGTGCCGTAGGGGATGATGCACATCTCCGTGCGGCGGAAGTCGTAGTTGAACAGGTCCTGGAACCACATGCCGGCGATGAACAGGAAGTTCCAGCGATCGGCGCGCCGCTTCTCGATGTCGGTCATCGTGCGGTCCTTGCCGACGCTGCCGTAGTTCTTGCCGGTGGCGCCGAAGGTCTTGTCGAACTTCTTGAGCAGGTCGGCGATGCGGAAGTGCGTCGGCGCCTTGAACGAATCGTAGTTGCGCATCAGCGCCAGCCCCATCCCGACGACCGAGAGGAACTTGCCGCGCGCGGCGTCGTTCACCTTCGCCACGTCCCTGGCCAGCTGGTCGGCGTTGAGGAACGCCGTGACCGGGACCGCTTCCTTGGTTTCCTTGTCCACCATCAGCGCCATGCCGATGCCGCAGTTCGGGTGGCAGCCGCACGTGAGCTGACCGAATTCGCGGTCGGGCCCGTGCACGACGTCGGCCCAATCGGTGAACGTCCCCATGAACGAGATCGGGAACCAGTCGCGCGTGGGCTCGCCGATGCCGACCTGGTTCTTCACGTCGTGCGCGAGGTGCGACAGCGTGTAGCGCTGCGCGGCGCGGCGCTCCGGCGTGACTTCCTCGTCGCGGCCGGTGAACGAGACCGGCTGGAAGGACAGGAAGTTGATCCGCTTCGGGTTGTCGAGCGCGAACTCGATGACGCGGCCGACCTGCTCGTTGTTGACGCCGTTGACGATCGTGATGACCGGCACGATGTCCACGCCGGCCTGGTGCAGGTTCTCGATCGCGCGCAGCTTCACGTCGAACAGGTTGCCGACGCGGCGGTGCGAGTTGGCGGCGTTGCCGATGCCGTCGAACTGCAGGTAGGCGTAGCGCAGACCGGCTTCGGCCGCGGCCTTGGCGAACTCGGGGCTCTTCGCGAACTCGATGCCGTTGGTGGCCGCCTGGACGCTGTTGTAGCCGACCTTGCGCGAGTAGCGGATGGCGTCGAGAAAGTACGGCGACATCGTCGGCTCGCCGCCCGAGAACTGCACCGACATCTGCCGGCGCGGCTTGATGGTGATGGCGTTGTCGAGGACCTGCTTGATGTCCTCCCAACCCAGCTCATGGACGAACCCGACCTGGTTCGCATCCATGAAACACGGGTCGCACATCATGTTGCAGCGGTTGGTGAGGTCGACCGTCAGCACCGACCCGCGGCCGTGCAGCACGGTGGAGGAACCATGGTTGTGCAGCTTCTCGTCGTTGTGGGCGCGGATGTCGCGGCCGGGGAACGCCTCTTCGAGATGGCGGAAGAACGCCGGGTCGATGGCCATGGTGTCTTCGAAGTGGCCATGGATGGGGCAGTCCTTCACCATCAGGATCTTGCCGTCCCGCTCGAGAATGGTGGCCTTGATCTCGCCGACCTTCTCGTTGAGGAGGACGTTCACGTCCTTCTTGCCGTCGAGGATCGCCTGACGCGCCTCGCGCGTGCAGTCCGGGCACAGCGAGTCGGTTTCGCGCGGCCAGCCGAGCGGCGGCTTGGTCTTCTGATAGGACTTGAGGAGCGGCTTGTCGGACCAGCGGGGGATGAAGGACGGGTTCTGGGCGATCTTGTTGGCGGTGGAGAACACCTGCCAGATGCCGTTGGCGGCAATCGCAAGGCCTTTTTCCACGTACTTCGCGGGCGCGTGCATGCGTCTCTCCTCGGCTCGGCTGGTCACGCCTGGGTCAGGCGGAGGCCGGGCAATCCCGTGAAGTCTAGCGGGAAAGTCCGCGATTTCCGCCCGAATTCCAGTGGAATGGCAAATTTGGCGGTCGGGCGGGCGACTGGTACCAGCCAGTGGCCGGGCCGGCTCCCCGTCGTAGAGGCGGACCTTCAGGCCCGCCTACCTGGAGCCCGAAGCCGGAAGCCAGAAGCCTGGCAGGGTGAATCCGGGTTTATCCATGATCCAGCGGCATGGATTCACTCAGATCATTGTATTTCCCTATCGCATGCCTGATCGGCAGAATGTGACGACCATGAACACCGATGGTCACCAGCCTTTTCCGGCGGAGCCTCCTTCACAACAGGGTTTGTACGACCCGCGCGCGGAAAGCGATGCGTGCGGCGTCGGATTCGTCGTGCATCAGAAAGGCAAGAAGTCGCACGACATCGTTGCGAAGGCCCTGCAGGTTCTGATCAATCTGGAGCACCGCGGCGCCTGCGGCTGCGAAGCCAACACTGGTGACGGCGCCGGCATTCTGATTCAGACGCCCGACGCGTTCCTGCGCGCGGTCGCTCCGTTCTCGCTGCCGGCTCCCGGCGCCTACGCCGCCGGCCTGGTGTTCCTGCCGCACGACGACCGGGACAAGGACACGATCAAGTCGCTCTTCGCCCGCATCGTCGAGGAAGAAGGGCAGCGCCTGCTCGGCTGGCGCGAGGTGCCGATCGACGATCGGCTGGTGGGCCCGAGCGCGCGCGCCGCGGCGCCGTCGTTCGAGCACGTGTTCATCGGGGCAGGCGCGGCAGACGGGCCGCCTGAAGGCGGCCCCTCCGACAGTGCGCGGTTCGAGCGCAAGCTGTACGTGATCCGCAAGCGCGTGGAGCGCGCGGTGGACGCGCTGAAGATCAACGCCCTGGCGCGGCGGGCGTTCTACATCGTCAGCCTGTCGGCCAACACGCTGATCTACAAGGGCATGCTCACGGCGCAGCAGCTCGGGCCGATGTTCCCCGACCTCGGCGACGAGCGGCTCGAGTCGGCGCTGGCGCTCGTGCACCAGCGCTTCAGCACCAACACCTTCCCGTCGTGGCCGCTGGCGCACCCCTACCGGATGATCGCGCACAACGGCGAGATCAACACGCTGCGCGGCAACATCAACTGGATGCGGGCGCGCGAAGGGCTGCTCCAGAGCGACGTGCTCGGCGACGACCTCGCGAAAGTGCTGCCGGTCATCCGCGAGGGCGGCAGCGACACCGCCACCTTCGACAACGTGCTCGAGATGCTGGTGATGGCGGGGCGCTCGCTCCCGCACGCCATCCTGATGATGATCCCCGAGCCGTGGAGCGGCAACGAGGAGATGGCCGCCGATCGCAAGGCGTTCTACGAGTACCACTCCTCGCTCATGGAGCCGTGGGACGGCCCGGCCTCGATTGCGTTCACCGACGGCACCGTCATCGGCGCCGTGCTCGATCGCAACGGCCTGCGCCCGTCGCGCTACTACGTCACCAAGGACGACCTGGTGATCATGGCGTCGGAAGTCGGTGTGCTCGACATTCCGCCGGCCGACGTGCTGGTGAAGGAACGGCTGCACCCGGGCAAGATCTTCCTCGTCGACACCGCCAAGGGCCGCATCGTCGACGACGAAGAGATCAAGTCGCAGCTCGCGGCGGAGCACCCGTATCGCGAGTGGATCGACTCGCAGCTCTACGACATCAACGACCTGCCGGCGGCCCCCGCCGAGCGGCCCGAACACGAGACGGTGTTCGACCGTCAGCAGACGTTCGGCTACACGCAGGAGGATCTGCGCCTGCTGATCGCGCCGATGGCGGAGAAGGGCGAAGAGCCGATCGGCTCGATGGGCACCGACGCGTCGCTGGCCGTGCTGTCGGAGAAGCCGCGCCTGCTCTACGAGTATTTCAAGCAGCTCTTCGCGCAGGTCACCAACCCGCCGCTCGACGCCATCCGCGAGGAGCTGGTGACGTCGATGGGCTCGACCATCGGGCCCGAGCGCAATCTGCTCAAGCCGGAGCGCGAGTCGTGCCGGCAGATCCACATCAAGTACCCGATCATCCACAACGAGCACGTGGCGAAGCTGCGCAACCTGCCGCCTGACGTGCCGTTCCGCTCCACCACGCTCTCGATGCTGTTCGACCCGTCGGCCAACGGCGAGGGGCTCGCCAAGGCGATGGACGAGCTGTGCCGGCGCGCCAGCGAGGCGGTGGCCAGCGGCTACGACATCCTGATCCTGTCGGACCGCGGCGTCAGCCGCGACCTGGCGCCGATCCCGAGCCTGCTGGCGACGGCCGGCGTGCACCACCACCTGGTACGCGAGGGCACGCGCACGCGCTGCGCGCTCGTCGTCGAGTCGGGCGACGCGCGCGAGGTGCATCACGTCTCGCTGCTCCTCGGCTACGGCGCCGGCGTCGTGAACCCCTACGTGGCGTTCGAGACCATCGACGACATGATTCGCCAGAAGGCCATCACCGGCATCGAGCGCGACAAGGCGATCCAGAACTACATCAAGGCGCTCAACAAGGGCGTCCTGAAGGTGATGTCGAAGATGGGGATCTCCGCGCTCCAGAGCTACTGCGGCGCGCAGGTCTTCGAGGCCATCGGCCTGAACACGGCGTTCATCGACAAGTACTTCACCCACACCACGTCACGGGTGGGCGGCGTCGGCATCGAAGTGATTGCCGAGGAAGTGCAGCTGCGCCACGACCGCGCGTTCGGCCGCAAGCCGGCGCAGGCGGAGGAGCTCGAGCCGGGCGGCGAATACCAGTGGCGCCGCGACGGCGAGTACCACCTCTTCAACCCGGAGACGGTGTACAAGCTGCAGCACGCGACCCGCACCGGCCAGTACAAGATCTTCAAGGAGTACACGCAGGCGGTCGACGTGCAGAACCAGCACCGCGCGACGCTGCGCGGGCTGTTCCGCTTCAAGCCGCACTCGGCGCCGGTGCCGATCGACGAAGTGGAATCGGTTGAGAAGATCGTCAGGCGCTTCGCGACCGGCGCGATGTCCTACGGCTCGATCAGCGGCGAAGCCCACGAGACGCTGGCCATCGCCATGAACCGGCTGGGCGGCAAGTCCAACACCGGCGAGGGCGGCGAAGACGCCGAACGCTTCCTGCCGATGGCCAACGGCGACTCCAAGCGCAGCGCCATCAAGCAGGTGGCCTCGGGCCGCTTTGGCGTGACGAGCGAGTTCCTGGTCAACTCCGACGAGCTGCAGATCAAAATGGCGCAAGGCGCCAAGCCGGGCGAAGGCGGCCAGCTGCCCGGCCACAAGGTCTACCCGTGGATCGCGAAGACGCGGCACTCGACGCCCGGCGTGGGCCTCATCTCGCCGCCGCCGCACCACGACATCTATTCGATCGA
>Ga0207708_10001420_pt1 | contig 17958 bp, 16 predicted proteins | sample KBSK5101metaG_FD_184340 | JGI IMG/M metagenome (GOLD analysis project Ga0207708, IMG submission 184340) | Corn, switchgrass and miscanthus rhizosphere microbial communities from Kellogg Biological Station, Michigan, USA - KBS K5-10-1 metaG... | ecosystem: Host-associated > Plants > Roots >...
CTTCGGCTTCATGCTGCTGGTCGGGTTCGGCGAAGGCAACTGGGGCTGCATCGGCCCGCTGCTCAACGAGGTCTTCCCGACCTCGGTCCGCGCGGCGGCGCTCGGCATCATCTACAACACCGCGCGCGGCGTGCAGTTCCTCGCGCCGGTGATCATCGGCATGGTCGCCGCGCGCTTCACCTTCGGCGCCGGCATCGCCCTGGCCGTGCCGTTCGCGCTGCTCGCCGGGGCGATGGTGTGGACGCTGCCCGAGACCAAGGGGGTGCGGCTGATGTCCGACGCGCAGCCGCAGCGCGCGACGGCGTGAGCCGCAGAGGAGCCGCGCAAATCTCGATGAAACGCCGCACCTTTCGGTGAAATCGCCCCTTCCACGGCGGTGCCCTCTGTGAGAAGGTCTGCCGTGCAGGAGATTCGATGACGAAGCCGCTCGTCCTCGCGCTCGCGCTCGCGTGCTCCGCGTCGGCACAGCCCGCGAGAAACGACTACAGCGACGGCAGGAACTGGCTCTGCCTGCCGGGACGGCAGGACGCCTGCGCCGTCGACCAGGCGGCCACGGTGGTGTCGGCCGACGGCAAGCTCACGCGCGACACCTGGAAGGCCGACCCCGGCGCGCCGATCGATTGCTTCTACGTCTATCCCACCGTGTCGCTGGATCCCGGCGGCAACAGCGACATGACCGCCGGGCCGGAAGAAAACGGCGTCGTCCGCGTGCAGCTCGCGCGCTTTGCGTCGCAGTGCCGCCTCTATGCGCCGCTCTACCGCCAGGCGACGTTGACGCAGCTGCGCGCCGCGGCGGGCGGCAGCCCGATTCCGGTCGATCGCGCGCTCGCCTACAACGACGTCGTCGACGCGTGGAACTCGTATCTGCAGCGCGACAACAACGGCCGCGGCGTCGTGCTGATTGGGCACTCGCAGGGTTCGGGCGTGCTGACGCAGCTGATTCGAAACGAAATCGACGGCAAGCCGGTGCAGGCGCGGCTGGTGTCGGCGCTGCTCCTCGGCACCAACCTGGCGGTGCCGCGAGGGAAAGATGTCGGCGGCGCGTTTCAATCGATTCCGCTGTGCCGCTCGGCGAAGCAGTTCGGCTGCGCCATCACCTACGTGTCGTTCCGATCGACCGTGCCGCCGCCCGACAACACGCGCTTCGGCCGGGTGCAGGGCGACAACATGGTCGCCGCCTGCACCAATCCCGCGGCGCTCACGGGCGGCAAGGGCGAGCTGCGCACCTATCTGCCGACCGGAGGCGCCAGCATCACGGGATCGTCGTCGGAGCCGCGGCCGTGGGTGACGCCACCCCAGCCAATCGAAACGCCGTTCGTCACCCTGCCGGGGCTGCTCACCGCCGAGTGCGTCTCGAACCTCAAAGGCTCGTACCTCGAGGTCACCGTCCGCGGCAACCCGCTCGATCCGCGCACCGACGACATCCCCGGCGACGTGATGAGCAACGGGCAGGTCAACGCCTCATGGGGACTGCACCTCATCGACGTCCAGCTCGCCATCGGCAACCTCGTCGACGTCATTCGCGAGCAGGGCAGGGCATTCAACGCCGGACGCAAGAGCACCGAGCAGAGACGCTAATCAGTCGAAAGTCGAAAGTCGAAAGTCAAGTCGTGCGCGCACTATAATCCGCCGCATGCGCCGACCGGTACGCTTCGGTCTTCTTGCCGTCGTCGTTGCCGGGACCGGGATCAGCGCGCAGATCGGCACCGAGATCGTCGAGCGCCGCCGCGCCGGCTTTCACGCGCAGGCCGCCGACGCCGACATGAAGCGCGAGGGCGGCACGCAGCCGCGCGACTGGGCCTACGACCTGCCTGAAGGCGTGACCACCAGGCAGGTGACCTTCTACAAGGATGGCGGCACGCCGTTGTACGGCAAGCTGTTCCTGCCGAAGACCTTCAGCACGCGCGGGTCGTGGCCGGCGGTCGCGGTGGGCCACGGCATCAACGCGCTGTCGATCGGCATCGAGAAGTACGCGGCGCGGTTCGCGGAGCGCGGGCTGGTGGCGATGGCGATCGACTATCAGAGCTACGGCTTCAGCGGCAGCGGCTCCGACGATCTGCGCCTGCTCGAAGCGGATCCGACAACCGATGCCACCGCCGTCTCCGACCGCTACGTGCGGCTGCTGGTGAAGCGGACGAACCTGAACAACATCCACGAGGTCGAGGATTTCCGCGCGGCGATCTCGTTTCTTCAGGGTGAGCCGGGCGTCGACGCGAAGCGGATCGGCATCTGGGGCTCGAGCAACGGCGGCAGCGTGGTGATCGCGGTGGCCGCGCTCGATGCGCGGGTGAAAGCGGTCGTCTCGCAGGTGTCGGGCGCGCCGCCATCGGCGCGCGGCCCGGCGCCGATCGACCCGGCCATGCTCGACGACGGGATCCGCCGGGCGCGCACGGGACAGGGTGCGGAAGTCGACGGCGGATTCTCGTTCCGCAGCAAGGTCGATCAGTGGAGCACGCAGCGCAACCGTGATCTCCGTCCCGGCTCGCTGCTCGACCAGATTCCAGCCACGACTCATGTGCTGTATCTGCCGGCCGAGAACGATGAGCTCTCGGGCCGCGGCGGCGCCGGCGCGATCGCGGCGACCAGGTACCTCGCGGAGCGCGGCGTCAACGCACAGACGATCGTCTTTCCCGAGCTGACCCATTTCCAGGCGTACTCGTACACCGGCTTCGAGGTCGGCTCGACGCTCGCCGCCGACTGGTTCCTGAAGTACCTCGGCGCTCCGGGACCGAAGGCGACGACGGCGTCGGCGCAGGTGGCGCGATGAACCACGCGTCGTCGATCGCGCTCGCGTGCCTGCTGCCGATGGTGGTCGCCGCGCAGCCGGCGAAGCCGCCGCTCCCCGACGGCGTGCTCACGCGCGACGTCAGGTTCTTCAGCGAGGGCGTCGCGTGCTTCGGCCGGATCTTTCTGCCGCGAGGATTGACGCCAACGAGCAAAGCGGCGGCGGTCGTGCTCGCCCCGGGCTGGGGCGAGACCGAAGCGACGATCGAGCAGTACGCCGCGCGTTTCGCCAGCCGCGGCCTGGTGGCGATGGCGATCGACTATCGCGGGTGGGGCAAGAGCGGCGGGTTCCTGTACCTGGTCGATCCGATCCGGTGGGACGACCGGCTGCGCTTCTCGCAGCACACCGCCAGGATGCGCATCCGCCGCAAGCGCCTGCTGCCCGAGGCGCAGGTGCTCGACATCCGCAACGCGATCTCGTACCTGCAGGGCGAGCCCGGCGTCGATCGCGCGCGCATCGGCGTCTGGGGCACCGACATGGCAGGCGGCCACGTCGTCGTCGCCGCCGCGACCGACAGCCGCATCAAGGCCGCGGTGGCGCAGGTGCCGATCATCGAAGGCCGCGACCTCCCGCGCAAAGCGTTCGCGCCATCGCCGTCGCAGCAGGCGGCGATGGTCCGACTGGCGCGATCCGGGCAGGCGCCGGCCGGCATCATCGCGGCCGAAGCCAGGAACGACGAAGAAACGAAGCTCGCGCTCGCGGAGTACCACCCGTTCTGGTACGCGGACGCCATCCCCGCCACCACAGCCGTGCTGTTCGTCGTCGCCGAGAAGGATGCGACGGTCAACAACGACGCCCACGCCGTGGCGGCCTCGAAGCTGCTGAAGGGTCCGAACGGCGTGGCGTCAGTCAGCGGCGCGCCGCATTCGCTGGCCATGCCCGGCGCGTTCGAAACCGCGGTCGACGCCGCCGCCGCGTGGTTCCTCAAATATCTCTAAGCCGCGCCTGACGTTGACCTTCGTATCGGCCCGTTATACATTCCGGACGCGCATGAAAGGGATTGCCGGTTCGGTCGCCTGTTTCGTCGCGTTTGCCGCGCTTTCACTGAGCGGACAGCAGCAGCCGCCGAAGCCGCAGCTGCCGCGAGGACAGATGCCCGAGCTCGGGCGGCCGACGCAAGGCGACGATCCGCTGCCGCCCTTCAACTTCGACGATTACTTCCTCGGCAAGTGGACCTTCGAATGGGACGTGCCGGAAGGGCCGCTCGGGCCGTCGGGCCGCATCACCGGCACGACGGTGTATACGGCGACTGACGGGAAATTCTACGAGGCGCGCACCGACGCCGCCGGCGTCTGGGGCAACTTCTCGGTGCGCGAGACGATCGCGTACCACAAGGAGTACAAGGCGCTGGCGCGGCAGGTCACCGACAGCCGCGGCTTCTCGTTCATGCAGATCGGGACCATCGGCGGCGATCTCGGCGGTCTCTTCAACATCTACCTGGAGAGCTCGCCGTTCACGTTCAACGGCAAAAGCATCCGCATCAAGCACGCGCTCCGGCTCCTTTCCCCCTACAACTACAAGGTCGGCACGACCGTCTCGGTCGACGGCGGCCCGTTCATGAACTACGGCAACCCATGGTGGCGCAAGGACGCGGCGGCCTCGAAGTGAACCCCCCGAACCGATGGCTGCCGGTGGTCGGCGGCGTGATGATGAACATGGCGCTCGGCATGTTCTACGGCATGAGCGTCTTCATGCTGCCGCTCGAGCGTGAGTTCGGCTGGACCCGCGCCCAGACCTCGTGGGTGACGACCATCGGCCTGGCGCTGATCGCGGTGTGGTACGTCATTGCCGGCTTCATCCAGGATCGGCGCGGGCCGCGGCCGGTGGCGGTCATCGGCGGCCTGCTCTTCAGCCTCGGCTTCTTCCTGGCGAGCTTCACCGAGTCGTTGACCACCTTCTACCTGACCGCGGGGGTGATTGCCGGCACCGGCAGCGGCTTCGGCTACGTCGTGCCGACCTCGGTCGGATCGAAGTGGTTTCCCGACAAGCGCGGGCTGGTGATCGGGTTGATGGTCGGCGGCTACGGCGCGGGCTCGGGCGTCTTCGGGCCGATCGCGCTGTCGCTGATCGAGCGGGGCGGCTGGCGCAGCACGTTCCAGATCCTCTCGGTCGTGTTCCTGGCGATGACGATGATCGGCGCGTTCCTGCTGCGGAACCCGCCGCCGGGCTACGTCCCGCCCGGCTGGGATCCGTCGAAGTCGCGGGCGGCGGCGCGCGGCGGCGCCGATGTGCACGCATCGGAGATGGTGCGGACGCAGACGTTCTGGACGCTGTGGGCCGCCTACTGCCTCGGCACGACGGCCGGCACGATGGTGATCAGCCAGCTGGTGCCGTTCGCGCGGTATGCCGGCCACTCGGCGGCGGTCGCGGCGTTCGCGCTCACGGTCGGCGCCATCGGCAGCGCGTCGGGGCGCGTCCTGTCGGGATGGTTGTCCGATTACGTCGGCCGCCTCAACACGCTCCGCGTGATGCTGCTGGTCTCGGCGACGGCGATGCCGCTGCTGTTCCTGTTCCGCGGGAACATCGTCCTCTTCTACCTGCTGCTCGGCGTCGTCTACTACTGCTACGGGACGCAGCTGTCGGTGTACGCGTCGACGAGTGCCGACTTCTACGGCACGAAGTACGTCGGCTTCAACTACGGGCTGCTGCTGCTGGCGTGGGGCGTGGCGGCGATTCTCGGCCCGTTCCTCGGCGGCCGCGTCTATGTGGCGACCGGCGAGTATCGCGTCGCCTTCTTCGTCGCGGCGGGGATGTCGATTGCCGCGCTCGCGACGTTGTTTCTGGCAAAGAACCCGCACGCGCGGGCGGTGGCGGCGGCGCGCGTGTGAGATCGACTCCCGACTTCTGACTTTCGACCTTCGACTTTCGACTTCAGACTTTCGACTCGAGACTTTCGACTTGTGACTTTCGACTGAAACGGGGGCCACTATGAAGCGACTGCTCCTCACCCTGCTCTATGCCGCCGCCATTGCCGCCGGCTCCACCGTGCTGCGCGCGCAGGGCGATGGCGGATATCGACTGGTGCCGAACTGGGTGAAGCTGCCCCCGGGCATGTTTTTCGGCTTGAAGGACATGCCTCCGCCGCCGGCCGAGCGTGATGCGCAGGCGGCCGCGCGCCGCGCGCGCGGCGGCGGGCCGGGCGGCGGCGGCGGGTCGATGCCGGGGCAGGGACCGACGAACCAGCCTGGCATCTCGGGGCTCGCCATCGACGCGCAGGACCACATCTACGTCTTCAACCGCGGCGAGAAGCCGGTGATGATCTTCGACCGCGACGGCAACCTGCTGCTCGCCGGCGCCGATCAGGAGATCAACGGCAAGAAGATCAACCCGTCGTGGCAGCACTCGGGCGGCGTCGATTGGGACGGCAACGTCTACGTCATCGAGCGCGACGCGCATCGCATCGTCAAGTTGAGCCCGAAGCTCGACAAGTTCCTGCTGCAGCTCGGGACGACGAACGAGAAGGGGAACGACGCGACGCATCTCGATCTGCCGTCGGGCATCGCCATCCTGCGCAACGGCAACATGGTCGTCACCGACGGCTACGGCAACAACCGCGTGATCCTCTTCGACAAGACCGGCAAGTTGATCAAGCAGGTCGCGAAGGGCGCGGGCGGACCGGCCGACAAGGGCACCGGCCCGGGTGAGTGGAACCTGCCGCACAAGCTGGCGGTCGACGCCGACGAGAACCTCTTCATCATCGACCGCGAAGGGCACCGGCTGCAGGTCTTCGACAAGAACCTGAATTACATCCGCGAGATCAAGAACGACTGGAACCCGTGGGACGTGAACATCTCGCGGAAGGGGACCGACGGCATCGGCTTCATCGCCGATCACAAGGACGAGCGGGTGCAGAAGTTCCAGTTGAAGGACGGCAAGATCCTCGCGACCTGGGGCAGGCAGGGCTGGGGGCCCGGCGAGTTCGACTGGGTGCACGGCATCGTCGTCGACTCGAAGGGCGCCGTCTACGCCGCGGATACCTACGGGCAACGGATTCAGAAATTCGCACCGTCAGCCGGAGGCACAAGCCAGCGCTGACGGTGCACAGAGGCGCACAGAGGTTTCAGAGGAGCACAGAGGTTTGAGAGGAGCACAGAGGGCGGCTTAGCCGCGACCCTCTGTGCCTCTGTGCCCCTCTGTGCCTCTGTGCCGCTCTGCGCCTCTGTGCCCCTCCGTTCCCTCTGTGCTCCTCTGTGCGCGGCGCCTCAGCCCGTACGCCGCGCGGAGCGCGATCGGTACTACCATCACCAGCGCGAGCGCGAAGCTCACTACTCGCGGGCTTACCAGCGCCGCGTGAAATTGTCCTGAGAGATCGATCTCGCGACTCCAGGCGTCGCCCTGCACCTCCTCGACGATCACCTTGTTGTCCGCCCGCCGCACGGTGAGCGGGTACGGGTCGCCGACCAGCCCGTAGTACCAGCGCAGCGTGCGCGCCTCCCGGGGCATGCGCCCGCGCATCCGGTGCACCGCCGGCGCGCCGGGCATGAACTCGACCGACGCCGGCCGCACCTCGCGGCCGTCGACCCACATCACGATGCGGTCGGCGAACGGGCCGGGGAAGCTCTCCAGGCGCAGCTTCAGCCAGTTGGGATCGTTGGCGACGTCGAGGACGAACGAGCCGTCGCTCTCGAAGGTGAGGACGACGCTGGTGCGCTCCAGATCGTGGGCCGCGAGAGACGCCTGCCACAAGATGGCGGCAACCGTCACGGCCGACCGTAGCGTGCGCACCGGCATTTTCTCCGCGTTCTCTGCTTGCTCTGCGCTCTTTGCGACGTATCATACGCGGCCATGACGACCCTGGTCGTGCTCCTCGGCCTCGCGCTCGCGCAGGCCGCGCCCTCATCGAAAAAAGTCGACATCGTCAGCGCCACGGGCTGCCTCAAGGAAACCTCGGCGAACACCTGGACGCTGGTGGACGCCACCGATCCCGTGGCCAGCAGCGCCAACGCGCCCGCGCCCAAGGATCTGCCGGCGTCGCCGCCGCCGCCCGGCAGGAATTCGTTCAGGCTGATCGGCGTGTCGGAGTTCAACCTGCCCGCGCACCGCGACCACATGGTGATCATCAAGGGGCTGCTCATCAAGGCGACGCCGATGAGCCGGTTGAACATGACCTCGGTCACCACCATCGCGCCGGCGTGCGCGGCCGCGGCAAAATGAGCTAAACTGACACCCTTCAACGGGCTAGGTACCTTTCCGGAGGCGTCCATGAAGCGTGCTCTCCCGATCGTGTTCGGGACCCTTGCCGTCCTCGCCACTGTCCAGGCGTCGGGCCCGGCTGCGCCCGCAGCGGCGGTGCCGACCTTCGCCAGGGACGTGGCGCCGATCATGTTCAACAACTGCGCGACCTGCCATCGCAAGGGCGAGGTGGCGCCGATGACCCTGACGTCGTACGAAGAAGTGCGGCCGTGGGCCAAGGTGATTCGCGAGAAGGTGCGCTCGCGGGAGATGCCGCCGTGGGGCGCCGACTCGGCGCACTCGCTGAAGATGCGCAACGATCGCAGCCTCTCGCAGGCGCAAATCGACACCATCGTCGCCTGGGTCGACGGCGGCGCGCCGAAAGGCAACGACGCCGATCTGCCGAAGCTGCCAGAGTTCGCCGACGGCTGGACCTTCGGCCGCGAGCCCGACTACATCATGGAGATGCCGGTCGAGGCGACGATTCCCGCCGAGGGCGAGCTCGGCGTGCAGATGTTCTACTCGCCGGTGCCGTGGTCCGAGGATCGCTTTGCCGAGACGCTCGAGATCCGGCCGGGCAACCGCGCCGTCGTCCACCACGCCGGCGTCTTCGTCGTCGATCTGCCGGAAGGCGCCAAGGTCGTCGACGGTCGCCTCGTGGCGCCGAATGGCAAGGCGGCGACCGATCGCGGCGAAGGGCTCGCCGGCCGCGCCGACACCACGGCGCTCCCCGGCGCGAACAAGCTGCTCTCGTGGGTGCCGGGCCGCGGCGTCGACTCGCACCGTGCCGACGTCGGCAAGCGGATTCCCGCCGGCAAGTACATCAACTGGCAGCTGCACTACAACCCGATCGGCAAGATCGAGAAGGATCGCACCCGCCTCGGCATCTGGTTCAACAAGGTGCCGGTGACGCACGAAGTGCTGATCCGCCAGGCGGGCGATCCGCTGGCGACGACCAAGGGCGGGCTGTCGCTGTATCGCGCCGAAGGGAAGGAAGTCGAATACACCGCCGAGGAGGGAAGCACGCGCCGCCGCAACAAGACGCCGAACATCCCGCCCTACGCGGAAGACTGGTCGCTCACCGGCATCACGCCGGTCACCGAGGACATCACGCTCTACGCGATGTCGCCGCACATGCACCTGCGCGGCAAGAGCCTGAAGTGGGTGATCGTGTATCCCGACGGCCGCGAGCAGACGATTCTCGACGTCCCGAAGTTCGACTTCAACTGGCAGATCCAGTACGAGCTCGAGACGCCGCTGCACATCCCGGCCGGCAGCAAGATTCTCGGCATCGGCAAGTACGACAACTCGCCGAAGAACAAGTGGAACCCGTCGCCGCACCTCGAGGTGTTCTGGTCGGAGCAGAGCTGGGACGAGATGTACCAGCCGTTCACCGAGTACACCGTCGACAGCCAGGTGCTCGGCGAGATGTCGATCACCAAGCAGCAGCGCTAGAGTTCAGGGTTTTCGTTTCACGCACAATCGCCGCGCTCGCGATCCTGCGGGCGCGGCGATTGCCGTTTTCAGGGCCGACACGCAGCGCGGCTCGGCCGTCGCTAGGGTTCAGCTAAGACCTACCCCGACCGGACAAAAAAACAGGTTGCATTCCCTGTAGGCGTTATGATGACAGGCGGGCACTGGAAAGGTCAGTGCTTGGTAGTTTGACAGGAGACGACATGGCTTCTGCGACCGGTACAATCAAGCGACTCGTGCACGACAAGGGATTCGGGTTCATCGCGGCGAGCGACGGCGGCGAGTATTTCTTCCATCAGTCGAGCTGCCAGACCCCCTTCGACGAGCTGCGCGAAGGACAGGCGGTCACGTTTGAAAAAGGACAGGGTCCGAAGGGACCGCGCGGCGAGAACGTCAGACTGGCCTAGCGAAGCATCCAAGCGGTCGACCACCGCTGCCTCTCCTGCTCCCGCGAATCGTCACGATGCGCCTCTGAGGCGGAGCTGCGCCGCGCGCACGATGCGAACGGCGGTGTGCGCGGCTGCGCTCGGCCTCGCCTCGCTCCACGCGCGCCCCGCCGCGCAGCGCGCCGCCGCGCCGTCTGGCGAGGCCGTGTTCAATGCCTCCTGCGTCAGCTGCCACAGCGGCGACGATGGGCGCGCGCCCGATCGGGAGGCGATGCGCGGTCGGTCGCCGCAGGCGATCATCGATGCCCTCACCTCGGGATCGATGAAATATCAGGGCCTCGCGCTCAGTGGCGACCAGCGCCGCGCGGTCGCCGAATTCATCACCGGGCGCCGGGTGCGCGGGACGGTGAGCGGGGCAACCGCGGGCATGTGCGCCGCCCGGCGAACCCCGCTGGGCGATCCGTTCGCGGCGGCGTTTTGGAACGGCTGGGGCGCGGCGCTCGAGAACACACATTTCCAGCCAGCGGAGAAGGGCGGCGTCACCGCCGCGGACCTGCCGCGCCTGCGGCTGAAATGGGCTTTCGGCTTTCCTGATACGACCTCGGCATGGGCGCAGCCGGCAATCGCCGGCGGACGCGTGTTCATCGGCAGCCAGAACGGCACCGTCTACTCGCTCGACGCCGCGACCGGCTGCATCGTCTGGACGTTCACGGCCCGGGGCGGCGTGCGCGCGGCGATCTCGATCGGCGCGCGGCGGCGCAGCGCGCGGGCCGCCGGCTACGCCGCCTACGTCGCCGATCAGCAAGGCTTCGTCTACGCGCTCGATGCGGCGAGCGGCCGGATGCTGTGGACGAAGAAGGTCGACGATCATCCGCTGGTCCGCCTCACCGGATCGCCGGCGCTGTACGACGGTCGTCTCTACGTGCCGACCTCGTCGTACGAGGAAGGCGGCCGCCCGCCGGGATATGCGTGCTGCACGTTTCGCGGCAGCGTCGCCGCGCTCGATGCCGAGACCGGGACCCTGGTGTGGAAGTCGTACACGATCCGCGACGCGCCGGCGCTGCTGCGCGCGTTCGCCGACGGCAGCGAGCTGCGCGGGCCGGCGGGCGGCGCGATCTGGTCGGCGCCGACGATCGACGTCAAGCGGCGCGCGCTGTATGTCGGCGTCGGCAACACCTACAGCGGCGCCGCGCAGCCGACCACCGACGCGATTCTCGCCTTCGACCTCGCGAGCGGCGCGCTGCGCTGGGCGCAGCAGATGGCGCCGTCGACGCCAGACGTGTTCGGCTGCACGCCGGGCGCCGTCAACTGCGGCGAACGCGCCGGTCCCGACTTCGACTTCGGCGCGTCGCCGGTGCTGGCCACGCTCTCGAGCGGCAGGCAGCTGGTCGTCGCCGGCCAGAAGTCGGGCGTCGTCTTCGCGCTCGATCCCGACAACAAGGGTCGGCAGGTGTGGCGCTATCGCGCCGGCGGCGGCAGCGGGCTCGGCGGCATCCAGTGGGGCATTGCGGTCGCCGACGGTCGCGTCTACGCGCCGGTCGCAGAGATCTACAACCCCGAGCCGGGCGGGCTGCACGCGCTCGATCTGGCGACGGGGGAGCGGGCCTGGCACGCGCCGCCGGAAACGCCGGCCTGCGGCAGGCCGAGCCGCGCGTGCAGCGGCGCCCAGTTCTCAGCGGTCACGGCCATCCCCGGTGCCGTGCTGTCGCCCTCGAACGACGGCGCGCTGCGCGCGTATGCGGCGAAGGACGGCGCCGTCCTCTGGCGCGCCGACACCAACGGCGCCGTGCGGACCGTCAACGGCGTCCGGGCGCACGGCGGCTCGATGAACGGCCCGGCGCCGGTCGTCGCCGGCGGGATGATCTACATCGGCTCCGGCTACGGCGCGTTCGGCCTGCGGCCGGGGAACGTGCTTCTCGCCTTCGGTCTCAACTGACCCGCCTCGCGGCTTTGCGCTTCCCGATCTGATTGCTTCGGGCTTCCTTGCAAAGTTATCGCTTCAGAGACTTTTTGTCCGCCCCGGCGAAGGCTGCGCGCGAGTTGGACGGCCCAAAATCCGGCTGATTTCGCCGCATCTTTGCGCCGGTTTTCGCCCCTTTTCGTCGATCAAAATTACCGAATTCGTTCGAGGAAGCGCGCGGATCCTGCGATACGCTCCGTTTGCCGCTGTTACGAGACCGTAACATCGGGAGCGTGCAGGCACGCCGCTTGCCTCTGCCCGCGTCGAAGGGCACAGGATGTCGCCGGAATCCTCCGTGGTAGTGTGCCTGCGAGCGCGACCCGGCATGGCCCCCGACACGCCGAGCCTGTGATGTCGTTCAGAATCCTGCTGGTCGAAACCGATAGAGCGGCGGCGACCGTAGCCGACCACGTGCTGACGAACGCCGGCCACCGCGTGGCGTGGGTGGACTCGTTCGCCGACGCGATCCGGCAGTCCACGGCCGATTGCCCCGACCTGATGATCACGGCGCTGCGGCTGGGTCCCTTCAACGGCCTGCACCTGGTGCTGCGGTGCCGCACGAACGACGCCGAAATGCCGGCGGTCATCATCTGCGAGCCGTCCGACCTCACCGCGGACATCGAGCGCTACGGCGCGCACCCGCTGCCCAAGCCGATCGATCCCGCGGCGCTCCTGAGCCTGGTGTCGCAGCTGCTCGTCGGGCGCACGCCGCACGATCCGACCAGCGCGCGCCGCTGGCCGCGCAAGCGTGCGGAGCTGCCGGCCACGGTGTTGTCGGGCGCCGCGCGCGTCGTCGAACTGAGCTACGGCGGCGTGAAGCTCGAACTGCCGCGGCCTCCGGGTCCGGGACGCACGCCGATCGAGATCAAGCTGCCCACCTTCGGCGTCTCGGTGCAGGCGGTCGCATGCTGGTCGCAGATCGCCGAAGAGGGCGGCTCGTGGCGCTGCGGCGCCGAGGTCGCGCCGATCGATTCGGATGCCACGCGCACGTGGCGCTGGATCGTCGACTCGTTGAATTGACAGGTGTCGTCAAACAGGAAACAGGCGCGTCGTCAAATCGGTCCACCCCTGCAGCGAATCCTTTTCCGGCGTTTCCCCGATGTGACGCCCGCGATCGGTCCGCTTCCCGCGCTCCAAATTCCGTAACCCCCGCGAAGTCCGCCGTTCGGCAGACTTTAATCCGCGCTCTCACGCAGTCGGGGTGAGTTTTGGCAGACCTCGGCCGCCGCCGAACGGCCGCCGCACTACGCCCCGCGACGCGATTTTTCTAGCATTCTGCGCCGGCAGCGACCACTTCGCGCGCCGCAGACAAATATCTGCCGACTCGTGGCGACACCTTTGCACAGATGGGGTTTGACACCACCGCCATGGTCGGCGTGCTGGTAAAGCAGACAAAAAAACATATGCGGTTCGATGGTGCAGCTCAATTAATCGGCGTCAGTCCGGTGATCACCGATCTCCGACAGGAGATCGATCGCGTCGCGCGGACCGATGCCAAGGTTCTCATCACCGGGGAAAGCGGCACGGGCAAGGAGGTGGTGGCGCGACAGGTCTACGCGCTGAGCAACCGCGCCGGCCGGCCGTTCGTCGCGGTCAACTGCGCCGGCATGCCCGAGACGCTGCTGGAATCGGAGCTGTTCGGCCATGTGCGCGGCAGCTTCACCGGCGCCTATCGCGACAAGCCGGGCAAGCTGGAGGTCGCCGACGAAGGCACCATCTTCATGGACGAGATCGGCGAGATGACGCTGCGCATGCAGGGTCTGCTGCTCCGCTTCCTCGAGACCGGTGAAATCCAGAAGGTCGGCGCCGACCGCAGCGGCAGCCGGGTGGACGTCCGCACCATCGCCGCCACCAACCGCGATCTGCGCGAGATGATCGCGCAGGGGCTGTTCCGCGAGGACCTCTTCTACCGCCTCAACGTCATCCATCTGATCGTGCCGCCGCTGCGCGAGCGCAAGGAGGACATCCCGGCGCTGGTCGAGCACTTCGTCACCCGCATGGGCAACCGCGGCGGCCTGCGCACCGCGAAGACGATCTCGGCGGAGGCGACCGAGATGCTCGGGCAGTACAAGTGGCCGGGCAACGTCCGCGAGCTGCAGAACGTGATCGAGCGGATGATGGTCCGCTCCCGCAACGAGGTGATCGGGCCCGACGACGTCCCCAACGAAGTGCGGGTGACGCCGAAGGCGTCCACCCCGTTCCGCGAACGCCGCCGCACCATCGCCGACGAGCTCTACGAGCGGATCACCAACGAGAACCAGTCGTTCTGGACCACGGTCTATCCGCTGTTCATGCAGCGCGAGATCACCCGCGGCGCGGTGCGGGAAGTGGTGCGCCGCGGCCTCCAGGACGCGCGCGGCAACTACAAGATCGTCGCCCGCAAGTTCAACATGGAGAGCGACGACTACAAGCGGTTCCTCAACTTCCTGCGCAAGCACCATTGCCAGCCGTCGTTCAAGGAATTTCGATGATGCGCCAGACGCTGCTCTCGGCCGCGACGCTCGCCTTCGTCATCGGGCCGCTGGCCCACGTGCCGGTCGCGCAGGCGCCGCAGGTGGCGGCCGCCGCCGCGCCGGCGCACGCCGCTGCCGGCGTCGCGCTGGCGCCCGATTACGTCATCGGCGCCGACGATGTGCTGTCGATCATGTTCTGGCGCGACAAGGACCTGTCGGCGCCGGAGGCGGTCGTCCGCCCCGACGGCAAGGTGACGCTGCCGCTGCTCAACGACGTCCAGGCCGCCGGCCGGACGCCGGAGGAGCTCAGCGCCGCGATTCGCGACGCCGCGAGGAAGTTCGTCGAGGATCCGAACCCGACGGTGATCGTCAAGGAGATCAAGAGCCGCCGCGTCTTCATCACCGGCCGGATCGAGAAGCCGGGGCCGTATCCGCTGAACGGCAAGACGACGATTCTGCAGCTGATCGCCATGGCCGGCGGGCTGCGCGAGTTCGTCGACGGCAAGAACATCTCGCTGATGCGCAACGAGCAGGGCAAGCAGTCGGTCTTCGCCTTCAACTACCAGGACGTCGTCAAGAAGCAGTATCTGCACCAGAACATCGAGTTGAAGCCCGGCGACGTCGTCGTCGTTCCGTGAGCGATGGTGCGGATGCGATGGCTCTCGCTCGAGCGCTCCGGATCGGATGGCTGGCAGCCGCCGTGCTGTCGGCTGCCCGGATCGGCGCCGCGCAGGGCGCCGACCGGCAGTTCCACGGCCTGTTCGGCCCGGCGCCGAACGAGCAGCTTCGTCCACAGCAGCTCGATGTGAACTGGTCGCTCTACGGCGCCCAGGACGACAACTCGTTCCTGTCGAACGACACCGACGTGCTCGACGCGCCGCTGCAGACCGACCGGGTGTACACCGGGGCCGCGATCGCGCTCGCCTATACGCGCCGTCCTCCGCACAAGCTCCTGACGGTCAACGCGTCGTCGGCGGCGCGCTACTACCCCGACCTGCATCAGGTGGTGAGCACGCGCTACAGCGGCGGCCTCACCTACGAGGTGATGCCGGCCGAGCGGTGGGTGATCCAGACCGCGGGAACCGTGAGCTATTCGCCCTACTACCAGGTGGTGCTCGGCGCGGCGACGGCCGAATCGGCGCTCGATCTGCCGACGCCGAACGCCGACTACGCCGCGGCGCGGCACAACTCGATGACCTACGGCTCGTTCGTCAGCGCGCGACGGATCTTCAACGCCTCGTCGGCGTTGACGATGTCGTACGGGCTGCGCTACCTGCACCTGGTCGGCGAGTCGCAGTTCGCCGACCAGCGGATCGGCGCGCGGTATACGCGTTCGCTGTCGAAGAGCTTCTCGCTGAATCTCGGCTACGCGACCTCCGCGGTGAGCGCGGTGGCCGGGCCGGCGCAGGACACGGTTCGCGGCAGCAACGTCGATCTGGGCATCGGCTTCAACCGGACGCTGTTCAGCTCGTCGCGCACGTCGCTCGGCTTCACCACCGGCACGTCGACGATTTCGACCGCCGCCGGCTCGCAGTTCACCGTCACCGGCTCGGCGCGGCTGGCGCGGCAGCTGTCGAGGCTGTGGACCGCGCAGCTGCTGTACGACCGCGGGGTGCAGGTGCCTGAAGGGACGCTGCGGCCGTTCTTCTCGGATACCGTGGCGGGCAACATCAGCGGCTACATCAACCGCCGGGTGATGGTGCGGGCGCTGCCGTCGTACGCACGCGGCACGGTCGGGGTCAACGCCGACGCCAACCCGTATCACAGCTTCTCGAACACCGCGCGGATCGAGATTGCGCTCGGCCGCCAGATGGCGATGTACGCCGAGCATTTCTACTATCGCTACGCTTTTGCCAGCGACCGCGGCCTGCCGCAGCTGCTGGCGGCGTCGCTCAATCGGAAGGGCGCCCGCGTCGGCCTGACGCTGTGGACGCCGCTGGTTCGTTAACGGAGGCATGCGTGGTACCGGGTCGGAAGTACACACCGGAAGACATCCTGCGGCTGGCGTGGTACCACAAGTGGATCATGCTCGCCGGGCTGGTGATCTTTGCCGCGGCGGCGGCGGTGATCGCCAAGAAGATGCCCGATCAGTTCCGCTCCGAGACCCTCATCCTGGTGATCCCGCAGCGCATCCCCGACAGCTACGTCCGTTCCACGGTGACGATGAGGATTGAAGAGCGGCTGCGCTCGCTCAGCCAGGAAATCTTCAGCCGCACCCGCCTCGAGACGGTGATCGCCGACTTCGACCTCTACCCCGAGCTGCGCGCGACGCGGCCGATGGAAACCGTCGTCGAGTACATGCGGACCAAGATCCAGGTGGATACGGTCCGCGACGACGCGTTCAAGATCAGCTACACCGCCGGGGCGCCGCGCACCGCGATGATCGTCACCGATCGGCTGTCGAAGATGTTCATCGACGAGAACATGCACGACCGGTCGGCGGGGGCCGAGAACATCAACCAGTTCCTCGAATCGCAGCTCGACGACTCGCGGCAGCAGCTGATCGCCCACGAGAAGAAGCTGGAAGAGTTCCGCCGCCGGAATGCCGGTGAGCTCCCCTCGCAGCTGCAGAGCAACCTGCAGGTCATCCAGGGGATGCAGACCCAGATTCAGAACGTCGGCGAGTCGATCAACCGCGATCGCGATCGCCGGCTGATCCTGGAGAAGTCGGTCGCCGACGCGATGTCGGGAGATCCGACGGATACGGCCGCCCTCGAGGCGATCGGCGTCGTCAAGCCGGCCGCGGGCGGTTCGCCGCGCGCGATCGATCAGCTCGAGGCGGCGCGCAACGAGCTGCGCGAGATGGAGCTGCGGCTTCGCCCCGAGCATCCGGACGTCGCCGCCAAGAAGCGCCTGATCGCCCAGCTCGAACTCAAGACGCAGCAGGAGTCGCAGGAAACGGTCAGCGCGCCCGGGCAGCCAACGCGGACCTTGAGTCCCGCGCAGCAGTCGCGCGAGGCGCGGGCGCGGCAGTTCCAGGCGGAGATCGACAAGCTCGATCGCCAGATCGCGTCGAAGGAAGCCGACGTCGCCCGGCTGCGCCAGTCGGTGTCCGACTACCAGCGCCGCGTCGAAGCGGTGCCCGGGCACGAGTCCGAGCTGACCGACCTGATGCGCGACTACGACACGCTGCGCAACACCTACACCAGCCTGCTCGCGAAGAAGGAGGAGTCGAAGATCTCGGCCAACCTCGAGCGGCAGCAGGTGAGCGAACAGTTCAAGATTCTCGACCCGGCGCGGCTGCCGCAGAAGCCATTCAGTCCCGACCGGATGAAGATCACCGCCGCCGGCGCCGCCTTCGGCCTGCTGCTCGGCGTCGCCTTCGCGGCCTTCCTCGAATACCGCGACAGCTCGCTGCGCAGCGAGGACGAGGTGCTGCGCACGCTGGTGCTGCCGGTGCTGGCCGCCATCCCGGCGATGACCGCCCTGAGCGAACGCGGCCGCCGTCGCCGGTATCTCTTCGTCTCTGCCGCCGCCGCTGTGCTCGCCGTCGCCGGCGTCGCTGCCCTGGCCCTGTGGCGCCTCGGCATGCTCAAGGGGATGCTCTGATGTACGAAGCCTTCTACGGCCTTCGCGAGCGTCCGTTCGAGCTGACGCCGAACCCCCGCTTCCTGCTGATGACGCCGCGCCACCGCGAAGCGTTGACGACGCTCGAGTACGGGCTGTCGGCGCGCACCGGCATCGCGCTGCTGCTCGGCGAGGCGGGCACCGGCAAGACGACGATCGTCC
>Ga0207708_10001421_pt1 | contig 17957 bp, 14 predicted proteins | sample KBSK5101metaG_FD_184340 | JGI IMG/M metagenome (GOLD analysis project Ga0207708, IMG submission 184340) | Corn, switchgrass and miscanthus rhizosphere microbial communities from Kellogg Biological Station, Michigan, USA - KBS K5-10-1 metaG... | ecosystem: Host-associated > Plants > Roots >...
ACCGGCCCGCCGAGCACGGCCAAGCCGGTGATGCCGGCGAAGAGCCCCATCGCCTTGCCCCGCAGCTCGGCGGGGTAGTTGGCGCTCAGCAGCGCGAGCGCCACCGGCGTGATCATCGCCGCGCCCACACCCTGGACGGCCCGCGCGGCGATCAGCCACCCGACGTCCGGCGCCAGCGCGCACGCCGCCGAGGCGGCCACGAACAGTCCAAGCCCGGCGACGAACATCCGCCGGCGCCCGAACCGGTCCCCGACGGCGGCCGCGGTCATGAGCAGGACGGCGAAGCTCAGGTTGTAGGCGTTGACCGTCCATTCGAGTTGCTCGATGGAGGCGCCGAGGTCCACCCGTATGGTGCTCAGCGCGGTGGTGACGACGAGTGCGTCGAGGGCGACCATCAGCGACGCCACCGAGGTGAGAGCGAGGACCCAGGTCCTCGTGGCTTTTGCAGTCATACGAGAACTGACTGCGGCCCGGCGCCCAACTCATCGCAGCGTTGCGGGAAGCCCGAACTGCGCGACCAGCGCGGGCTCCACGAACGCGGTGACCTCCGCGATGCGGTCACCCCGGAGGGTGAGGACCTGGATGACGTGGCCCTCGTAGCACTCGCGATCGGGGTCCCAGAGGTACGTCGCGAAGGCCACCTGGCCGTTGGCGTAGGCGCGCACGAGCCTGGAGCGCCGCGCGAGGGCCCGCTCGGCGAGGAAGATCCGGCACGCATCCAGGCCCCTGAACCACGTCGCCCTCGGCGGCATGGCCAGCGCGGCGTCCTCGGCGAGCAGGGCGGTGACCGCCTCGACGTCGCCGGCCTCCCACGCGTCCACGTACGCGCTCACGAGCTGCTCCAGGCGCTTGTCGCCCAACGCCCGCACGGTCGCCTGCTGGCTCTGCGCCGGCAGCCGCTCGTCCACCGCCTTGCGCGCTCGCTGCAGGGCGCTGTTGACCGACGGCACCGAGGTCTCCAGCGTGTCCGCCACCTCGCGGGCCGAGAACCCGAGCACCTCGCGCAGGATCAGCACCGCGCGCTGGCTCGCGGGCAGGTGCTGGAGCGCGGCGACGAAGGCCAGCTCCACGCTCTCGCGCTGCTCGTAGGCCAGGTGCTCGTCGGGATAGGGCTCGACCCACACCGACTCGGTCAGCGGCGGGCCGGGCCCGTCGTGCGGGTCGGCCGGCGGCCCGTAGTCGATCGGCAGGACGCGCGCCGGGCGCCGCTTGGCCAGGTCCAGGCAGGCGTTGGTGGCGATCCGGTGCAGCCACGTGCGCAGCGACGCGCGGCCCTCGAAGCGCCCAAGGCCGCGCCAGGCGCGCAGGAGCGCGTCCTGGAGCGCGTCCTCGGCGTCCTGGAGCGAGCCGAGCATGCGGTAGCAGTGGGCGTGCAGATCGCGGCGGTGCGGCTCGACGAGCGCCGCGAAGGCGTTCTCGTCGCCCGCGCGGGCGGCGGTCAGAAGGTCGGTGGTCGGCAACGCGCTCATGCCCCTCATCAACCTAGACCGAAACGGCGCGCGAAACTCATCGCCCCCGACCGATGAGTTTCGCTGCCCGCCGCGGTCAAAGGGAGCAGGCCATGGGATCGATCGTCCATCTGGAGCTCCACACCCGCGACGAGAGCGGGGCGCGCGACTACTACCAACAGCTGTGCGGCTGGCCCTCGCAGCGCATCGAGGCCGGCAACGGCTCCTACCTCGCGCTGGCTTTCGGCAACGGCCTCGGCGGCGGCATCGTGGAGTGCGGCACAGAGCGCGCGCTCTGGCTGCCCTACGTCGGCGTCGAGCGCATCGACCAGGCCACCGAGCGCGCGCAGGACCTGGGCGCCACCGTGCTCCTGCCGCCGCGCGAAGGGCCGGCGGGGTGGCGCAGCGTCGTGCGCTCACAGAGCGGCGCCGAAGTCGCTCTGTGGCAGCAGAAGCGCTGATGGCGACGCGACGTCAGGCGCCCTGACCGGCCCGCAGCGCCCAGCTGGTCATGCCCAGCGTGCGGTACAGGTCGACCGCGTCGCGCAGCAGTGCGCCGGCCCTGTCGGCATCGTGGGCCTGGAGCATCCGGCCGTAGTCGTGCCGGGTGCGCGCCAGCCACGGCAGCGCGCCAATCCGCTCGTTCATCGCCAGGGCGTCCTCGTAGTGGCGGGCGGCCTCCTCCGGCCGCCCCGTGGCCGCGGCCAGCACGCCCAGGCTGCGCGCGACCGAGCCGGCGGCCACGTCCGGGACGCTGAGGGCGTTGCGGTCGCCGTACGGGGCGAGCAGGCCATAGAGCAGCTCCGCGCGACGCTCGTCGCCGAGCGATGCGCACACCGGTGCGAGCAGGGTCATGCCGTACAGCCACTCCTCGTCGCGGGGGAGCGCGGCGAAGTCGTCGGCGGCCAGCGTCTCGAACGCCGAGGCGCACTCCAGCTCCCGACCGAGCTCGCCGTAGAGGGCTGCCAGGACGCAGCGAAAGATCGGGTAGCCCGGGTACTCCTCGAGTGACCGCGCGATGGTCGCCTCGAGCTCCTCGAGCCGGCCCTGCGCGCTGCGCAGCGCGTACATCTGCATCCGGTAGTACGCCAGTGCCTCCCAGCTCTGCGCCCGCTGGCCCAGGCCGAGCGCGCGCTCGATCAGGCCCTCGGCCTCGCCGAAGCTGCCCACAAGGAGCGCCAGCAGAGCCTCGGTGACGGCGACGTACCACAGCTGCGCCGGCTGCTTGAGCCTCTCGGCGATGCGCTTCGCCGCACCGAGCTCGGCGCGCACCTCGGTCAGCTCGCCGAGCTCCAGGGCCGCCTCGAGGCGCCAGAAATGGCCCTGGAAGGCGCGCTCCTCGTCCCCGGCCTCGTCCACCAACTCGGCCAGCTCGGCCACGATTGCGGCCCGCTCCTCCCGCGCGTCGGGTCCCCAGATGACCACGTGCCGGCCGTCGAGCGCATAGGCGAGGGCCGCCGGATCGCCCTGGCGGCGCGCCACCGCGACGGCCTCGTGGCTGAGCGCGGCGGCCCGGTCGCGGAAGGCCGGATCGCGAAACGCTCCGGCGAGCCGCGCGAGCAACCGCACCCGCACGCCGCTGTCGCCAGGCGCGACGGCGGCGAGCGCCTCCTCGAGCAGCGGCACGAGGCGACGGTCGCTTCCGGCGCGCGACCAGACGAACCTCCCGCCGTAGCCGAGGGCTGCGCGCGCAAGCCGCTCGCGCAGCTGTTCGCGCCGAGCGATCTCAGCCGCGCTCCAGAAGCTCTCCTTCGCGCGGTCGCCGTCGCCCGCGCGCATCTCCGCGTCGCCCACCGCGAGGAGCAGGTCGCAGCGGACCCGCTCGTCCACCGCGTCCAGCCCGTCGAGCAGCTCCAGGCCCATCCGGTACAGGCGCACCGCCTCCTCGTAGGCCAAGGAGGCCCCCGCCCGATCGCCGGCCGCGATCGCGTAGCGCAGGGCCTTGTCCGCGTCGCCGCTCTGCGCGCCCTCGAAGAAGTGGTAGGCGAGCTCGGCCGCGTGCGTCTCGGGATCCGGCGCGTAGACCCGTTCGAGCACCTCCCCGATCCTGCGGTGCGTCCGGGATCGCCGGCCTGGGGGAAGCTCCTCGTAGAGCGCATCGCGAATGAGGCCGTGCGAGAACCGAAGCCGCCCGCGGACCTCGGGGACCTCGACGACCACGTGGGCGGCCAGAGCCGGGTCCAAGACGTCGAGCGGCTCGTCGCCGGCGACTCGCCCGAGGGTGAGCAGGGAGAACTCGCGGCCGATGACCGCTGCGCGCATGAGCAGGTCGGTGCAGGCCTCGGGCAGGTGGGCCAGGCGCTGCGCGATCACCTCCCTGACGGTGGGCGGGATCGCGGGGCGCCCGGCGTCCTCGTGGCCGACGAGCCGCCCCTGGGCCGCGAGCAGCCTGACCACCTCGTCGACGAACAGCGGGTTGCCCTCGGTGCGGTCGTGGATCGCCGCGGCCAGGGGCTCGGCCGCATCGACGTCGGTGGTCAGCGCGATGAAGCGGGAGACATCGAGCTCCGTCAGCCCGCCCAGCGTCAGCCGCCGCGTCGTGTCGTGCCGGGAGAGCTCGGCCAGCGTCGCCCGCAGCGGGTGATCGCCGCGCAGGTCGACCTCGCGGTAGGCACCCACGACAAGGATCCGCGCGTCCGCGACCGCGCCGGCGAGGAACTGGAGGAGCAGCAGCGACGGCGTGTCGGCCGCCTGGAGGTCGTCGAGCACCAGCACGAGCGGCGTGGCGCCGGCCGCGTTGCGCAGGAACGTCGCGGTCGCGTCGAAGAGCCGAAACCGCGCGCTCTCGGACTCGAGCGAGGGCGGCGGAGGCAGGTCGGGCACGATCTTGCGCAGCTCGGGGAGCATCTGCGCGATGGCCCCGGCGCCGGCGCCCAGCTGCGCGCGCACCGCCTCGGCGCCGGCGTCCCGCAGATAGGCGCGCAGCGACTGCACCCATGGCCAGTAGGCGGGCGCACCGCCGGCCTCCCAGCACCGCCCCGAGAGCACCCGCGCGCCCTGGTCCCGGGCCCGGGTCGCGAACTCGCCCGCCAGGCGGCTCTTGCCGATCCCGGGCTCGCCGGCGACGAGGACCACCCCGCCCCGCGCCCCGCGCGCGGCGTCGAGGCACGCGAGCAGCTCCGCAAGCTCCCGGTCGCGGCCCACGAAGGCGCCGGCTCCGCGCACCGGGCGCTCGGGCGGCGCCGAGACCAGCTCCAGCGTGTCCTCCTGGCGCAGGATCGCCTGCTCGAGGTCGCGCAGCTCGCGACCCGGCTCGATTCCCAGCTCCTCGACCAGGGCGAGCCGCGCCTGGCGGTAGGCCTCGAGCGCGTCGGCCTGGCGCCCCGAGCGGTACAGCGCGAGCATCAGCTGCTGCCGGATGCGCTCGCGCAGCGGATGGGCGACGGCGAGCGCCTCGAGCTCTCCCACCGACTCGACGTGCTGCCCGAGCGCGTGCTCGGCGTCGATGCGCGCCTCCAGCGCCGCCAGGCGCAGCTCCTCCAGGCGTGCGATCTCGCCCTGCGCGAAGGGCTCGTACTCGAGGTCGGCGAGCGGCGGCCCCCGCCACAGCGCCAGCGCCTCGCGCAGCAGCCTCGCCGCCGTCGCCGGCGAGGCCGTGCGCGCCTCCTCGACGAGCGCTTCGAAGCGCTCCAGGTCCAGCTGCCCCGGCTCGACGCCCAGGACGTAGCCCGGCGCCCGGGTCACGACGACGTCGGGACCGACCGAGCGGCGGAGATGCGAGACGTGCATCTGCAGCGTCTTGCGGGCCGTCTTCGGCGGTCGGTCGCCCCACAACTGGTCGATGAGCCGCTCGGCCGAGACCACCTCGTTGCGGTGCAGGAGGAGAAGCGCCAGCAGCGCCCGCTGCTTGGAGGCCTCGATGGGAACAGGGCCGCTTGCGCCGACGACCTCCAGCGGGCCAAGAATCCGGAATTCCACCCAGGGCCGAATCTACACAAGCGCGCGCGAGGCGTCGCGGGGAGCTTGTTGGACGGCCTAGCTCATGCGCCGGTAGCGCCACACGCACAGCGGCACGAACACCGCCAGCAGGCCGACCACCCAGGCCAGGCAGCCGGCCAGCGAGCTCGGGATGCCGTGGGTGAGCGAGAACCCGCGAGCTGTGTTCGCGGTCAGCGTGACCGGGCTGACCTTGGCGAACGCCTGCAGCCAGTCGGGCATGCTCGACGTGGGCACGAACACCGAGCTGGCGAACACGAGCGGGAAGATCACCACGAACCCCGCCGCCTGCGCCGCCTCGGCGCCCTTCACGGTCAGGGCGACGTAGGCGAAGATCCAGCTCAGGGCCAGGCCGAACAGGGCCACGACGACGATCGCCGCCACCGCCCCGGCGAACCCGCCGGTGAAGCGGAAGCCGATGATGTAGCCGACGACGATCATCAGCCCGATGATCGCGATGTTCCGGACCAGGTCGGCGATCGTGCGCCCCACCAGCACGGCCGAGCGCGCCATCGGCATCGACCGGAACCGGTCGACGACGCCGCGCTCGAGGTCCTGCGAGAGCCCGACCGCGGTCTGCGTGGCCCGGAAGGCGACGGACTGGACGAAGATGCCGGGCAGCAGGAAGTCGATGTAGGAGACGCCCGCGGGCAGCGAGCCCTTGATCGCGCCGCCGAACACGTAGGCGAACAGCAGCACGAACATGATCGGCTGCACGGTCGAGAAGATCAGGAGCTGGGGCTGGCGCCAGAAGTGGCGCAGGTTGCGCCCGGTGACGATGCCGGCGTCGCTGGCGGACTCGCGCAGCCGCTGCCACGACGGCGCGCGCAGGCGCAGGCGCCGCTGTCGCTCGGGCGGCACCGCGACCGCGGCCGCCGCCACGGCCGCCGGCGGACCGCCGTTGGTCTCCGGGCCGGCGCCGTTCTCGCTCGGCGGCGCGCCGGTCAGCTGCAGGAAGACGTCGTCCAGGGTCGGGCGCCGCAGGCCCAGGTCGCTGACCCCGATCCCGGCCCGGCGCAGCGCGGAGGCGGCGACCTCGATCATCTCCAGGCCGTCCTCGGTCGGCGCCGGCACCACGACCCGGTCGCGGCGCTCGTCGGGCTCGGGGTCGCTGCAGCCGATGGCGGCCAGGGCGACGCAGGCCTGTTCGCGCTGGCCCGCGTTGACGAGCTCGACCTCGAGCAGGTGCCCGCCGACCCGGTCCTTGAGCTCGTTGCCCGTGCCCTCGGCGATCACCCTGCCGTGGTCGATGACCGCGATGCGATCGGCGAGCTCGTCGGCCTCCTCGAGGTACTGCGTCGTGAGCAGCACCGTGGTGCCGTCGCGGATGAGCTCGCGCACGATGCCCCAGATCGCGTTGCGGCTGCGCGGGTCCAGGCCGGTCGTCGGCTCGTCGAGGAAGAGGATGCGCGGCTCGGTCGTCAGGCTGGAGGCCAGGTCGAGCCGGCGCCGCATGCCGCCGGAGTAGGTGCGCGCCGGCCGGTCGGCCGCGTCGGCGAGGTCGAAGCGCTCGAGCAGCTCGCCGGCCCGTCGCGCCGCCTCCTCCTTCGAGAGGTCGAAGAGGCGCCCAAACATCTCCAGGTTCTCCCGGCCGGTGAGGATCTCGTCCACGGCCGCGAACTGGCCGGTCAGGCCGATCATCTCGCGCACGGCCGGCGCGTCGTCGATCACGTCGCGTCCGAACACCTCGGCCCGGCCGCCGTCGGGCTCGAGCAGCGTGGCGAGCACGCGCACGAGCGTGGTCTTGCCGGCGCCATTGGGCCCGAGCAGCCCGAACACCGCTCCCTGCGGGACCTCGAGGTCGACGCCGCCCAGCGCCAGCGTTTCGCCGAAGCGCTTGACCACTCCCTGCACGCGGACCGCGGGACCTGACTCAGGCACCCAGACGACGATACTGCGCGGCCGCTGTACGCTGACGCGCTGTGATCGACGACCGGGAGCACGAGGACGCCATCGGCATCGTCGCCCGCTACGTGGGCGAGCGCATCCGGCCGGTCAGCCGCGGGTTCGCGTGGGCGGTGCTGTGGAAGGCGCGCGGCTCGCTCGAGGAGGCGCTCGACCTCGTCGACCAGCTCGCGGCGCAGATCGCCGTCTACCGCTACAGCCGCGAGCGCGGCATCACCCGCATGCTGGCCCAGATCGAGCTCAGCGGCGACCCCAAGCGCCGCTTCGTGCCCAGCCGCCACCCGCTGCGCGTCGCCTCGCTCGGGCGCGACGGGCGCATCGTCAACGTCGAGGTCGCGACGCCCTAGCCTCGGCGCGGGTCCCGCCGTAGACGGCGAGCCCGTAGATGACCAGCACGTCGATGGCGAACAGCGCCAGCGACAGCAGGGGATAGGCGGGCAGGAACAGCAGCCGCGTGACCATGTTGATCGCGGCCAGCGCGATGCCCACCCAGCGCGCCCACCCCGCTCCGGCCCAGATGCCGAACACGACGCAGATGAGCAGCGCGCCGATGACCAGGTGCACCCAGCCCCAGCTGTGCAGGTCGCCGAAGATGTACTGGACGTGGCGTCCGTAGAACTTCGAGTCGGTCGCCGCGGCCACGCCGTCGACCACGTTCAGAGCCCCGGCCACGAACAGGATCACGCCGGCGAAGATGAGCCAGCCGGACCCCTTGTGCGGCGCGGCGGGGGCGCTGGCGGTCATTCGATGTAGACAGGCGTGCCGACGTCGACCTGGTCGTAGAGGTTCTCGACGTCGGGCACCGCCATGCGGATGCAGCCGTGCGAGGCAGCGCTGCCGAGCGAGCCCAGCTCGGACGTGCCGTGGATGCCGGCGCTCCCGTTGAAGCCCATCCAGCGCGCCTTGAGCGGGTCGTCGGGGCCGGGCGGGACCGTCTTGCCGGCCAGGTCGCCGGCCCAGTCGGAGTCGGGCACGTGCCAGGTCGGGTCGACCTGCTTGTCCTGGATGTCGTACAGCCCCGCCGGCGTCTCCAGCCCCTGCATGCCGACGGCGATCGGATACGACTTGACCAGCTTGAGGTTCTTGAACAGGTGCAGCTGGAAGGCGTTGCGGTCCACGAGGACGTAGCTCGGATACCGCGCGCCGAGGTCCTGCTCGGTGACGTCGGGGCGGACGTTGCGCACCGGCACGCGGACCCGGTCTGAGCCGTTGGCGTGCATGAGCCGGCGCACGATCGCCCGGCGCAGCACGCTGCGTTGCACCGCGGCCCCGTTGTGGCCCGGCGTGGTGACCAGCGCGCCGCCCTGCGGCGCCACGGTGGCGTCCTGCGCCGGATGGTCGATCCGGCCTGCGATGCGCGCCACGGTGGCGCGCACGGCCGCCTGGGAGTAGCTCAGCGACGCGGTCAGCGGGCGCTTGATCTTCCCGCCGGTGACGTCGCGCCAGACGTGGCCGAGGATCGAGCCCTGGCGGCTGAGCTTGTCGGCCTGGGCGAGGGCGCGGTCGATGTCCATGCGCACCTGCGCCGTGGTCGGGTTCAGCCGGGCCCGCTTGCCCGAGGGCAGCAGGATCGTCACCGTGCGCTGCAGCGGCGCCAGCAGCTGCGCCGAGAGCTTGGCGCGCGCCTGCGCGCGCGTGAGCCCGCCGATGTCGACGCCGTTGACCGTGATGCCGTGCGCCATGCGCTGCGGCTGCAGCGCGTTGTAGGCGAAGGCCGCGGCGCACAAGGCGAGCACGACCGACAGCAGGCCGACGACGACGATGAAGGGACCGCGCCTCATAGGTGCGCGGGACGCTACGGAGCGTCGCGCTCACCGCAAAGCGGCGAAACGCATCCTTCACCGGGCCGTCAGCCCGCTGTCGCGTGCTGCGGTGCTAGAGGCCGGGCGGGTGAACCACGGTGTAGCCGCTCGAGGACCGCGCGTCGGACTGCCAGCGCGACGGGTCGGCGCCCGAGGTGTCGAACCGGAGGCCCGCGACGACCATGTACACGTGGCCCTCGTTGGCGTAGATCGTCACCCACTGGCCCGGGCCCGGAGCGCCCCAGCTCATGAACTCGCCGGAGTCCAGCGGCGCCTTGAGCAGGCCCGCGCCGTGCAGCGCGTACGACACCGAGCCCGAGCAGTCGTAGCCCGAGTCCGTGAAGCCGTCGTTGTGGCCGCCGCCGTACTCGTACGGGGCGCTGGCGATCTGGTTGCCGGCCTGGATGATCTGCGCGACCGCGGGCGGCGCCCCCTGCGGGGCGGTGGCGGTGCCGTCGCCGTTCAGCGTGGCCTGCGGGCCGGGCGCCTGCTGCGGGGTCGCGCCGGCGCCGGTGCCCTGGGTGGCGCCGGCGCTGCCGGCGGCCTGCGCGATCTGCTGCGCCTCGGCGGGATCGACGACGCCGTCGACCGTGATGCCGGCCTTGCGCTCGTAGCGCCGGACGCCGCGCACGGTCTTGGTGCCGTACTCGCCGTCCGCGCTCAGCCGGTAGCCGAGCGTGCGCAGCTGGCGCTGCAGGGCCATCACGTCGTCCCCGCTCGTGCCCCGGCGCAGGGTGCGCGCGGCGCCGGTGTCGGTGGAGCCCTCACCCGAGGTCCCGCTGCCCGATGCGGTGCCGGTGCTCGACGTGGAGCCGCCCGGGTCATCCCGGGTCGCGGCGCGGGCGCCGGTGGCGGCGCCGAGGATGACCGCCGCGGCGGCGGCTACGGCAATGAAAAAGACGAGCGTTCGCCTGTGCGCTCGTAACGGTGTTTGCTCCACTGGTAGCTGCAGCCCCTTCTTGTTGCGCCTACGGGGTTAGCTGTCGGGCTCGCGCGAAGAAGGTCGCGCTACGCGTGGTGGCGATTCGCCCCCGGGCAACCGTGGCCGCCCTTTGGTTCCCCCGCTCCTCGTCCGCGCTGAGGCGAAGGAGGATTCGGCTGGTGCGTAACGACGCGAGACCGTAGCAAAGGAGACGGCGGTGCGGTTCATAACCCGGACGGGTGTCGGATGACGAAGTCGGCGGTGTCGCGGATGGCGGGGCGCCAGCGCGGTCCGTTCTGGTCGCCTCCGGGGTCGTCGGCGGCGCTCGTGTCCAGCCGCAGCCCGGCGATGACGACGAAGGCGTGGTCCGCGTTGGCGTAGACCGTGATCCACTGGCCGGGGCCCGGCTCGCCCCAGCTCTCGAGGTCGGTGGAGTCCATGGGCGCGCCGAGCAGGCGGCCGCCGTGCAGCGCGTAGGAGACGGCGCCGGAGCAGTCGTAGGCGGTGTCGGCGAACGTGTCGTGCCCGCCGCCGTACCGGTAGGGGAGGGCCTGGAGCGCGTTGCCGGCCCGGATGGCGCCGCGCACCGCGGCCGGGGCGCCGGCGGGGGCGACGGCCACGCCGGGCGCGGCCAGCGCGGCCCCGGCGGTCGGCGCAGGGGCCGGTGCCGCGGCGGCAGCCGGCGGAGGCGTGGTCGGCGCAGCGGTGCCCCCGCCGGTCTTCGACTTGGCGAAGGCGGGTGCGGCGAGGACCAGCAGCGACAGGACGGTGCACGCAAGAAAGCGCACGAGGAGCAGAGTCGACCGTCGACGCCCGAGACGAAAGTCCTGCATGCGATCGTGCGCAACTTCGCTCCCGGGTTATGGTTCCCGCGTTCGATGCGCGCCGCTCTTGCCCTTGCTGCCGCCGTGCTCGTCGTCGCGCTCGCGGCCGCGCCGGCGTCGGCTCAGGTGAGCTTCTCCGGGTGCGGGACGCCGAAGGGGTTCGAGTGCGCGACCGTCCCCGTGCCGCTCGACCACAGCGGCCAGACGCCGGGCGCGATCGGGCTCAAGGTGGCGCGCCTGCCCCAGTCGCGACCGAGCGGCATCCTCATCGCGCTGTCCGGCGGCCCCGGCCAGTCCTCGGTGTCGGCCGCCTCGACCTTTCAGCAGACGCTGCAGCCGGCGCTGCGCAGCTACCAGCTCGTCGTCTTCGACCAGCGCGGCACCGGCGACTCGGGCGTGCTCGACTGCCCGGCGCTGCAGCCGCTGCCCGACACCGTCAACTACACGGCGCAGGACACGGCCGAGTGCGGCGACGTCGTCGGCCCCGACCGGCGCTTCTATCGCACGATCGACTCCGCCGATGACATCGAGACCCTGCGCCGGGCCCTCGGCGTGGACAAGATCGCGCTGGCGGGGACGTCGTACGGGACCTTCGTGGCTGAGCAGTACGCGGCCCGCTACCCCAACCACGTCGACCGGCTCATCCTCGACTCGGTCGTGCCGCCCAGCGGGGTCGAGCAGTTCACGCTCTCCACGTTCGCGGCCGTCAATCGTGTGCTCACCGGCCTGTGCGGTGAGGGCCGCTGCCGCGGGATCACGCCCGACCCGTCGGCCGACACCGCCACGCTGAACACGCGGCTGAACACGGCGCCGCTCAGCGGTCCGGTGTTCGGGCCCAAGGGCAAGCGCCTGCCGACCAACATCGGCAGCGGCGAGGACCTGTTCGGGACGCTGGTCAGCGGCGACCTCAATCCCGTGCTGCGCTCGGCCTACCCGGGCTCGGTGCGGTCGGCCGACCAGGGCGACCGGGCGCCGATGCTGCGGCTGTTCCGGCTCGGGCTCGGCTCGCCGCCGAAGGTCAAGGACCTCTCCGCGGCGCTCAACGTGACCACGCTGTGCGCCGACACCCAGTTCCCGTACAAGGTCTCCGACCCCCTCCCGGCGCGCGCCGGGCCGATGGGCGCGGCCGAGGCCGCCCTGGACCCCAACGCGGTGGCGCCCTTCGATCTCAATACCGTTACCGCGTCGAGCGTCGGCCGCTCCTGCATCCTCTGGCCGCAGACGCCGACCGTGCCGGCGGGTGACCCGACGACGCTGCCCGACGTGCCGGTGCTCGTCCTTTCCGGCGACCAGGACCTGCGCACGCCCAACGAGGACGCCAAGGCCACGGCGGCGCGCTTCCCGGACTCCAGCTACGTGCAGGTCCCGGGCAACGGGCACGACGAGCTCGGCGGCGACGTCACCGGCTGCGCGCGACAGGCGCTGACCCGCTTCGTCGCCGGCCGCACGGTCGGCGCCCCATGCGCCGGCCTGACCAACCTGATCGACCCGCTGCCGGTCGCGCCCACGCGCCTGACGCAGGTGCCGCCGGTCCGCGGCACCGGCGGCATCCCGGGGCGCAGCGCCCTGGCCGCCCTGGCCACCGTCGACGACATGACCGCGGTGGCGGTCATCCGGCTCTTCAACGGCGCGAAGGCGCTCGGGTACGGCGGCCTGCGCGGGGGCTACTTCACCGGCACGTTCGCGAACAGCACCGGCATCACGACGAGGCTGCACAGCGTCGTCTACGTCCCCGGCATCTCGGTCAGCGGCCACCTGCAACAGCGCAAGCTCGACCTCCCGCCGACGGGCACGCTCACCGTGCACGGCGGGCGCCGCGGCAGTGGCGCCCTGCGGCTGTCCCGCGACGGCACCGTCAGCGGGACGATCGGCGGCAAGACGGTCAAGGTACGCGCGGCCGCGCAGGCCGCGCGGGCCAACGGCGCCCTCTCGATCCAGCAGCTGCTCGCGCGACTGCCGCATCGGGCGCAGCTCAGCCAAAGGTGAAGGCGAAGCCCGAGAGGCCGGGCGGGAAGCGCAGCCGCAGCTCGTGGCTGCCGACGCGCGGGAGCGCCACCAGCGTGTAGAGGCGCTGGCGCTGCACGGTGACCGGCCGTATCGGCCGGCCGTCGAGGTCGAGGCCCAGCGTCCGCGGGGCGTCGCCGGCCGAGGAGAGCACGAGGTAGACCTTCTGGGCGCGGAAGTGCAGCTGCAGCGACGCGTCGCGCACCGCGGTCACGGCCTGGCCGCCGATCTTCCAGGTGCCGTCGTAGGCGAGGTGGTGCAGCGGCAGCGGCCGCCCGGCGCCGTGGTACGTGTGCGTGCCGAACGTCGGCTCGGCGGGCAGGAACCGGGCCGCGCGCTCGAAGCCCAGATAGCTCTCGGGCGTGGAGGTCGCGCCCGCCGGCTGCTCGACGCGCGGCGGCGCCATCCGGGCCCCCAGCCGGTCGCCGCGCGCGGCCAGCAACGAGCGGATCGCGCTCTCGGTCGCCCCCGCGCCGCCTTCGCCGAAGTGCACGTAGCGCACGTTGCCCTGCGCGTCGATCAGGTACTGCGCCGGCCAGTACTGGTTGCCGTAGGCCTGCCAGGTCCCGTAGTCGTTGTCCTGCACCACCGGGTAGCGCAGGTGGTTGACCGCGATCGCCTCGGCCACGTTGCCCGGGTTCTTCTCGAACTCGAACTCCGGCGTATGGACGCCGACGATGGTCAGCCCGTCGTTGCGGTAGCGGGCGTCGAGCGCGCGCAGCTCGGGGAAGGTGCGCAGGCAGTCGATGCAGGTGTAGGTCCAGAAGTCGAGCAGCACGACGCGCCCGCGCAGGCCCGCGAGCGACAGCGGCCGGCCGTCCGGCGTGTTGAACCAGCGCTGCGTGTCGGTGAAGTCGGGCGCCTGGCCGAGGTCGCGCAGGTGCGACATCGGGTGCGCCTCGGCCGTGCTCTCGCCGAAGCCGCTGCTGCCGCCGCGCAGGTCGGCCAGGGGGCGACGCAGGGCCGACGACTTCTCCAGCCCGCCGGTCGGGTTGATGAGGAACGCGGGCGCGTTGGCGGCCAGGTAGCTCTCGAAGTGGATGTCGAGGTTGAAGGCCATCACCGCCGCCGTGAGCAGGAGCACGACGCCGGTGGCGCGCTGCAGGGCCAGGCCGCGCCCGGCGCGCCGGATGCGGTCCGACAGGCGCCGCCCGCCCAGCGTCAGGGCGAGCAGCACGAGCCCGGACCCGACCGCGTAGGCCACGGCGACGGCCACGAGCGCGAACGAGACGTCCTGTGTGGCGCCGACCGAGATGACCGCGGCGAGGATCGGGCCCGCGCACGGGGCGTACACGAAGCCCAGCGCGGCGCCGACGCCCACGCCGGACCAGAAGCCCCGGCCCTTCGTGCGCGGCCCGAAGCGCTGCAACCGCGACAGCCGCGCCTCGACGCGGTCGCCGAGCTTGGGCACCAGCAGGGTGGCCCCGAAGACGACGAGCACGACGATGGCGATGACGCGCAGCACGTCGTCGCCCAGGCCGAGCTGGTCCAGCGCCGTGGCCAAGCCGACCACGGTCACGACGAAGGTGACGACGAGGCCGAGCACGATCCCGACCGGCCGGCGCCGCCCGCCGGTGGCGCCGGCCGACAGCAGCGCCGGGAGCACGGGCAGCACACAGGGGCTGACCGCGGTCCCGGCCCCGGCCAGGAGCGCGAACACGAGCAAGACGAGCATCGCGGGGGAGCATGATCGCCGCCCGGTGTTTCAGGGAGATGAACGGTATGAGGGCTGGCGCGAACCGGGCGCGTCGGCGTACGCTGGGCCCATCGACGCGCACCGGCTGCGATCACGGATGCACCAGCCCCCTCGGCGCATGGACCTGTCCTCGCTGCAGGACACGGTCCTCGTGTGCGCGATCGTCACCGTCCTGGTCATCCGGCTGCAGCTGTGGATCACGAACTACCCGCAGCTCGGCGGTGGCCGCCTGCACATCGCCCACCTGCTGTGGGGCGGCCTGCTCATGCTCATCGCCATCGGGCTGCTGCTCTCGTACCTGGGCCCGAAGGTGCGCCGCACCGCCGCGGTCCTCGGCGGCATCGGGTTCGGCTTCTTCGTCGACGAGCTCGGCAAGTTCATCACCAAGGACAACAACTACTTCTTCAAGCCCGCCGCCGCGGTCATCTACGTCGTCTTCGTCCTGCTGTTCTTCCTGACCCGGTGGCTGCGGCGCCGCGGCGCCCTGACGCCGCAGGAGGCGCTGGTCAACGCCGCCGACCTGGTCACCGAGGCCGCGCTGCACGACCTCGACGTGCGCGAGCGCGAGCACGCGCTCGAGTTGCTGGACCGCTGCGATGTCAACGACCCCTTGACCAAGCCGCTGCGCACGCTGATGGTCGAGATCCAGTCCCTGCCGGTGCGGCCGCCGGGGCGGGTGACGCGCTGGGCCCGCGCGATCCGCGCCTGGTACTACACGGTCATCGACAAGTCGTGGTTCCCGCGCACGCTGCGGATCGTCTTCGTCCTGCTCGGGCTGATCTCGCTCGTGCAGGTCTTCGGGTTCATCTTCGACTTCTTCGTCGTCACCGACGGGGACCACGTCTCGATTTCGGTGGCACGGGCCGAGGACAGCATCAACCACGTCTCGCTCTACAGCTGGCTGAACCTCGTCTTCGCCGTGGTGGCCACGGTCCTGCTGTGGATCGGGCTGGTCCGCTTCGGCCGCAACCGCCTCATGGGCTACGTGTGGATCGAGCGGGCGCTCTTGGTCTCGATCTGCTTCACCCAGGTCTTCGTCTTCGTGCAGTCGCAGTTCACCGCCGTCTTCGGCGTCGCGGTGGAGCTGATCCTGCTCGTCACCGTCCGGGCCATGATCCGGGCCGAGCACAAGCTGGCTGCGCAGAAGCGCATCGGGGCGCCGCTGCCGCAGCCCGCGGAGCCGGCGGAGCCGGTGGTGGCCGAACCGGCGCAGGAGGCCGCGCCAGCCGGTTAACTCCGCCCCACGGCAGGGGACCGTGGGGGCAGGGACGCGACATGCGCGGGGGATCCGGGCGGCCGTGGCCGCGGCGCTGTTGTGCTGCCTGCTCGCCGCGCCCGCCGCGCAGGCCCGCCGGGTGACCGTCGCCGTCGTCGGCGACTCCGTGGAGGAGGGCTACACGCTGCGGGACTACGCGGACAACTTCGCGTCCGTGAACCCCGCCCGCGCGGGCCTGACGCCGGTGCTGCGCGACGCGCTGGCCGCGGCCGGCGGCGAGCGCCCCGGCCGCGGCTTCATCCCCATGCACCCGGCCCTGTGGCGCTTTACCGGCGACTGGGCCCACACCGGCTACGACTTCGGCGGCGACGGGCCGATCGGGGCCAGCGGCTACGGGTCGCAGACCACCGACCCGAACGCGACCGCGACCATCGCCGTCGCCGAGCGCCAGGTCGCCGTGCTCTACCAGCGCGGCCCCGACGGCGGCGCCTTCACGGTCACCGCCCGCGGTGCGACGTTCCGCATCGACACCGCCGCCGCCCAGCCCGACGGGGCGGGCGAGACGTGGCTTGCGCTGCCACCGGGCTCCGGCACGCTCACGGTGAGCGGCCCGACCGACGGAGGCGTCGTGCGCTTCACCGGCTTGATCACCCGCAACCCGGCGCCGCGCGAAGGCGTGCAGTACGAGGTCTCCAACCTCGCCCACGCGGGGCGCCGCACGGGCGAGGACCTGAACCCGCAGAATCGCCAGGCCTTCGAGCGCCTGGGCATCGACATCACGCTGATCCTGTCCGGGACCGTCGACGAGATGACCTCGGACTACTACGGCGGCGAGCGCTGGCTGACCGAGTTCCAGGCCGGGCTGCGGACTCGCGCCGCCGACGCGCGGCGCACCGGGCGCTGCGTGATCGTGCCGCCGGCGCCGCTGCCGGTCGCGCGCGCCGTCGCGCGCGCGTACCTGCGCGTGGAGCGGAGAGTGGCGCGGCAGGAGGGCTGCACCTTCGCGCCCGTGCTCGCGCGGCTGTGGCGCTCGCCCGGGGCCTCGGTCGCCGGGCGCCTGACCCACGAGGGCATTCATCCCACGCGCGCGGGCTACGCCCGCATGGCCCGTGCGCTCGTCCCGGTGGTGGAGCACATCGACCGTCCCTGAGTGGTGTTTTGACCCCCAAGCAACCCAGGAGGGGGTACTCCAGTGAGGAGGCTGTTCCGCAACGCGGGCCTCGGCCCGTGGATCCTCGCGAGCGCGCTCGTGCTCGCACTCGGCGGGTCGGGCGTGGCCCTGGCCGCCGGCGCCATCAGCGGCACCACGGCCCGGTTCACGGCCGACACCCCGCGCTACACCGAGCTCGCCCGCAATACGCGCGCGGGCGACGGCGGCGCGAGCGCCGACGTCTGCAACGCCAACACCGGCGCTGAGCCATGCCTGAACATGGTCAACAAGGGCAACGGGTTCGCCGCTGCCTTCCGCACCCGGGGGACGCAGGGCTTCCGCCTGCAGACCTCGGGCGCGGGCGAGGCGACGCCGTTCGTGCTCGACGCCAACGCCACCGGCAAGGTGCAGTTCCTGAACGCCGACAGCGTGGACGGGCTGGACTCGACCCAGCTGCAGGCCCAGTTCGCGGTCGTCAACGCCGATGGCTCGCTATCCGGCGCCCGCGGCGCGACCGGATCGAGCCGTGTCGGCGACGGCACCTACGACGTGACCTTCGGGAGCGACATCTCGAGCTGCGTCTACACCGCGAACGAGACGACGATCACCGACGCCGGTGCGGTCGCGGTGCAGCGCCAGAGCCCGACCGTGATCCGCGTCGCCACGCGGAAGGGCGGCGGCGCCGACGGGACCGGCCCGTCGGATCGCCAGAACCGCCCGTTCAATTTGGTGGTGAACTGCTGAGGGGGCGTCGGGCGTCCGGCGTTGGGCGTTGGGCGTTGGGCTTTGGTCACCAAGGTTCGCGCCTGCCCAGGCGGGAGCGGATCACATGAGCCACCAATAGGGCCCAATCGATCACGCCGGCGACGAAGAACCCGATGGGTCCGGTGACCAGCCAGGCAGAAAGGCGCCGCACGGCCGGACCCTAGCCCCGACGCCCCGACGCCCGACGCCCGACGCCCGACGCCCGACGCCCAACGCCCGCCTTCTATCGTGCAGGCTCGTGAAGACGAGCGTCACCGAGCTCCCCGAGAGCCGCGTCCGCGTCGAGGCC
>Ga0207708_10001425_pt1 | contig 17938 bp, 18 predicted proteins | sample KBSK5101metaG_FD_184340 | JGI IMG/M metagenome (GOLD analysis project Ga0207708, IMG submission 184340) | Corn, switchgrass and miscanthus rhizosphere microbial communities from Kellogg Biological Station, Michigan, USA - KBS K5-10-1 metaG... | ecosystem: Host-associated > Plants > Roots >...
ATCGTGGTGATCGAGGTGACCGAGGCCGGGGTGCTGACTTCCCCGGCTTACGACGACGGCACCACCGAGCAGGCGATCTCCGAGCGCTGGCTCGGGTACTACACCGAACTCCACCGCGCCTCGAGGCAGCTCGCGCGCTGAACGCCGTCATCGCCGACCTCTTCGACCGCGGCCGTCAGCAGGCGGCGGCGCTCGATGCCTCCGGCGGGTTGCGCAATGGAGGATCGGGTCCGCTCGCGGGAGTTCCGTTCTTGCTCAAGGGTCTTGGGGCCTCACTGGCCGGAGCGCCCGAGGCGATGGGCTCATGGGCAACCACTGCACGACCGAGCCGTCGCTCTTCGGGCCGACGGTGAACCCGTGGTCGCCGTCGAAGCCATGGTTACATCGACGGCCCAGTATGTAATGTCGCTGCATGGTGCGCGACATTCGTGAGTTGACCGATTCTCCGGAGGCCTACGCCGACGAGCTGCGCCGGCGCTGGGGTGGGCTACTGAGCTACCGCTACATCGGCCGCAGCTACGCGTCGATGGACCTCGGACCGGAAGACAACACGGTCACGATCCGCCGTGACATGCGCGACCCGACGGGCGGGCTGCTGCTGGCCGTGCTAAGCATCGCCGCACCGGAGTGCGGCCACATGTCGGATCTGGAGGCGGTGCCGAACCCGGTCATCCACTCGTGTCAGATCCTCGACCCGGGCCGCGATGTCCGGCGCATCGAGATCGTCTCCGAGGGGCTCAAGCGTGGCAGGCAGATGGGCTACAGCCGCGCGAAGATCGTCGACGCGGATCAGCCCGGCCGCGTGCTGGCCTTGACCCAGTGGCAGGGCATCAGCATCGGCACCCCGCCCGAAGGCCTCGAACGGATGGAGGCCAACCGGCTCGAGGTGATCGACTCCGTCGACCTGCCTCCGCTGTGGCAGGTGTTCGGCGGCCACCGTCGTCCGGATGGCCATTGGGCCTTGCCGGAGCTTGCGGTCGAGGTCGCGTCGCCGGACGCCGCGCTGCACATCGGACCGCAGTTCGTGATCGGAGAGACCGCCGCCGCCGATGCGGCTAGAGAGCTCGCCGGAACCGATCGCCTGCATGGCGTCTCGTCGCACGTCATGTTCGTTGCGCGTGGCAAGGCGGGCCCGTTCCGCGTCGAGACCGAACAGATGCTCGGCGCCGACGGCGTGCTCGCTGTTCGCACCGTCATGCACGACGAAGGAACTGACGACCGCATCACCACGGTGGGGTCGTACCTGTTCAGCAAGGTTGGGTAGGCCCCGCAGGGCGCGTGAGACACTCATGCCATGGCTGTCGCAATCGCCCGTCCGAAGCTGGAAGGCAACATCGCCGTCGGCGATGATCGTCAGATCGGGTTCGCCGAGTTCGGCGATCCGCAGGGCCGGGCCATCTTCTGGCTGCACGGCACGCCGGGCGCCCGCAGGCAGATCCCGATGGAGGCCCGCATCTGCGCCGCGCAGCGCAGGATCCGGCTGATCGGTATCGACAGACCGGGCATCGGGTCGTCGACGCCGTATCAGTACGACACCGTCTTTGCGTTCGCAGAGGATCTTCGCACCATTGCCGACACGCTGGGCATCGACAAGTTCGAAGTCATCGGGCTGTCCGGCGGCGGTCCCTACACACTGGCGTGCGCGGCGGCCATGTCCGATCGTGTGGTGGCGGCCGGTGTACTGGGCGGCGTGGCTCCGACGAGCGGTTCGGACGCTATCGCTGGCGGAGTGTCGACGCTCGTTAAGGTGGCGGCGCCGGTGATCGGGGTGGCAGGTGTGCCGATCAGGTTGGCCGCAAGCGGGCTGATCCGGCTGATCCGGCCGGTCGCCGAGCCCGCGCTTTACGCGTATGCCCGGATCTCACCGGAGGCCGACCGCCGCCTCCTGGTCCGCCCCGAGTTCAAGGCGATGTTCCTCGACGACCTCCTCAACGGCAGCCGCAAGCAACTCGCTGCGCCCTTCGCCGACGTCGTGGTGTTCGCCCGCGACTGGGGCTTCCGCCTCGACGAGGTCAAGGTGCCGGTCCACTGGTGGCACGGCGACCGCGACCACATCGTCCCGTTCGAGCACGGACAGCACGTGGTGTCCAGACTGCCCGACGCCCAGCTGACCCACCTGCCGGGCGAAAGTCACCTGGCCGGATTAGGTAGGGCCGAGGAAATCCTGGACACCATGATCGGTCTTTGGGACAGCCTCGAGCAGAAGTGACTGACGTCGTGCGGCGATCGATCCCAGCTCGCCATCGTCGACGCTGAATGCACTCAACGCGGGCTCACCCGCCAGTGGCCTCGATGATCAGGTCGGCGACCTCGCGGGCTTTGGACACGATCGACAGGTGGCCGGCATCGAGTTCGATTGTCTTGGCGTTCATCCGGTTGGCCATGAACCGCTCGAGGTCTGGATTGATCGTGCGGTCGTTCTTCGAGACCGCGTAGAACGTCGGCTTGTCGCGCCAGGCAGCCTGCGTGGTGCGGCCGTTGAACAACTCGTCCGAGATCCTGCCCTGCACCGCGTACAACGCCCCGGCCCGGGCAGGGGCGACATCTTGCGCGAAATCGTTGAGGAAGGCCGACTCGGACAGCTGCGCGTATCCGTCGCCGCCTTTGACCAGACCCGCACTCGCCGGGGGCGTCGGGTACTGCGCGGCCAGCGCCGTGTAGTCCTCGCCGGCGTCTGGTGCGCGGGCGGCGATGTAAACCAACGCGGTCACCTTGGGGTCGACGCCGATCTCGGAGGCGATCATGCCGGAATACGAGTGGGCGGCAAGCACGGTCGGGCCGTCCATCAAAGCCAGTGTGCGACGGGCGAACTCACAGTCCTCGTCCAGCGTCCGCAGAGGGTTCTGCACCGAGGCCACGTTCAGCCCGCGGGCCTGTAGGTATGGGATCACGTCGGACCAGCACGAGCCGTCGGCGTACGCGCCGTGCACCAGGACCACGTTGCGGGCCCGCGGCATGGCATCGGGCGGCCGCGCCGCCGAAGCCTGTTGCGCCCCGAACAAGGCCGCGGCGCTGCCAAGGGTTACCGCCGCGGCGAACGACCGTCGATCCATGCGCGCTCCGTTCCAAAGCGAATGCGGCTGAGCCTCCCCCACATCGCACAATGCCTGCAACCCCTGATTGCATGCACTCTGGCTGCCGTGTGACTAGAAGCCGTATCCGAGCACAGCCGGGACGTCGCTCACAAACGCGGCGTCGAGGCGCGCCAAGAGGCCGGAGCCGTTCGAGTGCAAGCGGTTCGCGCTGGCAAACGACGATGCTTTGTGCGAACCCAGGTACATGCTGCCAAGGACGTCGAGGCCCATTGACGCGTCGGCAGGCGCGCTCGTCGGCGTGCAGCGGGCCCGGCCGTCGTGCACCTCAAGTGCGAATCGGCCACCGTCACTGCGGAATCCGTCGGAGACCTCGAGCACGGCGGACACATCCGACTGGTAGATGCGCGCCTCGAGCGCGGCCGGGATGTCCATGATGCGCAGCCAAAGATCGTCCTCGTAGTGGGTGACACGGGCGACCCGATGATCCGTCAACAGATAGGGCAGCGGGTCGGAGGGGTGCGTACCGAAGACGACCGTCTCCATCAGGTCGAGGCCGAGCAGCGCCCGGCACAACGCGATGCCCGCGTCGGTGGTCGCCGCGATGAACTCACCGACCCGCACGAACATCGGGTCGTCGCCGAATATCCGATACATGGCGTAGCCGTCGGGATGAAGGAACGTGTACCACTCCGTTCCACCGCGGCGAACCCACTCGCGATCGGCCAGCAGTTCATCCCATAGCGCCTCGGGTCGCACGAGGCCGCCCGGTGTGTGCAGCCGCCATCGCTCGTAGATCTCCGCGAGGTCGTCGCGGTGATCGCCGGGCTTGGCCATCCGCACGCCACCGGGGTCGGGAGCGTCGTCGCGGAACCGCGCGAAGCGGCGGTCGACGGTGAATTCCTGCTCGATCGTCGCAGGCCCATATCCGAAGCGGCCGTAGATCCCGCCTTCGCTGGCGGTCAGGCCTGCGATCGGATACCCCGCGTCGGCGATGCGGTTGTGCAGCTCGGTGCACATCGCGCGCAAGATGCCGCGGCGGCGGTGGGTCGGCGCGACCCCGACAAGCGTGACGCCGGCCATCGGCAGAACCGCGCCTCCCGGCACGGTCAGCCGCATGGCGAGGTAGTGCGCCATGCCGACGACGTCGCCGCCATCGCGGTCGCAGGCGAGGACCGTGCTGTCGGTCGACATCAGCGAGCGCCACGCGGTCAACGACTCCGGATGCCCGAACCTGCCGAAACTGGTGGCGTCCAACAGCGAGATCGCCGGCCAGTCGGCGTCGGTGGCTGACCGGATTTCTACGGCAGTCGATGTGTCGGAGGCGAGCACAGGACTCGACGGTGCCACAAACCCATGTCCGAGCGCATCCGAATTTCGTGGTCAGGCGATACCGTTGAATGGCACGGAAGGAGCGCTCGTCATGGCGACCGATCTGACGCTCTACCTCGACGACCAACCCGGCGAGCTGGCCCGGGTCGGCGACGTGCTTGGCAAGGCCGGCACCAACATCGCAGGCCTGTGTGCGCTCACCACCGGCGGAGGGCAGGCCGAGGTGCACATCCTGGTGCAGGACGCGACGGCGGCGTTCGAGGCGTTGCAGGACGCCGGGATCAAGATCGTCGCCGAGCAGGAAGTGATCGTGCTCGACATGGAGGACCGGCCCGGCGCACTTGGTGAGGTGGCGCGCAGACTCGGCAATGCGAGGGTCAACCTGACCACCGCTTATCTGGCGACCAACACCCGGCTGGTGCTGGCGGCCGACAACCTGGCCGAAGCGAAGGCCGCGCTCAGCTGATCAGCGCCGCAGCCAGCCCTGGACCGTGCTGAGCTCGCGGGTGTAGGTGGTGAGGATGTCGTCGTAGTAGAGCGAGCCGCCGCTGATCGCGTCCGCGCCCTGCCAGATCACCTGTACCCGGGTCCCGGCCTTGTCGTAGTAGTCGGTGCGCTCGACGTTCCTGCGGTGCCACCCGCCTACCTCGGCGAGCTCGGCTAGTGTCTGCCGCTCGTCGGTTGTAGTCATCGGTGTTCCTCCTGTGGTGCCCGCGTCGGTGCGAGACGATACATCGATGATCGTGCTTGAGGTTCAGCAGGCCGATGTGACCCGGCTCGAGGTCGACGCGATCACCAACGCGGCCAACACGCAACTCAGGCACGGCGGCGGCGTGGCCGCGGCGATCTCGCGTGCCGGGGGTCCTGCGGTGCAGCGGGAGTCCACCGAGAAGGCGCCGATCGGTCTCGGTGACGCGGTCGAGACCACCGCAGGCGACATGCCTGCGCGTTATGTGATCCACGCCGCGACGATGGAACTCGGCGGGCCCACGTCGGCGGAGGTCATCGCCCAAGCGACGCGCTCGACCCTGGCCAAGGCGGACGATCTGGGCTGCCGGACGCTTGCCTTGGTCGCGTTCGGGACCGGGGTCGGTGGCTTCCCGCTCGACGAAGCGGCGCGGCTGATGGTCGACGCCGCGCGCGGACACGAGCCGCGATCTCTCGAGCGGGTGGTGTTCGCCGTGCACGGCGATGAGGCCGAGCGGGCGTTCCGAGACGCCGTCGAATCGTCAGGCTGACGAGAGCGCGCGTCGCAACATGTGCATCGCGACGGTCGTCGACCGTTCGCGAATATCTGACCTGTCGCCCGGCAGTCGGATGGTGCGGGTGTGCGTATCGCCGTCGGCGAGCTTCACGGTGAAACAGACCGTGCCGACCGGCTTGTCCTCGCTACCGCCCACCGGCCCGGCGATCCCGGTGATCGCGACCGCGGTGTCGGCGCCGAAACGGCTCAGCGCGCCGTCGGCCATCGCCTCGGCGACGGGCTCGGACACGGCTCCGTGCGTCGCGATCAGGTCGGGTTCGACGCCGAGCAGTTCTGTCTTGGCCTCGTTCGCGTATGCGACGACTGCCCCGGCGACGTAGGCCGATGACCCGGGCCGGTCGGTCAGCCGAGCGGCCAACAGTCCGCCGGTGCTGGATTCGGCCGTCGCGATCCGGCGGCCGGTCAGCAGCCGCGCAATCTGGTCATCGATGAGGGAGCCGTCCTCCGAGAAGATCTCGCGCCCGTGGCGCTCGCGCAGCAGCTGGACGAGCTTCATGTAGACAGCCGCGGCGTCTGGTTCATACCGGGTGACGATCTCGAGCTCCCCGCGCCGAAGACAGGTGGTGATCTCGAGCCGGTCGAAGCCGTCGATGCTGTGTTCGCCGTCCCGCAGCGTGTCGGCCAGCCCCGACTCGGGCAGCCCGAACATCCGCACTATCTCCTGGCGATACGTGGTCCGCCCGGCGATCGCCCGCTGCACCGCCTCGGTTTCCACGGCGACCGGCCACATCGGCTGCAACTCGCGCGGTGGGCCGGGCAGCACCACGATCGTCGGCTTGCCAGGCACGACGACTCCCGGGGCGGTGCCGACCGGGATGATCACGTGCGCCCCTAGCGGAATCAGCGCCTGCTTGCGGTTGGCGGCGCGGACCGCCTCGATGTCGACGTTGTCGAAGCGCGCCATCAGTCGCTTGAGGATGTCGGTGATGCGGTCCTCGAGGGCCGCATCCAGCACCAGCTCGAGACCGGCGAAGCGGGCCACGGTCGCCACCGTCATGTCGTCGGCGGTCGGTCCGAGGCCGCCACTCGTCACGATGAGGTCGACCCCCTCGTCGGCGAGGAACCGCAGCTGCGCCTCGATATCGCGCTCGCGGTCGCCGCAGATGGTGATGTGGGCCAGTTCGACACCCAGCTCCAGCAGCCGGTCGGCGATCCAAGGGCCATTGCGGTCCTGGACGCGTCCCGTCAGCACCTCGGTCCCCGTGACAACGATGCCGGCGCGTGCGCTCACACCCAACGACACTACGGCAGGCCGGTAATGTCGTTCTCCATGACGGCGCCGAAGTCCCTCCGGGAGCTGTTCGATCAGCTCGGTCTGCAGGAGGTCCCGTCGACTGACGGCACAGCGGTCATGGAGATGCCGGTCGACGAACGAACCGTCAACACCGCTGGCGGTCTTCAGGGTGGCCTGATCGCGACCATGGCCGACGTGACCGCAGGCCAACTGGCCTCGCGCAGCACCCCGTTCGGCATGCGCATCGCTACCACCGACTTGTTCATCCGCTATCTGCGGCCGATCAAGGTCGGGCCCGCGCGTGCCGTCGCGCGGATCCTGCGCACCGGCAAGCGGTCCGTCGTCGTGCAGGTGGACATCTACCGGGCCAACGACGACGAGATCGGCGCGACGGCAACGGTGAACTTCGCCGCCGTGGACTAGCCTTCGACGGTTTTCGTGCCGAATCCGGAAACCTGGAGTCGTGAACAGGAAGCTGATCGTCGAGACGAAAAGCACGACCGCCAACACGCCGCCCGCGATGGAAAGCCTTGGCGCGATTGGCTTGAGCGCGATCAGTACCGCGGCGGCCAGTTCGAAGACACCCAAAAGCGCGGAGAACGTGTAGGCGGGAAAGATGTTGTAGAGCCCATGAACAGGCTGTCGGCCACCAGCCGATGACGATGACGAGGCCGTATCTGCCGAGAATGCTCGCGTCGCTGTCGACGGTGGACAGCGCTGCGCGCCCGTTGATTGTTGACCGGTTCCAGTTGATGGTTTGCGGGGTCACCTCCTTGACGGTTCCGCTGACCGCATCAACGACGTCGAGGGTGTGCGCCTGCCCGACGAACTCGCACGAACGTTCCTTACCACTCGAAAATCCGCCGAAATGTCGAGCGGTAAGGAACGTTCGGCGGGCTTATTTGATCGCCACCACCTGCGGCGGGGTGTTGTAGCCCGTCACCCTCACCCAGTTCGCGGTGGCACCGGTCCATGGCTGGCCTTGAACCTCAACCGTTTCACCGGGGAATACGGTCACGTAATTGTCGCTGTACTCGATCGGCAGGATCTCGTCACCCTCGGGTGTGGAGGTGAGTTCGGCGCGCTCGAAGAAAGCGACCCGCTGGGAAGAGTTGTGCAGGCGGATGGTCACGCGATTGTCACCCGACGCCTTGGACGCGGTCACGTCGAGCGGCACCCGTGGCATGGAGTTGAGCCCGGTCATGTCCGCCCAGCTCACCTGCTTGAGCTCGAACGCGGAATCGTTGCTCGGATCGCCAACGTCGTCGAGTTGCTGCGACTGCCAATACACGTTCTCGGAGACCACTTTTCCGGCCCGGTCGAGCAGTTGTGCGCGTACGAAGAGGACACTCGAATCACGGGCGAGCCTCGGCAACGTCAGGGCCTGCGCCGTTCCCCCGGGCGTCACGTCGATATTGCCTGCGCTGCGATCGTCGCGCACCCGGCCCTGCAGATCATAGACACGCACCCGGACCGTCAAACCCGTTTGCTGTCTTGGTGTTTGGTTGACCACGGTGATGTTGGCATGGTCGTGCTTTCCTGTGGCGTACGAATCGAAGACCACCGACAGCGGCCGCAGCCCCTTCTTCGCGCCGTAGTACGCACCACCGGGCCGCAGGTAGTAGTCGAAGATGTGCCCGAAGAACGACGGCCAGTGGTTGTTGAGCATCCAGTAGATCGTCATCTTGTGGTTGTCCCAGCCGGCGGCCGCGAACGCTTCGAACTGCGCACGCGTCGACTCGTAATCCGCCAGCTGCGCTTTGCGCGCAAAATCCTGCGCGCCGGTGGACACCCCGTACCGGCGGTCGACAGCGCGCCGAATGCTGGTGAGCGTGGCGTTCTTCGGGTTCGAGCCGGCGTGGAAGAACCACGCATCGTTGATCGGCCACAGTTTGTCAGGCGGGATGAACTTCTTGAGGCTCGCGAACGGCGGGATCTGTTCGTTGTCGCCCTGTTCGGCCGTCGAGCCGCGGGTCGCTGCGTAGCGCCCGGCGAACCAGTAGCTCGGCGGGCGCCAACTGTAGGGCCCTGCCATCTGAATGCCGTTCCAGTCGCGCTCCCCCGCGGCATCGACAGCCAACGAGGAGACGGTGTCGACGACGGCGTTCGGCCAGTGCAGATCCGACAGGATGGCGTGATACTCGGCCAGCACCTCCGGCGGGGGTTTCCCATCGCTGCCGTTGGCCCACACGAACGCCGACGGGTGGCTGCGAAGCGCGGTTATCTGCGATCGAAGGCTGTCCTGTGCGACGCGGTTGTCCTCGTCGTCCCACTGGTTCCACTTCTCCCACTGATTGCAGCACATCCAGCCGTACATCAGCGGTATGCCCATCTCGTCGGCCATCTCGGCGATGTGATCCCCGGGAAACTTGCCTTCGAGGCGAATCATGTTGAGCCCGAGGTCTTTCACGTAGCCCAGGATCGCGGCGTCGCGATTCGGATCATTCGCGTACAGCAGGTCGGGCGTATACGCCGCACCGCGGACCAGGAAGTCCTTGCCGTTGACCTTCAGATAGAAGTTCCCGCCCTTGCCGAGTTCGGGGTACTGCTGGTCCTGGTCGCGGAACTGCTGGACGGAGCGGATGCCGAAGCGAAGATGGCTGGCGTCGACTGGCCGGTTGTACTGCCGGAACTCCAACTGCAGGTCATAGAGGTTGGGTTGGCCGAGGGTATACGGCCACCACAGATCGGGGTTGCGGACGGTCAACTGTGCGAACTCGTCTGGTGTGAAGCTGACGTCGCGCTGCTCACCGGCGGCGAGCGTGACTGGTTGCTCGATCTGGACGGCGGCCCGGCCCGGCCTACTGATCGTCGCCCGTAGAACGCCTCGCACCGGCTGGGCGGACGTATTGTGCAGACTGCTGTAGATCGTCAGTCGGGCCGAATCCGTTCGCGGTAACGGGAGTTCGGAGTTGACCGTCGACGGGCCGAGGACCACAGCCCCGGACACCTTGAGGTAGACCGGCTTCCAGATGCCCGCATTTCGGTCGGGGACAAAGGAATTCCCGTTGGCCGGATTCTTCCCCGGCCCCTGGTAACCGATGTAGTTCCAGTTGATCCAGTCATACCAGCTGTCAGCGAGTTCGACGCCGTCGATGTCCTGCAGCGCGCGTTCCGGCGTGATCTTGACGGCCAGCGCGTTGGCCCCTCCCTGGTTCACCCATCGGGACACATCGAGTTCGTGCGAGGTGTGCATGCCGACGATCTGGGTGTTGCCCGCGATCAGGTGGCCGTTGAGCCAGATCTCGGCGCGGTAGTTGATCCCGGGAAAGTCCAACAGGTACGTCGTGTGCCCGGCCGGTGCGGTGAACGTGGTGCGGTACCACCAGTCCTGCTTGTAGAGGTCCTGCGGGATCGCCGCCAGATTGGTGCCGTAGTAGAGATCCGGGTAGGTGCCGTCCTCCTGCAAGGTCTGCAGAACAGTCGCAGGCATTCGGGGGATCGCATGCCAGCCCGCTGCCCGATAGCCCGGTTCGGAGAGGACGGCCCCGTCCGCCTGCACATTGCGGGCGGACACCAGGCTCCAGCCCTGCGCCAGCTCGATCTGTCCCGGCGGCGCCCCGGGCTTGGCGAAGTCCGGGAAGTCCGCCGCGCAAAGCAGTAGCAACAGGGCCACCGAGAGCAGGATTCTTAAGACGATGTGCCGACGCCGGTTACCCAACCTCCGCTCCTCGTCCACCGAATCACCGTACCTGCAGCGTGCGGTGCGGGCTCAGGCAAGCGGCGCAACGGAATTCGCGCTGGTCACTCCGTGCGCGCCAACACCTCCCGCACCAGCTCCAGTGTGGTGGCAGGGTGCAGGAACGCGAACCGGCCCACCGTTTCGCCCTCCCACTTCGTCGGTGGGATGAACGCGACCTGGTCCTGGTGCAGCCGCTGCGCCCAGGCGTCGTAGTCATCGGGCTTCCAGCCCAGTCGACGGAACAGCACCACCCCGAGGTCGGGCTCGCGGATCAGCTCCAGCTGCGGAGCAGCCTTGATCAGCTCGGCGGTCTGACGGGCAAGCGACGCGGCGACCTCGATGGCCTCGCGATAAGCGTCCAGTCCATAGACCGCAAGCGAGAACCACAGCGGCAGCCCGCGGGCCCGCCGGGTCAGGTGATAGGCGTAGTCGGATGGGTTCCACTCGCCCTCTGACGTGTGGATGACGTCGAGGTACGACGCGTCCTGGGTGTGGGTGGCCCGCGCGAGTTCCGGCTCTCGGTACACCAACGCGCAGCAGTCGAACGGCGTGAACAACCACTTGTGTGGGTCGAGGATGAACGAGTCAGCCTGCTCGAGGCCCTTGTATTTCGGCTTCAGCGAGCGGGCAAAGATGCCCGACCCGCCGTAGGCGCCGTCGACGTGGAACCACCAGCCACGTTCCCTGGCGAGTGCGCCGACGCCGGCCAGGTCGTCGATGATGCCAGCGTTCGTCGTGCCCGACGTGCAGACGACGGCTGCGATGTTCGCAGCATCGGGCGGCACCGCGTCGCGGACCGTGTCGGCGGTGAGCCGGTGGTCAGGAGTGTCGACCACCAGCGCGTCCATCTCCAGCAACCGCAGCGTGTTGACGATCGACGAATGCGCATCCGAGCCGACGACCACGCGCAGCCGGCCGGTGGCGCCGCGGTTCTTGGCCGTCTCACGCGCGACGGCGAGCGAGGACAGGTTGCCCGCCGAACCGCCCGACACGAAACATCCGCCGGACGTCGTGGGTAGGCCGGCCTCATGCGCGATCACCCGCAGCACGCTGTTCTCCGCTGCGATCGCGCCAGACGCCTCGAGCCACGAGATGCCCTGGATCGAGGCGCAGGACACCAGCATGTCGAACAGCAGGCTGGCCTTGGTCGGGGCGGCTGGGATGAAGCCTAGGAACCGTGGGCTGTCGGCCGATATCACGCTCGGTGCGATCACCGAGGTGTAGACGCCGAGCACTTCGTCGGGTGGGCGCGGCTGGTCGCGGATCACGCCGTCCAGCCGTTCGTAGAGTTCGTCGGCGGGCAATACGCCCTTGTCGAGAGGCACCGGATTCATCCGCAGCCGGTTCTCGGCGTACGCGAGCACACTTCGCACCATCTGATCGGTGCTTTGGTCGACCTCATGCATGGCTGAAGTCTTGCACCGGCGGCACGCGCGCCGGTGCGTTACGCGCAGGTCACTTGTGGGGTACGTCGTTGACGAGGCCGCCGTCTATCACGTACTCCGCTCCGGTCGAGTACCGGGATTCTTCGCTGGCCAAAAAGACGATGAATGTCGCCACCTCTTCGGGCTGACCCGGTCGGCCCAACGGAATCCGCAGCATGTTGTCCGGAAAATGCTTGGTCATCGGTGTGCGGATGAAGCCGGGGTGCACCGAGTTCACCCGGATGTTGTACTGGCCGAGCTCGAGCGCCGCGGACTTGCTCAGACCGCGCACCGCCCACTTCGACGCTACGTACGGGTGCACCATGACGGCGCCACGCAGACCCTCGATCGAGGAGATGTTGATGATGGAGCCGCCGCCGTCGGCCTTCATCGCTTCGACGGAGGCCTGCATGCCGAGGAACGTTCCGGTCAGATTGACGTCGATGACCTTTTGCCACTTGGTCATGTCGAACTGGCCGATCTGCCCAAGCGCCACCGTCCCGGCGTTGTTGACCAGAACGTTGAGCTTGCCGAACTCGTTGACCGCAGTGGCTACCGCGGCGTCCCACTCCTCGGCCTGTGTGACGTCGAGGTGGACGTAGCGCGCGGCTTCGCCGATCTCGTCGGCCAATGCCTTGCCCTTGTCATCGAGGATGTCGCCGATGACCACCTTGGCGCCCTCGGCGACAAGTGCGCGGGCATCCGCGGCCCCAATGCCTTGTGCCCCGCCGCTGATGAGTGCAACTTTTCCGTCCACGCGTCCCATGAGGGGTCAGGCTACCGTGCGGTCGTGCTACAAGTAGAACCTGTTCCAGTTTGTGGGGGAAGGAAACCAGCATGGCGATTCGCACCGCGCTCATCGGAACCGGGAACTGCGGCAGCCTCGCTCTGAAGCAGTTGGTGAGCGATGCCCGCTTCGACCTCACCGGAGTGTGGGTGTCGTCGGACGCCAAGGTGGGCAAGGACGCAGGCGAACTGGCGGGTCTTGACGTGACGACCGGCGTCGACGCGTCCGATGACCTCGACGCGATCATCGCCGCCAAACCCGAATGCATCGTGTACTGCGCGATGGGCGACACCCGGCTGCCCGACGCCATGGCGGACGTTCGGAAGATCCTCGCGGCGGGCGTCAACGTCGTCGGCTCCGGGCTTGGAGTGCTTCAGTACCCGTGGCAGGTGATTCCGGACAAGTACATCCAACGTATCGAAGACGCTGCGCGAGAAGGTGATTCGACCGTCTTCTTCACCGGGGTCGACCCGGGGTTCGCGACCGACCTGCTGCCGTTTGCCCTGGCGGGGACGTGTCAGAGCATCGAGCAGGTGCGCACCATGGAGATCGCCGACTACGCCACCTACGACGGGGCAACGGTGATGTTCGACGTGATGGGCTTCGGCAACGCGATCGGTGACCTTCCGATGCTCTACCAACCGGGCGTGCTCAGCATCGCCTGGGGCACCGCGATCCGCCAGCTCGCGGCCGGCCTCGGAATCGAGGTCGACGAGATCAAGGATGCCGTCGAGCAGGAACCCGCACCCGAGGACTTCGACGTCGCGGTCGGCACCATCAAGAAGGGCACGGTCGCGGCGGTGCGGTTCCAGATCGAAGGCATGGTCAAGGGCAAGCCGGTGATCATCGTCGAGCACGTCACCCGGCTGCGGCCCGATCTGCGACCCGACTGGGCCCAACCCGCACAGCCCGGCGGCTCGTATCGCGTCGAGATCACCGGCGAGCCCTCGTATGTCATGGATATCTGCCCGACGAGCCGCAACGGCGACCACAACTACGCGGCCATCCTCGCGGCGGCCGGCCGGATCGTGAACGCCATCCCCGACGTTGTCGCGGCGCGCGCCGGCATCCGGACCACGCTCGATATGCCGCTCGTCACAGGGCGGGGTTTGTACACAGCTAAGTAGGCTGGAGCGCAATGAGCGCGCCCGCATCGGATCCTCTCGCGGAGATCGCCGCAAGCACGGCCGGCCCGCAGGTCGGGGCGTTCTTCGACCTCGATGGCACGCTCGTGGACGGGTTCACTGCCACCGCCCACGCAAGTGACCGCATCCGGCGCAGGCAAGCGCGGATCGGCGAGGTGTTGGGTGTCATCGAGGCCTCGATGCGGTACCGGCTCGGCCGGATGCGGTTCGAGCACCTGCTGACAAGAGCTGCCGGTTACCTGCGCGGTGAATCGCTGGCCGAACTGGACGAGCTTGGCGAGCGACTGTTCGCCGAACGCGTTGCGTCGCGGGTCTTTCCGTTCATGCGCGAGATCGTGCAAGCGCACCAACGGCGCGGCCATACCGTCGTGCTCAGCTCGTCGGCGTTGACCATTCACGCCGAGCCCGTCGCGCGCTTCCTCCAGATCGGCCACGTGCTGTGCAACCACTTCGACATCGACGACGACGGGCGCCTCACCGGGCGGATCGCCAGGCCCGTCGTCTGGGGTCGGAACAAGGCAACGGCGGTACAGACGTTCTGCGAGACCAATGACGTTGCCCTGCAGCACAGTTACTTCTACGCCGATGGCGACGAGGATGTGGCGCTGATGAACCTGGTCGGCAACCCGCGGCCGGTGAACCCGCGGCCCGGCCTGGCCGCGACCGCCGCCGCGAACGAGTGGCCGGTGCTGCACGTGACTGGATCTGTGCACCGCAAGCGCCGGTCGTTGCGCCGGCTTGTGGGCTACGACTGACGCATCTGCGAGGAGACACCGTGGCCGAGAAGTTCAACGACATTGCGGCCGTCGTCGCAACCCGGGACTACGCCGCCGCCCGGTCCTGGTACAGCCACGTGATCGGCCGCGACCCCGACCTCGAACCGATGGCCGGTGTCGCCGAGTGGCAGATCGCTGCCACCGCGTGGCTGCAACTCATCGAGGACCCCGACCGGGCGGGCAAGTCCGCGCTGCGCATCGGTGTCGACGACCTGGAGGCTCAGATCGCCGAACTCGCGGACGCGGGCATCACGGTGAGCGAACCGGTGGTCATCGCCGACCTGGTAAAGGTCGTCGACGTGGCCGATCCGGACGGCAACGAGGTGTCCTTCGTGCAAGACATCGCTGAATAGTCGTCGTACCCCCAACTGGCCACGGCGCCACGCACAGGTACTAAACTAGAACATGTTTCAGTTCGCGACTCCGCCCACCGAGGAGCAGCCATGCACACCCCCATCTGCGACGAGCTCAACATCGAGTTCCCGATCTTTGCGTTCACCCACTGCCGGGACGTCGTCGTCGCCGTGAGCAAGGCAGGCGGGTTCGGCGTGCTGGGCGCGGTCGGATACACGCCGGATCAACTCGAGATCGAGCTGAAGTGGATCGACGAGCACATCGGCGAGCATCCCTATGGCGTCGACATCGTCATTCCGAACAAGTACGAGGGCATGGATTCCACCGATCTGTCGCCAGAGGTGCTCAAGAAGCAACTCAATGCGCTCGTGCCGGAGGAGCATCTGGAGTTTGCGCGCAAGATCCTCGCCGACCATGGCGTGCCGATCGACCACAGCGACGACGACGCGCTGCAGCTGCTCGGCTGGACCGAGGCGACCGCGACTCCGCAGGTCGAGGTTGCGCTGAAGCACCCGAAGGTGACATTGATCGCGAACGCGCTCGGCACCCCGCCCGCCGAGATGATCAAGCACATCCATGACGAAGGGCGCAAGGTCGCGGCGCTGTGCGGATCGCCGTCACAGGCACGCAAGCACGCCGACGCCGGCGTCGACATCATCATCGCCCAGGGCGGCGAGGCTGGCGGACACTGCGGCGAGATCGGCTCGATCGTGTTGTGGCCGCAGGTCGTCAAGGAGGTTGCCCCTGTCCCGGTGCTGGCCGCCGGAGGCATCGGCAGCGGGCAGCAGATCGCCGCGGCGCTGGCACTCGGCGCGCAGGGCGCATGGACCGGCTCGCAGTGGGTCATGGTCGAGGAATCCGAGCACACGGCCGTTCAGCACGCCGCCTATGCCAAGGCCAGCAGCAAGGATACGGTTCGCAGCCGGTCGTTCACCGGCAAGCCTGCCCGGATGCTTCGCAACGACTGGACCGAGGCGTGGGAGAATCCCAACAACCCGAAGCCGCTCGGAATGCCGCTGCAGTACATGGTGTCCGGCATGGCCGTGGCCGCCACCCACAAGTACCCCAACGAGAGCGTCGACGTCGCGTTCAATCCGATCGGCCAGGTCGTTGGCCAGTTCACCAAGGTCGAGAAGTCCTCGGCGGTGATCGAGCGCTGGGTGCAGGAGTACCTCGAGGCGACCAACACCCTCAACGAGATCAACGAGGCGGCTTCCATTTGATTCGCGGCTCGGCCGCGGGCGTCTGATTCTAGGCTCGGCCGCGTGCTTCTGATCGCGGCCGCCTGCGCCGGCTTCCTGATAGCCGTGCTGTGGATGGACCTGATCTTCGACACTCAGGTCCTTCGGCATCGCCGCGAAGAGGAGCTACCCGAGTCGGTGGTCGACTCCATCTCGGCCTATTACCACCGCGCCACGACGACGTCGCGTCCGATGAGTCTGCTCATCGCCATCGTGATGGTGATTCTGTTGGGCTCATTGGGTTTTCGAGCTCTCCGTGGTGGTGATCCGCCCTGGCTGCTGGCCGCGTCGGCGGTGCTGGCGGGCGTCCCGATCCTGCTGGCGCTAGTTCGTACCGTGCCCAACGCGGTCGCTCTGGGAAACCGCGTCGGCACACCGAGCGAGCAGTCGCGGCTCGCGCGGTCCATCTGCCGGGACCACTTGTTGTGCCTGGTCTTCATGTCAGCGTTTCTGGCGCTGTGGGTGGCCGTCGCGGCGTAAGGCTGCGGCGGGACCGCCTGGCCTGGTGCCATGCGGCGCGATTATGTAAGGTGGCATACATAGCCGGGTCGGACGAAGGGATCCAACCTCATGCCAAGCCCCCGCGAGCGGATGGTGATCTCTGCCGCGCTGCTGATCCGGGAACGCGGTGCCCAGCCGACGGCGATCGCCGACGTACTCGAGCACAGCGGCGCCCCGCGCGGCTCTGCGTATCACTATTTCCCAGGTGGCCGCACTCAATTGCTTTGTGAGGCAATCGATTACTCGGGTGAGTATGTCGCGGCCAAGATCGCCAAGGCCCCGAGCGGTCTGGACGCTCTCGACGACCTTGTCGCGTATTACCGCAAGCAACTGCTTCGCAGCGAGTACCGCGCTGGGTGCCCCGTCGTCGCCGTGACGGTGGAAGCCGGCGACCCCGCCAAGGGCGACCAGGCGACGCCGGTGATCGACTGCGCCGCAGCGGCCTTCACCCGCTGGACCGACCTGATCGCGCAGCGGCTGGTCGCTGACGGCGTGTCCGCGGCACGTGCCGAAGAACTCGCGATGCTGACCACCACCGCGATCGAGGGCGCGATCATCGTCGCCCGCGCCTCCCGCGACCTCACGCCCCTTGAGAGTGTCCATCGGCAGCTGCGCGAACTGCTGCAGGCCGAGATGCCGGAAAGGAAGTCCCGCCATGGTCGGTGACTGGCAGTCCACCGCGTGCATTCTGTGCGAGTGCAACTGCGGCATCGTCGTACAACTCGACGGCCGCAACCTCGCCAAGATCCGCGGCGACAAGGACCATCCCGCGTCGCAGGGCTACACCTGCAACAAGGCGTTGCGGCTGGATCACTACCAGAACAACGGCAACCGGCTGACCTCCCCCATGCGCAGGCGTCCGGACGGTAGCTACGAGGAAATCGACTGGGACACAGCGATCTCCGAGATCGCCGCGGGATTCAAACGCATCGCCGACACCCACGGCGGGGACAAGATCTTCTACTACGGCGGCGGCGGGCAGGGCAACCATCTCGGCGGCGCCTACAGCGGTGCCTTCCTGAAGGTGCTCGGTTCCCACTACCGGTCGAACGCGCTCGCACAGGAGAAGACCGGTGAGGCGTGGGTCGACGCCCACCTCTATGGCGGGCACACCCGCGGCGAGTTCGAGCACGCCGAGGTGTCGGTCTTCATCGGGAAGAACCCGT
>Ga0207708_10001433_pt1 | contig 17876 bp, 20 predicted proteins | sample KBSK5101metaG_FD_184340 | JGI IMG/M metagenome (GOLD analysis project Ga0207708, IMG submission 184340) | Corn, switchgrass and miscanthus rhizosphere microbial communities from Kellogg Biological Station, Michigan, USA - KBS K5-10-1 metaG... | ecosystem: Host-associated > Plants > Roots >...
GCATGGCGTCTGCGTTCATTCAGGCAAGTACGACGGGCTCGACTATGTTGCTGCGGTCGATGCCATCGCCGCCGATCTCGCCGTTAAGGGCCTCGGTGAAAAGCAGATCATGTGGCGCTTAAGGGACTGGGGCATTTCGCGCCAGCGTTATTGGGGCACGCCGATCCCAATCATTCATTGCGCCGCGTGTGGTGATGTGCCGGTGCCCGACGACCAGCTGCCGGTTGTGCTGCCCGAAGATTGCGTGCCGGATGGCAGCGGCAACCCGCTCAACAAGCGCGCTGACTTCGTGAACTGCAAGTGCCCGCGCTGCGGACAACCGGCCAAGCGCGAAACCGACACGCTCGACACCTTTGTCGATTCGTCTTGGTATTACATGCGCTTCGCGTGCGCGGACCAGAAAAATGCGATGGTCGATGAACGCGTCAACTACTGGCTGCCGGTCGACCAGTATATCGGCGGCATCGAGCACGCGATTTTGCACTTGCTCTATTCGCGGTTCTGGACCAGAGCGATGCGTGACCTGGGGTTCGTCAAGTTCGACGAGCCGTTCGCGCGGCTCTTGACCCAGGGCATGGTGCTCAATGAAATTTTTTACCGCAAGCCCGACGCCGGCCGCATCACCTATTACAACCCGTTGGAAGTCGACATCGCCGTCGACGCGAGCGGCAAGCGCATCGGCGCGACGCTCAGAGCGGACGGCCAGCCCGTCGACTCCGACGGCATCGGCACGATGTCGAAATCCAAAAACAACGGCGTCGACCCGCAATCGCTGATCGAGGAATACGGCGCCGATACGGCGCGGCTTTTCACGATGTTCGCGAGCTCGCCGGAAGATACGCTCTTGTGGAACGACGCCGGTGTCGAGGGGGCATCGCGGTTTTTGAAACGCCTGTGGACTTACGGCGTCGATTTCGAACAAGGCACGCTTGCCGCCGATGCACCGTTGCAGAAAGCCACGCGCTTCGAAATTCATTCGGTCCTGAAGCAGGCCAACCACGACATGGCGAGGCACCAGTTCAATACGGTAGCGTCGGCGGCGATGAAAATTCTGAACGCGCTCGATCGCATGCGCGGCGTCAGGGACGACGTGACAAAAGAAGGCCTGTCCATACTGCTGCGCCTGCTCTACCCGATCACGCCTCACATTTCGCACCAGTTGTGGCGCGACTTGGGCTTCGGCGCCGACATCCTCGCGGCCGCGTGGCCGGAAGTCGATGCTGATGCGCTCGCCGTCGACGAAATCGAGCTGGTGCTGCAGGTCAACGGCAAGCTGCGCGGGAACATGCGCGTCGCCAAGGACGCCGACCGCGCACAAATCGAAGCGCTCGCGATGCAGAACGCCAACGTGCAGAAACACGTCGCCGGCCAGCCGGTGAAAAAGGTCGTGGTGGTGCCGGGCCGCCTGGTAAATGTGGTAGTGTGATTAGAGATAAGGATGAAGGCGGAAGGATGAAGGATGAGATATAAAGGCGAATCTCAATCGTCAGAAAAAAAAGGGGGTTCTTTTATGCTTCGTCCCGCCTCCTTCATCCTTGCAGCGACCGCATTGCTGCTCGCCTCGTGCGGGTTTCACCTGCGCGGCCAGGCGAGCCTGCCCTTCGAATCGATCTACATCGTCGGCTCGCCGACGTTTACGACGCCGCTCGCGCGCGCGGTGCGCGCCGGCAGCGGCACCCGCATTTCCACCAATCCGAAGGAAGCCGACGTCACGCTGCAGATACTCGGCGAAGCGCGCGAACGCTCGATACTGTCGCTGTCGGGCGCCGGCCGCGTGCAGGAACTGCAGCTGCGCTATCGCGTCAATTTCCGCCTCACTAACAAAGACGGCCGCGAGCTGATTGCGGCCGACGAAATCCTGTTGAAGCGCGATCTGCTCTACAGCGACTCCGACGTGCTCGGCAAGGAGCAGGAAGAAGCGCTGCTTTATCGCGACATGCAGACCGACGCCGTCCAGCAGGTTGTGCGCCGCCTGCAGGTCGCGCACATGAACCCGGCAACGCCGGACCTGCGCTAAGCGCGCGCCGAATTTCGCGCGGCTGCACGACGTGCGCACGACGACCGAACAACTCGCCCAGCAATTGAAGCGCGCGCTCGCGCCGCTGTACATCGTCTACGGCGACGAGCCGCTATTGGCACTCGAGGCCGCCGACCGCATCCGCGCCAGGGCGCGCGAAGAAGGCCACGTCGAGCGCGAGGTGCTGACCGCGGAGCAGCACTTCGACTGGTCGCAGTTGCGCGTGAGCGGCCACTCGCAGTCGCTGTTTGCCACGCGCCGCATCCTCGAGCTACGCATTCCGAGCGGCAAGCCGGGCAACGACGGCAGCCAGGCCCTGCAGGAGTTTGCGGCCGACCTCCCGCCGGACACGGTGACGTTGATTGCATTGCCCGCAATCGACTGGCGCGCGCAAAAAGGCGCGTGGTTCGGCGCGCTCGACGCGGCCGGCGTGATGGTCGAGGCCGCGCAGGTCAAACGCGACAAGCTGCCGGCGTGGCTCGCGGCGCGCCTGAAAGCGCAGGAACAGTCCGCCGACCGTGAAACACTCGAATTTATCGCCGACAAAGTCGAAGGCAACCTGCTCGCCGCGTACCAGGAAGTGCAGAAGCTCGCGCTCTTGTTTCCGCCCGGCGCGCTGTCGTTCGACCAGATCAAGGAGTCCGTGCTTGACGTGGCGCGGTTCGACGTGTTCGATCTGGGCGGCATCGTGCTCTCGGGCGACGCGCTGCATCTCGCGCGCGTGCTCGACGGCTTGCAGGGCGAAGGCGCCGCGCCGCCGCTGATCCTGTGGTCGATCACCGAAGAAATCCGCGCCATAGGCCGCGTGCTCGCGGGCCTCGCGAGCGGGCGTCCGCTGCAGCAGGCGATGCGCGACGCGCGCATCTGGGGTCCGCGCCAGCAAGTCGTGGAGCGCAATGTCGGGCGCTACACGGCCACGCAAGTCGAAGCAGCGCTCGTGCATGCGGCGCGCATCGACCGCATGATCAAGGGCCTTGCGCGCGGCGACGTGTGGGACGAATTGCTGCAGCTGGGACTGCGGTTTTCCCGCACCCGGGCCAAGGCCGCGTAGTTCGCGTTATCATTGATTTCCCATGGACATCCAGAGCTATATGGTCACCGTCGGCAAGCAAGCGCGCGCCGCGTCGCGGCTCGTCGCGAAGGCCGATACGGCAACCAAGAACCGGGCATTGACGCTGACCGCAGAGGCGATCGAGCGCGACGTCGCGCGCCTGCTCACCGCGAACGCGCTCGACCTTGACGCTGCGCGCGCGAAAAAACTGGATGCGCCGCTGATCGATCGCCTGACGCTCACCAAAAAAAGCATCGCCGACATGGCCGACGGCCTGCGCCAGATCGCGCAGCTCCCCGATCCGATCGGCGAAATCAGCGAATTGAAGCAGCAGCCGTCAGGCATCAAGGTCGGCCGCATGCGTGTGCCGCTCGGCGTGATCGCGATCATTTACGAATCGCGCCCCAACGTAACTGCGGATGCGGCGGGCCTGTGCCTGAAGGCCGGGAATGCCTGCATACTGCGCGGCGGCTCGGAAGCATTGCATTCGAACCAGGCGATTGCCGAGTGCGTGCATGCGGGACTTAAAGCCGCCGGCCTGCCGGAGACCGCGGTCCAGGTAATAGAGACGACCGACCGGGCCGCCGTCGGCGAACTCCTGCGCATGAACGAGTACGTCGACATCGTCGTCCCGCGCGGCGGCAAAAGCCTGATCGAGCGCGTGATGCAGGAGTCGCGCATTCCGATGATCAAGCATCTGGACGGCGTATGTCACGTCTACATCGACGACCAGGCGGACATTGAAAAGGCGATCAGCATCGCGGACAACGCCAAGACGCAGCGCCTGGGCACCTGCAACACGATGGAAACGCTCTTGGTCGCGCGCGGCATCGCCGATCGCGTGCTGCCGCGGCTCGCCAAAATCTACCAGGATAAGGGTATCGAACTGCGCGGCGACGAGTCCACGCGCAAGCTCGTGCCCGGCATCAAAGGGGCGACCGAGGAAGACTGGTACACCGAGTATCTCGCGCCGGTCCTGGCCGTGCGCGTGGTCGACGATCTCGAGCAGGCGATGGAGCACATCGCGCGCTACGGCTCGCAGCACACTGACGCGATCGTCACCGAAGATCAGCAGCGCGCGAACCGGTTCCTGCGCGAAGTCGATTCGAGCTCGGTGATAGTAAATGCGTCGACGCGCTTTGCCGACGGCTACGAATACGGGCTGGGCGCCGAAATCGGCATCTCGACCGACAAGCTGCACGCGCGCGGGCCGGTCGGGCTCGAAGGATTGACCTCGCGCAAATGGGTCGTCTACGGCGAAGGCCAGATCAGGAAATAAACGCGGCGGTTCGCCTGGCGGCGCACGGCAGGCCGTCGACTTTTTACATTAGAATTTTTGCGTGCTGCGGGCATGTGCGCGGCTTAAAGGATGCGTGCAATGAGCAAGCTTGTTGAAGTCAAAGTCCCCGACATCGGGGATTTCAAAAATATTCCGATCATCGAAATCCTGGTCAAGCCCGGCGACAACGTGCAGCCGGAAGATCCGCTGATCGCGCTCGAATCCGACAAGGCGACTATGGAAGTGCCCTCCCCGGCCGCCGGCGTCATCAAGGAGCTCAAGGTCAAGGTCGGCGATAAAGTTTCCCAAGGGACGCTCGTGCTGACGCTGGATGCCGAGGCATCGGCGGAGCCGGCCGCCGCGTCTGCATCTGCGCCCGCGCCCGCCCCGGCCAAAGCTGCCGCTCCTGCGGCGCCAGCCGCAGCTCCCGCAGCCGCGCCGACGGCCTCCACGTTCGCCGGCGGCGCTGACGTCGACTGCGACGTGCTGGTACTGGGCGCGGGGCCCGGCGGTTATTCCGCGGCATTCCGCGCGGCCGATCTTGGCCTCAAGACGGTGCTGGTCGAACGCTATGCAGCTCTCGGCGGCGTATGCCTGAACGTCGGCTGCATCCCGTCGAAGGCGCTGCTGCACGTTGCAGCCGTCATGGACGAGGCCGCGCATTTTACCGATCTGGGCGTGAGCTTCGGCAAGCCGGCGGTCGATCTCGCCAAACTGCGCGCGCACAAATCGAAAGTGGTCGGCAAATTGACCGGCGGTCTCGCCGCGATGGCCAAGGCGCGCAAGGTCAGTGTTCTGCGCGGCTACGGCAGTTTTCTCGATCCGCACCATCTCGAAGTCGAAGTTACGCAGGGCGACGGCCAGGATAAGACGGGCAAGAAAATCGTCGTGCGGTTCAAGCACGCGATCATCGCGGCCGGTTCCATGCCGGTCAAGTTGCCGTTCGTGCCCGACGATCCGCGCATCGTCGATTCGACCGGTGCACTCACATTGCCCGCGATCCCCAAGCGCATGCTGGTCATCGGCGGCGGCATCATCGGGCTTGAGATGGCGACCGTTTATTCGACACTCGGCACCCGCATCGAAGTCGTCGAAATGCTCGACGGCCTGATGCAGGGCGCCGACCGCGATCTCGTCAACGTGTGGCGCAAGTTCAATGCGGCGCGCTTCGACCAAGTCATGCTCAAAACCAAAACCGTCGCGGTCGAAGCAACGCCCAAAGGCATCAAGGTCAAGTTCGAAGGCGAGCAGGCGCCGGCCGAACCGCAGGTCTACGACCTGGTGCTGGTCGGCGTGGGCCGCAGCCCCAACGGCAACAAGATCGGCGCCGACAAGGCGGGCATCGCGGTCGATCAGCGCGGCTACATTGCCGTCGACAAGCAGATGCGCACCAACGTCGCGCATATCTACGCGATTGGCGACGTCGTCGGCCAGCCGATGCTCGCGCACAAAGCGGTGCACGAAGCCCATGTCGCGGCCGAAGCTGCCGCCGGCCAGAAATCGATTTTTGACGCGCGCGTGATTCCCTCTGTTGCGTACACCGATCCCGAGGTCGCGTGGGTGGGCCTCACTGAAGACGAAGCCAAAAAACAGGGGATCAAGATCGGCGTCGGCAAGTTCCCGTGGGCCGCGAGCGGCCGCGCAATCGCCAACGGGCGCGACGAAGGCTTTACCAAACTGATATTCGATCACGAATCGCACCGGCTGCTCGGCGGCGGCATCGTCGGCACGCATGCAGGCGACTTGATCGGCGAACTCGCATTGGCGGTCGAAATGGGCGCCGATGCAGTCGACATCGGCAAGACCATCCATCCGCACCCGACGCTCGGCGAATCGATGGGCATGGCCGCGGAAGTCTACGAAGGCGTGTGCACCGATCTCATGCCGCCGAAGAAGTAGTTGTTGTTGCGTTGCTGCGCGTTCAGCCGGCCTGCGCGTAATTTCTCCCGTTACAAAGATTCACAATCCTTAACCGCGCGGCAATAGTTTCCCGCGCTGGTTATGCGTTAATGATGACGCGTGGATTGCACGCGTTTGGGCCCGCAAGAGCCGGGCAATTAGGAGAAAAATCATGAAACGCCTATTGGGAATCGCCGCCACAGCAGGTTTGCTTGCCGCAGCGCCCGCGTTCGCCGGGGTCGACGTGGTCGTCCAGTTCGGCACGCCCGCGCCGGTGTATACGGTGCCCGCGCCGGTCTACGTGGCGCCAGCCGCGTATTATCGTCACGACCCGCGCTGGTTCGAACGGCGCCACCACTTCGACCGTCATTTTCGCGATCATCGCTGGCATCACGATTATCGCCACCGTCGTTGATCGGCGCGCGAGCGACACCTTCGCGTAACTCACAGCGCGCGCCGGCGTTCGTCCGCGGCGCGCCCGTGCGCAATCCATCGGCAGCGGGCCAGTCTGCGATAATGCGGACATGCGCATCTGGGTCGACGCCGACGCCTGTCCGAACCCGATCAAGGAAATTCTGTTTCGGGCCGCGGAGCGCCTGAAAACCCAATTGACGCTGGTGGCCAACAAGCCGTTGCGCACGCCGCCGTCCGGCTTTATCAACACCATCCAGGTGGCGGCCGGATTTGACATGGCGGACGACGAGATAGCGCAGGAGTTACGCGCCGGCGATCTTGTCGTTACCGCGGACATTCCGCTCGCCGCCGCCGCGCTCGCCAAGGGCGGCCGCGTGCTCGATCCGCGCGGCGAAATCTATACCAGGGACAATATCGAAGCGAGGCTCGCCATGCGTAAATTCATGGACGAGCTGCGCGCGAGCGGCGTGGATACCGGCGGGCCTCCACCCTTCTGCCAGGGCGACCGGCAGGCGTTTGCCCGGCAACTCGAACGGCTGCTCGCGCAGCCGGCGGCCGCCGAATTTGCTCCCAAACCGCCGGCGGCGGGCGCATAATTGCATACCCTCCCGACAAAAGGACAAGCCATTGGCCAAACCCAATTATCAATTCGAAAAGCGTCAAAAAGAGCTGGCCAAGAAAAAGAAGAAAGAGGAAAAGCGTCTGCGCAAGCTCGCGGAGAACCCAACCGAGCCCCAGGCCAACCCCGATAGTCCCGTCACCCCGCCGCCGGTCGAGGGCGAAAACCCGTAATTTCTGCGCACTCCCGTGCGTTAACACATGGCAGTCACCAAAACCAAGCTGGCGAAGTGCATCCATCACCGGGTCAGACTGCGGCCGCCTGCGCGGCGCTTTCGCGGCGTGACTGAATTGAGAATCATGGATGACGACTGGCTGGTGCAGGAAGTCGAAGATGCGCAGTTGCGCATCAGGAACATCCGAACCGATCACGTGGCGTTGCTGGATTTCAAGCAGATCAGCGACTATGTGACCGATCCCAAGCGCGAATTCGACGGTCTGCGCCATGGATTTCTCGAACTCAAAGTTCAGGTATTTTTGCGCGGGCCCGAACTCGCGATCGAACCGCGCCCGTCGTCCCCGAAGTCATCCGCGCGGCGCAAAGCCGCGCCCGCGAGCAAGCGTAAAGCGGTCTGACGGCAGCGAATGCGGACGCTGGTCGACTGATGCCAGCGGAGACTTAAGCCCGGCTGCGCGTCAGCAACTTGTAAAACCCTTCTACGTCGCGCGTGCGGCGCAACTTGCTGGCGCGCAATTCAAGCCTGATCTTCAGCAGATCCGCGCACAGCGCCCAGCCCTGCGGCGTCGCCAGCGCGTCGAACATTGCCGGTATGTCTTCGGTGAAATTGTTATCGGCCGGCCCGTCGCCCACGAGATAGCCAATCGCGCTGGCAACGTGCGTCTCGGGCACCGCGAAAGCGAGCTGGATGCCGCGCTGCAGGTCGTCGACGTCGTTGGCGGAGTCGATCACGCTGTTGTTGGCGGCATCCATCATACCGGCGTCCGCCTTGCACCGTCGGGGCGTCGACAAGCCGCCGAAATGCCGTCGGCTATCCACACTGGTTTTGCTTGAAAATCGCTCATGCCGGCAATAGCTGCAAATCCCGTACCCGCAATCAGGTACCGGGACGAGCGACCGGGCGCGCAAAGCGACCGCCAATGCAGTTAACGAGTAATAATGCCGCCGGCGCTGGGCGGAACTGCCGGGGGGCATGCGACCGCTAGTGGCGGATTCGCACGCGGGGACAAACTGCCGGGCTACATCCCTTTCGCAAGCGCAACGACGACATTCCCGTCGCGGCTTTCGACTTCGATTTCATACTGGCGTTTCGGGTCCGCGTCTTCGACACCACGATGACCTTGCGCCGTCTGCTCTTTCTTCGGCCACACGAGAAAACCCTTCACCGGCACGCCGCGTTCGATCGCTTCACTGACGTTCGCGTGATGGCGTGCGCCCGTTGAACGCTCGAGATCTTTCTCTTCGCACAGCGTGTAGCGGTAAACGCCGCTGCTCACTCGCTTCAACTGGTCGGACCACAGCGTGACCCACAGAGTCGAACGGTCTTCCGTCCATTTCGATGAGTCGTAGCGCGTGCCGCCAACCGTGCCCAGGTGCTCCCACGCAACGGTGATTTTTGGTTTCATGCTAGACCTTCAATATCGGGATGACCGCCTATTTTAAACCTCTCTCTCGCCTAACGGCGGATTAAGTTACTTTTTTCAGTTCTAAATTAAGGCTTTACCGGACCCGATCGCGGTTAATTCCCCGGTGCCGGCACGCGCACGGTCCGCAGCAAGTTACGGCGCTTGAGCGACGCTGCGACTTTCGTCACTAGTACTTGAAATTGCAGGGCTTTTCAGCGGCTATCCACAAGCGTAAACTATTCGCCACCCCTATTAGTCGCCAAGCACACCGTTTCACGGCTCACGCGTTATACGTCTTATCAACAAAAGCTGAGCAGCGAAGAACGACATAAGGCGTAACGAGGAGAAGATTTGAAGCCGACCGATATTCACCAGCCCGACTATTTTCATAAGGTAGTAGATTGCCAGTGGGCGTGTCCTGCGCACACACCGGTTCCCGAATACATCCGCTTGATCGCCGCCGGCCGCTACAGCGACGCATATATGGTGAACTGGGAATCGAATGTATTTCCCGGAATTCTGGGCCGCACCTGCGATCGGCCATGCGAGCCCGCGTGCCGCCGCGGCCGCGTCGAAGAAAACAACGGCGAGAAACCGGAACCCGTCGCGATCTGCCGCTTGAAGCGCGTCGCCGCCGATTACAAAGACGACATTACCGCGCGGCTGCCGAAAGCGCCGGCGAAGAAAAACGGCAAACGCATTGCGTTGATCGGCGCCGGCCCCGCGTCGCTGACCGTCGCGCGCGATTTGGCGCCGCTTGGCTATGAAGTCACGGTGTTCGACGGCGACAAGCAGGCGGGCGGCATGATCCGCACGCAGATTCCCAAATTCCGCCTGCCCGAGTCGGTGATCGACGAGGAAGTAAATTACATCCTGAACATCGGCGTCGAGTTTCGCGGCGGCCAGCATGTCGACAGCCTGAAATCGGTGCTGGCAGAAAAATACGACGCGATATTCTGCGGCACCGGCGCGCCGCGCGGCCGCGATCTCGAAATACCCGGCCGCAAGGAAGCAGCGAAGAACATCCACATCGGCATCGACTGGCTCTCCAGTGTCTCGTTCGGCCACATCGACAAAATCGGCAAGCGCGTGATCGTGCTGGGCGGCGGCAACACCGCGATGGACTGCTGCCGCTCATCGAAGCGTTTGGGCGGCGAAGACGTCAAAGTAATCGTGCGCTCGGGCTTCGAGGAAATGAAAGCGAGTCCGTGGGAAAAAGAAGACGCGCAGCACGAAGGCATCCCGATTCTCAATTTCCTCGTGCCTAAATTGTTCAAGCACAGCAACGGCAAGCTGACCGGCATGGTGTTCGAGAAAGTGAAAGCCGAATACGACGCCAAAGGCCGCCGCAACCTGGTGCCGACCGGCGAGCCCGATCAGCATTTCGACTGCGACGACGTGCTGGTGGCCGTCGGCCAGGAAAATTCCTTTCCGTGGATCGAGCGCGACATCGGCATCGAATTCGACAAATGGGGCATGCCCGTCGTCGATCAGGTCACAATGCAGTCGACGATCCCCAACGTGTTTTTCGGCGGCGACTCGGCGTTTGGCCCCAAGAACATCATCTGGGCGGTTGCACACGGCCATGAAGCCGCGATCTCGATCGACAAGCTGTGCAACGGCGAAGACATTAAAGACCGGCCCGCGCCGATGGTGCACCTGATGTCGCAGAAAATGGGCATCCACGAGTGGAGCTACGACAACGCGATCTCGCCCGACCAGCGCTACAAGGTGCCGTTGAAAGACCAGAAGATCGCGCTGAAGAACATCAAGGTCGAAGTCGAGCTCGGATTCGACCCCAAACTCGCATTTTCCGAAGCCGAGCGCTGCCTGAACTGCGATGCGCAGACCGTGTTCAGTGAAAAGCTGTGCATTGAATGCGACGCGTGCGTGGACATCTGCCCGATGGACTGCATCACGTTTACGCAGGATGGCGAGGAGAAGGAATTGCGCGCGCGCCTGAATGCGCCCGCCGAAAATCTTACCCAGGACATCTACGTTTCAGCCGGGCTCAAGACCGGCCGCATCATGGCCAAGGACGAAGACGTGTGCCTGCACTGCGGGCTGTGCGCCGAGCGTTGCCCGACCGGCGCGTGGGACATGCAGAAGTTTTTGCTCGAGATGACGCGCGCCGGCCCCGGCTGCCGCAACAAACCGCAACGCAAAGCCGCCTGAGGACGGAATGAAACAGATCACTTCAACCAACGATTTCGTCATCAAGTTCGCCAACGTGAACGGCTCGGGCTCGGCCTCGGCCAACGAGCTCTTCGCGCGCTCCATCCTGCGCATGGGCGTGCCGGTCGCGCCGCGCAACATTTTCCCGTCGAACATCCAGGGCCTGCCCACGTGGTACGAGGTGCGCGTCACCGAGAACGGCTACCAGGGACGGCGCGGCGGCGTCGACCTGATGGTCGCGATGAATCCGCAGACCTGGGACGCCGACATCAAGGAAATCGAGGAAGGCGGCTATCTTTTTTACGACAACACCAAGCCGCTGCCGCAATCGAAGTTCCGCGCCGACATCAACGTGATCGGCATGCCGCTGACCGAGATCTGCAACGCCACCTACACCGATCCGCGCCAGCGCCAGCTCTTCAAGAACATCGTCTACGTCGGCGCTTTGTCCGCGCTGCTCGACATGGATCCGAACGAGATCGAGCGCCTGTTCTCGGAACAGTACAAGGGCAAGGAAGCGCTGCTGCAATCGAACGTGAAAGCGCTGCGGCTCGGGCGCGATTACGCGCAGCAGCACCTGGGCGGCCCGATCGGGCTCAAGATCAAGCGCGCCGACAACGTCGGCAACAAGATTTTCATCGACGGCAACAGCGCTGCTGCCCTGGGCGCCGTGTATGGGGGCGCCACCGTGTGCGCGTGGTATCCAATTACGCCGTCGTCGTCGCTTGCCGAAGCGTTCATCAGATACTGCCAGAAGCACCGCGTCGATCCCGCCAACAGCAAGAACAAATTTGCGATCGTGCAGGCCGAAGACGAGCTGGCGTCGATCGGCATGGTCATCGGCGCGAGCTGGAATGGCGCGCGCGCTTTTACCGCGACGTCGGGTCCCGGCATTTCGCTGATGACCGAGTTCATCGGCCTGGCCTACTTCGCGGAGATCCCGGCCGTAATCGTCGACGTGCAGCGTGGCGGCCCGTCGACCGGCATGCCGACGCGCACCCAGCAATCCGACGTGATCGCGTGCGCGTACGCGTCGCACGGCGATACCAAGCACGTGCTGCTGTTCCCGGAAGATCCGACCGAGTGCTTCGAATTCACGGCCAAGGCATTCGATCTCGCCGAGCGGCTGCAGACGCCGATTTTCCTGATGACCGATCTCGACATCGGCATGAACACGCGCCTGTGCGCACCGTTCCAGTGGGACGACAAGCAGGCCTACGACCGTGGCAAGATCATGACCTCCGCGATGCTCGACTCGGGCCGCGACTTCGGGCGCTATCTCGACGTCGACGGCGACGGCATCACCTACCGCACGTACCCGGGCACGCATGCGACCCGCGGTGGCTATTTCACGCGTGGTACCACCAAGAACCGCTATGCGGGCTACAGCGAGACCGGGCCCGATTACATCGACAACGTGCAGCGCCTGTTGCGCAAGTTCGACACGGCCAAGAAGCTGGTGCCGGCGCCGCTGCTCTATCCAGCGGAAAGGCCCGCGCGTTTCGGCGCGATCTTCTACGGCTCGACCAGCCCCGCGATGCAGGAAGCGCTCGACGTGCTCGCCTCGCGCGGCGTCCACGTCAATGCGCTGCGCGTGCGCGCGTTCCCGTTCCAGGATGAGATCAACGACTTCGTCGCCTCGCATCCATGGGTATTCGTGATCGAGCAGAATCGCGACGCGCAACTGAAAACGCTGCTCGTCAACGAGGCCAAGATCAACCCGTCGCGCTTGCTGTCCGTGCTGCATTACGACGGCACGCCGATTACCGCGCGCTTCATCGTCGACCAGATTTCGCAGCATGCCGCTGCGCGCACGGTCGTCCCGCTCAAGAAAGTAGTGTCATGACTTATCTCGCCAAACCCAAGCTCCATCATCCCGATCTGCCCAAGAACAGCGTCGGCCACACGCGCCGCGACTATGAGGGGCGCATCTCCACGCTGTGCGCGGGCTGCGGCCACGATTCGATTTCGGCCGCAATCATCCAGGCGTGCTGGGAAACCAACATCGAGCCGCACAAGGTCGCCAAGCTCTCGGGCATCGGCTGCTCGTCGAAGACCCCCGACTATTTTCTCGGCAACTCGCACGGCTTCAACAGCGTGCACGGCCGCATGCCCTCCGTCGCGACCGGCGCCAATCTCGCCAACCGCGACCTGCTGTATCTCGGCGTGTCGGGCGACGGCGATTCCGCGTCGATCGGCATCGGCCAGTTTGCGCATTGCATGCGCCGCGGCGTCAATATGGTCTACATCGTCGAAAACAACGGCGTCTACGGCCTGACCAAGGGTCAGTTTTCCGCGACCGCCGACAAAGGCTCGAAATCCAAGCGCGGCATCGCTAACAGCGACGAGCCGATCGATATGGTCGGACTGGCGCTTCAATTGGGCGCCTCCTTCGTCGCCCGCAGCTTCTCCGGCGACAAGCAGCAGCTCGTGCCGCTGATCAAGGCGGCAATCGAGCACAAGGGCGCCGCGTTCATCGACGTGGTATCGCCATGCGTCGCGTTCAACAATCATTCCGGCTCGACCAAGAGTTACGACTACGTGCGCGAGCACAATGAGGCGGTGAACCGTCTCGACTTCATCAGCGGCCGCGACGAAATCACGACCGACTACGCGCCGGGCACGGTCACCACCGTGACCCAGCACGACGGCAGCGTGCTGCGCCTGCGCAAGCTCGACCCGGAGTACGACGCTACCGACCGCTTGAAAGCGATGGATTACATCCAGCAGCACCACGCGCGCGGTGAAGTCGTTACCGGGTTGCTTTACGTCGATCCCGAGTCGTCGGACCTGCACGAGCATTTGAACACCGTCGATGCGCCGTTGAACCGCCTGACCGAGCGCGAATTGTGCCCGGGCGCGGTGGCACTCGAGAAAATCAACGCTTCGTTGCGCTAGCGCCGGAGCGTAAGAGGCCCGTCGCGCGGGGGGGCTGTCGGACGAGCTGCTGAAAGCGCTCGAAGAAATTACCTCGTGGCTGACAACGCTCACACAGGCGGCGGGCTTTTACTCCGCCGTGCGGCTGCTGCTGGCGCACAGCCGCGCCGAAAAAGAGCGGCACGAATTGCTGATCGCGCGCGGCGAATTTATCGCGGGCATCATCTACGAAGCGATGATCGGCGACGCGAAGCAGCATTTCAAATTCGAAGAGCTGCTCGAGCAGGGCGTGGATTTCGATCGCGTCCGGTTCACGCGCGTCTCACGCACCAGCGACCCCGCTACAGTTGTCTGAACGCGGTCAGCGCCGCACGCCGGGCGTCTCGACCGGCAGCCCGCCCGCGCGCCACGCCAGGTACAGCTCGAGATCGAGGAATTCAGGCGAACCCTGCGGCAGCAATTCCGCGCGCACGCCCGACAGGCAGCTGCGAAAACGCCGGTGCAGCGAGCCCATCGTCTGCCATTCGAGCCGGTAGATCGGATACGCGACGCTATGGCCCTGGCTGATCGTTTCGGGCCCCAGCTTCTTGCCCCAATTGTCCTGATGGCACTGCGCGCACGACAAGTTCATCTGTCCCATGCGCCGGTTGTACATCGCGCGGCCGGCTTCGAAGTTGTGCCGGTTCTGCCAGTCGATGGTCGCGCTCATCGGCATGCCGCGTGACTGTTGCGCGACGTAGGCGCTCAATGCGAGCAGTTCGGGGGACTCGTACTTGAGCGGCTCGGCCTGCTGGCGCCGCTCCCGGCATTGCTGAATGCGGCCTTCTAGATTAATCAGCCTGGCGCTGCCCGCATCGATGCGCGGGTAGCGCACCGCGACGCCTTTCATGGTGGTCTTGGCGTCGCCGTGGCACGCCGCGCACGATTTGCCCTCGCGTCCGGCGGCTTCCTGCCAGAGATTTTCGCCGCGCGTGATCCACAACATGCCGGGATTGGCGAAATCGTCCTGCTGCAGCTCGCGCACTTCGGGACCGGTGAATTCGAGCCCGGATTTGAGCGGCTGCGGCCTGGTCGGTTGTTGCGCGGCGGCGCCGGCGCAATGCCACGCGAGCGCCGCGATCAGCACGGCGCGCCGCAGCGGCACGGTCATCCGGTCACCGTCAGCGCGACGCGCTCCGAGCCGGTCTGGCCTTGGTCGTCGACCCAGTCGAAAACCAGCTCGCCGCTCGCTTCGGCCACGGTGAAAAAATCGAGAAATGGATTGGCGGCTATGCCCGAGCCCATTTCGGCGCGGAAAATTTCGACGTTGTTGTAGCGGCACACGAGTTTGTTGACGACGTTCTTGGGGATGGCGCGGCCGCCATCGTCGAGCCTGAAGCCGGTCTCCATCGGATGCTGGATCGCGATGCGGATCTCGATCACGTCGCCGCGTTTCGGGTTGGGCGTTACCTGGATGCGCGCGGTCATGATTCAGGTCGCGTCGTAGCAGGCGGACAGCGTGACGACCACGTCGGCCGTCGCGGACCAGAACGTGCCGTCCGACAGCGCCACCAGCGCGAGCACCCGCTGGCTGCCGCCCAGCCGCACCCGTGTGCTGAGCTGCGCGCGGCCGGCGCGCGGTCCCAGATAAAAATTCGCAACGTTGGGCCGCGGATTGCGCGCCGCATAAATGTGAATGCTTTTGACATAATTCGCCGGCGTCATCGGGCTGTCGACGTTGACCTTCAAGCTGACCGAGTTGCCGTTGTCGGCGAGCACCGGCAGCTCGAGTTTCACGCGGCCGGTCTCGACCTTCGCCCCGCCCGTCACTTTGCGCACCATCGCCTCGACCGATTCGCTGCCCACATCGGCGCCGCGCGCCGGCGCGAACGGCCACGCGCAAACGGCGAGCAATTGGGCAAGAAAGCCGCGGCGGTAAATATTTTTCAGCATGGACTCAGTTGCGCAAGGTGAGCAGGTAGGCGATCACGTCCTCGATTTGCTGGGCGGAGAGCAGCGGTTTGCCCGCGTATGCGGGTGCGACACCGCGCAGGCCCTTGATCCGGTAATACGCGGGCATCACGGTCGCCTTATTGAGGCGCGTCGAATCGACGAGCCTCAACCGCAGTTGCGCTGCCGACAGGCGCCTGCCGACGCCCGCCAATGGCGGTCCGATGTTGCCGAGCGGCGTATCGCCTGCTTCGGGAACGGTGTGGCACAAAAAACAATTTCCGCCGTCGCGGCTCAACACTGCCGCTTTGCCACGCGCGACGTCGCCGGGTTCAGTCGTCAGCGGCGCGCGAATCTGGCCGTTCTCGACTCGATAAGGCACGAGCGCCGAATCCGCCGCCCACGCCGGCACATTCGCCAGCGTAGCGAGCAATGCGCCGCAGCCGAGCGCCGTGCGCGCATGCCCTATCGAATTGGATTGGATCAAGACGGTTCCTCGAATGCACAAATTCTGCCGCCGGCGAATACGGGTCCGCGCCGGTACGCAACGCAGGTTATTCCGGCGGCCCGCCGTGGTCAAGTCGCGATGGCTGCACGGTTTTCTGTTTAATGAATGCGCGCGGCACGTTAGAATCGCGGCTCCCTGTTCTTCGAAAAAAATCCGGCCATGAAAATCTCCGGCGTTCCGTTCGGCGTCACCGACTGGTCGACCATCGCGGCGGTCGAATACCCGGGAACCACCGGCAAGGCGCTCTGGCGCACCCGGGAATTCGCCGGCATGCGCGTGCGCATGGTCGAATATTCGGCCGGCTATCTTGCCAATCACTGGTGCAGCAAAGGCCATATCGTGCTGGTCCTCGAAGGCGAGTTCGAATCGGAACTGGCGGACGGCCGCAAATTCCGCCTGACCCCGGGCATGAGCTATCAGGTCGCGGACGACGCCGAAGCACACCGTTCGTACACGGCCACCGGCGTTAAACTCTTTATCGTCGATTGAGTTTGCGCGCCGTCCCGTAAAGGTTCGACCGGCGCGCAGCGAAAACGTTGCCTCCTTGATGCAAGCCGCACGTTTGCGTCAGGGCACCGCTGCGGAGTTCATGCGCGACAGGATGATCTGCTTGCGCTTTTGCAGGTACGGCGTCTCGCTGCCGCGCCCGTAGCGGCGCGGGCTGGGCACCATTGCCGCGAGCTGCGCCGATTGTTCCGCCGACAGTGCGGCCGCGTTAGTATCGAAGTGGTAGCGCGCGGCTGCCTCCGCGCCGAATACGCCGTTGCCCCACTCGATCACGTTCAGATAAATTTCAAGTATCCGCCGCTTGGTCATGATCGTTTCGATCATCACGGTAATGGCGGCCTCCTGCGCCTTGCGCCACCACGTGCGCTCGCCGGACAGGAACAGGTTTTTCGCGAGCTGCTGGCTGATCGTCGAGCCGCCGGACACGATCTTGCCTTTTTTCTGGTTTTTCTCGTACGCCTTCTGGATGCCGTCCCAGTCGAAGCCCTCGTGATCAAGAAATTTGGCGTCCTCCGCCGCGATGATCGCGCGCTTGAGACTGGTCGCGATGCGGTTGTACGGCACCCATTGGTGCTTCAAAGCGGCCCCCGGGCTTTTCTCGTGGATGCGCTCCAGGCGCGAATGCATAAAAGCCGTCGGTCCGGGATCGTGATCGACCCAGTACCAGATGTGAATCAGGAACCAGAACTGGACGAGGAGCAGTGCAGTCAATGCGAGCAGCAGCGGATACCAGAAGCAGCGCCAGAGAAATTTCAACATGTGGAAATGCGCGCCAGGCGCACGCTCACGTACGGTCGCGCATGGCTGCGATCACCGCGCGGGTCTCCGGCCGCACGCCGCGCCAGATCAAGAATGCTTCCGCCGCCTGCTCGACCAGCATGCCGAGCCCGTCCGCCGTGCGCGCGCCGTGTCGCTTCGCAAAGGTCATGAACGGCGTCTGCCGCGCGTAAACCATGTCGTACGCCAGCGCGCCGGGCGCAAACACGCTCGGCGGCAACGGCGGCATTTCATCGCGCAG
>Ga0207708_10001435_pt1 | contig 17874 bp, 11 predicted proteins | sample KBSK5101metaG_FD_184340 | JGI IMG/M metagenome (GOLD analysis project Ga0207708, IMG submission 184340) | Corn, switchgrass and miscanthus rhizosphere microbial communities from Kellogg Biological Station, Michigan, USA - KBS K5-10-1 metaG... | ecosystem: Host-associated > Plants > Roots >...
GCCGCATTCGCGCCCTTCGAATACGAAGCGGCGGGCGCCGCCGTCGAGAAACGCCCCCAGCAAACGCGGCGAGGGCACGTGCAGGTAGGTCGCGATGCCTTCAGCCTCGAGACTGAGCGCCTGATCGGGCCGGCCGCCGGCGATGAGCGCGAACGGCGGCTTCGCCGCCAGCACCGCTGCAAGCTGCTCCTGGCGGAGCTCGGGTGGTACGAAGCCGAGAATGCCGACGCCCCACGGCCGATCGCCCAGCCGCGCCTGCGTCTGTTCCAACAGCACGGCGACCTCGGGCCCGCGCATCAACGCGAGCGCCAGGAACGGCAGCGCCCCGCCGGCGGACACGGCGTCGGCAAACGCGGCGGTGTCGCTGACACGCGTCATCGGACCTTGCAGGATCGGATACGTGGTGCCGTGCGCTTGCGCCAGCGGACCATCGGGCGCGAGCGGACGCGTCTCACGCGCCGCCGCAACGTGACCGGTGATGGCCGCACGAAACGCGTCGAGGACCGCGGGCACCGTGCGATATCGCCGTGCCAGCGGCGCGGCAAAGCTCGCATCCTGACCAAGCGGCAGCAGCGACGCCGGGTTGGCCGTGTCGCGACGGACGCCGATCTCTGCCCGCCACGCGGTACGGGCCGCCTCGCGGGGCAAACCAGCGAGCTCCCGTTCGCGCGCGTCGAGCTCCTCGACGAGCCGAGCGCCAGGCTTGCGGTGCAGTCGAAACCGCTCGCCGATTTCGGCGCCGACGCACACGGTGTCGTCGCCTTCCGTTCGCTCGATCGCCGCGCGCAGCGCCGCAGGCAGCTTCGACTCGCGCGTCAAGCCGAGCGCGGCATCGATGACGACACCGGCACAGCCGGCAACCTGGCATGCGGCGGCCGTGTGCGGGCTGATGCCGCCGGCGGCGAACACCGGCAAGCCGAGGCCGAGCAGCCGTTGCACGAGGACGAACGTCGTTTCCTCGCCGACAAACCCGGCGGCTTCCCCGCCCTTGGCGACCAGACCGTCAATGGCGAGCGTGGCGGCGAATCGCGCCTGATCCTCTGACGTGCACTCACAGAAAATGCGGCGGCCGTTGCGGGCCAGAACACGCGCGAGGGCGGGCCACTCGGCAGACGCCGACGTGGCCAGGACGACGAGCGCAACACGATCGGGCAGCGCCTCGGCGAGTGCGTCGGCGGCGGCCGCATCGAGCTTGACCGCAAGCGTGCCGCGGCCGAACTCGAGCAGGCGCGCGAGCGCCGCCTCGGCGCTGCCGCCGGGCACGCCCTCCAGATTGAGCAGACCGGTAGCGCCCCAGCGGCTGGCTGCGATTGCAATGCCAGGATCGGGGCAACCCTCGGGGTTGCCCGCGACGATTTCAAGCAAGCGTCGCATGCTCGGTCCGGAAGTACTCCTCCACCCAGCGGCGATTCAGTTCGTCGCCCACGGGCAGATCGATCTCGTGGCCGCAGCCGCCGCACTTGAACCGGCCCGCTACCGCTTTCGAGAGCGCTTCGCTGCATGTGGGACAGGCCGTCGGCTGATGCTCGAGCAAGCCTTCGATGACCCGCACCCAGGTGCGCACTCGTTGAAAGAGGCGCGCTACTTCGGCCACGCGCATCCCGGCACTGAGCGCTCCGGCTTCGGATTCCGGCATGCGGTGCTGGAGGAAACGCACGCCGGCCTCGGTGAGGCAGCCCTCATTGACGAGCACGCCGGGCCCGAAGACGTCCTGCCCCATTTGCAGCACGTCCTTCTGCGGCATCAGGATGGCGAATTCGTCTTCGGCCTCCATCGTGATCTCGAGCAGGTCGAGTGACTCTGCGCCGAGATCGGCGAGCGACGCGTCGGGCGTCACCAGACTCGGTTCGATGCGCAGGCTTTTGGCCACGATAGCGGCAAAACGCTCATGAATTTCAGACGGGGATAATGAGTTCTGCATCGGATCTCCTCAGTTGTAATCGTCGGTGCTTGGGGACCGGCGCCTACGGGGCGCGGAGTGCGAGCACCGCGTTCTGGCCGCCGAAGGCGAACGCGTGGGCCAGCGCTGCCCCCAGCGAGGCCCGACGACCCCGGTTGGGGACGTAATCCAGATCACACTCAGGGTCTGGAGTTTGGTAGTGCGCTGTGGGCGGTATCCAACCGTCGCTCAACGCCTTCGCCGCACAAATGACGTTGCAGACGCCGGCGGCCGAAATCGTGTGGCCAATCTGGCCTTTGTTCGACGACACCGCCGCGCGCGCCGCCTGGCCGCCAAGCGCGCGCTTGATCGCTGCGGTTTCCACCGCATCGTTCTTCGGAGTCGACGTGCCGTGCGCGGCCACGTAGCCGATTTCGTCTGGCGAGATGCCACCGTCTTCCAGGGCGAGGCGGATCGCTTCAGCTTCGCACACGCCGTCGGGCGACGGATCGGTCAGGTTGTGGCCGCTCAGCGTGGCGCCGCATCCGCACAGCTCCGCGTAGATGCGGGCGCCGCGCGCACGCGCGTGCTCGCGTTCTTCGAGCACGATCGCGCCGGCGCCCTCACCCATGACGAAGCCGTCGCGATTGCGATCGAACGGACGCGAGGCCTCGCACGGATTCGGGTTGCGGCTCAAGGCGCCGAGCACGGAGAACGCCAGCAGGCCAACCGGGCTCACCAAAGAAGCTCCACCGCCGGCAATCATGACTTGCGCGCGGCCGCGCCGAATCACCCGAAAGGCCTGGGCGATGGCCGACGCGCTGGCCGCACATGCCGTGTCGATGGCAATCGTCGGACCGGTGACGCCGAGCTCGCGGGCCGGCAAGGTGGCGGCCAGTTCGCCCTGGCGCTTGGAGAAGAAATGCGGCGGCTCACATCCCCCGTCACGGGCAAAACGGGCAAGATCGAGTGCCCGACCGTCTGCCGTACGGAAGCCAAAATGATGCCGAATCATCGCCATGTTCACGTAGTTCACGCTGACACCAGCCGCGACGCCCACTTGTTCGGGGCGCGGCCTGTCAGCATCGAGTCCCGCATCGACCCACGCGCCGCGCGCGGTGGTCGCAAACAGCCGCACACCGCGCCGGCAGTTGGTCAGCGTCTGGTCGACGGCATGCGGCCAGGACGGATTTCGGACCTCCGCTGCAACTGTGCAGCCGTACTCTGTCGCGTCGAAATACGTAACAGGCGCAACTGCTGATTCACCCGCGATCAGACGTCTCCACGTCGTCTCCAACGTAGGGCCGAGCGCGGTGATCAGCTCCATGCCTGTAATTACAACTCGAGTCATCTCCACGACAGGAACTCTGGATCCTTTGAATGGATATATCCAACCGCCCCCGATCGACGGCCTGCGGCCGATGGCCGCGCCTCAGCGCAGCCTGAGAGACAGGGGGAAACGGAAGACGAAGGGTAACCTATCTGAGGCCAGTCCGCGACAACTTTTCTGACAATTTCTTGAATGTTTTTGACGACGCCGCAAATTCTCGATAACGTTTTTGTCGTCGCGACATTGCAATCACGGTAAGCCGCATGCAACGGTCGATTCCGTTGACGGGCGTTCGGATTGCTTAGCAGTAGGCACGCAAGCGAGATCTCAGATACGTAAGCGCTCTGCTCAGGTGTTGCAATCCGTTCTGCAGATGGAATACATCACGGAGGGACTGCGCGAGGGCATCACGTCCTCGCGCAGTTTTCAATGCTTCGGATCGGATCGACGGATCTACAACTAAAGGCTTACAAGTTAATGTGAGGCGCGCTCCCACATCTGCAAGTACGCCTCCGCGCCGCGTGCCAGGTCATCGACAATCTGCTGCCCCGCCACGTGCTTCATGTCCTGGACCCAGTCGACGAACAAACCGTAGTGGGCGGCGCCCGTCTCATTGAAATCCCAGGTCCGGGTCCGCCACTGGCTCTGGCGGACGAGGGCGCTCCCGTCAAAGTTCAAGAAGGGATACGTGACCGGGTTGTTTTCGCCGGCGCCGGGACGAGGCGCCGCTTGTTTGCCAAGGCCGTTGGTGTCGGCGCCGTATCCGATGCCCCACAAATAGGTGGAGGATCGGGTCGCGCGCGCGGCCTGCCATTCAGCGATGAAGTCGTTGGTCGAGTTGGCGTACGGCGCCACGAAACCACCAAGCGCCTGGATGCGCTGGCGGCTCGTGTCGTCACCCCAGCTGTGACTGGTAATCACGCCGGAGTAGCCACGCGACTCGAGGATTTCCATCGCCCGAGCGCGGGCGCGCACACTCATGTGATCGGTTTCGACGATCATTCCCTTCGTGATCATGCGATTGACCAGATACTCGCCGAGGGCCGTCAAACCGCGGACGTTGCAGACGGGACCCGGCGGGTACGAAGGCAGCGGCTGCAGGTCGAGCGGCGCGGTCAAGGCCCGGTCGAACACCCTCTGGTCAGCGGGCAGCCGGGCGAGGTCCGCATACACCGAGGTTGCGGACGGACTCAGGCTCTCGGGAGTACTGTCGTGGTCGGTCCCGGGACAGGCATTCACTTCCCACCACCGACCGGTCATGTACTTGTTGCCAAGGTTCACGAGGATCGAGGTGGTCCCGCTGTCCATCGCCGTGCCGCCGAAGGCGTTGTCGAACTTGTGGATCGGAAACATCGATCGCACGCCGAGGTCCCACAATTCCTGGAGGCCACTCTCGATCTGCGCTACGGTGCAAATCTCCGCACCGTTGCGATAGAGACAATCGAACGGCTGCGAGGTCTCGACACCCATGACGACGGCCAGCTTACCGGCGTTGATCACGGCCCTGGCCTCGGCGGGGCTTTTCACAATTCTAAAGAAGCCGCGGCCGGGACCCTTGAATTGCGCGTCGATGTAGTCCTGGAGGTCATACAGATCCTGAGCCTGCAGACGCAAGGCATCCATGTCTCCGCAGGGATTCTGCTTCAACCAGTAGATCTCGCACAGCGCGCGATTCTCCACGAGATCGGCCACCATGATGCGCAGACCACCGCGCCACGCGCGTTCAATACCCTTCCAGTACGTTCCCTCGTGCGTGAGCGACTCGTGCCTGGGCCAGCCGTCGAAATCCGGCCACCCTTTGTCGGAGTGCGTGCCGGTCAGGCTACCGGTCGAGAGCAGATTCTCGGCAAAGGCCAACGCACCATCGAAGATCACGTGATCGGGGCAGTCTTTCAGGGCCGCGGCGGCACCGTACCGGCTCCAGGGCCGCCCGCAGTGGAACCGTCCACCGAGGAATTCGAATGCGGTCACGTGAACGTGTGCATCCACAAAGCCCCGGACCTCGGCCCCGGGTTGAGGCGGCGGCAGGGCTACGGCATTCACCGATATTTCGGGGAAGGTGGCGCATCCATCAGCCGCGTCGAAACGCCACCGCCGATTCGCGCCGTCGCTCTGAACCAGGCGGCCCAACAAGCCCGCCGACAGGTTCTGGCTGGTCGCGACATTGGTCAACTGCAGACCCGTAAGTCCGGCGGTCACCGCCCAATCGGCGCTGGCGTCGGCCGTCAAGTCGGGTGCGACGCCGCCCGCATCCGTGGCGGCGGGCATTCTGCCGTCGGGACCGTACAACAGGTAGCTGCCGAGGTCAGTGGCCTGCATCCGAAACGGCGTCGCGGCGCCGGCCAGGGGTTGCAAGGCGTATCCGAGCCCGTCCCGGACCACGTATTTGTCCGTCCACTGGTCACGTACCGTCACGCAGTCCCCGGCGTAGCCGTAGATGTTTGTCGCCGCCGCTTGATCGACCGTCGCAGCGCTCGGAGCCGACCAGGACGCGAACAGCGAAGGAGCGATTGAACAAATGAAGACGGCCGACGCGACGCCGATGCGAATCGTCAGACGGTGATTCGGTTGAGGGGTGACAGAAACCCGCGATCGCTGTTTGTCGCGCACAGGGATACTCCTTCGCCGTAGAGAGGACTCGGATCAACTGCCAAGATGCCAGGAGGCGCCCATCATATTCCAGATCGACGATCTTTCTAGCTGCCAGACGACCCGTCTCAGGGATTCAGTGTTGAGAACCCTGGAATCACGCAGAGCACCGACGAATGTCCGCGCACGGTCGATCCATCGAGCGGCCCGACGCTGTGGCACTCTGGGATATCGCGATCGCCGGTAAACCCAGTGACGTCAGGCCGGAAGAACGAGTGCGACGGCGGAGACCCGTCAAGCGGGTGGCGGAAGACCACGTAGCCCGACTGGCCGCCCGGTGAACTCCAGGTGTAGCGAAGGATGCTGCTCACCATGAAATCCTGCAGCATGTCAGGCGGTGATGCGCTATCGGGCACCATGCAGAGCAGGTGCGAGCGGCCGTACGGCGTGCCGGCGGCATCGACCGGGGCGAGCGAATAACAGTTCAATTTGCCCGCGACCGGCTGCGCATCGAGGAACGACGTGGCGCCTGACCCCAGCGGCACGCCGCCGGGCGGAAGGATCGTCGTCTCGCCGCCCGCCCAGCGGCCGATCAGGAACCCTGCCTGCCCGCCACCGCCGTTCCAGCTCAGTACAGCGCCGCCCTGCGGCGTGGTCCCCAGGTTGAACTCCACTCCGCCGACATACAACACCGTGGTCGTTTCCGCGTCGGAATTATCCGCCGGGTTGGGATCGAAGTGCGGATTGTCTATAACAACGGATGCGGTCGCCGTCAGCGTGTTGGCTGCCACAGCGTGGCCGGTCGCTTCAACCGTGGCGACGCCCCCCGGCGCGAGCGTGCCGAAATCGCAGAAGTAATCGATGGACAGGTCCTCGATGTGTCCGCTGTGACCGCATTCCCCTTGGCTGGAGACCGCGGGTGAGAACTGTATCGCGGTTGGCGACGAGACCCTGAAATGCCCGACGGTCCTCGCCGCTTCCGGGCCATGATTGGTCACCGTGAACGTATAACGCATGGTGTGGCCAACGAGGACCGGGTCGCGTGACTCCGTGATTGCAACGGACAAGTCGGTCGGCGTCGCGCACCGGCCGTAAAGCACGGCCAGGGCCGGAGGCCCAGCGTCAACACCAGACACCAGATCAATCCGGCCATCGGCGTTGACGTCCGCGGCCTTCACGTCGTTACCAAACGGGCGGAACTGGCGAAGGAGGGTGAAGCCTCCGGTTCCATCCCCCAGCAGCACGCTGGTGGCTTCGTCAGCGAGGTCCAGGTGGCCATCGCCGTCGAAGTCCGCTGCGACGAGCGATTTTACGCTGATCGTCGGCCTTGTCACGACAGTCTGAGGCGCGAAGCCGCCGGCACCGTCCCCCAGTAGTACTGACAACGTACCGTCGAAGTTTCCGGTGACGAGATCGAGAGCGCCGTCCTCGTTGAAATCCGCCGCAATGATCGCCGTCGGCTGCCAGCCGACCTTGAACAGTACGGGCGGATCGAATCCGCCCGCCACATTCGCGAGGCGAAGCTCGACGAAGCCGTCAAACTCCAAGCGGAGGTCAGCGGTTGCTACCGCGAGGTCGCGGCGCCCGTCGTCATTGAAGTCGCCGGCGGCGACACTCGTCGGCCTGAGGCCGGTCTGAAGCGGGACGAGGGGACCGAAGTTACCAGCGCCGTCGCCTGGAAGCAGGACGATGGTGCTTGGATCCGCGAACTCCGACACCAGGACGAGATCGGCGTGACCGTCCTGCGAGACATCGCCTGCGAGGGTAACCCCGAATGGACGCGGCGCGACGGCCCGAGTCAGCGATGTGGGAAACCCACCGGCGCCGTCGCCGAACAGGACGGTGACCGAACTGGAATGATCAGATGCCACTCTCGACACCACGACGTCGAGCTGCCCATCGCTGTTGAAGTCAGCGACGGTAATCCCACCGGCGTCAGGGAACACGGTAGTGGGACCGCCAAAGCCGGTGCCGTTGCCGAACAGAACGGAAACGGACCTCTGATCGCCACTGGTCGAGACGAGGAGATCCTGAACATCGTCGTTGTTCAAATCGGCGAGCAGCAACTCTTCCGCCCCACCCGGCAACGGCTGGGTGAACGGTTCCGTAAATGCCGTCTGGCAGTCGGGCGACTGCGCGCCTACGGAGGTGTGGCGCGCTTCGCCGTTGAGGAGGGACGTTGCGAGTACGGCAACTATGCCAGTGCACGTGGTGCGACGCATCGTACCTCCTACTGCATCAGACGCCGGATGACTCAGCCTTTCGCGCAGTCCAGCCAAAAAGCGCGCGGATTGTATCACGCCATCGTTGACGCTGACGTCAGGACCGCGCAGCTCATCAGCAGGCGACCACGCCGGCGATTTGGCATTACCGCACGCGAATGCGGATTGGCGGAGAGGTCGCGACAGTCTGACCGCGTCGGTCACGCCGGTCTGCAGCAGGGCGTCGGCCCGCGCGGAATGCGCCGCGAGCAGATTCGCGCTGAACGCCACCGGCGCGCGTGAGCCATCCCACTGCTGCGCAAGGACAGACGAAAGCGAAGCAGGTTGGCGTGCAACTCGCCGTGCAGATCCTAGTATTCGGTGGGGACTATCTGCGCCGACACGCCGGACGCGGCCAGCGCACACATCGCCGTCGCACACACAATTCTTTGTATGACTCGCATTCACGACTCTCTGAAAAACGCCCTGCCGGGGAACTGACAGCAGCGTGACGTAGGACTTTAACTCAGTACGTCGACGAGCAGCAGCAACCCGACTGCGAAGAGAACGATTGCCAGCAGCATTCGTAGGGGTCCATGCGGCATACGCGCCGACAGCCGCGCACCGATGAATGCGGCCGGAATCGATCCGGCCAGCAGGTTGGCGAGCAGGCGGCCGTCGACATTCGAGAGCGTCAGGTGTCCAAGTCCCGCGATCAAGGCCAGCGGAATGGCATGCGCGATGTCGGTCGCGACGAGCGTACTGGGCGTTAAGCGGCGCGGATACAAGTAAAGCAGGCACACAGCGCCCAGCGCGCCGGCGCCGACAGACGTGAGCGTGACGAGCGTGCCCAGCGCGATGCCAACCACCACGGTCAGAGGCGTCTGCCAGGACCCGAACCATCGGGCAGAGTCGAGGCGCCCGCCCCACCGCCGCAGCGGGCCGCTGAACAGCATTCCGACCGCGGTCACGCAGACTGCGATTGCAATCGTCGCGCGCATCCATTCGAGGTGCGCGTCGCTCATCGGTTGCGTCCGCATCCACAACACCGTGAGCAGCGACGCGCTCAGGCTGCCGGCCCACAGCCGGAACACAATCGGCCAATCGACGAGCCCGTGCTGATGATGAACGCGGGCCGCCGCCAGCTTGGTGATGGCGGCATACCAGAGATCGGTGCCGATCGCCGCGCGCGGCGCCACCCCGAACAACAGTAACAGGATCGGTGTCATCAACGCGCCGCCGCCGACGCCGGTCGCGCCCACGACGAGCCCGGTAAATGCACCGGCGGTTACCAGGAGCGGGTCCACGTCACTCCAGCCGCGAAATCACTTGCGCGACACAGTCTTCGACGGATCTCGCGGCAGTCATCAAGTGAAGATCCGGGGCCTCTGGGCGTTCGTAGTCGCTGTCGACCCCGGTGAAATGCACCAGGTCGCCGCGCCGCGCCTTCGCATACAACCCCTTCGGATCGCGGCGCTCGCACTCGTCGAGCGGCGCGTCGACGAACACCTCGAGGAACTCGCCCTCCTCGAACAGCGAGCGTGCCAGCTGCCGCTCGGCGCGAAAAGGCGAAATGAATGCGACGACGACAATCAGCCCGGCGTCGACCATCAGCTTGGCGACTTCCGCCACCCGCCGGATGTTCTCCGCGCGGTCGGCCTCCGAAAAGCCAAGGTCGCGGTTGAGCCCGTGACGCACGTTGTCCCCATCGAGCACATAGGTGTGCCGTCCGTGTGCGTGCAGCCGCTGTTCCAGCAGGTTGGCGATCGTCGACTTGCCGGATCCGGACAGGCCGGTGAACCAGACACAGCGCGGTGTCTGATGCTTGGCCGCGGCACGCCCGCGCTTGTCCACATTATGAGCGTGCCAGTGAATGTTCGATGCCCGGCGCAGGGCGAAATCGATCATCCCGGCGGCCACGGTCTCGAACGTCAGCTTGTCGATCAGGATGAAGCCGCCCAGACTGCGGCTCACCTCGTACGGCGCGAAGACCACCGGCTGCGACAGCGACAGGTTGACGACGCCGATCTCGTTCAGCGCCAGCGTCTTTGCGGCCAGGTGCACGCCGGTGTTGACGTCGAGCCTGAACTTGAGCGCGGTAACGGTGGCGACGACTTCCTTCGTGTGGATCTTGAGGAGATAGGGACGGCCGGGAATCAGATCGTGCCCGCCCATCCAAAGCAGCTTCGCCTCGAACTGATCGGATGCCTCCAGAGGCTCGGCGGCTGCCGCAATGACGTCGCCGCGCGACACGTCCACCTGGTCCGCGAGCGTCAAGGTGATCGACTCACCGCTGGCCGCGTGGTTGCTGTCGCCCTCCCAGCCGGCAATCGACCGGACGCGGGTCGTCGTGCCGGTCGGCAGCACGCGGATCAAGTCTCCCGGCCGCACCAGCCCCTGGGCCACCCGCCCGCAGACGCCGCGAAAATCGAGATGCGGCCGGTTGATCCACTGCACCGGCATCCGGAACGGCCCTCCGGCGGCATCGTCGATCTCCACGACCTCGAGATGTTCCATCAGCGATGGCCCGCGGTACCACGCCATGCGGGTGCTGCGCGTGACGACGTTGTCGCCATCGAGGGCCGACATCGGGATCACAGTCACGCTGGACACGCCGCAGGTCGCGGCAAAGGCGCGGAACTCGTCGGCGATGGCAGCGGCCGTCGACTCGGCAAACCCGACAAGGTCCATCTTGTTGATCGCCAGCACGATGTGCCGAATGCCAAGCATCGTGGCGATGCGGGTGTGACGGCGGGTCTGCGTCAGCAGGCCGTGGCGCGCGTCCACGAGGATCACCGCCAGGCTGGCGGTGGAGGCCCCCGTGGCCATGTTCCGGGTGTACTGCTCGTGTCCCGGCGTGTCGGCGACGATGAAACGCCGGCTGGCGCTGGCGAAAAAACGATACGCCACGTCGATGGTGATGCCCTGCTCGCGCTCGGCCTGGAGGCCGTCGAGCAGGAGGGCGAAGTCAAGCCGTCCGCCCTGCGTGCCGTGCTTCTTCGAATCCTCCTCGAGCGCAGCCAGTTGATCGTCGAAAATCCCCTTCGACTCGTAGAGCAACCGGCCGATGAGAGTCGACTTGCCGTCGTCGACGCTGCCGCAGGTCAGGAAACGCAACAGAGGCGCGATCAGAAGTATCCCTCCTGCTTCTTCTTCTCCATCGAGCCGGGCTGATCGCTGTCGATCAGCCGGTCTCGGCGTTCGGATACGTGAGCGCGGAAGGTCTCTTCGATGATCTGCTCGATCGTCGTCGCATTGCTGTCGATCGCTCCCGACAGCGGATAGCAGCCAAGGGTGCGGAACCGCACCATCCGCATCTCTGGGACCTCGCCGGCTGCCAGCGGCAGACGGTCATCGTCGACGAGGATCATCGTGGATCCGCGGCGCACGATCGGCCTCTCGGCGGCGAAGTACAGCGGCACGAGGGGAATGGATTCGTCGCGGACATACTGCCAGATGTCGAGCTCGGTCCAGTTGGAGAGCGGGAACACGCGCATGGTCTCGCCAGCGTTGAGGCGGACGTTGTAGAGATTCCACAACTCCGGCCGCTGGGCCTTGGGATTCCAGCGATGTCCGGCCGAACGGAACGAGAAGACGCGCTCCTTCGCCCGCGATTTCTCCTCGTCACGCCGGGCGCCGCCCAGGATGACATCGAAGCCATGGGCGTCGAGGGCCTGCTTCAGCGCCTCGGTCTTCATGATGTCGGTGTAGTGGCTGGAGCCGTGCGTGAACGGATTGATGCCGGCGGCGAGCGCCGCCTCGTTGCGATGGACGATGAGGCGCACTCCGGTTTCGGCGACGACACGTTCGCGATGCGCGTACATATCCCGGAACTTCCAGGTGGTGTCGACGTGGAGCAGCGGAAACGGGACCGGCGCGGGGTGAAAGGCCTTGCGCGCCAGGTGCAGGAGCACGCCTGAGTCCTTGCCGATCGAATACATCATGACGGGATTGCGCGCGGCCACGACGGCCTCGCGCAGGATCTCGATGCTTTCGGATTCAAGGGGATTCATGACTGTCGGCCGGCGTTTACCGGCAATCCTCGGCTGGTCGCAAGCAACAAACTTACTGCGTCGCCGGCTTGGAAAAAAGGGCTTCGTCGATGGCGACGTTGTTTTCCACTTTCGTCAACTGCATCGAGAAGGTCTGCACCGGCGACGATGACTTCAGTCGGAACGCCACCTTGATGCCGTCGACAACGCGGAAGTCACCGAACTCGTTGGTCTGCTCACCCTCTTGTCCGCTGGGCGCCTGAATCCGTGCCACCGACTTCAGTGGCAGGTAGGTTTCCGCGTCGAGATAGTAACGAACCTCCGACCCCTTCGTCGGCGTCAGCAGGACGACGAACGCGTCGCGATCGCCCACCTTCTCTTTCCCCACCAGGCGCGCCGTCGAGCCCAATTCCTTGTAGTTGAAGAGCGGGTGAGGAAAGGTGCCGTTGCGCAGGTTGTCGAGCTGATTGCCGGTAATGTCGCGATTGCCGCGCAGGCTATCCAGGACGTAGCCGGTCTTGCCATCGAATCGCTGATCGATCACGAGCTGCCCGGCGAGCGGCACTTTCGCCTTGGTCAGCGTACGCATCTTGTTCGGCACCGCGTACGCGATTTCGACCGTGCCGTCGACGTTACCCACCGGGGTGCCGATCGTAATGCTGCCGCTCGCAAGCCGCGACGTGATCTTGCCGAGCGCCACGCGCCCGCCAAGAGCCGTGATGGTCTTATCGATGATCTCGTCGCCGGTCTGTGCCGCGGCCACCTGTGGGCCGACGAGAAGCATCAACGCGGCCACGATCGGCCTGAGGAAGTTACGCGACATAGTGGTGGAGCACTCTATCATTAGTGCAGGCAACACGCCTAAATCTGGATGCGTCAGCACGGTGCCGACCACACACGGCTGCGCACAACCTCGCTTACAAGATGCGATCCGGCCGGGAATCCTCGAGCGTTGACGGCGAGCCGTGGTCCAGTAGATCGCGCCGCTAATCGGATAAAGCTGTCCAGTTGCTCGGTCGGCAAGCAGGCTGACGCACGGCGATGTCACAGGCGCTTGCGTGCGCGAAGGAAGTCACGTACGCTGCCGCTTCCAATCGATCGGAGGGTCAATGCGAGCATTCATCGCGGCGTTCGTGATTGTTCTTTCACTTGCGCTCACGCCCACCAATAAACTCGCGCGCTCATTTGCGCACGAACGGCCCGCCGTTCAGGCTGCTGCTGTTTGTGCCGCGCCTACGCTTGGCGCTGCGGTACCGTCGATCGTCGGGGAGTCCCCAGGATCGCTCGCGGTCGCAGACTTCAACGGCGACGGCCTCTCGGATCTTGCCTCAGTGAATCAGTCGGACGACTCCGTGTCAATCTTGCTCGGGCAACCAGGCGGAACACTCGGCACGGCGGCGACGGTACCATTGCCGCAGAGCACTCCCCTGGATCTCGCGGTCGCTGACTTCAACGGTGACGGACACCGGGACCTTGCCGTTGCCGCTCTCTCGGGCGGCATGACCGTATTGCTCGGCACGGGCTCCGGTACGTTTCAGAGTATGAGCGTCAGTGTTCCGTTCTCGTCCTATTCTCTCGTCACGGGTGACTTTACCGGCGACGCCCATGACGATGTCGTCCTGGCCTCCGAGGTGACGACCTCCTCGGGCCTGGCTGGCCGACTCATACTGTTGGCGGGAGACGGAGCAGGCGGGTTTCCAACTCGCCGTGATTTCTTCACTCCGTGGTTTGCAAACTCGCTGACCACAGCTGACTTCAACGGCGACGGGCGCCTCGATCTTGCGGCGACGATGCCAAACCCCGCGCCACCGCCTGGGGCAGTGGCGATCCTGCTCGCCGACACAAGCGGTGGGTTCGGTGCTCCGACAGCGATTGCCGTGGGACGTTATCCGACATCGCCCGTCGAGGGGGACCTTAACGCAGACGGACGGACCGACATTGTCGTCGTCAACGAAGTAGACAAGACGGTTTCCGTACTAATCGGTGACGGCGCCGGTGGGTTTGCGCCACAGGTCGTCATCGGCGTGGGCGGACAACCCCGCGGTGTTGAAATCGCGGACGTGAACCTCGATGCCTTCCCCGATATCGTCGTGACGAACGTGCTCACCGTTGCGGGCCCGCCACAGGACAGGCCGATGGGTGTCGTGCAGATTGCTCCGGGCGACGGCACGGGCAGCTTTGGCGCGTTGACGACGGTGTTCGCGGGATTGAGCCCGCGGAGCCCCGTCGCCGCCGATTTCAACGGCGACGGCCGCGTCGATCTCGCGATCGCGGACGAGTTGCCGCCGTTGGATGACGAGGGGCAGGTCGGGTTGCTGCTCAACACATGCGGCGAACAGGCCGATGTCTCCGTTCGGCTATCCGGTTCGGCCGATCCGGTGCCTGCATTTCGGGGCGGAGCGCTCACGCTCACCGCAGACGTGACCAACAACGGGCCGCAGGCGGCGCCTGTGGTCTTGCGCCTTACGCTGGTACCCGCGTTCTCACTCGAACAAGTCACCGTGACGCAGGGGCTCTGCCGTCCAGGCACCGATCGCGATCAATTCGAGGCCGTGTTCACCTGCTGGTTGGGAACGCTGCCTGCGGTTTCGGGGGAAAACACTGCACGTCTCACGGTGAGACTCATGACGCAGTGGGAGGGCGCGCATCTGAGTGTGGCCAAGGCATACAGCGGCGCGTTTGACCCGGCGCTTTCGGACAACGCCGCAGGCGTCACGACCCGAGTGGGGTTTATGGGCGGCGGCAGTCTCATGCTTCGATACGCGTCAGGCAGTACGCAGGTCTCGCTCGAATGGGGCACGGGTGATTTCCAGACGGGTTATTACGTCGCGCGTTATGTCGGCGGCACGCGAACGATTCTGCCCGAGGGAGCGCCACTTCCGGCCGCGGCGACGAGCTTCACCGATCCGTCACCGGTCTTTGGCCAAGTGAATTGTTATGTGCTCGGCGTACTCGGAGATGCGTCAGCGGTCGTCGGCAGTTCCAACGGTGTTTGTGTGCAGCCCGGAAGCGCGACGGGGGCGGCGCCTCCGACGTTGTACATCCAGGATAACGGCCCAACGAATACGCGACTTCATTGGGACGGGCCGGTCGGAAACACCGGGTATGTCCTGGTGGCTCAGCCGCTCAACGGCGAACCACAGCGCCGGACCCAGCTCTCATCGTCCAGGTCCACTTACTTGGAGTCCACCAGCGTCGCGACGTGCTACGTGGTGGCGCCTTATAACGGAACGACCGAGCTCGGTCGTTCGGACAAGTTCTGTTTCATTCCGGGGCTACGGGATCTTGAGTGGTGACGCGCGAGCTGTCTTAGTCGTTCGTTGTCTTCGGGTACGACGTCCGGCAGCTCGGCGCACGTGCCTGCACGTCAACGCGCGTGTGAAGGGAATGTCCAGCTGCACAATCGATTCGTGAGTGTGTTGTAGGCCCCCAGCGTTGGTGGTAGGCTCTGCCCTTCCTCAGACGCAACGCAGGGTTGCGAGGTCCGATGCCATGGGGTGAATTGCGCGGAACGGACTTACCTGATTACCGGCGGCGCCGGTTTCATCGGCAGCAACTTCGTCCACTTCCTTTCCGAGCGCGAACCGCAGAGTCAGATCCGCGTGTTAGACAAGCTGTCGTATTCGAGCAGCCTGGTGTCGCTCGAGCCGTTTGCCGCGTCGCGTAATTTCGCGTTCATCGAGGGCGACATCGCCGATGCCCGGGCGGTACAGCACGCGCTCGACGGCGTGAACGTGGTGGTCAATTTCGCCGCCGAAGTGGCGGTGGACCGCGCCATCGTCGATGCGGACGCGTTCCTCCGCACGGGCGTGCTCGGCGTCCATGCCTTGCTCGAGCGCGCGCGTCTATGCAGCACCCTTCAGCGCTTCATCCAGATTTCCACTGACGAAGTGTACGGCTCGGTGGGCGACGGCGACTGCGACGAGTCGGCGGCGGTGGCGCCGCGGAATCCGTACGCGGCGGCAAAGGCGAGCGGCGAGATGCTGGCGCGCAGTTACTTCGACACCTACGGACTGCCGGTGAACGTCACGCGCGCGGCGAACACCTATGGACCGCGCGCGCATCCCGAGAAGGTGATCCCGCTCTTCATCACCAATTTAATCGACGGCAAGCCGGTGCCGGTCTTTGGTGACGGTCATCAGGTGCGGGACTGGCTCTACGTGGACGATCACTGCGAAGCGATCTACACGGTGCTGCGCTCGGGCACGCCTGGCGAGACGTACAACATCGGCGCCGATCAGTCGTCTACCAACCTGGAGCTGACACGCCGGATCGTCGCGGCCATGAATCTCGACGCGCAGATGATCCGTTTCGTCGCCGACCGGCCCGGACACGACCGGAGATATAGCGTGCAATCCGGCAAGCTCGCGCGCCTCGGCTGGAAACCGCGGGTGCTGCTCGATGACGGTCTCGACCGAACGATCACGTGGTACCGCCGCAACGAGGCGTGGTGGCGGCCGCTGAAAGCGCGTCTCGATCGGCGCTACGAAGTCGGCTTCTGGGGTGAGCAGGCATGCGCGGTGTAATTCTGGCCGGCGGGCGCGGGCGCCGCCTGCGGACGCTCGCCCGAGAGGTGAACAAACACCTGCTCGTGATTCACGATCGTCCGCTGGTTTGCTACGCGCTGCGGACGCTCGTCGGCGCCGGCATTCACGACATCGTGCTGGTGACCAATGCCGGTCACGTCACCGCGTTTGAACAGGCGCTCGGCAGTGGACACCGCTTCGGTTGTCGCATCACGTACGCCGCGCAGGATGAGCGCGCCGGCACAGGATCGGCGCTGCTCGCCGCGGAACACGCCGTCGACGGCGAGCCGTTCGCGGTGATGCTCGGCGACAACATCTTCACGCAGGACGTTGGCGCCGAACTGCGGCGTTTCGAGCGCGACGGGCAGCACGCGAAGATCTTCGTCGACGAAGTGCCCGAGCCGAACGGGTTTGGTGTCGCCATCATCGACAGTGGCCGCGTCATCGACATCGTCGAGAAGCCACAGGTGGCGCTCGGACACTACGTGGCGACGGGTCTCTGGGTGTTGCGGTGCGATGTGTTCGACCGCGCGCGGCAGCTCCGGCCGAGCGCGCGCGGCGAATACGAAATGACCGACGTCCTCGCCGCCTATGCGCGCGAGGCGCGGCTCTCGCATGCATTCGTCACTGGCCGCTGGATGGATGTCGGGACTCCGGAAGCGGTCGCCGAGGCGCGCGCGCATTTCGCGGCCGTGTCATCGGTTCCTGCGTCACTTGCGGACCGCGTATGACGCGCGCCTCGCCCCGCATCGCGGTTCTCGGCGGCACCGGCCGCGTCGGCCGGCGCATTTGTGCCCGCGCCGCCGAGGCCGGCATCAGCGTGCTCATCATCGCCCGCAACGAGTTGCGTGCCGCTCAGCTCGCTGCCGATCTGAATGACCAGCACCCGCGCGCTCGCGTCGATTCCGCCGCAGCGGACGTGCACGACCGATTCGCCATCGAACGCGCGACGGCAACGGTCGACCTGCTCGTGGTGGCCGCGCCCGTCCGCGACGCGCTCGGAGATATCGCCGAGGCCTGTTCGGCCACGGCATGCGATTGCCTCGATATCGTTCCCGCCGCACGCATACCCGACGATCTCTCGAACATCGCCGCGGTCGGGGCACGACGCGGCCGGCTCTTCGTCACGCAGGCCGGGGTCGTCCCCGGGTTGCCGTCGGCGCTGGCCCGCGCAGCCGCACGGCGCGTGGATGCGTGCGCGTCGGTGCGCGTCGGCATCGCGCTCGGTGTTCCGGCGGCCTCGACACCGGAGGACGTCTACGAGTTGATCGACGCAGCGGCGGACTACCAACCGTTCGTCTTCGACGCCGGCCGATGGACACGCGTGTCGCGACGACGATTCCGCACTTCCATGGAT
>Ga0207708_10001437_pt1 | contig 17862 bp, 11 predicted proteins | sample KBSK5101metaG_FD_184340 | JGI IMG/M metagenome (GOLD analysis project Ga0207708, IMG submission 184340) | Corn, switchgrass and miscanthus rhizosphere microbial communities from Kellogg Biological Station, Michigan, USA - KBS K5-10-1 metaG... | ecosystem: Host-associated > Plants > Roots >...
CGTCGCGGGCGCCGAGTACGCGATTCCCGACGAGCGGCCGACGGCTTGGCGCGTCGTCCTCTCCGAGTCGCCGGTGCCGATCGGACCGCGACTGATCGAAGGTCGCACGTTCGACACGCGAGACGATGCGGCGGGGCAAAAAGTCGCGCTCGTGAGCCGAGAGCTCGCCCGCGAGCAGTGGCCCAACCGGTCGCCGCTCGGCGAAACGATCGAAGTCGCGTTCGGAGATGCTGCGCCGGAGCGGCGGGTGGTCGTCGGCGTCGTCGGCGACGTCGTGTTCGATCCGCTCGGTATGTCGGCGGCGGGCAATGCAGCCGTCTACGTCCCTTTGCCGCAGGCCGTGCTGCGCGCCACTCGATTCATCGTGCGGCACTCCGGCGAGGAAGCGGCCGCGCACGGTGCGATGTACGAAGCGCTCGCGCGAATCGATCCCACGATCGCTCCGAACATCCAGACCTATGACACCGCGCTCGAGAGCCTCACGCGGTTCGCGCGGGCGATCACGAAGCTGTTCGCCGGCTGCGGCGCCTTCGCGATCCTGCTCGCGATCACCGGCATCTACGGCATGAATAGCAACGCCGTCGTGCTGCGCAGACACGAGATCGGCTTGCGGCGCGCGCTCGGCGCGACGAACGCCAGCGTCATCGCGCTCTTCGTCAGGCAGAGCGCGCGGCAATTGACGATCGGCCTGTCGCTGAGCGCGCTGCTGTCGATCGTCGTTCTCGCCGTGATACGGCAGGGCTTCGTGATCGGGGCCGGCGAGCTCGCCGCGATCGGCGCCGCCGTGGTGCTAGTGATCTCCACGACGGTGCTGGTTTCCGTCTATCTTTCGGTGCAGAGTGCAATCCGGCTCGACCCGAGCTCGGCGTTGCGGCAAGGATGATCAAACCAGGTTCTTGCGCTCTGACTGCTCTAGCGGGCGTGGCCATCGCGTCGTTGGCGGGCGCGCAAGTACTGCGTGCGGACGAGGCAATGACCCTTGCGGGCGAGCTCGTCGCCAAGATTGAGCAGACGCAAGGCTGCGACCTCTCGCTGCATGGGGCGCCGCGACTCGATGAGTCGACGAATCGCTGGCTGGTTGCTTACTCCGGCGTCGGCCCAGCCTGTGACGACCTCGGCGCGGCGCTGCAGCGCGTGGGCTTGGAGGCGGAGATCTCCTTCTATCGCCGGCCCAACGACGACGAGCTCATGGCGCTGATCGGCCGGATGCGGGCGTCGGTGCGACAAGGGTATGCCTGCCAGATCGCGTTCAAGGGCGAGCCGCAATTCGACGACGAGACGGATCTTTGGAACGTGCGTTACTACGCGTCCGGTGAGCAGTGCGAGGACGCGAGCGACGAGCTCGAGCGCCAGGGCAAGACGCTGAGAGTAGCGTTCCGCCGCGTCCGTTAGACTCTGCAACCGCCACCCCACCGCAGGTATCTATTGCGGCAATGTTCCACGACCTGCGCTTCGCGCTAAGAGTGCTGCTGAAGAACCGCGCGTTCACGGCGGTCGTCGTCGTCACGATGGCGCTCGGCATCGGCGTCAACACGGCGATCTTCACGATCATCAATTCCGTGCTGTTCAAGGGGATGCCGTTCCCCAATCCCGGCGAGATCGCGTTCGTCTCGACGAATCGTGGCGTCTCGTATGCCGACTTCATCGACTATCGCGAGCAGAGCCGGTCGTTCAAAGGCCTCGGTGCATTCACCAACCTGGGCGCGGATCTCAGCGACGGCGACGTCGCCGCCGAGCGCGTGACCGGCGCGCGCGTCACTGCCAACACGTTTTCGCTGCTCGGAGCCGTGCCGTTGGTCGGCAGAGACTTCACGCCGCAAGACGAACAGGCCGGCGCCGATCGAGTCGTGCTCCTGAGCTACGGTCTGTGGCAAACGCGGTACTCCGGCGACGCAGACATCCTCGGTCGTACGATCCGGATCAATCTCGAGGAGTACACGGTGGTCGGCGTCATGCGGCCGGGGGAAGGCTTCCCGCAGGACACGCGCCTCTGGATTCCGTTCGTTCCTACCCCGCTCGCGCTACGGCGCGAAAACCGACAGATGGTGGTATTCGCGCGTCTCGGCGAGGGCATCTCGTACGCGCGTGCCGGAGCCGAGCTGACCGGGATAGTGGATGCGCTCGCGGAGGCGTATCCCGAGACCAACAAGGACCTCGTGCCGAGCGTCGCGCCGTACACGGATCGCGGCACGACGGGGCCGATTCGCGTGATTCTGTATTCGCTGCTCGGCGCCGTCTGCTTCGTGTTGCTGATCGCCTGCGCCAACGTCGCGAACCTGCTGCTGTCGCGCGCGATCGAGCGCACCCGCGAGACTTCGGTCCGCACGGCGATGGGCGCGAGCCGCTGGCGCATCGTGAGGCAACTGCTCGTCGAGAGCGTGATGCTGAGTGTGCTCGGCGGAGTGCTCGGGCTCGGCGTCGGCCTGCTCGGAGTTCGCTGGATCGACGTCGCGACCGTGCCGACCGGGAGGCCGTACTGGCTCGACTTCTCGATGGACTATCGCGTGTTCGCCTACTTCGCGGCCGTCTCGATTTTCACCGGCATTCTGTTCGGGCTCGCGCCGGCACTGCAGATCTCCAAGTCGAACGTCAGCGAGAACTTGAAGGAGGGCGGCCGCAGCGGCAGCAAGGGCAAGCGCGCCGGCAGGATGACGGATGTCTTGCTCGTCGGGCAGATCGGGCTGACGATCGTGTTGCTCGTGGGCGCCGGCCTGATGATCCGCAGCTTCCTGATTTCGCAGCAGTTCGATATCGGGGTGGATACCGAGAACCTCGTGACCGTGCAGGTGACCCTGCCTCCGTCGCGCTATCAACAACCGGCGGATCGTCAGGCATTCCAAGAACGGCTCAAGGAAAGACTCGAGGCCGTGCCCGGCGTCGATTCGCTGACGATCGTTTCGCAGGCGCCCGCCGCGGGCGCGCAACAAAGAACGCTGAAGATCGAAGGCCGCGACATGACCGACGCGAACAACCGCCTGCCGACGGTTGCGCGCCTCGTCGTCGAGCCCGACTATTTCGCCGCGCTCGACCTCTCGATCGGACGCGGTCGCGGTTTCACCAAAGCCGACGGCGCTCCGGGCTCGGAAGCAGTCGTCGTGAACGAGGTGTTCGCGGCGCGCTATTTCGAGAACGCGGACCCGCTCGGGAGCCGCATTCGTCTTGGCGGGGACCTCAATAGAGGCACCGAGGATCTCGCGGCGCCCTGGCTCACGATCGTCGGCGTCAGCCCCCCGGTGTTTCAGCAGAGCCCGAACCAGGATCTTCGGGTCCAGCCCACGGTCTATGAGCCGTTTCGCCAAGACCCGCCGGGCTCCTTCACCGTCCTTGCGCGCAGCAGCCTGGCCGGAGACGCCGTCGTGCAGGGCATCCGCAGCGAGATGCGGCAGCTCGACGCGGATTTGCCGCTCTACAACATCCGCACGATGGACGACATCATCGCGCAGCGAAACTGGCCGTATCGGATTTTCGGAACGCTGTTCGGCACGTTCGCCGTCATCGCGTTGCTGATCTCGTCGGTCGGGATCTATGCCGCGACGGCCCATGGCATCGGGCAGCGAACGCAGGAGCTCGGCGTGCGCATGGCGCTCGGCGCCGCGCGGCGCGACATCCTCTGGCTCGTCTTGCGGCAGGGCCTCACGCGGATCGCGATCGGCATGGTGATTGGAGTGAGCGCGGCCATCGGCGTGAGCCGCGTGCTCGCGTCGGTGCTCGTGAACACGTCAGCGACGGACCCGGCGACGTTCGTCTCGATCTGCTTGCTGCTCGCGGCCGTGACGCTGCTCGCGTGCATCGTTCCGGCACGCCGCGCCACGCGTCTTGATCCGGTTGACGCGCTGCGCACGGAGTGAAGCGGCGGACTAGCTGCGGCTCGCTGGGTCCTGTTGCCGCGCGGTACTCGGTCGACCGCGCCTGCGATGGCGCGAGACCGGCGCCGGCACGGCAGCGTAAACCGCGCGAGTATCCTCGATCTTCTCGATGAACGGATTTCGGACGGTGACTGTGCCGCAGGTCCAGCCGTGCTCTAGGTCTTCGGAGAGCAGCACGGCGCAGTTCTGAAGCTGTGCCGCGGCCACGATCATCGAGTCCCACCAAGAAAGCGTATGGCGGCGTTCGATATCGCGGGCTCGCACGAGCACGTTGCGATCGATCTCTTGCGGTTCCCACGCGAGGAGTGCCTCGACGTCTTCCCAAGCTTCGTCCTGTGGAAGCCCGGGTCGCAGCTTGCGGGTGACGGCGGTGTAATACTCCGAGAGCACTTGGATGCTCGTGCGACCGCGTTGCTCCGACCAGAGCTCGTGCAGCCAGTTCGCGGCAAGGGGCTGCTTGGCAGGCTCGCCCGCGTCACGTGCGTAGACGAAGATGTTCGTGTCAACGAAGACTGTGGCGGTCATGCAGATCTTCGCGCTGTGGGTAACGCTCGCCGCGTTTCTTCAAAGCCGTCGGTTTACGCGCAAGATAGGAGCGCATCGCTCGCCCATACTCGCGGGATTCCCGCATGGTTTTTTCGAGCAGCTCGCCGAGGAACCGCGAGAGACTCATGTCGTGCTGCGCCGCGTGGTTACGAGCCCATGCCGCCGTTTTCTCGTCCAGGGTTATCGTCACGTTCTTCATGACAGGATATTAACACGAAGTCAGTGTAATAAACCGTGAACCAGACCGGCTCGTCGGGGCGCGTTCAACCCCGGAGGCCGGCCTGAGCCGGCAGGCCAAGGAAACTCCAGACGGCTATGCGCTCGCCGGGCGGTCGCGAGTACCCACCATTGGTTACAATTTTCCCCGTGACAACCCGAGAACTTCTGAGGACCCGAGGCCTTGGAGCGGCCGCGCTCGCCGTGGCGCTGCTCGCGTCCGGCTGCGGGCTCATCGGCAACGAAGGCGAGCGGCAGGCCGCCGTCGTCAAAGGCATCTGCCTCGACTGCCACAACGCGACCGAGCAAGTCGCCGGCCTGAACCTCGAGGCACTGCCGTTCGACTCCATCGCGACGCATGCCGAGACCTGGGAGAAGGTCGTCCGCAAGCTGCGCTCGGGTCTGATGCCGCCGGCCGACGGCGGTCCGACGCTCGAGCGCGACAAGCGCGAGGATCTCGCCGCGTGGGTCGAGAGCGAGATCGACAAGGACGCCGCGCCGTATCTGCCGGCCCCGGGTCTGCACCGCTTGAACCGCACCGAGTACACGAACGCGATCCGCGATCTGCTCGGCCTCAACATCGACGCGACGACGTTCCTGCCGTCCGACGACTCGAGCCATGGGTTCGACAACATGGCGGGCACGCTGACGACTTCGCCCGCGCTCATGGAGGCGTACCTGTCGGCGGCCGGCAAGATCAGCCGGCTCGCGATTGGCACGGAGACAGCGCCGACGCTCGCCGTGTTCGACGCGCCGCACGACACCTCGCAGAACGCGTACATCGAAGGCCTGCCGTTCGGCACGCGCGGCGGCATGCTGATCGAGCACGAGTTCCCGGCCGACGGCAACTACACGTTCACGGTCAAGGGAATGACGGGCTACTTCACGGCCGTGCTCGGCAACGTCAAAGGCGAGCAGCTCGAAGTGAGCATCGACGGCGCACGCGTCTATCTTTACGACTGGGACAAGGAGATCGCGACGCAAGAAGGCAACGGCGGCCGCACGACGGAGATCCCGATCAAGGCGGGCTTCCACCGGGTCGGCGTCACGTTCATCGCGACGAGCGACTTGCCCGACACGGGGCTCAACAAGTCGTTCGTCCGCACGATGAACTCGCCTGGCTCGATCTCGGGCTACACGTTCTACCCGCACGTCGGCCAGGTGTTCATCGAAGGGCCGTTCAACGGCCAGGTCGCCAAGAGCACGCAGAGCCGCGACAAGATCTTCGAGTGCTATCCCGCAGAGAGCAGCCAAGAGGCCGCGTGCGCGCGGACGATCATCTCGACGCTCGCGGGCAAAGCGTTCCGCCGCCCCGCGACGGGTGCCGACCTCGAGACGATGATGGCGTTCTTCGACGCCGGCCGCGAACAAGGCGGCGGCTTCGACTACGGCATCGAGGCGGTCGTGCAGCGCTTGCTCGCGGATCCCGAGTTCATCTATCGCTCGGAGCTCGAGCCTGCCGACGTCACGCCGGGCGCGCCGTATCGCATCAGCGACATCGAGCTCGCCTCGCGCCTCTCGTTCTTCCTCTGGAGCAGCATTCCGGATCAGGAGCTCGTCGAGCTCGCCTCGCAGAACCGCTTGCACGAGACGAAAGTGCTCGAGCAGCAAGTGAAGCGCATGATCGCCGACGAGCGTTCGAACGCGTTCGTCGATAACTTCACGGGGCAGTGGCTCAACGTGCGCGGCATGCAGGCCGCCGAGCCCGTCGTCGATCTGTTTCCGGATTTCGACAGCACGTTGCGAGACGCGATGCGGCGCGAGATCGAGCTCTTCTTCGGCAGCGTCATCCAGGAGGACCGCCCCATCCTCGACTTGCTGACGGCCGATTACACCTTCGTCAACGAGCGGCTCGCGAAGCACTACGGCATTCCCGACGTTTACGGCTCGCAATTCCGCCGCGTGGCGCTCGGGCCCGAGCTCGACATGCGGCGCGGCCTGCTCGGCAAGGGTGCGCTGCTGACGATCACGTCGGACGTCGCACGCACGTCGCCCGTCAAGCGCGGCAAATGGTTTCTCGAGACGTTCCTCGACATCAGCCCGCCCGACCCGCCGCCGGGCGTCAATACGAACCTGCCCGCCGAAAAGGAAAAGCCGAAGACGCTGCGTGCGCGCATGGAAGCGCATCGCACCGATCCGAACTGCGCCGCGTGCCACAAGATATTCGAGCCGATGGGCCTCGCGATGGAGAACTTCGACGGCGTCGGCGCGTGGAGAACACTCGATGCCGGCAACCCGATCGACCCCAACGGCGTCACGAACGACGGCACGATGCTCGACGGCGTCAAGAGCTTGCGTGAGTACACGATGAGCAACGCGGACCTCTTCGCGCAATCGGTGACCGAGAAGTTGCTGACGTATGCGATCGGCCGCGGGTTGGAGTACGAGGACATGCCGCTGGTCCGGAAGATCACGCACGACGCGGCCGACGACGACTACAAGTTCTCGTCGTTGCTGATGGGCGTCGTCGAAAGCCCCGCGTTCACGATGAACGTGAAGACCGCCGCGAATGCCGGAACGACCGCGGCGAACACGGAGTAAAGCGATGTTCATCACGAAGAAGCACCTGTCGCGACGCACGCTGCTGAAGGGCGCGGGCGTGGCGCTCGGCTTGCCGCTGCTCGACTCGATGTTTCCGGCCGCGACCGCGTTCGCGCAGGCGGCCGCGGCTCCGCCGCGCCGCTTCTTCGCGGGCTTCGTCCCGCACGGCGCGGCGCCGGGCTACTGGGTGCCCGAGAAGGAAGGCGCGCTGCCGGCGAAGCTGCCGTTCATCTGGGAGCCGCTCGAGCCGTTCCGCAAGCACCTCACGGTCCTGACCGGCCTGCACTCGAGGTCCTCGGAGCCGCCTCCCGGGGAGACGGGCGCCGACCACTGGGTGGCCGCCGCGTTCTTGTGCGGCGACAAGCCGAAGAAGACCGCCGGCGCCGACGTTCGCGCCGGCCACACGATCGACCAGATCATCGCGGAGAAGATCGGCCGCGAGACGCTGCTGCCTTCCGTCGAGATGTCCGTCGAAGACCCGGGCTCGGGCTCGAGCAATTGCGGCGAGGGCTACAGCTGCGTCTATACGAACACGATCGCCTGGGCGTCGCCGACGACGCCCTTGCCGATGGAGCTGAACCCGCAGGTCGTGTTCGAGCGAATGTTCGGCAGCGGCAGCACGCCCGAGCAGCGCGTCGCGCGGCGCGAGCGCAACCAGAGCATCCTCGACTCGATCAACGGCAAGATCGCGAGTCTGCGCACCGAGATCAGCGTGCCCGACCGCTCGCGTCTCGACAGCTTCACCGAGAACGTGCGCGAGATCGAGCGTCGTCTCGAGATCGCTTCGAAGGCGACGACGGCGGCGCCCGAGGACCTTTCCGTTCCGCCCGGTATTCCGCAGTCGTTCGACGAGCACATCAAGCTGATGTTCGACCTGCTTGCGCTCGCGTTCCAAGCCGATCTCACGCGCGTCGGCACGTTGCTGTTCGCGCGCGACCTCACGGGCCGGCGTTATCCGGAGAGCGAAGCCCCGAACGCGGGCTTCCATGGCGTGTCGCATCACGGCGAGGATCCGGCGCTGATCAAGCAGCTCTCGAAGATCAACCAGTACCACGTCGAGATGGTCGCCTATCTCGCCGACAAGCTGGCCAAGGTCGAGGAAGCCGACGGCACGCTGCTCGATCACTCGCTGCTGCTCTACGGCAGCAACATGGGCAACCCGAACCAGCACCTGCATTACGACGTGCCGCACGTGCTCATCGGCGGCAACCACGGCGCGATGAAAGGCGGACGGCATTTGGCCTATCCTTCGAAGACGGTACCGACGGGGAATCTGCTGTTGAGCCTCCTCGATCAATTCGATATTCATCAAGAGACCATCGGCGACAGCACGGGACGGCTCGAGAATCTATGATCCGACGCCTAGGCAGAGTCACTGCAGCCGCGCTCGCCGCGTGGGCGCTCGGGTTCGCGAGCGGCGCGCTCGCGCAGACTGAAGTTGCGGACGCCGCGATGCGGCGCGACACCGCCGAAGTTCGCCGGCTCGTGCAAGCCGGCGCCGACGTGAAGGCGAGCCAAGCCGATGGCGCCACCGCGCTGCACTGGGCGGCCTATCACGGCGATGCGAGCTTGGCTTCGTTGCTTCTCGACGCCGGTGCGGACGTTGCGGCGGCAAACCGCAACGGCTCGACGCCGATGTGGCTTGCGGCGAGCCGCGGCGACGCGCAGGTCATCCAGGCGCTGCTCGACAAAGGAGCGGATGCCAACGAGGAGCTCCCGCTCGGCCGCAGGCCGCTGATGCTCGCCGCGCGCTCCGGAAGCGTGGACGCAGTGCGCGCGCTGCTCACGAAGGGCGCGGATGCGAACGCGAAGGAGAGTGCGCGCGGGACGACGGCCCTCATGCAAGCCGCCGATCAAGGCCACGCCGACGTGATCAAAGTGCTCATCGAGCACGGCGCCGACGTGGCGGCCGTGTCCGCTCCCGTCCTGCGCGACGCGCGAACCGCGGCGCTCGGCAAGTCGGACGATCCTAGAACGGCTGTCCGGCGCCAGGTCATCGCGATTCTCTGCGACCAGCCGACGCCCGATCTCAGCGTGCTCCAAGGGCTCGTCGCCGAAAGGACCGAAGACCAGGTGCTCGCGGAGGGCTCCGAGGCGCCCAAAGCTCCCGCGACCAATCCGTGCAACCAAAACCTGCAGCGAGATGCGCTTGGGTTCGTGCTCTCCGCGAGCGGTGGCGGCAGGCGCGGTCGTGCGCCGCGCGAGCCCGACGGCGGCGAGCTGACGGCGCTCGTGTACGCGTCGCGATCGGGCAGTATCGACTCCGCGCGCGTGCTGCTCGAGGCCGGGGCCGACGTGAATCAAACGACCAAGTACGGCTGGAGCCCGCTGCTCGCGGCGACGCAGAACCGCAACTATCAATTCGGCAAGTTCCTCATCGAGCACGGCGCCGACGTCAATCTCGCGAACAAGGGCGGCTGGTCGCCGCTCTATATCGCGACCGACAACCGCAACCTCGAGGGCGGCGACTATCCGACGCGCCCGCCCGACATGGATCACCTCGAATACATCAAGGTGCTGCTCGACGCGGGCGCCGATGTGAACCATCAGGTGACCGAGAGCACGGAGACGCGGACCGTCTTCACGAATCAGTGGCTCGACGAGGAAGGCGCGACCGCGTTCCTGCGCGCCTCGCAGTCGGGCGACGTCGAGCTCATGAAGCTGCTGCTCGAGCACGGCGCCGATCCGAAGATCTACACGAAGCTCGGCGTGACGCCGCTTGCGGTGGCGGCCGGCATCGGCTGGGTCGAGGGCATTACGAGCGAGCACTCGCCCGAGCAGACGGTCGAGGCCGTCAAGCTGTTGCTCGAGCTCGGGATCGATCCGAACTATCAGGCCGACACGGGCCGCACGGCGCTGCACGGTGCGGCGCACAAGGGCGCGACCGAGGTCGTGCGAGTGCTCGTCGCGGCCGGCGCGCGCATGGACATCCGCGACTTCGGCAACACCGACAACCGCGGCAGCGCCGAGCTCGCCGCGCACACGTGGCTGCCGATCGACTATGCCGACGGCCTCGTCCGCGTCGGCGTGCAGTCCGCGATTGCACACCCCGAGACGGCGAAGGTGCTGCGCGACCTGATGATCGCGGCGAAGCTCGACGTCCCACCCGAGGGACGCACGCTCGACTCGATCTGCATCGTCGACGTCTGCTCGCCCGACTACAACCCGCTCGACTACAACTAGAGGTCGCTGCGCCGCTCGAGGTGGTGTTGGCCTCAAGGCCAGTAGTGGCCGGCTCGGGCATTGGCCTATGGTCGGCACGGTGACCGCGGGACCCAAGCGCCTCTGCGACTTGATAATGCTGGCAGCGTTCGCCTGGAGCTACGGAGCTCCGGCGCTCGGCCAAGACCTCTTCGATGAGCCCGGCGCCTATTTCGGTGTCGAGGCCGGCGCCGTCGACTACGACAACGCCTGCGAGCCGCACGCGTTGGCGTGCGATGGGAGCGACGCCGCTGCGAGCGCCTTCGCCGGCTACCGATTCAGCTCGCGTCTCAGCCTCGAGCTCGGCTATCACGATCTCGGGGAGGCCGTCGCCACTTACCCGCGGTTGACGAGCACGGTGGAAGTGACCGGCGCGCTGGATGGCTACGACGTGTCCGTCATCGTGGGGATTCCCGTGACGCCGAAGTGGCAAGCCTTCCTGCGGGCCGGCGCCTTCCGCTCGAGAGCCGAGACGAGCAGCGAGGAGCTCGATGCTGCCGACGAAGACTGGTTCGGGCAGGTTGGCGGCGGGATCGCGTGGCACTTTCGGCCGGCCTGGCAGGTACGGTTCCAGTACCTGTATTTGCCGAATCTGGGCGGCGTCGATACGGGTGAATTCGAGGGCCGCGTCCTGACTGCCGGCGCGAGCTACTTCGTCGGCCGGCACGCGCGAGCGACGGCCCGATGAGCCCCTCCACCATGCGCCGATGGTTCTGGACCGGTGTGCTAGTGCCGCTGCTGCTCTCGGCGTGCGACAACGACCACGGCGGGTTTCCCGCCGACAACTGTGCCGCGGACTGCCTTAGCGGCGACGAGTTGCTCGTGATCGAGCCCGCGCGCTCTTTGTTGCTCGTCGGCAGTAAGCTCGCGGCGAGCGCCACGCTGGTCGACTCCGATGGCCGGCGCTTGGACGTCACGGACTCGGTACTCTGGCGCAGCGACGACTCGAGAATCGCGAGCGTCGCGGTAGAGGGTGATCTCAAGGGCGTCGCGTCGGGCCAAACCGCGATCACGGCCAAGCTCGGGATGCTCGCAGCACGCGCCGACGTGCGCGTGAGCGCGCTCGCCGTCTCGCAGATCGATGTCTCGCCCGCCTATCGACACCTGCTCCCGGGACACACGCTGCAATACGCCGCGGTCGCCGTGCTTGCAGACGGATCGAAAGTGGACGTCACGCGCAACGTGCTCTGGTCGAGCGACCACGCCGCCGTGGCGAGCATCGACGCGAGCGGCCGCGCGAACGGTGTTGCGGAAGGTGTCACGAAAATAGCGGCGCGCTACGGTCAGGGCTCGACCGCTCTTACCGACACGGCGCTCCTGGCGGTCTATTCGACGGCCGTGACGATCAAGAGCTTCTACATCGAGCCCCGCGTGCTCGAAGCGGCGCCGGGGGCGCGCGCCACGTTTCGCGCGTTTGCCGTCACGAGCGACGACCGCGTCGTCGACGTGACGAGCGCCACGCTCTGGCAATCGTCCGACAGTGCCGTCGACAAGATCGATGCGACCGGGATCGCGACGGCGCTCGCCGTTGGCAGCGCGGAAATACGCGCGACCCTTGCGTATGGGACGGTCAATCGCTCTGCCACCGCCACTTTCAAGGTGACCGCGCCCGCCATCGCCGAGCTGCGCGTGTCGCCGCAATGGGCCGATCTGCTCGTCGGGCAACAGCAGGCCTACAAGGCCGAGGCGATCACAGCCGACCACAAAGTCATCGACGTCACGCGGCTCGTGCGCTGGCAGAGCTCGGCCCCGGCCGTCGCGAGCGTGGGTGTCGAAGGCCTCGCCTCGGCCGTCGCAGGCGGGCAGACGACCGTCTCCGCCGAGCTGCGCTATCAGGGGCAGAGGCTCTTCGACGATGGCGTGCTGAAAGTCGAGACGCCGCCGACTCTGAACTCGCTGTCGATAGCTCCAGGCCACGCCTCGATCCTCGTGGACGAGGACCTTAGGTACCGATGCGTCGGCGTGTTCTCCGACGAGTCGCCGCTCGATGCCGCTTGCCAGTGGTCCGTCGACGACGAAGCCGTCGCGGTCGTCGACGAGTTGACCGGCGTGCTCACGGGTATCGGCGCGGGAAAAACCAAAGTTCGCGCGCGACTGTTCTACGGCGGAAGGCCCGTCGACGTGAGCGCCGGCGTCGAGGTCATCCGGCCGATCGGCGTCGACTCATTGCAGGTGACGCCTGCAAGCGCCGAGGCCGTCGTCTTCAGCACGCGTCAGTTCGAGGCGTATCTCGCGTTCACGGATGGGCGAAAGGTCAACGTCACCGCCCAGGTGGCCTGGAGGAGCGACGACGAGGATGTCGCGACGGTGAGCGCGCAGGGCCTGGCGCGCGGCCTTGCGCCAGGTCAGACACAGATTCACGCGGCGACCGTCTACGAAGGCATCGAATACACCGATGCCGCGCCATTCATGGTGCCCCAGCCGGATGTCACGGTTGAAGAGTTACGCGTGCTGCCGCCGCTTCGGGTCACCTATGCCGGTGGGTTCGCCCTGTTCGATGCCGAGCTGCTGCTCTCGGACGGCTCGCCCGTCTCGGTCACCGATCTGGTGCAATGGACGGTGCTCGACCGCAACGTCGCTGCGAGCGCGGCGCAGCCCGGCAAGTTCGTTGGCCTGCGTACCGGGGAGACGGCGCTGCGTGCGTCGATCGACTATCAGGGCGTCGAGTACGCGAGCACTGCGCGGCTGTCGGTCGTCGACCTCGATCGGATCGCGGGGGTCGAGATCAATCCGCCCGAGCCGCTCGTCTCCGTAGATGGAGACCTCCAGCTCCAGGCCCTCCTGTTGCTCGACGGCTCCGAACCCAGCGACGTGACCAGCCTCGGAAGGTGGACGAGCGGCGACGCCCGCATCGCTGCGGTCGACGCGTCCGGTTTGCTCACGGGCGCGTCGGTCGGAACGGTTGCGATTACCGTTGCCGACAACTCCGATGTCGTGGACTTGAGCGCGAGTGTGAACGCGCGCGTCGTCGACCCGGCCGCGCACTTGGTGGAGCTGCGCGTTTCGCCGTCGAGCACGTCGACCATGGTCGGCAAGGAAGCTCGATTTCACGCTACGGCCGTCTACCTCGACGGCACCAGGGAAGACGTGTCGAGCCAAGCGGAGTGGAGGATCACCAACGCGGCGGTCGCGCATCTCGCGTCGCAGGACGGGTCGGTGTGGGGGAAAGCGGAGGGCACGACCGCGATCACCGCAGCCTTTTACGCCGGCGGCATCGAAGTCGTCGACAGCGCCGAGCTCGTCGTCAAGCCGGCGCCAATCACGATCACCGAGATCCAGGTCACGCCGGCGCGTGCTCGAGTCGTCAGCGGCGGGACCGCGCACTTCACCGCGGTCGCCGTTCTTTCCGACTTCTCGCGCGTGGAAATCACGAGCTCCGCGCGCTGGCGCACCAGCGATACGAGCATTGCGCAGGCATCGCGGCCGCTCGGCGATTTCGCAACCTTCCAGCAAGGCGACGTCACCATTTCGGCGACGCTGATCTCGCAAGGGCAAACATATACCGGAGCGGCGCAGTTGCATGTGACCGCGCCGGCGCCGGTCTCGCTCGAAGTGACGCCGCCGATCCTGCAACTGACGATCGGCGAGCACCAGGCGCTGCAAGCCATCCTGCGTTACACCGACGGCAGCACCGAGGACGTCACCGCGAGCGTGCTCTGGCAATCGCAAGACTCGAGCGTCGCGGCCGTGAGCTCGGCGGCGAACCGAGGAGTCGTCGCCGGAGCGGGCAGCGGCTCGACGCAAGTGACGGCGGCCCTGAGCGTGCAGCGGCTCGCGGCCGCCGCTACCGTGCAGGTGCGGCGGCCCGCCTTGTTGGGGATCGAGATCATCCCCGCGACGGCGACCGTCGCAGCCGGTCTCACCCAGCGGTTCACGGCCATCGGCGTCTACGACGACGAGAGCAGCCTGGACATCACCGCTCGAGCCCGCTGGTCGAGCAGCGCCGAATCCGTGGCCAAGATCGTGGCGGGCGACGCGCAGGGCCTCGTCCGCGGTGTGGCCCCCGGAGCCGTGACGATCAGGGCCGCGCTCGAAGGCGTCACGGGCAACGCCGCGCTCACGGTCGGTGCCGCGATCATTACGAGCGTGCTGGTGGGCCCTGCTGACGCCAGGATCGAGGTCGGCGAGACGCAAGCGTTCGTGGCCATCGCCCGGCTATCCGACGGCAGCGCCCGCGAGATCACGGACGAGGTGACATGGGTCAGCTCGAACGCGGCTGCCGCGAGCGTCAGCAACGAAGCCGCATCCGCGGGCACGGCTCTCGGGGTGGTGGCGGGCGGCACGCAGATCCGCGCCTACTACAAGGGCACGCTGCAGGGTGTTGGCACGCTCGAAGTCGTACCTCCGACGATCACACTGATCGTCGTGACGCCTGCCGCTTCGTCCGTCAGCGTGGGTTCGCACGTCTACTACACGGCGACTGCCATCCTGTCCAACGCGACGCAGATCGATGTCTCGAAGTTCGTCACGTGGACGAGCTCGAGCGACGCAGTTGCAAGCATCAGCAACGGCAAGGATCACGGCCGCGCTACGGCGCTCGCCGGCGGCTCGATTACGGTCACCGCGACGAAGGACAACGTCGTGGGTCAAACGAGCTTGACGGTGACGGCGCTCTGCTCCGGCAAGCCGGGTTCCATGTCCATCGAGAGCGACGTGACTTTGCGCGTCGGCGCGACTGCGCAGTTGCAAGTGACGGGCTTCTACCCCGACGGCTGCTCGCAAGAGATGACGGACGAATCGGCGACGGTGTGGAGGTCGTCAAACGACGACGTGTTCAAGGTCGGCAACAAGACCGGTCTCGTGACGGGCATCGGTGTCGGCAGCGCGCTGGTCGAGATCAAGAACCGCGGCAAGGTCGACACCGCGACCGTCACCGTGGTTCCTTGAGCGGTCGCCCGAGCTCCGGTCAAGGGGCTGAGCAGTGGCCCGGCTTCACCGTGAGCCGATCGAGGACGAACGATACGAACGCGAACGGGCCAAGGTTGCTGTACCTGAATCCGCCGCTCAGGTCCTCGTTCGGCTCGTCGACGTCGGCAGACGTGAGCTCGAAGCTCTGGTCGAGACCGGTACCGTCGAGAAAGTCGTAGAGCCGAGCGCTGAGGGTGAACACGCGGGCGCCGTCGAGCGAACCGCCCTCCGAGACGGACCAGTCCTCGACGCTGAAGCCGTCGATCGGTCTCTCTATTCCCGGTATCGATTGCTCGTCGCTGACATCGACTCGGTCGAAGCCGTCGCCGCTGGACGGCCAGAAGTCGCCGACGAAAGCGGGATCGAACGAAATGTAGGTCACCCGATTCGGGCTGCTGTCGCTGCGGGGTTGTGCCAACCGCCGATCGACGAACAGCCGTCCCTTGATCCGGTCGCCGACGACGTACTGGGGCGGCGCTTCGAAGACCTCCGTGATCGTGCCCTCGTACTCGACGGCGACGAGATCCGCACCGGCGCGGGCGCGTTCAACACCGGCGGCCGTAAACGGTAAGACAAGAAGAAGAGGAAGGAGAAGAAGCGATCGCGCTGATGCTTGCATGGGTGCCTCCCTGGCGTCGTGAGCCATCACGAAGCGCAGGGGACTTCATGCAAGACATATGCCGCAGGGGCGAGCGTTTCAGGTAGCATTCGCGTCCACCATGGCGGATACGACACTCGACAACAGGATCGCGGTCGTGACGGGCGGCGGGCGCGGCATCGGCAAGGCGATCGCGCTCGCGCTGGCCGAGGCCGGCTGCGACGTCGCGGTGAACTACGTGAGCCGCCAAGCCGATGCAGAGCAGACCGCCGAAGCCATCGAAGCTCTGGGTAGGCGTGTGCTCGTCGTGCACGGCGATGTTTCGAAGAGCGCCGACGTCACCGCGCTCGTCGCGGAGGTCGAAAAGCAGCTCGGGCCCGTCGACGTTCTCGTGAACAATGCGGGCCGCGCGACGTTCGAGAGCATCGAGCACATGACGGAGGCGAGCTGGAACGACACCCTTCAGCTCAACCTCACATCGGTGTTCTTGACGACTCAGGCGGTGTTGCCCGGCATGCGCGCGCGCAAGTGGGGACGCATCATCAACCTGACGTCGGTGGCCGCGCAGGCGGGCAGCGTCATGGCGGTTCACTACTCGGCGGCGAAGGCCGGCGTCATCGCCGCAACGAAGAGCTATGCGCGGCTGTTGGCGAAGGAAGGCGTCACCGTCAACGCGATCTCGCCGGCACTGATCGGCACGGAGATGGTGGCCTCGAATCCGCACATCAAACCCGACATGATTCCCGTCGGGCGCTTCGGCCGCGTCGAAGAATGCGCCGACGTGGCCGTGCTGCTCGCGCGCAACGGCTACATCACGGGTCAGACGATCTCCGTCAACGGCGGGATGTACTTCGCGGCGTAGTCGGAATCCGCGCTACTCGACAGGCTCGAGCTTCAGCACCGCTCCGTCGCGCTCGTCGGTCAGCACGTAGAGCAGCCCGTCGGGGCCTTGCTCGACGTCGCGAATGCGCTGCCGCAGGTCCTCGAAGAACGACTCGCGCCGAACCTCCTGCCACTTCTCGTTGAAGACGACGCGCTGCATCTGTCCCGTGCGCGGGATGCGCCCGTACTGCAGGCCGCCGACGAAGAGATTGTTGTGCCAGGCCGGGAAGCGATCGCCCGTGTAGAACGTAAGCCCCGAGATCGCGATCGACGGCACCCAGAACAGCACCGGATCCTCGACGTCTTCGAGCGTGCGCTTGTCCGAGACGGGCGCTCCGCTGTAGTCGCGGCCGTAGCTCACGAGCGGCCAGCCGTAGTTTGCGCCGGGCTTCAAGATGTTGACCTCGTCGCCGCCATACGGACCGTTCTCGCTCTCCCAGATTTCGCCGGTCGCGGGATGAATCGTGAGACCGATGCCGTTGCGATGGCCGATCGTGAAGATTTCCTTCGCGACGTCGTCACGCCCTGCGAACGGATTGCGCGGCACGCTGCCGTCGTCGTTGAAGCGCAGCACCTTGCCGTAATAGGAGTCGCCGCGCTGCGCGATCATGTCGTTCGCGCCGCCGATGAAGAAATAGAGATAGCCGTCGGGCGCGAACACGAGCGGCAATCCGGGCGGCGGACCGCCGCCCGACTCGTCGACAATGAAGAGCTCGCGCACGTCTTTCAGCGTCACGCCGTCGAGGCGCCCGCGCGCCAACCCCAAGCCGCGCCGTCCGCGCTCGGCTGGCTTCGTGTAAGTCAGGTACACCCAGCCGGTCTGCGCGAACCGTGGATGCACGGCTACGGCCATGAGCCCACCGCCGCCGCCCGCGCTCATTCCCTCGGGAAGGCCCGCGATCGGCTGCGGCTCGAGCACTCCGCTCCGCACGAGGCGCAAGCGCATGGCCGTGCGCTCCGTGACGAGCATGTCGCCGTTCGGCAGGAACGCGAGATCCCAGGGCAGCTCGAGGCCTTTCATCGGCGTGACGCGCACTTGCCCCGCTTCGGCTGTGTCGATGACGAACGCGGCGTCGGGGAGCGCCTTCTCGGGTAGGCCGGGGA
>Ga0207708_10001439_pt1 | contig 17827 bp, 17 predicted proteins | sample KBSK5101metaG_FD_184340 | JGI IMG/M metagenome (GOLD analysis project Ga0207708, IMG submission 184340) | Corn, switchgrass and miscanthus rhizosphere microbial communities from Kellogg Biological Station, Michigan, USA - KBS K5-10-1 metaG... | ecosystem: Host-associated > Plants > Roots >...
ACGCCGCGGCGATGCACAGCGCGGCAAGCGCGGGCACCAGACGGCCGCGCCATGAAAGGGTTCGCATGCCGGCCAGTATCCCTTGGAATCACAGCCCCGGCAAATAAAGGCTGTCTGACGCAAGGTTCAGGCAATATTAAGATTCGGGCGGCTGATCCGCGCCATAAGATCCGAATCAGGAGCGATCGCATCGGCATGCAGACGTCCAGCAGGACACGAGCCCGCACCATCGCTGTGGCGTTGGCAGGTGCGGTCGTCGTATCGGGATGCAGCGCGAAGCCGGAGGCGACGCAGCCGGCCGCCGCGCCCGTGTTCACACCCGTCCTCTCCGTCAAGGAGTTGATGGAGAACATCATCGATCCGCAGGCCGACTACGTGTTCGACGCCGTCGGATCCGACGTCTCGCCGAAGGGCATCGTCGACATCAAGCCGACGACCGACGAGGACTGGACGAAGATCCAGCGCGGCGCCTACGTGCTGGCGGAGTCGTCGAACCTTCTGAAGATGACGCGCAAGATGGCGCCCGACGGGGCGCGCAACGTCGAGCCGGGCGGGCCGGAGCTCACGCCGGCGCAGATCGAGGCCAAGGTCAAGGAGAACCCGGCGCTCTGGAACTCGCACGCCGACACCTTGCGCGCCGAGGCGATGAAGGTGATCGAGATCGTCAAGGCGCGCGACGCCGACAAGCTGCTCGCCGCCGGCAGCGCGATCGATCAGGCGTGCGAAGCCTGCCATCTCGACTTCTGGTACCCGGGCGATCGCGAAGCCGTCCTCAAGGATCGCAACAGCAAGGCCTACACCGTCCCGCCGAAGAAGTAGCTACGCTATACTCGTCGCCACAACTGACACCGCCGGGTGAACAGGGAAGTGGGTGAGATGCCCACGCGGTCCCCGCCACTGTAAGCGGACAGAACCCCTCCACATGTCACTGCGCCCTCGGGCGTGGGAAGACGGAGGGGTCGCACTGTCGTTCGCGAGCCAGGAGACCTCTCACCGGTGTTTGTCCCTTTTGCTCGCTCCTGTTGGGGCGGGTGTCCGGCGCGATGGACGCCGGAAGGAGACGCCATGATCACCGGCTCGCCGGACTGCGCCGCTCTGCGCACGCTTCGATTCTTCCTCCTTTTCGTCGCTCTCTCACCAGTCGCCGCCTGGGCCCAGTCCGCTACCGTGAGCGGCGCGGTATTCGACCAATTGGGGGCGCGCCTGCCGGGCGCGACGGTGACGCTGCTGGGTGAGCAGCAAGAGGCCGGCAACACCACGGCCGGCAGCGACGGCAGCTACAGCATCGCCAACGTGGCGCCCGGCCGCTATCGCGTGCGCGCCGAGTTGAGCGGCTTTGAAACCACCGTGACGGCGCCCTTCTACGTCAGTGGCGGCACGGTCACGATGAACGTGTCGATGGTCATCGGTTCGTTGCAGCAGGCCGTGGTGGTCACCGCTGCCGCCGCCGAGGTCTCGCAGGCGCAGACGGGGGCGGCGGTCACCGTCCTCGATCAGCAGGTGCTCGACGCGCTCAACAAGCCCGACATTCTCGAGGCGCTGCGGCTGACGCCCGGCACCAACATCCAGCAGACCGGCGGCCGGGGCAGCAACACGTCGATCTTTCTTCGCGGCGGCAACTCCAACTTCACCAAAGTGCTGATCGACGGTGTCTCCGCCAACGACATCGGCGGCGGTGTCGACCTGGCGCAGCTGCAGACGACCGGGGTCGGGCGCATCGAGGTGCTCCGGCAGTCGAACAGCGTGATCTACGGCAGTGACGCCCTGACCGGTGTCGTGAGCATCGAGACGCGTCGTGGCCGCACACGGGTGCCAGAGCTGGTCTACACGCTCGACGGCGGCAACTTCGGGACCGTGCACAACGACATCGGGGTCGGCGGCGCGGTGAAGCGCTTCGACTACTTTTCCGATTACTCGTTCTTCGACACCGACAACGAGGTGCCGAACAATAGTTACCGCAACCACACCTACGCCGGCCGTTTCGGGGTGGCGCTTGGCGGGGGCACCGATCTGAGCGGCACCATCCGGCACATCGACGCCAAATACGGCAACCCGAACGCGTTCGATCTGTTTCAGATTGCAGACGACTCGACGCAGAAGAACCGCATGACGTTCGGCGCCATCGCCGCCTCGTCGCAGTGGACCAACCTGGTGCAGAGCAGCGTTCGCTTCGGCGTCTCGGATCAGACGACGAACTACCTGAACCCGACGGCGACGGGGACCTATGTCGATCCATTCGGCTTCGGCGGCAACTACGTGGGGAACGTCGTCACCATCACCGGCGCGAACGGCTACAGCGTGACCGGCCGCGGCATTCTCGACTACGCGTTCAGCCCGTTCCCCTCCACCTTCGACAGCCGCACCACTCGCAAGACGCTGTCCGGTCGGGCGACGGTGCAGGTGGCGGGCAACGTGCAGGTGTCCGGAGGGGCCCGCTACGAGCGAGAACAGGGCTACGACGATCCCGAAGCGGATCCGAGCTCCACGCGCGACAACGGCGGCGTCTTCGTGGAAGGACGCGCGGGGCTGGGCGAGCGCGTCTACGTCAACGCTGGCATCGGCGTCGAGCACAACGCGGCCTTCAAGAACGCCGTGATCCCGCGCGTGTCGGTCGCCGCCTATCTGCACCAGGCCACCAAGGGCGCCGTGGGCGCGACCAAGCTGACGTTCAACGCTGGCAAGGGGATCAAGGCGCCGGCGCTCTACCAGGAGGCGAGCTCGCTCTTCGTCCTGCTCGGTGCTGCCTCCGCGGCGGCTCGCGCCAGCGTCGAACCGATCGGACCGGAGCGGAGCACCACAGTGGACGTCGGCATCGAACAGGAGTTCGGCGGCGGTCAAGCGCGCGTCCGCCTCTCGTATTTTCACAACGACTTCGACGATCTGATCGAGTTCGTGAACCGCGCGGTTCTTCCGCGGGTGGGCGTGTCGGCCGAAGCGGCCGCGGCTTCGGGGTTCGGAGCCTACGTCAACTCGCAGTCGTTCAAGGCGCAGGGCATCGAGACGACGTTCGAGGCGGCGGTCTCGCGCTCGCTCCGCGTCATGGCCTCCTACTCGTATCTCGATGCCGAGGTGACCAAGTCGCTCTCGAACGGCGTGCTGAGCCCCGCGGTCAACCCGACATTCCCGGGTGTTCCGATCGGACAGTTCTCGCCGCTGGTGGGCGCGCGGCCGTTCCGGCGTCCGCCGCACTCGGGTTCACTGATGGTCGCCTACGCGAAGGGGCCGGCCGATCTCGCGGTGTCCGCGTTCTTCACGGGCAAGCGCGACGGCAGCACCTTCCTCGACGACGAATTCTTCGGCTCCTCACTGCTGCTGCCCAACAAGGACCTCGAGGCGGGTTATCAGAAGGTGGATCTCAGCGCCGGCTACCGGCCGATCAAGCAGCTGCGTGGCTTCGTCAGCATCGAGAACCTGTTCGACAAGGATTACCAGGCGTCGTTCGGATTCCCCGCGCTGGGTCTGACGGCCCGCGCGGGCGTCACAGTGTCGCTCGGCGGCGACTGACACAGTAGTCGTGGGGCCGCCTGGAGGCGGCCCCGCGCTTTGTCGCGGCGGCGCTGATCGTCAGGGCAGCAGCTTCAGCATCACCTGTGAACGGCCCTGTCCGTCGTGGCCGCCCGTGCCCTGGTACTCGTTCCACGTCACGGCGAAACCCGAGCGCCAGGGGTGAATGGCGGGAATCAGCGAGTCGGCCAGCGTGTTGCTGAGCCGCTGCACCTCGCCGCGCCGCGTGCCCGCGGCGCTGAACTCCGCGAAATAGACCTCGGGCTGGGCTTCGGTGTCGTCGCACCAGGCCAGCCCGAGCCGGTCTCCGTTCCACGCGGTGTAGGCGCCGATCGAATGCCCCTTGGTATTCGTGATGCGCGAGGCGATGAGCGCATCCGGTCGCAGAAGGGTCTGGAGCGTGCCGACGCTCAAGTACACCTCTTCGTTGCCGTCCTTCGCGTCGAACCACGTGAGCGCCGTTCGTGGACCCGAGAGCGCAAGGTCGGGGTATGTCGATGCGAAGCCGTCGTCCGGCGTCAGCCGGGTCACTTGAGCACGTGCCCCGTCGTCCTCGACGACGTAGAGCTCTTCCGCCTTTGTCCGTACGATCGCGTCGAAGACCACGAATGCGACGGGCAGGCCGTGCCCTCCGTCGCCGGTGCGCAACGCCGCGTTCAAGTTGTACGTCGTCGCGCCGGCGTCGGCGACCCGTCGCGGGGCCACCACTGTTTCACCGTGCACGTTCCACCAGCCGGTCCACAACCCCGCCGCGGGGGCGACTTCGTCGTCAACCCAGGCCGCAAACACCAGTTCGCCGTGGACCCGGGCGACCGTGTTCCGCCCGTGGGGCGCCAGCGTCTTGATCCAACGCGCCGCTCCGTTTCGCGACCAGAAGCCGAGACGCGGCTCGAAGGTCCCCTGGTCGCTTTTCTCGTACCAGGCGATGACGAAGCCGTCGCCGGTGCCGGTGCCCTCGACGGCATGGATGTCGGGTTCGTATGCGTCGCGCCGGCCCGTGGTCAGACGGACGGCTTCGCCGTACGGCCGCGCGTCGGCGTCGAGCGCCTGCTCGTACAGTTCGCCGTGGCCGTCGCGGGTGTCGTACCAGGCCACGGCGAGGCCGTCGCCAAACGTCGCCAGACTCGGCTCCCAGGCCTGGCCATAGGTCCCGGTCACTTCGCCGATTCTCGGCGAGCCGCAGCCGGCGGTGACGACGGCAAGCGCCGCGGCGGCGACGAGCCTACGAGTCACTGGAGGGTTGGCGCTGCCCCGACCTGGACACGCGCGTCGTTGAAACAGGCGCCGCCGCCCAGATCTGTCAACGTATCCGGGGCCAGCGCCGTGGCCGTGAGGCCGTTGGCCGTGTGCTTCCGCCATAGACCCTTCGGGAGGCTGACGATCCCAGGGCGAATCCAGGTTCCGACCTGGAGGTTGCAGCGCACCTCGCCGAGCGCGTTGAACACACGGACCGCGTCGCCGTCGGCGAGGCCGCGCGCCGCGGCGTCGCCGGGGTGCATGAGCAGCTTCACCTCGGGGCGGGGCAGTTCGGCGAGCGTCGACGTGATCGAGCGCTCGCTGGCCGGGGAGATGAGCGTGAGTGGAAACTCCGCCGTCGCCGGGTCGGGCTGATAGCCGTAGAGGCCGGCCGGAGCGGCGGCTTCGAGTGCCTCGGGGCACAAGTCGACCTTCTGGTCCGGCGTGCGCGGGAACACGTCCACGAACTGAATCGGGCGGCCCTCCCACGGCGGCGTGGCGGTGCCGAAGTCGCGGACCTGGGTGCCCGCCGGCTCGGGCAGCTGCGCGAGCACGTCGAGCATCTCTTCGAGCTCGCCCGACGGATCCCCGTCGGCGCCGAGCTCGAGCCGCTGCACCAGCTCGCCGAACACGTCGGCGTTGGGGCGCGACTCACCCACTGGTTCCACCACCGGCTTCCCGAGCTGCAGGCCGATGGGGCCGTAGGCGCGCACCAGGTCGTAGCCTTCGAGGAACGTCGTGCTGGGCAGCAGCACGTCGGCGTAGCGGGCGGTGTCGGTGAGCGTGGAGTCGAAGACGACCGTGAAGAGGTCTTCGCGCTCGAGACCCTGCAGGACCTTCGTCTGGTGCGGCGACGTCACCGCGGCGTTCGAGTTGTAGACGAAGAGCGCTTTCACCGGCGGATCGTTGTATTCGGTGAGCGCGCGTCCGAGCTGGTTCATGTTGACGAGACGGGTGGCCGGTTCCTGCTCGCGGATCCAGGTGCGCTCGATGCCGAAGGCCGGCGTGTTGCTCATCGTGTAGCCGCCGCCGCGCACGCCGAACTTGCCCGCCACCGCCGGCAGCGCCAGGATGGCCATCGACGAGCAGCCCCCGTTGCGGTTGCGCTCCTGGCCCCAGCCGCACTTGACCACCGCGGGCGACGTGGCCGCATACCACTCGGCGAGGCGTTCGAGGTCGGCCGCGGCCACGCCGGCTTCCGCGGCCGCGCAGTCGAACGTCCACTTCGAGGCGCGTTCGCGCAGCCGATCCGCGTTGCGGGTGTGCGCGGCCAGGAACGCCTGGTCGGCATGACCGTGCTCGAACAGGTAGCGGTGAATCGACAGCGCCACCGGCAGATCGGTGCCCGGCTTCACCGTCAGATGCAGATCGGCCAGCTTGGCGAGCGGCGTCGTCCGCGGATCGACGACCACGAGCTTCGCGCCCCGCTTCTGGGCTTCGCGCAGGTAGGGAATGAGGTGAATCCCGGATGCCGACGGATTCACGCCCCACAGGATGATGAGCCGCGCCTCGGGGAAGTCCTGATAGACCACCGACGGCATCTTGCCGTAGAGCGCCTGGTTGGCCGCGCCCGTGGCCGCCGCGCACACGGTGCGCGCGAGGCGCGAGGCGCCGAGGCGCCGGAAGAGGGTGGCGTCGCTCGTGTCCTGCGTCAGCAGGCCGTTGGACCCGCCGTACGAGTAGGGCAGGATGGCTTCGCCGCCGAACTCGTCCTTCACGGCGCGGAGGCGCTCGGTGATGCGATCGAGCGCCGCGTCCCACGACACCCGCTCGAACCAGCCGCTGCCCTTGGGGCCCTTGCGCACCGCGGGGTGCAGCACGCGGTCCGGGCCGTACATCCGCTCGGGAAAGCGGCGGACCTTGGCGCAGATGTAGCCGCCGGTCACAGGATTGGCGGTCGAACCGTCTAAGACAGTGACCTTGCCTTCCTGCACCGTCACGTCGAGGGTGCAGGCGTCGGGGCAGTCGAGCGGGCAGACGGTCGAGACGATGTGCTCGGATGTCGGGACGGCTTTCGGAGCCATGTCCAAGTTTACTGGAGGCGGAGAAGGCGGAGTAGGCAGAGAGGGCGGAGAAGGGAGAGCATACGCATGCGGGAACTGAGCCGAATCTTGTTCATCTCCGGTGGACTCGTGATGCTGCTCCTGGGCACCGTTCATGTCGTCCTCACGCCGCAGCACCCGGGCGAACGCAAGGGGCTGTCGCCAGTGGACCCGGCGGTCGAGGACTCGTTGGCGCGCGCCAGAGTCGGTCTGTCGGATCGCATGGACATGTGGCGGGCGTGGGTGGGCTTCAACCTGAGTCACAGTCTCGGCGTGAGCCTGTTGGGCCTGACGGTCCTGCTGGTGGGCCGCACGGCGGCGTCCTTCGCCTCCGATGCCGCGGTCTTCCTGCCACTCGCCGTCGTCGTGTCGTTCGCGTATCTTGGGTTGGCTGTCGTGTACTGGTACCGGGCTCCGGTGATCGGGGTTGGTCTCGCCGTCGCCCTCTTCGCTTCCGCATGGACGCTCCACACGTCGTAATCCTCGGTGGCGGTTTCGGCGGGCTGGCCGCCGCCAAGGCGCTCGCCCGCGCCGACGTCCGCGTGACGCTCGTCGATCGCCACAACTACCACCTGTTTCAGCCGCTGCTGTATCAGGTGGCGACGGCCACGCTGTCGGCCGGCGACATCGGCGCCCCCATCCGCTGGGTGCTGCGCCGCGCGTCGAACGTCCGCGTACTCCTCGGCCAGGCGCAGTCGGTGGACGTGGCGTCGCGGCGTGTGCGGCTCAGCGACGGCGCCACGCTCGACTACGACTACCTGATCGTGGCCACCGGCGCCCGCCACGCCTACTTCGGGCACCCGGAGTGGGAGGCGTACGCGCCCGGCCTGAAGACGCTCGACGACGCGCTCCTGATGCGGCGTCGCATCCTGCTGGCGTTCGAGCGCGCCGAGCGCGAGGAGGACGCGGCACGGCGCGGGGCGCTGCTGACGTTCGTCCTGGTCGGCGGCGGCCCTACCGGCGTCGAGCTCGCGGGCACGCTGGCGGAGATCACCCGCCAGACGCTGCGCGACGAGTTCAAGGCCATCGACACCGCGCGTGCGCGTATTGTGGTCGTCGAGGCGGGGCCGTCGATTCTCTCGACCTTTCGCGCCGACCTTCGTGACGCGGCGCGCCGGTCGCTCGGACGGCTGGGCGTGGAAGTGCGAGAGGCCACGCGCGTGGTGGGCATCGACGAGCACGGCGTGGACGTGGAGTCGCAGGGCGCGCGCGAGCGCATCACCGCGAGCACCGTGTTGTGGGCGGCGGGGGTGGCCGCCTCGCCGCTCATCCAGACTCTCGGGGTGCCGCTGGATCGCGCCGGCCGCGCGCTGGTCGAACCCGACCTGTCGATTGCCGGCCATCCCGAGGTGTTCGTGATCGGCGACGCCTCGTCGTTCGTGCATACGCACGACGGCGTTCCGCTGCCCGGCGTGGTGCAGCCGGCGACGCAGGGCGCGGCGCATGCCGCGCGCACCATCCTGCGGCGCATGCGCGGCGAGGCGTCCACGCCGTTCGTCTACAAGGACCTGGGGAACATGGCCATCGTCGGCCGCGCGTCGGCGATTGCCGACCTCGGGTGGATCCGCCTGTCGGGCCTCCTCGGCTGGCTGGCCTGGCTGTTTCTCCACATCGCCAAGCTGATCGGATTCCGCAACCGCGTCGTGGTGCTCATCGAGTGGGCCGTGGCCTACATCACCTATCAGCGCGGGGCGCGGTTGATCACGGGGGACGACAAACGTACGTAGAGGCGCACCTCTTGAGGTGCGCCTGCGTAGGCGGACGTCTCCGAGGTCCGCCTCTACGTGACGCGCGGCGCGTACTTGGTCGCGACGTAGTCGTCGATCAAGGCGCGGAACCCGGCGGCGAGCTCCTCGTACGTGCCTCGGAGCGTCGTGGCGTGCACGCCGTCGATGTAGATCGGGCAGTTGGGCGCCTCGCCCGTCCCGGGCAGGCTGATGCCGATGTTGGCGGCCTTCGATTCGCCGGGGCCGTTCACCACGCACCCCATCACCGCCAGCGTCAGCGTCTCCACCCCTTCGTAGCGGGTCTTCCACTCCGGCAGGCGCTCGCGGATGTACTCCTGCGTGCGCTCGGCCAGCTCCTGGAAGGTGCTGCTCGTGGTGCGGCCGCAGCCGGGGCAGGCGGTCACGCTGGGCGCAAAGGAACGCAGGCCCAGCGCCTGCAGCAGCTCGCACGCCGCGTACACCTCGTCGCGCCGGTCGCCGCCGGGGCGCGGCGTGAGCGACACGCGAATGGTGTCGCCGATCCCCTCGTTGAGCAGAATGCCCATGGCCGACGCCGACCAGACGAGGCCTTTCTGCCCCATCCCCGCTTCGGTGAGCCCCAGGTGCAACGGCTGCTCGGTCTGGCGGGCGAGCGCGCGGTAGATCGCGATCAGGTCCCGCGGCCGCGACACCTTGCACGAGATGATGATCTGGTCCTTCCGCAGGCCGGACTCGATGGCGAGCGCGGTGGATTCGACCGCCGAGATCACCATGCACTCGTTGAGGATCTCTTCGGAGTCGCGCCCCAGATTGCGGTCGGTGTTCTCCTGCATCTTGGCGAGCACCAGCTCCTGGTTCAGCGAACCGCCGTTGACGCCGATGCGGACCGGCTTCCCTTGATCCACCGCGACCTTGCAGATGGTGGAGAACTGCTCGTCGCGCCGCTTGCCGGTGCCGACGTTGCCCGGGTTGATGCGGTACTTGTCGAGCGCCGCCGCCATGGCGGGGTAGCGCGTCAGCAGCAGGTGGCCGTTGTAGTGGAAGTCGCCGATGAGGGGCGCCGTGCAGCCCGCGTCGAGCATCCGCTGCTTGATCTCGGGCACCGTCTGCGCGGCTTCCGGCAGGTTGACGGTGACGCGCACCAGCTCGGAGCCGGCTTCGGCCAGTTCGATGCACTGCTGCGCCGTGGCCGCCGCGTCAGCGGTGTCGGTCATCGTCATCGACTGCACGACGACGGGTGCGCCGCCGCCCACCTGGACGTGGCCGACGCGGACGCCGACGGTGCGGTGGAGACGGGCGATGGCTGGCATTGCCGCTATCTTATCAACCGGGTCACACGGCGTCTGTCCAGCCGTCGCGCAGCAGGATCCCGTGAATGTGCTCGGCCCGTGCCAGGGCGAGCTCCATCGTGTCGTAGTTCTCGGCCCGGTCCATCTGCCCGTCGAAGTACCACGTCACCGTGGTGCGGCCGTTGCCCGGGAAGACCGTGGCATGCGCGGTGCTCTTGCCCCGCGTCATGCGCCACAGCACTGTTGGGTCCGAAGACTCCATAGCTAAATAGTACGCTTGTGCCGTCCGTGAACGACGTCGACGTCATCGTTGTGGGTGGGGGAGCGGCCGGACTGGCCACAGCCGTCTTTGCCGCCCGTGCCGCGCCTGGCCTGCGCATCCGGGTGCTCGATGGCGCCCGGCGCGTCGGCGCCAAGATCCTCGTGAGCGGCGGCTCGCGCTGCAACGTCACCAACCGTGTGGTGACCGAGCGCGACTTCTGGGGCGGTCCGTCGCGGTTGGTGGCGCGCGTCCTGCGCGCGTTTCCCGCCGACCGCGCGGCGCGGTTCTTCGAAGAGCTCGGTGTGCCTTTGCACGACGAGGAAGACGGGAAGCTCTTTCCCGATTCGAACAGCGCCCGCACCGTGCTCGACGCGCTCCTGTCCGAGACGGACCGCCGTGGCGTGACCGTCGAAACCGAGGCGCGCGTCGTGTCCATCCGTCACGACGGCGAGGAATTCGTGGTCGAGTCCGCCAACGGACGCACGCTCACCGCGCGTGCGGCCGTGCTCGCCACCGGCGGGCGATCGCTGCCGAAGAGCGGCAGCGACGGGTTCGGCTACCGGCTGGCGGCCGGCTTCGGCCACTCGTGCGTGCCCACGACTCCGGCGCTGGCGCCGCTCGTGCTGCGGGGCTCGACGCACGCGGCGCTGGCCGGCGTGTCGCATCCCGCGGCGTTGACGCTGCGGGCTGAAGACAAGACGCTCGTCCGGCTCGAAGGGGCGCTCCTGTGGACCCACTTCGGGGTCAGCGGCCCGGTCGTCTTGAACCTGTCTCGCCACTGGCACCGGACGGTGCTCGACGGACACGCGGCGGACGTCCGGCTGTCGCTGCTGCCTGCCGAGAGCTTCGACTCGATCGAGCGCCGCCTGCTCGACGAAACGACGTCGCGGCCACGGGCGCAGATCGCCACCGTGCTCGGCGGATGGCTGCCGCATGCGGTGGCCGGAGCCTGGCTTGCACGGGTGGCGCTCGATCGCGAGACGACGATGGCGCACCTCTCCCGCGACGATCGGCGCCGCCTGGCGCACGCGCTCCTGGATTCGCCCCTCGAGGTGGAGGACAGCCGCGGCTACTCCTACGCCGAGGTGACGGCCGGTGGTGTGCCGCTCGACGAGATCGACACCGCGACGATGGAGTCGCGCCGGCGGCGCGGGCTGTATCTCACCGGCGAGATCCTCGACGTGGACGGCCGCCTGGGTGGCTTCAACTTCCAATGGGCGTGGTCGTCGGGCTGGGTGGCGGGGCACGCGCTGGCGCGCGCGTTGGAGGCGGGGCGATGAGCGACGCGCATGAGGAGCTGGAGCCGGCCACGTGGCTGACGGCGCATCGCGCGCTGCTGCCCGCATCGGGCCGCGCTCTCGACGTGGCCTGCGGCCGCGGACGCCACGCGCTGTGGCTGGCGCGAGAGGGCTTTCACACCACCGCGATCGACCGCGACGCCCGAGTCGTGGCCGCGGTCAACGCTCGTGCCCGCGCGGACCGGCTGCCCCTGGTGGCCGCGGCGATGGACCTTGAAACCGGGTTGGTGACCCTTGGCACGGCGTACGACGTGGTCGTCGTGGTCCACTACCTGCACCGTCCGCTGTTCCCGGCGATCCTCGCCGCGATCCGGCCCGGCGGCGTGCTCGTCTACGAAACGTTTACGCGTGCCCAGGCCGCGCGCGGCCGTCCCACGAACCCGGCGTTCCTGCTGGAGCCGGGCGAACTGCGCCGCCTGGTGGCGGGGCTGGAAATTCTCGACGAGCGGGAAGGGGATTTTGAGGGGCGGATGGTGGCGAGCGTGGTTGCGAGGCAGCTGTAGGGCAGGCCTGAAGGCCTGCAGCCACGTATTAGCAGTGCGTTTCGAGCGCCTTGGCCACGGCATCCGCCGTGACGCGGAAGTGCGACGCGCTCCACACCACGCGGCGATCGCGGATGAGCAGCGCCTGCGGCGTCTCGTGCCGCACGCCGAGACGTGCGCTCACGGCGTTCGAGATCTCGCGGTGCGTCTGGACGGTGACCACGGCGTAATCGGTGTCGTGGCGGCGCTTCTCGTCGAGGTGGGCGATCAGCTCGTCGAGGGCTTCGGCGCTCGTGCCGCACGAGTAGCTGTGCTTGAAAAGCAGCACCGGTCGATGCGCGGAATCCTCGAGGAGACGGTCGAGATCGTCGAGGTAGCGCAGCGCCTTCAGGTCTGGTCGCATCTCTCTGATCGTATCAGGGGCGGGCCCGCCAGGCTTCGCGCACGGCCGCCGGCACAGCCGCGGTGCCGCCGGCGAGCCACCGCTGCAGCTGGTCGAAGACCACTGCAAACCACGGTGTGAGCTGGCCCGGGTCGCCGTGCTGCACGGTGCGGAGCGCGCCGGGCGCCATCCAGCGCCATCCGCACACCTCGGCCGGATCGGGCTGTGGGTCGCCGGTGAAGACGCCGGCGAACACGTGGTTGAACTCGTCCTCGCGGAGACCGCCGCCCACGTCGAGGGAATACGACACCGTGCCGGCGGGGAGGAGCGCACACCGGATGCCCATCTCCTCGTGCAGCCGTCGTTCGGCCGCGGCCCCCACGGATTCACCCGGGCGTGGATGTCCGCAGCACGCGTTCGACCACAAGCCGGCGGAGTGATATTTGCCGGCGGCCCGCTGCTGCAGCAGCATCGCGCCGCGCTCGTCGAGCAGGAACACCGAGAACGCGCGGTGCAGCACGGGCGCGCGGTGCGCGCGCAGCTTCTCCTCGTGTCCCAGCTCCTCGTCGGAGTCGTTCACGACGATGACGTAGTCCCGCATGTGCATCAGGGCCGGCGCTCCCATCACCCTAGCAGACCCCGCGGCACGTCTGGCGCGGGGTGTCGTTCTGTGCAGCGGTCAGCTGGCCCGCCGCCGGAGCGCCAGCAGGCCGGCGCGGCGCAGAAACAAGCGATCCACGCCATCGGCCGCCTGGGCCTTGAGCAGCGTGGTGGGCGCCCCGAGCCTCTCGTCGTAGACGAGCGTCTTGTCCCGCGACACGATCTGCAGGCGCCAGCCGTTTGCCGGGCCCGTCGCCAGGAGGGCCACGGCCGGCGGAACGCCGGCTTCGAGCGTGAGGGGCAGCGCCTGCGCGACGGTCATCTCCGGCACTGTCCAGTCGAAGACCACGCGGCCGTCCAGCGCGACGGCCCGCAGCGCCGGCCCGCCCGCCAGGACGTAGCGGCCGTCGGGCCAGTCGATCACGCCCAGCGGTCGCGCGTCCTTCATGGTCACCGCGGCCAGCCGCGTGCCGGCGTCGTTCCAGACCACCATCTCTCCCTGGCCTTCGGCCACGATCCACGCCGGGTCGCGGCGCGTGCGCGGCGCCGTCGCGGTGATCCGACCGGAAGAGAACGGCGCCCGCCAGACTTCGCGGCCGGCGGTGTCGAGACGTACGACGTGGCTGACGATCGTGGCGTAGAACTCGACCTCGCCGTCGCCATCGAGATCGGCGGGCACAAACGACGTCGGCGGCGCGACGGTGTCGGGCCGGTAGCGCCAGCGCTCGGTGCCGTCCAGGTCGTGAACGCGGACGTCGTCGAGACCGCCGCCGGTGTCTACGACCACGAGCGTGTCGCCGACGCGTGTCAGTCGCGAGCTTTCGGACCATCGCTTCCGCACGTCGCCGCCGAGCTCGAGGCGCTGGCGCTCGACGAACGTCGTCGGCAACAGCAGCTGGACGGCGGTGAAATCCACCAGCGCCAGGTCGTCGCCGGTCTCGGTGTCGAACGCACCGGTTTGCGGATCCATCGCCTGCTCGGTGACCGTGACGGTCTCGAACGTCTCGGCGCCGGTGAGGACGCGCGGGCGCAGACGGAAGGTCTCGACACGCCGTGCGACGGCCGAGAAGCCACCGGCGAGTCCGACGGCGAGCACCGCCGCCAGAACGGCACCCAGCACCAGGAGGGGTCGTCGGCGCATCGGGCGGCGCGCTAGCGGGCGACGGCTTCGATGACCGAGAGCGGCGACGCCGTCGGCACGATGCGCGTCAGATCGAATCCCGCGCGCGCGAACAGCGCCCGGAACTCGTCGGCGGTGCGCTCGCGTCCTCCCGGAATCAGCAACATCTCCATGTCGATCAGTTTGCCGAAGTCGGGCACGTTGCCGGGCTGCACCACCGACTCGAGCAGGATGACACGCCCGTTGCTCACGCCGGCAAGCACGCGGTGAATGTTGCGAAGAATCGTCAGCGACCGGTCGTCGTCCCAGTCGTGAATGATGTGTTTCATGATGTAGGCGTCGCCGCCGGCGGGCACCGCCGTGAAGAAGTCGCCCGACGCCGTCGTGCACCGATCCGCCACACCGGATGCCCCGATCAACGGTCCGGCACCCGCGATCACGTGCTCCATGTCGAACAGGACACCGCGCATGGCCGGATACCGCTGCAAGATCGACGTGAGCACGCGGCCGTGCCCGCCGGCCACGTCCACCAGCACGCGGATGTCGCCGAAGTCGAAGGCCTCGAGCGCGGCCGGAATCGCCACCGCGCTCATCGACGTCATGGCGTCGTTGAACACCTTGCCGAAGGCCGGGTCCGTCGCGAACACCTCGAACACGGGCTTCCCCATCACCTTCTCGACGGCGGGCTGACCGGTGCGCAGCGTGTGCAGCAGCTCGGCGTGAATGCGGAAGTGATGCGGTTCGGTGAGGAAGTAGAGGATGTCGCGCGGGGTGCCCGGCTGCGCTCGCAGCAGCTGCGCGGGCAGGTTGGCGGCAAAGGTGCGCGGCGCCTGTTCCTCGAACATGCCAAAGCTGGCCAGGACACGCAGCACGCGATAGAGCGCGTCCTCGTTCGTGCCGGTCTCCCGCGCCAGTTCCGCGACGGGTTTGGGTCCCGCCGCCAGCCGGTCGGGCAGGCCGAGTTCGAGCGCTGCATGGAGCGCGCTGGAGCCCACATAGCCCCAGGCGATCTGGAATCCGAGCTGCGCGGCAGCGGCTTCTGGTGGAAGTGGAGGAGTAGACATGAGCCCGCGATCATACAGTAGGCTTCTCGTCGCCCCCGCATGATCAGGCGCGCCGCCTCGCTGCTCGTCATCAACATCGTGATCTTCGTCGTTGTGGCGGAGGCGATCGCGCTCGGCGTTTTCGGCTATCAGACCGGCTGGCTCTATTACGTCGATCCCTATCGACCGCAGATCGATCTGGTGGCGGAGCCCGCCGGGGGCCGTCTGACGACGATGGCGCTGCATCCGTACTTCGGGCCGACGCATTTGCCGGGGATTCCGTTCGACCTGCCGGCGGCGCTGCGCCCGCCGCAGGCGCCACCCGGGGATGCCCCGGCTGCCACGAACAACTTCGGCTTCACCGCCACTCGCGACTATCCGGTGGCACGCGCCAACGACCGCCAGCTCCTGGTGGGCGTCTTCGGCGGCTCCGTGGCGGCGTGGTTCTGCCAGGTGGGCACGGAACGGCTGGTGTCACGCCTCGCCGCATTGCCCACGTTCCGCGGGCGCGAGATCGTGCCGATCTGCTTCGCCCACGAGGGCTACAAGCAGCCGCAGCAGCTGCTCGTCCTGAGCTACTTCCTGTCGATCGGGCAGGAATTCGACGTCGTCGTCAACATCGACGGATTCAACGAAGTGGCGCTCTCGCGCCTCAACGACGCGCGCGGCTCGGACATTTCGATGCCGAGCGTCATGCACCTGGACCCGCTGACGGCGCTGCTGGACCAGTCGTCGCTCACCACGGAGAAGGTCGAGTCGCTGGCGCGGATCCAGGGCTATCGCCGCCGGGTCAACGCCGCGGCGACTCGGGCCAACCGCGCGCGATCGGCCGCGATGTACTTCGTCTACTCGCGGATGTACGGCGTGCTGGATCGGGAGTACCAGGCCGAAGTGCGCCGCTTCGATGCCCTGCCGGCGGCGTCCGGCGGCGGGTCGATGATTCGCGTCACGCCGAAAGTGCGGGTCCGCGAGGACGGGGCGCTCTGGGAGGACATCGCGAGCGGCTGGATGCGGTCGTCGCGGCTGATGCAGCAGCTGCTGGCGGCGCGCGGCGCGCGCTACGTGCACCTGCTGCAGCCGAATCAGTACTTCACCACCCGGCCGTTCGCGCCGGGCGAGGCCGAGGTGGCACTGGCGGCCGACTCGCCGTTCAAGCCGGGCGCGGAGCAGGGATATCCGGCGCTCGAGCGCGCCGCGGCGTCAGGGGCGTTGGCGCAGGCCGGCGTCACGTTCGTGGACGGCGTGCACCTGTTCGACGCCGAGCGCGCGCCGGTCTACATCGACAACTGCTGCCACTACACGCGCCGCGGCTACGAGATCCTCGCCGACGCGATCGCTCGAGCGCTCGGCTCTTCGTAGGGCCTTCTTCGTAGGGGCTGCCTTCAGGCAGCCCGTTCAGTGCATCGTCTGCAGGGTGACGAAGAACAGCAGGAATCGGTAGACGAGGACGATCGGGAAGAAGAGCAGCGTCACCGCGACGGCGCGGGCCGCGGCCGCCGGGGCCCGGTCGCCGAACGCGCGGCGCAGGGCCGCGAAGAGATAGATTGCCAGCCCGGCCAGAATGATCAGGCTCACGGTGTTGTCCCATTCCTGCCCGCCCAGGTGAATGCCGGCCGCGCGCAGGCCCAACGACAGCAGCAGGCCGGCCACCAGCATCCACGACAGCGTAAAGGCCAGGAAGTGTGTGTTGAAGATCAGGTGTTCGAAGAAGAAGCGGCGGAACCCGTAGATCGCCGCGGTGGCCAGGGCGAGCAGGGGAATCATCACGAACACCCACGTCTTGGCCTGCAGCCCCGCCGACTCGTCGAACGATCGCCGGAATTCTTCCTTCTCGATCCGCCGCTCCGCCATGGCGCTGGCGACGAACGAGCGTTTCAGCTCCACGAACGGCGCGTCGTGTTCCTGCACGTTCAGCGGCGTTCGAAACGTCGTGGGTCCGATCAGCGCGAACACCACGTTGACGATGACGAACAGTTGGATCGGGCCGACGTAGCCGCGCCGCCGGCCGTCGAGGTAGTCGCGCGTCAGCTGTCCCGGGTGCAGCACCAGCGTCTTGAAGGCGCGCAGCGACTTGAAGTCGAAGTGGGTGAGGCTTTCGAGAAGGTGCTCGGCGAAGTGCGTAATGGAGTAGTCGTGGGCGGTGACCCGCTTCTCGCCGCAGGTGCCGCAGAACCGGCCCTGGATGGGAGCGCCGCAGCTGGGGCAGGGCGCCGGGGGCGGTCCTGACATGCGGCGTAGTGTACGCCGTTACGGCTCGACCGTGACCTTGCGCATGCCGGCGGACTGGCCCTCGAAAAACACCTCGATGTCGTATTCGCCGGCGGGAATCCCGCCCGCGTAATCGAGGTGGAATTCGGTGGCGGCCGCGCCGCGGTACGACACCTTCTTCTCGGGCTCGGCGACGACGCGGCCGAGATGCGAGAACTTGGCGCCGATGGTGGCCCGCCCGGTCCCGTCCGTCAGCACGGCCACGTAGATCGTGTCGCTCGGCTTGAACGTGGTGGACAGCGCGCCCACGCTGTTGTCGGAGTTGAGTGATTTGCCGGTCTGGATGTTGGTGACCTTGAGGGTGCCGACGCCGCAGCCGGCCAGCGTGGCGGCCAGCGCGATGCAGACGCCCAGACGCGTGAGTGCGCCCATCATCGGACCGGCGCCGCCAGGCCGTTGCGGTACTGCGCCATCTTGGCCGCAATCGTCCGCTGGCGCATGTCGATGCCGCCGTCGAAGCGGGCGCCTTCCCACATGACCACCCGGTCGGCGCTCAAGCTCCCCTCGACACGCGAATTCGAGGCGAGCTCGATGCGCTCGCTGGCGGTGATGCCGCCCTTGACCTGTCCTTCCACGAGCACCCGGCTGCCCCGAA
>Ga0207708_10001444_pt1 | contig 17790 bp, 17 predicted proteins | sample KBSK5101metaG_FD_184340 | JGI IMG/M metagenome (GOLD analysis project Ga0207708, IMG submission 184340) | Corn, switchgrass and miscanthus rhizosphere microbial communities from Kellogg Biological Station, Michigan, USA - KBS K5-10-1 metaG... | ecosystem: Host-associated > Plants > Roots >...
GCCTGAGGAGCCATCCGATCCGTTCGGGATTGGCGTCCGGCGGCCCGCCTACCTTCCGCCCTGCGGCCAATCCCAGTCGGCCGCCGGCCGGAGGCTGCCTGCCGCTTCTCCGACCGGGCGACCGGGCGCTGTCTCGGGAGCAGGCGCCGCGGCGTTCCCCCGGAATCACCGCCAGCGGCTAGCCCGCCTCGCTCCCAGCGCTTTCGCTTGATCTCGGGCTAGTAGTTAGCTAAGGTAATTAGCGTTACTAAGCAATGACGAGCACCGAAACCACAGCCACGCAACGGGATTTGAGCGAGCAGGCGGCGCGCCTGCGACTTGCGGTGAACCGGATGGCGCGGCGGCTGCGGCAGGAGGCTTCGACCGATCTGGGGCCGGCGTCGATCGCGGCGCTGGCGACGATCGAGCGCTCCGGGCCGCTGACGCCGAGCGAGCTGGCGCGGATCGAGGGGATCCAGCGCCCGACCGCGACCAGGATCCTCGGTCGTCTGACCGAGGACGGACTGGTCACGCGGACGAGCGACCCGAGCGACGGGCGCTCCGCAATCGTCCAGATCAGCGGCGACGGCCGTAAGGCCCTGAGCCGGCTCCGCAAGCGGAAGACGGCTTACCTGGCGAAGAAGATGCGGGCCCTCCCCGACGACGACGTCGCCACCCTGGCGCGCGCTGCGGAGATCCTCGAGCAGGTGCTCGAGGAGGGTCGCAGTTGAGCGCCGCCGTCCGTCGTTCCTTCGCATCCCTCGAGATCCGCAACTACCGCCTCTACTTCGGCGGCCAGGTCGTCTCGCTGGCCGGCAACTGGATGCAGATCGTCGCCGAGCTCTGGCTCGTCCTGCTGCTGACCGGCTCCGGCGTCGCCGTCGGCCTCGCAACCGCCCTGCAGTTCTCCGGGATCCTCCTGTTCGGCGCGATCGGCGGCGCGCTCGCCGACCGCTTCGACAAGCGCAAGCTGCTGATGATCTCCCAGACCGGGATGGCGGTGCCGGCGACCGTCCTCTTCGCCCTCACCGCCCTCGGCGCCGTCGAGGCCTGGATGGTGTTCGCGGTGATCGCCCTCCGCGGGCTCGTCCTCGCCGTCGACAACCCGGCCCGGCAGGCGTTCGTGATCGAGATCGTCGGCCCCGACCGGGTCGTCAACGCCGTAAGCCTCAACTCGGTGCTGGTCCACTCGGCGCGGATCGTCGGCCCGGCGATCGCCGGCGTGATCATCGCCCTCTGGGGCGTCGCCCCCTGTTTCGGCCTGAACGCGCTCAGCTTCGCGGCGATGCTCGTCGCGCTGGTGAAGATGAACCCGGCGCGGATCCAGCGCCCGCACCCCGACCGCGAGCGCGGCAACATCCGCCAGGCGCTCCGCCACATCGCCGGCCGCGCGGAGCTGCGCGTACCGCTGCTGCTGATGCTCGTCCTCAGCACGGTCGGCTTCAACTTCCAGGTCGTGATCCCGCTGCTCGCCGACAAGGTCTTCGACGGCCAGGTCTCCGCCTACTCGCTGCTGATGGTGGCGATGGGCCTCGGCTCGATCACCGGCGCGCTCACCGTCGGGACGCGATCGGTCGTCAGCCGCGAGCTGATCACGTTCGCCGCGATCGGCTTCGGCGTGACGGCGCTGCTCGCCGCCGCTGCCCCCACCCTGCCGCTCGAGATGCTCTCGCTCGCCCTCCTCGGGGTCTGCTCGGTGACGTTCGCCGCCGGGATCAACTCGGGCCTGCAGCTCGCCGCCGCTCCGGAGATGCGCGGGCGGGTGATGGCCGTCTACTCGATCGTCTTCCTCGGATCGACCGTCGTCGGCGGCCCGATCACCGGATGGCTCGGCGAGGCGGTCAGCCCGCGGGCGCCGCTGATCGCCGCCGGAGTCGCCGGGCTCGCGGTCGCCGCCGGCGCGTTCGTCGCCTGGAGCGACCGCTATCCGGGGCTGCCCGCTGCGGCAGGCGCGCCGGCGACCGGCGAGCTTCCCGAAATGCCCGTCGAGCCGATCACCGGCGAGATGCCGCTCCGCGCTCCCGCCGAGGAACCGGCGCCGCGCCGGGTCGCCGCCCGGGTCCGCGACGCCCACCCGATCCGCTCGGCGGCGCGGCGGCTCCGCGGCGACGGCCGGGATCAGCCGCGGAGCGCTAGGCGGGAGCGCTCGGCCCGTCGCTAGGCGGCGCGGGCGGCTCGAGGTCTTTGACGAAGCGAGGCTCGCGGAGCCGGGCGCCGTGCCATTCGCGGACCCGCGCCTCCCCTTCCTCACGCCAGCCCCGTCGCAGGTAGAAGTCGACGGCGTCGTTGCGCTCCTCGGTGTAGAGCCAGGCCCGCTCGCGGCCCGCCTCGGCGAGCGCTTCGGTGGCGAGGTCGAGCAGAGCCGTCGCGGCTCCACGGCGCTCGCCGCGCGGATCGGTGAAGAGGCGCTCGATCTCGCCGGTCCGCTCGTCCCAGGCGACGAACGCGAAGACGCCCGCGGCATCGACGGCGACGAGATCGGCCGGATGGCTGCTGCCGCGGACCGCGCGGTCGATCCGTGCGGCGCCGAGATAGCCGCCCCAGCCGGCGATCCCGGCCCGCCGCAGCACCTCGCTGACCGCTCCGCCATCGCCCGGCTCGGCGCGCCGGATCCACCACTCCCCGCCCATCTTCAACTCAGTCGTACTTGCCGGCTTCGATCTGCTCGATGAGCACCTTCGACTCGTCGCGGACCCAGCTGCCGTCGGCGGTCTCGATCACCGGCAGCATCGTCTGACCGGTGTGCTCGCGGACCGATCCGCGCCGCCCCCGCGGGAAGGTCGGCTCGAGGACCGCTTCGTAGTCGACGCCGCGCTCCTGGAGGGCCTCCTCGACCTTCCAGCAGGGATGCCCGTCGAACTTCAGCCAGGTCAGGCCGCAGCGGTGCAGCTTCACGCTCATCGGTTGCCTCCGTGGTCGGTTGCGGCCACGCTACCGGCGCCGCGGCCGACGGCGCAACTACACGCAGCCCCCGAGAACGAAAGAGACGGCCCGGGGCGACTCGGTGGCCTGCCTCGCGCGTAGCCTTCGCGCGTTCAAAGCCTCTCGAGTCAGCCTATGAGAGCCCTCCCCCCACTTGGCTTTCGTGGAGTTCTTTCTCTCTCCGGACCGCTGCGGCGACCATACGGCCGGGCACCGGCGAGCGCAAGGGCCAACCGGAAACGGTTACCGCTATTTGCGAGAAACCGGGCTCGACCGGTCAGCGATCGTCGGCCGCCGGCGCGGCCGTCGAGCCCGCCGCCGGCTCTTCTTCGCCGGCCCCGGCCTCGAGCTTGCGGACGAGGTCGTCGAGGTCGAGCCGCTGAAGCTCGCCGGAGACGGCATCGAGCTCGCCCTTGCAGTACTCGACGAGCGACTTGCCCTCGCGGCAGAGCTCGAGCGTCTCGCGCAGCTCGGCCTGGCCGGAGTCGAGCCGGACGATGATCTGCTCGAGCCGCTCGACGGCGGCCTCGTAGCTACGCGGCTCCGCTCCCCCGCCCGCGGCGGCGTCGGTCTCAGTCATCGTCGATCACCTCGGTGAGCACATCATCGTCGCTGAAGCGGACGCGGAGCCGTTCGCGGCGGCGAGCCTCGGCGGCCGCGGTGACGATCTCCTCGCCGCCGGCGTCGGTGACGATCGCGTAGCCGCGCTCGAGGACGCGGTCGGGATCGTGGGCGGCGAGCGTCTGGGCGATCCGACGCAGGTCCGCAGACCGGCTCGCGGCGGCGGTGCGGGAGTGGCGCTCGAGCACGGCGGCGCGGGCGACGGTGCGATCGCCGGCGGTGCCGGCAGCGTGGAGCGCCGCCCGCCGCTTGCGGGCCAGCACCAGGGCGCGCCGCGCGCCGTCGCCGGCATCGCGGGCGATGACCCGGCTCGACGAGGCGCGGATCTCGCGGATCTTCTGATGGAGGTAGCGGCGCTGGCCCTCGGTGTGGTGCCCGAGCGCCCGGGCGACGGCGGCGAGGTGGCGGGCGCGGCCTCTCCCCGCCTCGCGGCCGCGGCCACAGAGCCGGGCGGCATCGGCGGCGAGGCGGACGTGCTGGTCGGCGACGTCGACGCGGACGGCCTCCTCGATCGCGTGGGTCGGAGTCGAGCAGCAGACGGCGGCGACGTCGTCGATCAGCGTCCGGTCCGACTCGTGGCCGACGGCGGAGACGACCGGGACCCGGAGCAGCGCAACGGTCCGACAGAGCGTCTCGTCGCAGAACGCCCAGAGGTCGGCGAGGCTGCCGCCGCCGCGGGCGACGACGATCACCTCGACCTCGGGCAGGGCGGCGAGGTCGCTGAGCGCCCGGGCGATCTTCGGCGCCGCGTGGCGGTCCTGGACCGGCGGATGGGCGAAGACGGTGCGGCCCGCCCATGAGCGGCGGGCGAGGCCGGCGAGCAGATCGGCCTCGGCCGCCGAGCCGCGCCCGGTGACGATCCCGATCGTCCGCGGCAGGACCGGCCGCGGCAGCCGCTTCTGCGGCTCGAAGAGCCCTTCGGCGCTGAGCTTGCGGCGCAGCTCGGCGAGCCGCGCGAGCAGATCACCCTCCCCGGCGAGGCGCAGCCGCATGCAGCGGAAGCTGAACGAGGGCGACGCCGTCGCACTGCCCGGGTAGTAGTCGGGGCCGCCGAAGACGACGACCTCGGTCCCGTCGCGAACCGCGCCGTCGGGCAGCTTCATCCGGTCCCAGTCGTTCCGCCACATCGAGCAGGGGATCGCGCCGTCGGCATCGCGAAGCTCGAAATAGGCGGCCTTGGCCGTCAGTCGCAGGTTCGTCACCTCGCCGATCACCTGGACCCGAGCGCGCTTGCGCAGGAAGTCGCGGAGCGCCGCCGCGTAACGGCCGACCGGGTAGGGGGCCGGGCCGCTTCCGGAATCGCCGTCGGCGGGTGCGGCGCCCGGGATCGTCTCCTGACGGTGCTCTGCCATCCCTACGAGGATCGCAGGCCGTGAACCCGGCATCGGCGGCGGAGCGGCCCGGCGCGGTGACTTGAGATGCTGAGGACACACGCAGTCCAGCGACGAGAGGAGAGTTCGAGATGGCAGCCACCGGTCACGCGAAGTGGACGGGCAGCGTCGAAGCCGGCTCGGGGACGGTCGACACCGGCACGAAATCGCTCGAAGGCACCTACACGGCGGCGTCGCGGTTCGGCGACGGCAAGGGCACGAATCCGGAGGAGATGCTCGCGGCCGCGCACGCCTCCTGCTTTTCGATGGCGCTGTCGCTGATCCTCGGCGGGGCCGGTCACGCCCCCGAGAGCATCGAGACCGACGCCAGCGTCTACCTGCGCCGGACCGACGACGGCTTCGAGATCCACAAGATCGAGCTCGAGACGGTAGGCAACGTTCCCGGCATCGACGAGGACGAGTTCAAGCGCCATGCCGAGACCGCGAAGCGGGGCTGCCCGGTGTCGAGGGCGCTCGCCGCCGTCCCCGACGTCTCGCTCGAGGCCCGGCTGGCCGGCTGAGCACGCGGATGAGCGAGGGCGCGGAGTCGCGGGACGCCTACCCGCACATCGAGACGCTGCAGACGCGCTGGGCGGACAACGACGTCTACGGCCACGTCAACAACGTCGAGTACTACGCGTTCTTCGACACCGTCATCAACCGCTGGCTGATCCGCGAAGGCGGCCTCGACATCCACGGCGGCGACGTGATCGGCGTCTGCGCGGAGTCCCACTGCACCTACGCGGACGGCTTCGCGTTCCCCGACGACATCGAGGCCGGCCTCCGGGTCGGACGGCTCGGCAACTCGAGCGTCACCTACGAGATCGGGCTGTTCGCGGTCGGCGCCGTCGCGCCCGCCGCGACCGGCTGGTTCGTCCACGTCTTCGTCGACGCCGCCACCCGTCGCCCGGCCGAGATGCCGCCGCGGCTCCGGGCCAGCCTCGAGCGCCTCGTCCCCGCCGGGGAGCCGCGGTCGTGAGGGTCCGGAGCGCCGTCCTCCGCGAGATGGGCGCCGAGCGTCCCTACGCCGAGTCGAGGCCACTCGAGATCGCCGAGCTCGAGCTCGACCCCCCGGGAGCGGGCGAGCTCCTCGTCCGGGTCGGCGCTGCCGGGCTCTGCCACTCCGACCTCTCGGTCATCGACGGCTCGCGGCCGCGGGTGATGCCGATGGCGCTCGGCCACGAGGCTGCCGGCGAGGTCGTCGCGACCGGCGCGGGCGTGACCGCGTTCGCGACCGGCGATCACGTCGTCCTCGCCTTCGTCCCCGCCTGCGGCGAATGCGAGCCCTGCCGGGCGGGGCGTTCGGCCCTCTGTGAGCCGGGAGCGGCGGCGAATGCCGCCGGGACGCTGCTCGGCGGCGAGCGCCGCCTCCACGACGGAGACGACGCCGACGTCAACCACCACCTCGGGGTCTCGGCGTTCTCCGACCACATCGTCGTCTCCGAGAAGTCGGCGGTGAAGGTCGATCCGGAGCTGCCGTTCGAGATCGCGGCGCTGTTCGGGTGCGCGGTGCTGACCGGAGTCGGCGCCGCGGTTCACGCCGCCGCGATCGAGCCCGGCGACCGGGTGGCGGTCTTCGGGCTCGGCGGCGTCGGTCTCTCGGCGCTCCTCGGCGCCGTCCTCCAGGGGGCGGCGACGATCGTCGCCGTCGACGTGGTCGCCGCCAAGCTCGACCTCGCCCGCGAGCTCGGCGCGACCGACGCCGTCGCCGCCGGTCCGGGCGCGGTCGCGGCGATCCGGGAGATCACCGCCGGCGGCGCCGACCACGCGATCGAGACGGTCGGCAGCGCCGCGGTCCTCGCCGAGGCCTACGCGGCGACGCGGCGCGGCGGCACGACGACGACGGTCGGCCTGCCGGACCCGAGTCAGACCCTCGAGATCCCCGCCGTCTCGCTGGTCGCCGAGGAGCGGACGCTGCGCGGCTCCTACCTCGGCTCGAGCGTCCCCGCCCGCGACCTGCCGCGCTTCATCGACCTCTACCGGCAGGGCCGCCTCGACGTCGAGCGCCTGCTCACCGACCGGCTCGCACTCGAGGACATCAACGAGGGCTTCGACCGGCTCGCGAGCGGCGCCGCCGTCCGCCAGGCGGTCGTCTTCGGCTGACCGCCGCCGCGCTCAGCCGGGGATCGAGGGCGGCGCGCCCTTCGGGAACAGGGTCGACAGGTAGAGCACGACCGGACCCTTGCCGCGGTTGGCGGCGTGGTGGTGATCGCTCGGCTGCTCGACGATCCACTGCCCGGCACGGAGCCGCGCCGTATCGCCCGCCTCGAGCTTGCGGACGAGGACCGGGTGATCGTCGGCGGGACCACGCTTGATCCGGGCGGTCCCCTCGTCGACGGTGTAGGTGAGGACTCCGGCGTCGACGTAGGCGATCTGGGTGCCGGGATGGTGGTGCTTGTCGAGCTTCGTGCCCGGCTGGATCGTGATCCGGGTCAGCGCCAGGGTCCGGTCCGGCGCCCCGCGCGCCTTCGACGTCTGCGCGAGCGGCTCGCGCACGACCGGCGCCGGGTCGCCGCCGCCGAGCGCCCAGCCGACCGCGGCGCCGCCGGCGAGGGCGGCAAGGAGTACGACCAGGAGGGGGAACCAGCGGCCAGGCCGCACGGCTGCGCTCATCGGCGCCGCACCCTATCGGCCCGCCCGCGGGCGGGCGCCGGTCGCCGGCGACTGGGCACGGCGGGCCCGGTCGGCTAGGGTCGGAGGCCTTGGAGGACCTGACGCTCGACGAGACCGGGCATGGCGATCCGGCGGCTGTCTTCTCGGAGACCCATCGCGCCGAGGCCCGCACCGCGGGGATCTGCCCGAACGTCGTCGTCCTCTTCGGCGCGACCGGCGACCTCTCGCGCCGCAAGCTCCTGCCGGGGCTCCTGAACCTCTCGCAGGCGAGGCTGCTGCCCGACTTTCGCGTCATCGGCGCGGCCCGGACCGAGATGACCGACGACGAGTTCCGCGACTACGCGCTCGAGGCCTGCACCGAGTTCGGCCGACGCGACTTCAGCGAGGAGGCCCGGCGCGAGTTCGCGCAGCGGCTCAGCTACGTCAACGTCAAGGCGGGGCCCGAGCCGCTGCGGTCGGCGGTCACCAAGGCCGAGGAGGAGCTCGGCGACCCGGTCAAGCGGCTGCTCTACATGAGCGTGCCGCCGACGGCGGCGCTGAAGCTGATCGAACTCGTCGAGGAGGCCGGGATCGCTCCCGGGTCGCGGATCATCATGGAGAAGCCGTTCGGCACCGACCTCGCCAGCGCCCGCGAGCTCAACGACGAGATCCACAAGGTCTTCTCCGAGCACCAGGTCTTCCGGATCGACCACTTCCTCGGCAAGGAGGCGGCCCAGAACATCCTTGTGCTCCGGTTCGCGAACGGTCTCTTCGAGCCGATCTGGAACCGCTCCCACATCGCCCACGTCCAGATCGACGTCCCGGAGACGCTCTCGGTCGGCAGCCGCGGGTCGTTCTACGAGGAGACCGGCGCCTACCGCGACATGGTCGTCACCCACCTGATGCAGATCCTCGCCTTCCTCGCGATGGAGCCGCCGACCCACCTCGATCCGCTCGCGATCACCGAGGAGAAGAACAAGGTCTTCCGCTCGATCCGCCCGATCGATCCGGCCCGGGTCGTCCGCGGCCAGTACGACGAATACCGCTCCGAGCCCGGCGTCGATCCGCAGTCGGAGGTCGAGACCCTGATCGGCCTCAAGTGCGAGGTCGACAACTGGCGATGGTCCGACGTCCCGTTCTACCTGCGAACCGGCAAGCGGATGGCCGAGGGCGCGCGGATCATCTCGATCGCCTTCCGCGAGCCGCCGCAGAGCATGTTCCCCTCCGGCTCCGGCGTCGGCCAGTACGGGCCCGACCACCTGACCTTCGACCTCGACGACTACGCGCGGCTGTCGCTGTCGTTCTACGGCAAGCGGCCGGGGCCGACGATGACGCTCGAGAAGACGTCGATGCAGTTCTCGCGCACCGAGGCCGATGGAGGCGGCGACTCGCTCGAGGCCTACGAGCGGCTGATCCGCGACGCGATGGCCGGCGACCACACGCTGTTCACGACCGCCGACGGCATCGAGCGGCTCTGGGAGGTATCGGCGCCGCTGCTCGAGAACCCGCCGCCGATCGAGCTCTACTTCTCGCACTCGTGGGGCCCGAAGTCGCTGAACGAGCTGATCGCTCCGGACACCTGGCGGCTCCCGTTCGCGCGCCGCTGGCGCGGCTGACGACCCAGCGGTGTCGATCAACGCTCGTGGAAGCGGTCCTCGAGGCCGAGGATGCCGCGCAGCGCCACCGAGACGCCTAGCCGGAGCGGCTCCGGCGGCCACGGGATCACCCGGCGGTCGACGAAGAAGTGCTCGGTCAGCTCGGTGCGGCGCTCGAGGACGAGGTCGCGGATCGTCTGCCCGTTCAGGTGGGTCATCGAGACGCCGTGGCCGATGCAGCCGACCGAGTAGACGGCGCGCGAGTCGCCGAGCCGGCCGATCGCCGGCGTCAGGTCGCTCGTCACCGAGAAGGGGCCTCCCCAGCGATCGGTGATCCGGGCGCCGGCGAGTGAGGGGAACAGGCTGCGGACGTGCTCCTCGAGGTGCGCCCAGGCCGCCGGATTCGAGTCGCGGTCCATGTCGCGGCCGAAGCCGAGGCCGACCGGCCCGCCGCCCATCAGCAGCCGGTTGTCGGGCGTCAGCCGGTAGTAGTGGATCAGGTTGCGGGCGTCCTCGACGCCCTCGCGGCCGGCCCATCCGATCGGCTCGAGGCGCTCGGGGCTGAGCGGCTCGGTCGCGATCACGTAGGTCCAGGCGGGGATCTGCTTGCCGCGCAGCGGCGGCAGCAGGTGCGAGTAGGCGTTGGTCGCGAGGACGAGTCGCTCGGCGTCGACCGACCCGCCCGGGACCGAGAGCCGGAAGCGGTCCGGGCGCTCGATCGACCCGACCGGAGTGCCTTCGTGGACGATCGCCCCGAGGCCGGTCGCCACGCGCTTCATCTCGCGGACCAGCTTCAGCGGGTTGACGAGGGCCGTCCGCGGCTCCCACCAGGCGCCCCGGTAGCGCTCCGAGTGGACCCGTTCCCGGGCCGCATCGCCGTCGAGCCACTCGATCCCGTCGATGCCGAGCGAGTGCGCGAGCTCGATCTCGCGGCGGATCCGGCGCTCGTAGGCCGGCGTCGTCGCCATCCGCAGGAAGCCGGGACGCGCGTAGTCGCAGTCGAGGCCCTCCTCGGCAACGAGCTCGCCGACCGTGTCGACGGCCCGCTCCATGTAGCGGTGAGCGGCGAGTGCCCGCTCGCGGCCCTTGAGCTTGACGAGCACGTCGAGGCCGAGGCCGACGACGGTCATCGCGAACGAGCCGTTGCGGCCGCTCGCGCCGTAGCCGACGACCTCGCTCTCGAGGACGACCACCTTCAGCGACGGCTCCGCCTTCAGCAGGTAGTAGGCGGTCGCCATCCCTGTGAAGCCGCCGCCGACGATCGCGACGTCCGCCTCGATCGAGCCGGTCAGCGGCGGGCTCGGCCGATACGGGCCGTAGGTCGAGTGCCAGAGCCCCTTGTCGGAGTAGTCGGCCATGACGCCGACATTACGCGGCGGGTGGGCGCCGTTGCTCAGGCGCCTACGCGCTCCGCGGCCTCGCGGTCGACCATCGCCCTCGAGTCGCTCGTTCTGATCAGGGTGAGGCAGAGGATCAGGGCGAGGACGGCGAACCCGGCGCCGGCGAGGAAGGCCTGCTGAAAGCCGTCGGTGAGCGCCGCGCCCTGCTCGGCCGGGGTCGTAGCGCCGGCGAGCTTGTCGTCGGTGACCGAGTTGGCGATCGTCGCGAGGATCGCGAGGCCGAGGGCGCCGCCGACCTGCTGAGAGGTGTTGATCAGCCCGCTCGCGAGCCCCGACTCGTGCTCGGAGACGCCGGCGACGGCGGCGATAGTGATCGCCACGAAGCCGAGCCCGAGGCCGATCGCCGCGACGACCGAGGGTCCGAGGATGTCGCTGACGTAGCTGCCGTCGGGGGAGATCTGCGACCACCAGACCAGGGCGATCGCCATCAGGACGCAGCCGGCCACGAGCACCGGCTTGAAGCCGATCCGGGTCGAGAGCTGCGAGCTGAACGCGGCCGAGATGATGATCCCGGCCGAGAGCGGCAGGTAGGAGATGCCGGCCTTGATCGCCCCGTAGCCGAGCACCTGCTGCATGTAGAGAGAGGCGAAGAAGAACATCGAGAAGAGGGCAGCGCCGATCAGCAGGCCGACGGCGTTGGCGCCGGTCAGGGTCGGCAGCCGGAAGATCCGGAACGGCACCAGCGGCGCGGGCGACCGCCGCTCGATCGCGACGAAGGCGGCGATCAGGGCGGCCGCGATCGCGAGCAGGACGATCGTCTCGGTCGAGCCCCAGCCGGCCTTCTCGGCGTTGACGATCGCGTAGACGAGCAGCGACAGGCCGCCGGTGATGGTCACCGCGCCGGGGATGTCGAACGAGCGGTTCTCCGCTTCGGAGTGGCTCTCGGCGATCAGCCGCGGTGCGATCGCGGCGGCGGCGAGGCCGATCGGCACGTTCACCCAGAGGACCCATTCCCAGCCGAGGCTCTCGGTGAGGACGCCGCCGAGGAGGACGCCGACTGCGCCGCCGGAGCCGGCGACGGCCCCCCACGCCCCGAGCGCCTTGTTGCGCTCGGCGCCCTCCCGGAAGGTGACGGTGATGATCGAGAGCGCCGCCGGCGAGACGATCGCGGCGCCGAGCCCCTGGACGGCGCGGGCGATGATGAGCTGGACGTCGTTCTGGGCGAAGCCGCCGGCCAGCGAGGCGAGCGCGAAGAGGATCAGGCCGGCCATGAAGACGCGGCGGCGGCCGAGCAGGTCGGCGAGCCTGCCGCCGAGCAGCAGGAAGCCGCCGAACGTGAGCACGTAGGCGTTGACGACCCATGAGAGGTCGTCCTGGGAGAAGTCGAGCGCGTCCCCGATCGTCGGCAGGGCGATGTTCACGATCGACGCATCGAGGACGACCATGAACTGGGCGATGCAGAGCAGCGCCAGCGCCTCCCAGCGCTTCGACTCGTAGTCGTTGGTCATGCCCGGTCCTCGGCGGGCTCCAGTCCGGCGCCCCGGTCACCGGAGGCCTCGTAGTCGGAGCCGTGATCGACGTTGAGCCGCGGCAGGATCCGGTCGAGCCAGGCGGGCAACCACCAGGCGCGGCTACCGAGCAGCTCGAGGATCGCCGGGACGAGGATGCTGCGGATCACGAATGCGTCGATCGCCACCGCCGATGCCAAGGCGACGCCGAACAGCTTGATCGTCAGGTTGCCGCCGAGCGCGAACGAGCCGAACACGCAGATCATGATCGTCGCCGCAGCGGTGATCACCCGGCCGGTCGAGGCGAGTCCGTGGACGACCGCTTCGGAGGCGTCCTTCCGCTTCCCCCACTCCTCGTGGACGCGCGACATCAGGAACACCTCGTAGTCCATCGAGAGGCCGAAGACGATCGCGAACACCATCACCGGCAGGAACGACTCGATCGGCGCCGTCTCGTCGAGGCCGATCAGCCCGCCGAGCCAGCCCCACTGGAAGATCGCGACGACCACGCCGAACGAGGCGCCGATGCTGAGCAGGTTCATCAACACCGCCTTGAGCGGCACCAGCACCGACCGGAACGCCGCCATCAGGAGCAGCGCCGAGAGCAGGATCACGATCCCGAAGAAGAGCGGCAGCTTGCCGGAGATGTAGGTGGCGAAGTCGTCGAAGATCGCCGTCGTGCCGCCGACATGGGCGACGAACCCGTACTGCGACTCGACCGGCGGCAGGACGTCGTCGCGGAGGTCCTTGACGAGGACGCTCGTCGCGTTGTCCTGCGGCGAGGTGGTCGGGAAGACCTGGATCACGGCGGTGTCGCCGGCCTGGTTGAGGACCGGCTTGCCGACGCCGGCGACGCCTTCGCTGCCGGAGAGCGCCTGTTCGAGCGCCGCCAGCTCCGGCTTCGACTCGGCGGGCGTCGTGCCTTCGGGCAGGTCGGCGACGACCTGAAGCGGCCCGTTGAAGCCCGGCCCGAAGCCCTCGGCGAGCAGGTCGTAGGCCTGACGGGTGCTCGTGTCGGCCGCGTCGGTGCCGGCGTCGGCCGAACCGAGGTCGATCGAGAAGACGGGGATCGCGAGGACGATCAACAGCCCTCCGGAGGCGATCGCGGCGAGCCACGGGCGGCGCTGGATGCCACGGCTCCAGCGCGTCCAGCGCGAGCTCTCGCGGGCCGGCTTCGACCGCCGGACCCGCAGGCGGTCGATCCGCGTGCCGATCTTCGAGAGCATCGCCGGCAGCAGCGTCAGCGCCGCCAGCATCGTCAGCAGGACGGCGAGCGACGCCGCGAGCGCCGGGGCATGCAGGAAGCCGACGCCGATCGCGAACAGGCCGAGCATCGCGATCACGACCGTGATCCCGGCGAACAGCACCGCTCGGCCGGCCGTATCCATCGCCTCGATCACGGCCTCGCGAACCTCGAGGCCGTCGGCGAGCCCTTGCCGGAACCGCGTCACCACGAACAGCGCATAGTCGATGCCGACGCCGAGCCCGATCATGCTCGCCAGCGCCGGCGCGAAGTCCGCGGTGTCGATGATGTGGGTTCCGAGCGTGATCAGGCTGAGCGCGGTGCCGAGAGCGACGATCGCGGTCACGATCGGCATGCTCATCGCGACCACCGACCCGAAGGTGATCAGGAGGACGACGATCGCCGCGAGCAGGCCGTACATCTCGCTGCCGCCCTCGTTCTGCTGCTCGACCTGGCGAACCGGGTCGCCGCCGGCCTCGACCCGGAGGCCGTCGCCACCCGCCTCGTTGGCGGTGTCGGCGATCTTCTCGATCGAGGACATCGGCAGGTCGAACGCGGCGCCGTCCAGGGTCACGGTCGAAAAGCCGATCGACCCGCTACGGGAGATCGCTCCCTGCCCCTCGAAGGGCGAGGTGACCGAGACGACGTGATCGAGCTTGCCGAGCTCGGCGACGAGGTCTTCGATCTGCTGCTTGGCTCCAGCCTGATCGAGGCCGCCCCCGTCGGCGTAGACGACCTGGATCTGGTCGCCGGATTGAGCCGGGAAGCGGTCCTCGAGCAGGTTCAGGGCCTTCGTCGAGTCCGAGTCGGGGAGCTGGAAGTTGGTCGAGAAGCTCTCGCCGGCCGAACTCGCGGCGGCGCCGGCGGCGATCAGCGCGACGATCCAGGCGAGGACGGTCAGGCGGCGATGACGGATGCAGAAGTCTGCGACGGCTCTCAAGGAGGGAAGCTCCGTATGGGTTCAGGGAGGAAAGCGGAAAAGGGGTTCCGCATGATGCACGATCGCAAACGCGGCCGCGTTCCAGCCCCGGATGCAGCGAGCCCTACCATCCCGCGCCCCGTGACCGCCAGCCCCGACAGCCCGACTGCTCGCCGCGACGACCTCCGCAACGTCGCGATCGTCGCCCACGTCGACCACGGCAAGACGACGCTTGTCGACGCGATGCTCTGGCAGTCGGGCGCGTTCCGGACCGGTCAGGACGTCGACGAGCGGGTCATGGACTCGATGGACCTCGAGCGCGAGAAGGGGATCACGATCCTCGCCAAGAACACGTCGGTCGTCCACGACGGCGTGAAGCTGAACATCATCGACACGCCGGGTCACGCCGACTTCGGCGGCGAGGTCGAGCGCGGCCTGACGATGGTCGACGGGATCCTGCTTCTCGTCGACGCCTCCGAGGGCCCGCTTCCGCAGACCCGGTTCGTGCTCCGCAAGGCGCTCGAGCGCCGGCTGCCGGTGATCCTCGTCGTCAACAAGGTCGATCGCCCGGACGCGCGGATCGCCGAGGTCGTCGATGAGGTCTACGAGCTGTTCCTCGACCTCGATGCCGACGAGTCGCAGATCGACTTCCCGATCGCCTACACGAACGCCAAGGACGGCTGGGCCTCGCTGACCGAAGGTGAGGAGGGCGCCGACCTGAAGCCGCTCCTCGACCTGGTCGTCGCCGAGATCCCCGCCCCCGGCTACGAGGAGGGACACCCGCTCCAGGCCCACGTCACCAACCTCGACGCCTCTCCCTACGTCGGCCGGCTGGCGCTCTGCCGGGTCCGCAACGGGACGATCCGCGCCGGGCAACCGATCGCCTGGTGCCGGGCGGACGGGACGATCGAGCGCGCCACCGTGACGAACCTGTACGTGACCGACGCCCTCGAGCGCATCGAGGCCGAGGAGGCGGGCCCCGGCGAGATCATCGCCGTCGCCGGGATCCCCGAGGTGACGATCGGTGAGACCCTCGCCGATCCCGAGGACCCGCGTCCGTTGCCGGTGATCACCGTCGACGAGCCGTCGCTGTCGATGATCGTCGGCATCAACACCTCTCCGCTCGCCGGCCGCGACGGCGACAAGCTGACGGCCCGCCAGATCAAGAGCCGCCTCGACCAGGAGCTGGTCGGCAACGTCTCGATCCGCGTCCTCGACACCGACCGGCCCGACGCCTGGGAGGTCCAGGGCCGCGGCGAGCTCCAGCTCGTCGTCCTGCTCGAGCTGATGCGCCGCGAGGGCCACGAGCTGACCGCCGGACAGCCGCAGGTCGTCACCCGCGAGGTCGACGGAAGGACCTGCGAGCCGGTCGAGCGGCTCGCGATCGACGTTCCCGAGGAGTACGTCGGCGTCGTCACCCAGGCGCTCGCCGTCCGCCGCGGCCGGATGGAGCAGATGGTCAACCACTCGACCGGCTGGGTCCGGCTCGAGTTCCTCGTGCCCGCCCGCGGTCTGATCGGCTTCCGGACGGAGTTCTTGACCGAGACCCGCGGCACCGGGCTCATGCACCACGTCTTCGACCGCTGGGAGCCGTGGGCGGGCGAGCTGCGGACGCGGCCCACCGGGGCGCTCGTCGCCGATCGCGCCGGCAAGAGCGCCAGCTTCGCGCTGTTCGGCCTCCAGGAACGCGGCACCCTCTTCATCGGTCCCGGCGAGGAGGTCTACGAGGGGATGATCGTCGGCGAGAACGCTCGCGCCGACGACCTCGACGTCAACGCGACCAAGGAGAAGCACCAGACCAACGTCCGCGCCGCCAGCGCCGACGTCCTCGTCCGCCTGATCCCGCACCGGATGCTCTCGCTCGAGCAGGCGATCGAGTTCCTGCGCGACGACGAGTGCGTCGAGGTCACCCCCGGGGCAGTCAGGCTCCGCAAGGTCGATCTCGCCAAAACCGACCGGGTCCGCGCCGCCCGGCGCGCCCGCGCCGCCGCCTCCTCCTGACAACCCGCCTCAGGCTCGGGCGCCGCTGGTAGCTTCCGCCCTTCTGAAGGACCAACGCGAGGGAGCTGCTGACTGAATGAACGGACGGGCAAGGATCGGTTGCGGACTGCTGGCGGGCATCGCCGCCTGCCTGCTGGCGCCATCGGTGGCGAGCGCGGCCGACTGCGGCCTGCCCGGCAGCCCGGGGGCCGGGATGAGCCCGGTCCTCGACGTCCAGGGCGACATCGCGGCGGCGCGCGCCGGCGGCTACCTGCAGATCCCGTTCGAGGTCAGTCCCGGCACGACGGCGATCCAGGTCCGTTACTCCTACGACCAGGCAGACGGGAGCTGCAGCGGGCCGAACACGCTCGACATGGGCGTCTACCAGCCGAAGTCCGACCCCGGCTCGCCGATCTTCGAGCAGTCCGACCGGCGCGGGTGGAGCGGCAGCGCCGTCAAGAACCTCGCGATCGCCGAGAACGGCTTCACCGACGAGACGACCTACAACGCCAGCCGCAAGGCCTTCGTCGACGGGTTCACGACCCGCGCCTACCAACCCGGCCCGATTCAGGCCGGCACCTGGGCGGTCGAGCTCGGCATCGCCTACATCGACCCCGCCGACAGCGACGGGATCCACTACCACGTCCAGGTCCTGCAGAGCTCCGACGCGATCTGGAGCAACGACCCCTACCAGCCCTCGGGCCCGCCGGCGGCGACCGTCAACTCGACACCGGGCTGGTACACGGGCGACCTGCACGTCCACGGCGAGCAGGAGCCGGGCAACGCGACGATGACCGAGACCTTCGCCGCCGCCTTCGAGCCGGGCGGCGCCGGGCTCGACTTCATCACCCTCGTCGACCACAACAACAACATCGCCCACGACGACATGCGGGCGCAGAGCGACCTATATCCCGATGACCTCGTCATCCCCGGCACCGAGGTGACCACCTATCGCGGGCACTGGAACGACCAGGGTTACGGCACGAACGGCTTCGGCGGCTTCCGGACCGGGCCGATCTACGCCTATGGCGGCGGCGCGACCCCGCCCTTCGTCGACTCCGATCTCGTCGAGGAGCGCGGCCCGAAGCCTCCGAAGGGGAGCTTCGTGAAGGCGCAGAAGGCCGGCGCCTGGACGCAGATCAACCATCCCGCCATCTTCAAGGACACGCCCGCAGCATGCCGAGGATGCGCCTGGAGCTACTCCGACGCCGAGACCAACTTCGCGAAGATCGATGCGATCGAGATCTCGAACTCGCTCGGAGCGTTCTCGAGCGGACCGTTCACGCTCGACGCGATCGCCTACTACGAGCACGCCCTCGACAGCGGCCTGGGTGAGTGCTCGCCGCTGGCTCGCCTGTACGACCTCGACGCCCACATCGTGTTTGCGAAGGTCACCACACGCATCCGGCCGGCGACTATCTGATTGCGCTTAATAAGCTGTCAAAGGACATGTATGTGCCAGTCGGGCCCGATCACGCCGTCGTCGAACTCGTCGACCAGGTCGGGCGTGCCGTCGAAGTGACCGTTGACGTTCCCGTCCGCCTCGAAGCGATCGATGCGATAGTCGAAGGTATCCGAGAACGCGGGCGTGGCGAGGAGGAGCAGGGTGGTGCGGCGCATCGATCCCCACCCTAGCGCAACTCACGGTGAGCCCCACGTTGCGAATGTGCGCGCCCGTGTGTGCGATACCGCACGCCGCGTCGTCGTCGGTGAACTTGTCG
>Ga0207708_10001445_pt1 | contig 17787 bp, 15 predicted proteins | sample KBSK5101metaG_FD_184340 | JGI IMG/M metagenome (GOLD analysis project Ga0207708, IMG submission 184340) | Corn, switchgrass and miscanthus rhizosphere microbial communities from Kellogg Biological Station, Michigan, USA - KBS K5-10-1 metaG... | ecosystem: Host-associated > Plants > Roots >...
TCAGACCCGCCTGCCTCCCCACCTGCCTTACCTGCCCCACCCACCCCACCTGCCCACGTCGTCGACGCCCACAGCACGGTCAGGCGATTGAAGAGATGCTGCTTGTCGGCCGCCTGCGCGAGATACTCGCGCAGCAGCTTCATGCGCTCCGCGTCGGCGCCCGCCGCGTAGCCGCCCGGTGCGATGCCGATCGCCACCGCCGCGAGCGCCGCGCCGTAGTAGCGCGATCCGTCGGCTTCCCACGGCTCGTAGTGGAAGTTCAGCCACGCCCACGATCCCGCCTGATCGCCGCGGGTGAACTGCAGCGCCCACATGTTCTCGAACGCGCGGCGGGTGTCGTCGCCGAGCGAGCCGGCGCGCGCGTCGCGGCTGGCGAGCACCAGCGCGTTCAGGATCGACTCGGTGCCGCGCGACTCGCTCGTCTTCGGCAGGCCGCGCGTCTGATCGGGATAGAACGGCTCGACGTCGCGCCACATCATCACCCGCTTGGCGATGTTCTCCTGCAGCGCGCGCTCGCCGGCCGACGGCCCGGCTTCGCCCAGCGCGCGGCGCAGCGCCGGGCGCGCGAGCGCGTAGGTCGCCACCGTGTGGCACGACACGCAGAACGTGCCATGGTCGCGCTGCGCGCCCTGCCACTTCTGCCACCAGTCCTGCCGCTGGTCGAGGTAGGCGGCGGCAGCCTTCGGGTTCCAGGAGACAGGATCGGCCGCGGCACGCGGATAAGCGGCTGCCAGGGCGGTTATCAGCACGACGGGCAGAACACAAGCGGCGGCGACAGAGATCTTTTTCACACGCGCATTCTACCGCCGCCGTGGGTAAATTCAGGAATCAAGGAATTCGGAATGACGAACAACAATTCCTGATTCTTCATTGATAATGCGCGCGTGAAACTGATTGCCACGATCGTCGTAGTCGGCACGGTCGTTCTGGCCGCCCCTGGGGACGTCACGACCCAGCCAGCCCCCAGCCCCGGAAGCGCGAGCGCGCCGAATGGCGCGCGAGCGTTCCGCTCCAGCCCCCAGGCAGCCGGCCAATCCGCGCCACACACCGCGGAACATCACGAATTCGTCATCAAGAACTTCAAGACCGAGAGCGGCGTGACGCTGCCCGAGGCGCGCGTCGTCTACGGCACCTACGGCCGGCTCAATGCCGCGCGCGACAACGTCGTGCTGCTGCCGTCGCACTACATGGCCAACCACCATGGCTACGACTGGCTGATCGGCCCGGACCAGGCGTTGGACCCGGACTCGCTGTACCTCGTGGCCACCGAGCTCTTCGGCAACGGCCAGTCGTCGTCGCCGAGCAACACGCCGGAACCGTTCCACGGCCCGCGTTTTCCGGTGACGACGATTCGCGACAACGTCGAGGCGGTGCACCGGCTGCTCACGCAGGAATTGAACGTCTCGCATGTTCGCGCGGTCATCGGCTTTTCGATGGGCGCGGAACAGGCCTTCCAGTGGGCCGTCAGCCATCCGCGCTTCGCCGATCGCATCGTCGCCACCGCCGGCACGGCGAAGACCTGGCCGCACGGGATCGTGCGGCTGGAGGGGCAGATCACGGCGCTCACCACCGACCCGGCGTTCAACGGCGGCGACTACACCTCGCCGCCGCGCAAAGGCATCGAAGCCTACGGCCTGGTGTGGCTCGGCTGGCTGTACTCGCAGGAGTGGTGGCGGCGCGAGATGTGGAAGGCGCGCTCGCCCGAGACGACGCTCGCGCAGGAGATGGAGAGCCGCCGGCGCACCTTCTTCGCCAACAACGACGCCAACGATCTGATCCTGCAGGCGCGCACCTGGCAGCGGCACGACGTCGGCACGACCCCCGGCTTCGACGGCGACGTCGAGCGCGCGCTGCGTTCGATTGCCGTGCCGGTGCTCTACATGCCGTCGGAAACCGATCTGTATTTTCCGATTGGCGACGCGCGGTTCGAGGCGTCGTTCATCCCGCGGGTGACGTTGACGCCGATCCCGTCGCTGTGGGGCCACCCCGCGGGCGCGGGCGGCAACCCGGCGGACCGGAAGTTCCTCAACGACACCATCAAGAAATTTCTCGCGGCTCGCTGACCATCGGGTCGCCGCGAGAAACAGCAAGCAGGAATGCTGAATTGGGAATTAAGAATTCGCGAGATGGTTCGGGACCAGAGAGAACTGGGAAATTCGTGCACGAATTCCTAATTCTTGATTCACCTAATTCCTAATTAGCACCGCCGCACGCGCGTCGTGCGCGATCACACCGCTTCGGCGCGGATGGCGGCGTTCACGTACGCCGCCGCCGGATCGGCGAGCCTGATCAGGATCTTCAGCGTCTCTTCCGCACCCGATCGATTCAGCTCGACATAGGGCGGCGGCCTGAGGATGGTGGCCGTGACCTGCGCGGCCAGCGAGACGCCGCTCAGTCGATCGCGCTCGAGCAGCGTGACCACGCCAATCGACGCGAGCCGGTGCGCCCACTCGGTACGTTCGACATCGCCCCAGCCGCCGGCCACCACCAGCCCGGGCACGCCGGCGCGCAGCATCTCGAAGACGGTGTCGCACGCCCCGTCGCTGATCGACAGGGCGACGGTGTCGGCGCCGATGCGCAGATCGCCGGCGCTGCGCTCGACGACGACGTCAGCGAGCCGCGCCGCGTCCGCCTGCAGCGACGCGAGCTCGCGATCGGGCAGCGCCGGGCCGGCGACGATGCGCAGCGGCAGGCGATCGGACGGCCGCCATTGATCGCACGCGGCCAGCGCGGCACGAAACAGCGCCGGATCGGGGCGTGCGCTGTCGCAGGTGACGAGCGCGGACGGCCGCACCGGCGGCGCAGCATCGGACGCAATCGCGTTGGCCGCGGTGGCGATGAAGCCCGTATAGAGCACCGGCACGCGCAGCGAGTTCGGCCCGAACGCATCCTCGAGGCGGCCGAGGCGCGCGTCGGCATGCACCAGGACGGCGTCGAAGTAGCGGTCGGCGACACGCGGCACCAGGTCGTCGCGACGCGACAGCTGGAACGGCAGGTCGACGAGCGTCTCGACGACGCTGCAGGCGACGAGCCGCGTGCGCGGGTTGGCGGCGGCGGCCTCGAGCACCGACACCACCTCGTCCGAGAACTCGCCGCACCCGAACGGGTACTGCTCGATGATCACGACAGCCGGATCGACGCGCCGATAGGCGTCGATAATCGTCTGCCGCCGCGCGTTGCGCGACACGAACGAACCCGGCGCCGGCAGGTAGACGAGCTCGATCTCGGGCGCCAGCTCGGCGCCGGCCACAGCGGCGGACTCGGCAATCGCGGAGATGCGGAAGTGCGTCGACAGCGCGGCGAGCAGTGCGGCCCTCGCGCTGCGGCCGAAGCGCAGCCCGTCGTGGCAGAAGAACAGCAGCGGCGGTCGCTGCTCGATCGGCGGGACGGCTTTCATCGTGGTGTGGAGCACGGCCCCCTCCAATCTGGAATCAGTCCCCACGGGAACTGTCGGTCAGGACGTCGAATGCGACCTGCCCTGCGCGCGCGATTCTTCGCCGGCGTCGAAGCGCCGCCCGGACGACGGGCCGCCACCCGCCTCGTCGAGCGGGGTCGGACAGGGGAGCTCGGGTGTCCCCGGTTTCGCGGTGGCGAACATCGCGTCCGCCCTCGTCAACAGCTCGGCCGGCGGTTCGTAGCGCGCGTCGGCCGCGGTCAGCGCCGCCACGTCGACGAGCCACCGCAGGTTCGCCGCACACGCGCGGCAGACGGCGATGTGCCGTTCGAGCTCCGCGCGATCGTCCGCACCCACGATCCCGCGAACAAAGTCTGCGCAGAAGGCGACGTCGAAGTGCCCCATGTGCTCCTCCGGCGTACAGGCGCGCCCGCGGGCGCCGCGCCCCGGATACCAAGCATAGGGATGCGGCGCGTCAAAAAAATATAGGGCGCCGCGCGATCAGAACCCCGCGGCCTTCAGCTGCGCGCGCAGCTTCTTCAGGCAGCGCCCGCGGATGAAGCCGATCGATCCGGTGGCGAGCCCGAGTCGGCGCGCGACTTCGTTGTACGGCAGCGGCGGCTGCTCGTAGAACAGCAGCCGCACCATCTCCTGGCAGCGCGGCGGCAGGCTGGCGACCGCCTGGCGGATCGCCTGTTCGCGCTCGACCTCCTCGAGCAGGCGGGTGCCGGTTTCATCCGCTTTTACCAGGTGTTCCGGGGCATCGTCGGGCTGCGTCCACAACGACTCGCGCCGCGAGCGCGACTTCCAGTGCATCGTCTTGTGGCGCGTGACGCGCATCAGCCACGGCTTCAGCGCCTCGTGCCGTCGCAGCCGCGGGAGCTCGACGACCAGGTCGGCGCAGACCGCCTGGAAGATCTCCGCCGCGTCGTCGGGCTGCGCGCCGAACTTGATCGGGATCGAGTAGATGAGACGCTTGTACTTGCCCATCACCGTCGCCCACGCCTCGGCGTCGCCATCGAGGCACGCGCGCACCAGAACGGCGTCGGCCGCGCCTTCGTCAGGTGCGTCGGGAAGCGGAGCGGTGGACGGGATCATGGGGCGCCCGCACCGCAAAGGAGCAATCGCAGTGCCATTGCGCGCAAATGAGGCGCGCGACTCGACTCGCCGCGTTGCCGCGTGTTCGCGCGTGGTGCCGTCCGGAAAAGGCTGCCGCGAGGCAGAAGTCGCCGGAATCGCGAACAATCGCTTTACGTTCGTCGAACGAAGTTCCTCGCGCCGTAACGGTGATCGTCGCCGACTCGCGCGAGGCCCGCGCTTGACACCGGCGGCGACTATCACCACGCTATGAGGCGGAGATGGTGAAGATGCTCGACCGCAGGTTCAACTTCCTCGGATGCCTCGCCGCGGCCACCGCCGCCGCGGCCTGGATCGCATCAGGATCGCTCGCCGCGCAGGCGGCGAAGCCGGCTGCGCAGCCCGCGGGCAAGGCGTGGACGATGCCGCGCACGCCCGACGGCAAACCAGACTTGAACGGTTTCTACGACGTCGCGACCATGACCCCGGTCGAGCGGCCGGCCGGCATGACGCGCCTCGTGCTCACGCCCGAGGAAGCGGCGGCGATGGAGAAGTACGAATACGAGCGGCAGGTGAAGAACGACGCGCCGATCAGCGGCGATCGTGCCGCGCCGCCGGTCGGCGGCGAGAACCTGACGCCGAAGTCGTACCTCGAATTCCTCGAGAAGTTCGGCGGCGGCCCGGTCGGCGGCTACAACAATTTCTGGCTCGCCGGCGGCATGCGGATGATCCGGGTGGACGGTCAGGCGCGCAGCTCGCTGATCGTCGATCCGCCCGACGGCAAAGTGCCGCCGATGACGGAGGAGGCGAAGAAACGCAATGCCGCGTTCACCGCTGGCGGCGCGGTGGCGCCGGATGCGAACGAGAGCTCCGCGGGCGGACCGGCGGGCGCGTTCGACGGCCCGGAACTGCGGCCGCTCGCCGAGCGCTGCCTGCTCGGCTTCGGATCGACGTCGGGTCCGCCGACGCTGCCGAACTACTTCTACAACAACATGAAGCAGATCGTGCAGACGCGCGACCAGATCCTGATCCTCAACGAGATGGTGCACGACGCGCGCGTCATCCGGATGAGCGCGCAGCACCTGCCGCCGACGATCCGCCGCTGGATGGGCGATTCGATCGGCCGCTGGGAAGGCGATACGCTGGTCGTCGACACCACGAACTTCACCGGCAAGACGCAGTTCCGCGGCTCGAGCGAAAACCTGCACGTGGTCGAGCGCTTCACCCGCACCGGCCCGCGCACGCTGCTCTACCGCTTCACGGTCGAGGACCCGTCGACCTGGGCGAGTGCATGGACGGGCGAGTACCCGTGGAACGTGACCGACGAGAACCTCTACGAGTACGCGTGCCACGAGGGCAACTACTCGCTGCCCGGCATGCTGCGCGGCGCGCGGCAGAAGGAAGCGGACGACGCGAAAAAGCAGTAGCCAGTAGGCAGTAGCCAGTAGGCAGTAGCCAGTAGGCAGTAGCCAGTAGGCAGTAGCCAGTAAACAGTAGCCAGTAAATACAAAGTCAGAAGTGGGGGTTGTTCCTTCAGCCGGCATAACCCCGACTTCACACTTCGAACTTCGAACTTACACCCTTCACCTGTTCGCTGGTGCGCACACCGAACTTATGGCGCGCTCGAGCTGCGGCGTCGTGAACGGCTTCGACAGCAGCGGCGCCCCCGCCTCGGCGACTCGCTTCAGCGCATCCGGAACCGCCGGCAGTCCGGACATGAAAATCACCGGCAGCCCGGGCCGCAGCTTCCGCGCGGCTGCTGCCAGATCGATCCCGCTCATCCCGGTCGCCAGCACGACGTCGGTCAGCAGCAGGTCGGGCGCGCCCGGTCCCTGAATCAGGAGCAGCGCCTCGGTGTGGCCCTCGGCCACCAGTACTCTGTGGCCGAGGCTCTCGAGCTGACGGCGCACGATGATGCGCACGTCGGTCTCGTCTTCGACGACGAGCACGGTGCGCGCAACCGCCGCCGTCGGCGGCGGCGTGTCGACGATCGCGGGATGCGCCGTGCCGTGTTCCACCAGCGGCAGGTACATCCGCAGCGTGGTGCCCCGGCCGACGGCGGAGTCGATGGTCACCGTGCCGCCTGACTGCCTGGCGAAGCCGTAGACCATGCTCAGGCCGAGGCCGGTGCCGCGGCCGCCGGTCTTGGTCGTGAAAAACGGCTCGAACACGCGCGCCGCGACCTCCGGCGGCATGCCGACGCCGGTGTCTTCAATCTCGATCAAGGCGTACGACCCCGGCTTCAAGTCCTCGTCAGTCGTCGGCGGCTTCGCGATCTCGATCGTCGAGGTGCGCACGGTCAGCGCGCCGCCTTCCGGCATCGCGTCGCGCGAGTTGAGCGCGACGTTCAGAAGCGCGGCTTCGAGCGCTGACGGATCGGCGAACGCGATCCCCGCGCCGCGGCTCGTCTCGGTGGTCAGGCGAATGTTCGCCCCCAGCGTGCGCCCGAGCAGCCGCACCAGGCTCGCGACCTGGCCGTTGACATCCACCGCCTGCGGGTGCAGCAACCGCCGCCCGGAGAACGCCAGCAGGTGGCCGGTGAGATCCTTGCCGTGCAGCGTCGCCCGCATCACCGCGTCGATGATCTCGCCGGCGTGCGAGTCCTTCGGGAAATGCAGCCGCAGCAGCTCGACGTTGCCGAGGATGATCGCGAGGATGTTGTTGAAGTCGTGGGCGATGCCGCCGGTCAGCTGGCCGACCGCTTCCATCTTCTGCGAGCGGAACAGCGCCTCGCGCGTCTGCTCGAGCGTCTCGTGCGCCTGCTCCAGCTCGGTGATGTCGTGCGAGATGCCGTAGACGCCGAGAATCCGCCCGTCCCGGTCGCGGTAGACCCCCTTGGTCACCAGATAGGTGCGCTCGCCGTTCTGCCCTGTCGCCACCCCCTCGAACGCCATCGGCTTGCCCGAGTCGAGCACCTGCCGATCGGCCTCGACGAAGCTGCGCGCCTCCTTGTCGGGATAGAGCTCGAAGTCGTTGCGGCCGACGATCTCGTCGATCGATTTGCCGATGAAGCGGGCGAAGGCGTCGTTGACGAGGATGTACCGGCCCGCCAGATCCTTGACGAAGATGGAATCCGGGGTCGCCGCGATCACCGCCTGCAGGATGTCGTAGCTGTTCGGGATCGCCATCGTTGCAGTGTAGATGCAGACGTGCCCGGCTGAGGTCGGCGCGGCCGGCCGGCCGCGGGCGCATCATACCCGCCGCCTGACGCGCGAACGCCTCCCCTTTCACAAGAAAAATCCACGTCGCCGCCATACTTTCCCCACATTTGTCGGGTCGAATAAGAAAGGGCACAAAAACACGAAAAGGGCGAGGAGCACGAATGAAGACCAGCAGGATCGGGCGGCGTGAGGCGATGGCGGCGATCGGCGCGGCAGGCGCGGCGGCGGCGCTCGGCTGCGGCGATTCTCCCGCGAGCCCGTCGTCCACCACCAGCACCACGACGCCGACGACCAGCACCAACACGGCCTGCGCGGTGACGCCGACCGAAACCATCGGCCCGTATCCGTCGCTGACCGACCTGTTCAGGAGCGACGTCCGTGAAGGGAAGCAGGGAGCGCAGCTGAACCTGACGATCAAAGTCGTGAACGTCGCGGGCGGGTGCTCGCCGGTCGCCGGCGCGAACGTCGAGATCTGGCACGTCGATGCCGCCGGCAACTATTCGCAGTACGGCACGCAGACCGCGCAGACCTACCTGCGCGGCATCCAGACGACCAACGCCAGCGGCGAGGTGAATTTCGTCACCATCTATCCCGGCTGGTATCAGGGACGCGCGACGCACATCCACGTCGAGGTGACGATCAACGGCGTGTCGCGCAAGGTGACGCAGATGGCGTTCCCCGAGACGATCAACAACACGGTGCACGCCAGCGGCGTCTACGCGTCGCGCGGCAGCAACCCGATGTCGAATGCTGCCGACGGCATCTTCGCTGACAGCCTGTCCTCGGAGATCGTCACGCCCAGCGGCAGCCCGACCAGTGGCTACGCGGCGACGTTCCAGGTGGGGATCTAGCCTTTACGTACGAACGGCGGGATGACCCGTCCGCTCGACCGAGTAGAGCCGCCACTCCCCGGGGACGCCCCGCAGCGCGTGCTCACCGCGGTCCTCGAAGCGCACGCCCGAGCCGGCAACCAGGTCCTTCACCGTGCGCGACACCAGCACCTCGCCGCCAGCGGCATGCATCGCCACCTGCGCCGCGGTGCCGACGGCGATGCCGGCGACGACATCGTGGCGGATGTCGCACTCGCCGGTGTGCAGCCCGATCCGCACGTCGATGCCGAAGCGCGGCGCCGCGGCGCTGATGCCGCAGGCGCAGCGGATGGCGCGCGCCGGGCCGTCGAAGGTGCTGATGAACCCGCCCGGCTGCAGGTCGAAGCAGCGCCCCCGGAACCACTCGTTCTCCTTGCGCGCGTGGGCGTAGAACCGCTCCAGCCGCTCGGGGCCGTCGGCGCCGGCTGGCGGCACGACGTAGCCGCACAACACGGTCGCCAGCACCCGATCGAGCTCGAAGCTGCGTCGCGAGCCGGTGAGGAACTCCTCGATCTCGTCGAGCATCGCGTCCTGGTCGCCGACAAACGGCAGGTGATCCTCACCCGGGAGCTCGACGAACTTCGCATCGGGAATCCGCGCGGCGACGTAGCGCCCTTCCTCGACCAGCAGGCAGCGATCGTCGGTGCGGTGGAGCACCAGCGTCGGCACGCGCACCAGCGGCAGCACCCGGCAGACGTCGATCTCCGAATTCATCTGCGTCAGGCGCAGCGCCGCACCGGGGCTCGCGCCCATGCGGAGGTAGGTGCTCCACCACGCGCGAAACGCGGGATCCGCCGCCATGCTCGGCGCCCGCACCTCGATGCCGACCGGGCCGCCCCAGTGATCGCGGATCTCGTCGAAGAACATTCCGCGGTTCTCGACCGTCGGCGCCCACGGATAGTCGGGATCCCAGAGGCGCTTCGCGTAGGTGCCGATCATCACCAGGGCGCTCGTCTTCCCGGGATAGGTCGCCGCGAACAGCGAACACATCGGCCCGCCCTCGGAGACGCCGAGCAGTGCCGCGCGCTCCGATCCGACCGCCTCCATCACCGCCCGCACGTCGTCCATCCGCTCTTCGAGCGTCGGCAGCGCCGACATGCGGTCGGAGAGGCCGGTGCCGCGCTTGTCGAAGAGGATCAAGCGTGAGAACGACGCCAGCCGCCGCAGGAAGCGCGCGAACGACGGCTCCTTCCAGAAGAACTCGAGGTGCGACACCCAGCCCATCACGAACACGAGATCGAACGGCCCGTCGCCAACCACTTGATACGCGATGTTGACGTCGCCGCTGCGCGCGTAGTGCGTTTCCGGCGGCTCGAAGCCGTCGCTGGTGGGGGTGATCTCGACGGCCGGCGCGGACGCGGCCGCCGGCGGCGTCTCGTGTTCCTGCACAACCGACGCGATGAAGCGGTAGCCGCGGCGATGCACCGTCTCGATGAACCGCGGCGCCTTGGCATCGTCCGCCAGGACGCGCCGGATCTCGAGGATGCACACCTTCAGCGCCGCGTCGCCGACGAACACGCCGGGCCAGACGGCGTTGTAGAGCTCGTCCTTGGTGACCAGCCGGCCGGGGCGCTGCGCCAGGCATTGCAGCACCGAGAACGCCTTTGGCGTCAGCGGCAGCGACTGGGACCCGTTCCACAGCGTCGCGTCGGCCACCTCGAGGCGGAAGTTTCCGAAGACGATCGCCGGCGCGCCGCCGGGACCTGTCAGCTGTTCATGCATGAGCGCCGCGAATCGAGCAGCGCCGCCATGAAGGCGACCAGCTCCTCGATCGATTGAAAGTGCATCGCATCGCCGGAGTGTACGTGCTCGACCCGTCCGACGAAACGGCCGGCAGGGAGATCGGCATCGGAGCGCAGGTGCACCACGAAGCTGCGGCTGACGAGGCTGTGCTGATCGAGGATGTGCGTCATGTCGACCCTGGGTCGGCGGGGCCGGCGCGCGGTACCCGCACGGACTGATTAGACGCGGGACCGTGTGCCAGGTGCCCGCCGCCGGCATTCGCGCCGGAAACAGTGGCGAGTATACGGCGCGCGATCGGAGCCAGACATGACAGAGTGGTTCGATTTCGGTAAGTTTCGCGCCCGCCGCCGCTCACCAGATTCTTACCGCTTGCTCACCGCACGCTCATGATCGGCCGCGTCCGCGCCGCATACGCTCTTGGGTCATGAGCACGAGAACCCGACTGACAAGGTTCGCCGATCGGTGCGCCGGGTATCTCGGGCTGTTCCTGATCGGCCTGATCGGCTGGTCCTGCGACCGGTTCGGATCGCCGACGCCGCGCGAACGCGCGACGAGGCGAGCCGACTCCGGCATCAGGCCGGTCGGCCGGTTGGTCGACTGACAGCGCGTTCCGGCCCCCCAACGCACTCATAGGCAGAGCGGCAGGCGCCCGGCGGACCGATCCGGCCGGCCAGGCTTGCCCTCGTTGTGCGTGTGACAGCGCCGCACCGACTGTTCGCGCGAGGACATGATGGTGGAACCGACGAAGACCGTTACACTGGAGACCTGCGCCGTGGCCCATCGCCGCCAATTCCTGGCGGCGGCGCGCCGCGTCCTGCGCGATCCTGCGGCGGCGCAGGATGCGGTGCAGGACGCGATGCTGTCGGCGGCGAGAAACCTGCAGCGCTTCCGCGGCGACAGCCAGCTGTCGACCTGGCTGGGCCGCATCGTCGTCAACGCGGCGCTGACGCGGCGCCGCGCGCGCGTGCGGCGGCCGGAAGAATCGCTCGACGGGATGCTCGAGCGCGACGCTGCCGGCGAGCCGCGCCGCCACATGCGAGCGGCGCTGGTCAGCCGCGGGCCGAGCCAGGAGCAGACGCTGCTGCGCCGCGAGGTGGGGTCGCTGCTGCGCGCGGCGATCGACCGGCTGCCGACCGACTACCGGACGGTGGTGATCATGCGCCACTACGAGGACCATCACATCGCCGAGATCGCGGCCCGATTGCAGATCACCGCGAACGCCGTCAAGCTGCGGCTGCTGCGCGCGCACCGCGCGCTGCGCAGCCAGCTGATGGAGGGCGGGTGCGCCCTGTCGATGCCGTAAGCATCGGCGCCCGCCTCGGCCCGTACCAGATCCTCGGCCCGATCGGCCGGGGCGGCATGGGCGAGGTCTATCGCGCCCACGACGCGCGGCTCGGGCGCGAGGTCGCGATCAAGGTCCTTCCCGCGGAAACCGACGCCACCCCCGATCGCCTCGCGCGCTTCGAGCGCGAGGCGCGGGCGGTGGCCGCGCTCAATCATCCCAACATCCTCGCCATCCACGACATCGGCAACGAATCGGGCGTCGTCTACGCGGTGATGGAGCTGCTCGAGGGCGAGACGCTGCGCGACCGCCTGCAGCAGCAGCGGCGGATCACGCCGACCAAGGCGGTCGACTACGCGATTCAGATCGCGCGCGGGCTTGCCGCCGCGCACGAGCGCGGCATCGTCCACCGCGACTTGAAGCCGGAGAACCTGTTCATCACCGGCGAGGGGCGCGTCAAGATTCTCGATTTCGGGCTGGCCTTGCACGCGGCGTCGGGCGCGGCCGACGGCGACACGCGGGCGACGGGCTTCATCACCGAGCCGGGCCTGCTCGTCGGCACGCCGGGATACACGTCGCCGGAGCAGATCCTGGGCGAAGCGGCGACGCCGCGCACGGATCTTTTCGCGTTTGGCGTCGTCGTCTACGAGATGCTGACGGGAACGCATCCGTTCCGGCGCGGCAGCGTGGTCGATACGGTGACGGCGATCCTGCGCGAGGACCCGGCGCCGCTCGGCCCGGCGGTGCCGTCGCTCGCGGCCGGCATCACCGGCATCATCGAGCGCTGCCTCGACAAGCGCCCCGGCGATCGACCGGCATCGGCGCGCGACCTGGCGCTGTTCCTCGAAGCGGGCGGCACCGGCGAGCTGGCGGTCGGCGGCCGCGCCGTGGCGACGAGCGATCTGCGCCGGGTGAGGAACCGCATCCTCGCGATCTCGTGTGCGCTGCTGATGCTGCTGTCGATGTCGATCTGGGGCTTCGTGCGGGTGATGGCCGACCGCGTGGTGACGGCGGCGATCGAAGCGGACCTGGCGCGCGCGGAGCGGCTGGTGCGGCGCGTGCAGGCCGATCGGCTGGCCAACCTGTCGCTGACCGCGCGGCTGCTGGCGTCGTTCCCGGAGCTGAAGGCGCTGTTCGGGACCGACGCGGCGACGGTCCACGACTTCCTCGTCTCCTATCAGCAGCGCAACCCGGGGGCACCGCTGCTGATCGCGCTCGACGCCCAGGGGCAGCCGATCGCGCGCACCGATGAAACCGGGGCGGTGCCGGACGAGCCGTCGATCGACGCGCTGGCGCGCGCCGGCGAGCCGGGGGTGATCGAGATGCGCGCCCGCCCGTATCACGCCGCGGTCGCGGTGGCCGAAGCCGGGGGGCAGGTGTTCGGGCAGGTCGTCGGCGCGATGCCGATCGACGAGCCGTTTGCGGCGACGCTGCGCGACGCGACGCAGGACGAGGTGGTGCTGCTGTCGGAGCGCGGCCTGCTGGCGTCGACGTTGCGCGCCGGACAGACGCCGTGGCGATCGCGCGAGGAGTGGCGGCGCGCGGGCGGAAGGCCCGACGGATCGACGGCCGTGACGATCGGCGTGCAGCGGTTCACCGCGCGTGAAATCGTCCTCGCCAATGAGCCGTCGCTCTCGGCCGTGATCCTCAAATCGCGCGACGAGGCGATCGAGCCGTACCGCCGCATCCAGCAGGGCGTCCTCGTCCTCGGGCTGCTCGCCGCCGCCGTGGCTGCCGCCGGCAGCATCTGGATCGCCCGCACCGTGATCGCCGCGCTGCAGCGCGGATGAACGCAAAGCCCGCGAAGCCCGCAAAGCGCAAATCGCTTGTCGCCGCGGCTAGCTGACTCGCGAGGTGTACTCGGCACAAAGCACACAAAGGACACAAGCTGTCAGCGAGCTCGACGCGGGCGCCTGCGTCGCAGGCCGCGCTGTGACGCGCGCAAATCACAAACGAACGACAAAGCAAGCGCAAGAGTCGTCGTTCGTTTGTGATTTGCACGCGTCACGCCGCCGCTGCGCGGCGCCGCGTCGAGCGAACAAGTGCAGCACGAACGGCGTGCCTGCTCGCTACTCAAAACCCTTTGTGCCCTTTGTGTCCTTGGTGTCGAGTACACGCTTCAAGCTGTCCCGACGCCGCGATTTGGACCCGGCCAGCCGCAATTGGGCTTTGCGCGCTTTGCGGGCTCTGCGTTCTATCGCTGGTAGGCGGCGGCCGGGTACTCTTTGCCGAACTTGTTCTTGTGCTGCACGAAGCCCCACGCCGACTCGTCGAGCGTCAGCTCCGGCGCCGTCGACGCGCCGGCGCTGCTCGTGGCATCGACCGACACCGCCGCCGCGCGCTCGGACAGCGCGGTGATCTTGTAGCGCCCCGGCGGCAGATCGAGCGTGAAGCGCCCGTCGGCGCCGGCGACGGTGGTGAACGCGCTGGGCGTGACGACGATCATCGCCGTCATCTGCGGGTGGATGTTGCAGAAGACGCGGTAGATCCCCGGCGTGGCGAACGTGCGCTGCTTCGTCTCGCCGGCGCGGTAGAGGCCGAGATCGAACGGCTGCGGCCCCGACAGCGAGAACACGTTGTGGAAGATGCCGTCGTTGTTCGGGAAGTCGACGCTCGACCCGGCCGGCACGGCGAGGACGCGCGGCTGAAACGTCTTGTTCTTCTGCGTCAGGACGACGCGCCGCGCGGCGCGGCTGGCCGGCGCGTCCACCGGCTCCGCGTAGACGACGATCGCCGCCGGGGCGACGCCGGCGCGCGCAAGCGTGCGCACCGTGCCGTTGACCGGCCCCGCTGACGCACTCGACGCCGCGAGCGCCCACGCCGCAACTGCCGCTGCTGTCCGCACCGACTTGATACCTTACTGCAGCGCCTGAAATCGGGGCTAGGGGCTGGGGACTCGGGGCTGGCTGCGCCCGGTCGCACGGATCACCATTGTCCAGCGACTGTGATCAACCAGCCCCTAGCCCCCAGCCCCAGCCCCTGCTCTGACAATCGTCAGAACTTGTGAATCAAGACCCAGTCGAAATGATGGTTCGGCCGCTCGGTCGTGCCCGCCAGCGTGCGCAGCCAGCGATACTCGAACGACGCCTGGACTTCCGGACTGAGCGAGACGATCACGTTGCCGAACGCCGTCCGGTTCTCGCCGCGCGCCAGGGTGAGCCGCCTGATGCCGCGCAGGCGATCGACGCCGCCGCCGGCGTTGAACGCGACCCGGCTCGTCGGAAACAGCTGCAGCTCGCCCCAGCCGCCCCCGCTTCGCGCATCGAGGCCGGTCGCGCCGCCAAAGGCATCGGCGTTGTCGCCGACGAAGATCTCGCCGGCGACGCCGATCGCGTCGCGCCGCGCCGCGAAGTCGACCGCGCCGGCCCAGCTCTTCACGAGGACGGCGCCGCGGCGCTCCCAGCCGGTGTGGCCGGAGATGCCGATGTCGACCAGACGTGGATCGGTGACTTCGCCGACGGTGTAGGCGACGCGCGCCTGCACGCCCGGGCGCCGCGATCGCTCGCCGCCGAGCGGCGGCGGCACGAACACATAGGCGTCACCCACCAGGTCGCCGCCAATCGGCGCGACGATCCCCGCCATCGTGCGCAGGCGCGACGCGAAGGTACGCTCGACGCGCACCTGCGGCGCCCTGAGATACAAGTTGCCTGATCGGAACATCAACGGGAACGCGTACGCGGCGAGCGAGGTCGGATCGCGCGGCGCCAGGATCACGTGGTCCTGGCCGACCTGCAGCGCCGTCTTCGCCCCTTCGATGCGCGCGTAGGCGACGAGCAGGCGCGGCAGCCCCATCACCTGGCCGGTCTGGAAGCCGGGGATGCCGCCGAAAAAGTCCATCGCCACCACCGCGTTGGTGCGCGCGGAACCGAGGGTCGGGCCGTCGGCGGCAATGCCGATTCGCGTCTGCCGCAGGCTGGCGCTGGTCGTGCCGGCGTGGCCATCGGCCGGCGTCGCGGTGATGATGTTCGGGTTGTCGAGCCAGTTGGCGTTCGCCGAGTTGGCGAACACGCCGGCGTGCACCGTGCCGAACAGGCGCACCGGCATCTTCGTCGTCGACTCGACTTTGGTTTGCGCCAGCTCGGCGACCTGCGCCTGCAGGATGTCGAGCGAGGGCGGCGCCGCGCCTTCAGCCGCGGCGGCGCCGGTCAGCGCGTCGAGCCGCGCGCGCAGCTGCTGCACTTCTGCGCGCAGCGCCGCAATCTCCCGGGCGAGGTCTGCCTGATCCTGCGCCGCCGCCGTCCGCGCCTGCGCCACCGTGCAGGCCAGCGCAAGCGCGGCGGCGGCCAGCGCCCCGCCGCGCCGCCTCATCATTTGCGCTCGACCACCAGCTCGTTCTCGACCGCGAACACGCCGTCGACTTCCCGCGCTCTCAGGCCCGCCAGCGTCTTGTCCGACTCGTTGTCGACGACGCCCAGGAGCGTCGTGCGGCCATGCTTCACGATGATGTGAATCGGATAGGTGCCGTACGGCTGCATCCCCGGGAAGCGCGCGAACTGCCGCGCCTCGTAGCGCGCGCCCACCGGGCCGCCCGGCGCATAGCGCGACAGGAAATCGTCCGTGTAGATGCGATAGAAGGTCGCATAGCGGATGCGGTCGTCGTTCTGCGACGCCGGCAGCACCGTGATGCCGTTGGCCACCTCGTCGACGCCCGACACCCGCTTCACCGCGCGCGTCGCCGCCGATTTCAGGTTGCCCTGATAGGCATACCCCTGCAGCGTCACCGTCCCCCGATCGACCCCGAACGCCAGGAAATCGAAGACGCCGTAATACGGCAGCCGCTCGAGCGCGCGCTCGACGTTGAACACGGTTTCCTTCGCCGCGACCGTCTGCGCCGCCGGCATCGCGCCGCTCACCCACAGTGCCGCCAGCAGCAGGATGGCGGGCACCAGCGCCCGCGTTGCCCGGCGCTTCCAACCATTGGTCATTGGATGTGCCTCCTGTCTGGTTGGACGCCTGCCTGGCGACGGGGTTTCCCTCCGGCCGGATGGTGCCGGGTCGTCGCCGAGGGAGAACAAATTCCATAACGCCTCCATTCGCAGACACCAACTTTGAAATTCGGGTAAGCGCCCCCGCGGAATCCCGCCGGTTCACGATGGCCTCACGATTGCTGTAGCTGTCCGTCAGAGTCTGTAATCCGTCCATCGACCCAGGGCTTCCGGCAGCCGTGATGATATGGGACGACGACGCACTTTCACCGCGGCGGCAGATCGTCTGATGCACGACCCCCAGGCCGTGCCGCGCATCGGGCTTGCGCTCGGCGGCGGTTTTGCCCGGGGAATTGCGCACGCCGGCGTCCTCCGCATCTTCGAACAGCACCACATTCCCCTGCACTGCATCACCGGCGTGAGCGCCGGCGCGATTGTCGCGGCGGCCTATGCCAGCGGCGCGGACGCCGACGAGATTGCCCGCGTCGGGTGTCAAATGCGCTTCCGCGACGTCGCAAAATGGAGCATCTGCCGGATGGGGGTGATGGGCAGCGAGCGCATGAAGCGCTTCCTCGAGGGGCTGCTCAAACGCTACCGCTTTGAAGAAATGCGCATCCCGCTCGGCGTCGTTGCGACAGATCTGTGTACCGGCAAGCCTGTCTCGTTCCGCGACGAGGGCGACGTGTTCCTGCCGATTCGCGCCAGCTGCGCCTATCCTGGCCTCTTCCAGCCGGTGCGCGACGACGATCGGCTGCTGGTCGACGGGGCGATGAGCATGGAAATTCCCGCCGTCGTCGCGCGCGAGCTCGGGGCGACGCACGTGATTTCGGTGGCGCTGCCGGCGCCGCCGTGCCGGCGGCCGCCGAAGGACGTGTTCCAGGTGATTCGCCGCTGCTTCCAGATCATGCAGGGGCGCAGCGAGGACGGCTGGCGGAGCGCCAGCGACCTCGTGATCGCGCCGGATCTGAAGTCGATCGAATGGAACGGGTTCGAGAGCGGGCCCGAGATGGTGAAGGCGGGCGAGGCCGCGGCGCTGGCGGCGCTGCCGATCATCGAGTCGTGGCTGTCGACGGAAGTGACCGTTCCCGCCACCGCGCGCGCCAGCTTCGCGTAACGTCCGCGACCTCGAGGTCCGATGGGTCGCGTGAGTCAGGTGGGTTGGTTGGGTTCGAGTTCACAAGTCCACGAGAGAGCTGAAACCGCAAACCTGCTAACGCTGACCTAACCAACCCACCAGACCCATCTCTCCCACCCGACCTCTCTGAGCCAGCCCCCAGCCCCCAGCCCCGACTCCCTACTGTGGCCCGCGGATCTCGCAGATTGTGAAGTTGTAACG
>Ga0207708_10001450_pt1 | contig 17773 bp, 9 predicted proteins | sample KBSK5101metaG_FD_184340 | JGI IMG/M metagenome (GOLD analysis project Ga0207708, IMG submission 184340) | Corn, switchgrass and miscanthus rhizosphere microbial communities from Kellogg Biological Station, Michigan, USA - KBS K5-10-1 metaG... | ecosystem: Host-associated > Plants > Roots >...
AATCTCTGTCGCCTTGTTGGTCTTCTGAGAGCCCACTACTATGCAGTTGTGGGTTCGCGCTTTCTTCATCACTTGTTCGTCTTCGTCTTGGTCGTGCTCTTCTACGGGCTCGTTGACCTGTCGGAGAACCTCCCGCATGAATTTCTTTACAGTCTGACTGGCCTCGTCGTTATACCGAGTCTTTTGGAATTCCTTTCGGTGAGTTAAGGGCGATTGGGGACCCTCAAAAAGGTGCCAATCCTTTGCGTCCACAATCGGTTTCCAAAAATCTACTTCCAGCAGCTCAAAAATATCCGCAACTCCTAATTCCAAATAATCGGCCACCTTCTCCAGCGAGTCCCTTGTTATGTAATTCCAGTCATCGCCCATCATCGCAGTGAGTTTTTGTGGCGACACACCGATCTTTGCCGCGAGGGCGGATTTGCTACCCTCGACCTCCAACTGCCGCTTCAGACGTTCCGCCAATTTTGTTCTGAGCACTCTCTTTTTCATGGGGCGCAGACTTTAGCACTGCCGCATTAAACCTGCGAGAGTTTCATCGACAGGACTTTCACCGGCAGCGCTTATCCTGGCGCAAACACACACTTGGGAAGTGACTGCGAATCGGGCTCAGGATCCACACAGGCGGAAGGTCTTTCATCAGCATTGCTTTCATCGATTTTGCTTTCTTGGACAATCAATACGCAAGAACGCTTTATCCGATATTAAGTAAGCAGTTGGAAAGTTTTCTCAGAAAAGTCTTGATTGGTGTGCTTCGAAGTGCTAGGCTTCCACCGCTTTTCTGTAAAGGGCTCCCGGCAATAGACCGTCAACCGCAAAGGACGGATAGGAGCCGCCGGTGAGATGTTGGGGTGGAAGCGATGAAACAAGTCCTCTCTTCAGCCTCCATGCCTCACGCTCACAAATTACAAGAAACGAACGTCGCCATGCCCACATGGCTCAAGACCTCATGAATTCAAACGAGAGTTTCGGCTCAACGTTATCAATGTGTGTCTTCGCTTTGGAGTATGGCTCTGGCCCTTTCCAAAAGACCCCCTCGCGGTCAATCGACCTTGGACGTTGGACAGCTTGGATCACCAAAAAAATAGCAACGTGGGCATCATGTCTTAGGCTCAACTTCTAAGTGACGTAGGTTGGACTGGTATGACACTCTCAATTCACGCCGCACTGAAAACGCCTTCACGTCGAATAGTCTTAACCAGGCGCTTGTTGCTGGTTGTGACTGCTCTCTCTTGCACGACCGTCCTCTTGGTAGCGCTCGCGAGAAATCGTACTGCACCTTCAGATATCGGAGGCACCGCTGCAAGCGCCGTTGCAACGGTCGTTGGCATTCAGCAAAGGGAGAACCTCTGCAATCGAATTTCGGATGTGAGGGTTTACCTGCGGACCGCGACATTAGAAAAGACACGACTTATGCTGCTTTTATGAAAGGCGGTAGCCGGACCGTGCTGTGTCTCATACGGTCAATGTCGGACACTAGGTTAATGCCCGATCCTCGCGAGACAATAAAGTGGCCGGAAACAACTGTGGGAGATGTCGCCTTCTTTCTGCTAAGGGACTGGGCCAACCGTGACTTTGTTGAGTCATTCCCGGCCGCTGTGCAGGAAGAGCTTCGGACCAGCGGCATCAGTGCATATCACCGATATGTGAAGAAAGTCGAAAACCGCAAGGCCCTGCAGCAAAAGATCTAGCATTGGTACGAGGGGTACTATCTAAGGCCTGATGCGCCCGGAGTCCTGGATCCACCCGATGATGATCCAGTAACGCCCGGTGAGATCGAAGTTGCTTCATACAAGCTTCGGGTGGAAAATCGATACGGAAAATGCTCGTTGATTTATGAGGGACCTCACAACGGCGACATACCCACAGATTTGCCGGGGCCGTGCGAGTTTGTCAGAGGATTCAACGACGACGCCGGCCAGCACTTTAGCTATCCCAACGGTGCTTCTACTTTTACAGTTGTGCTGATTGTGGGCGGACCGCTGGATCCAAGCTCAAGGGATAAATACATGAAAACCGGCTGTGGCACGCAAATCCAGGCCGTGAGTCTCAGCCCAAGAGGCGTAGCACTCGGCTCGGTTGGAACCGGACAGGTCGTGTGCCCGTCGGGCGGGGGCGGGCTCGATGAGGTGAATTTCGGATTCCTCTCCCGGCGGCGCTGAAGGATTCAACGAGTCCGTCTTCCAGAGAACCTCAACTCGTCGTCGGTCGAATAACAGAACAGGTTGACGCTCTTGACGGTTGACTTGAGCGACGACACCTACTTGATTGGCCAGAACCACACCTGCTTAGGAGAACTGGTAATCCACCGTTCATCCGCCCCCTTAGCAAAGTTCTTTCCATCCCACACGTCGATGTGATTCCACCTCCGGCCTGGGTCTGTAATCCCAACAAATCCCTTCACAAAAACAATCCCCGTACGGTTCGTGATGGCGTTGAACGCAGCATTTCCGTCCGGATATGTCTCCGGCGCTCCTAACTGCGTCGCGAGCCACTCTGCGAGTGCAGGGGCGCTCAAGGCGAGCTGCTGTTAACCATAAGGGGCTCGCAAAACAAGGGGTTTTCGTAGTAAAGAGTCAGCTGCAAGAAGTTTTGCTTGACCTGATGAGAGACGCTATGGGATGTTGATGTAGAAGAGAACGGATGGTTGGATTCACATCCCTTCTCCTCCGCCCCAACCCTCACGCTCCATCATGCTAATTTATCGTCGCCATGCCCGAATGGCCCAGCAAGACCTCATGAATTTGAACGACGTTTTCGGCCCAACAGTCTTGGTGTGCGTTTTCGCCGTCCGGAATATCCCTACTTCCATCTGGCCTGTGTTCGCGTGTACACAGTCGCCAAAAACTTCCAGGCGTCTAATTCGATGCCTGGCTTAGGAGATACTGATGATCCTCAATTCCTCCGTCCCCGCCATTTCTCTTCGCTCCCTATCAACATTGACACTGGTTGGCTTATTCATATTGCTGGTCGGCCACAGCGACAGTGTAGTCCAAGCACAGGATCCAAATCTCGTTTCAAGATCGAACACGTCGCGTCTGCCAGCAGATAACGCTGTGGCTTCGCGCAAAGAAAAAAGAGTTACAGATCGCACACTCCGGGTTCGCGGCAGAGTTGTTGACTCGAAAAACCAACCCGTGAGTAATGCTGAGATCACCTTAATTAATGCGTCGCGTAACAAGGATCTTACCCAGAGCGTCGATGACGTGACAGGAGTGTATTCCAGCGATGCGAATGGCAAGTTCGAAATTGATTCGTCGTTCGGATCAGACGCGCAGCTGGTGCTTTACGTTACGACCTCAACCCCTGCAGACGCTTATTCACCTTTGACGCCTCCATTTCGAACCCTTGCTCCGATCAATGTGAATCCGGGAAGAGCAATCAAGCTTAACGGCAAAAATGATCTGAATGTCGGAGACGTTCAGATTCACGTGCACTTTCAGTCTGTGATAGCTCTGCTTGACGGCGTATCACCTCTTTCGAATCCGGCGGAAGGTGACGACCGCCCCGAGATTTGGGTACGGCTGCGGAGCGCTCGGGGCGACGTAGTAAGTATGAGCTCAGTGCCGTCAAAAGCCATCCGGCTAAGTCCATTCTCGATAGTTCTTTCCTTACCAGAAGGTCGCTGGACTTTTGACGCATCATTTGAAGGTCCGGACGGACCGTGGTACGAAGTCGACCAACCATTGAATATTCTTTCATCTCAACGGGACCAAATTTATGTCTCGCTCAAGTCGGCGCCGCGAAGCGCGGGACTACAATTAACAACCCCTCACGAGGCTAGAAAACGGCTCGCTCGTTTAGGTATTTCATACAGCAAGGTCTCTTTCATTGAACACGCCGGGAGGTGTAACACTGAAGTTACGCGGCTTTTTATCGCCGCAGGTTTGAGTCCGGATGTTGAGGACAAGGGCGGCAAGACGGCAGTGCTGGCTGCGGCGGCTGACGGCTGCGGCGAGGTGGTCGTGTTCTTGTTGGATCACGGGGCCAATGCCTCAGACAAACTGAAAGAGATGTCGGCCTTAATGGCCGCCGCATCCTCTGGCAGTCTGGTCGCCGTTAAAGCGCTGCTGAACAAACGGGCTAATCCGAACGCAAGTGATGAAGCCGGATTGACGCCGCTGATACTCGCGGCCGGCAATGGCCATGTGGAAATAGTGAAGACTCTGCTCGCTCATGGTGCTGATGCCAGTTCCACGGATCGCAAGGGAATGACGGCGCTGGATTACGCAGTTCAGACGAGTAACGAAAAGATTGCGAATATCCTGCGAGGCGGCTTATTGGGGGACGGCAGGACTTCTAACAAAGTACGATCCACCACTGGATCGCGAGGTCCCCTCCAGACTTCGCCGATGTTTGAGCCAGGCGTACGTCTTACCCGTTACAAAGTGGCGAGCGACCTTCCTTTAGCGTTTGCGGAGTTTTATTATTTCGATCTGGACGAAGTGTCGCGGGAGCCGAACGATGAGATGACTATGGAGGCTAACGGCGACGTCTCGATAACCGGATACTTAATGACAAAAGACAACCAGCCATTCAAAATCCAGCATGGAAAACTTGTTGCGGGCACCGAAGACTATGAACGTGTCATATTCGAAACTGAAATGAAAGAGGGGGTCTCATACACCTTCAATGGAACATTTCTCAAAACTCCAAAGCGAGAAGGCGATCAGTACATCGAACTCGACGGAGAGTTAGCAAAGTTCACTTCATCGGGAAAGATCGCCACTGGGCGACTGCGATTATATATTGCAACGCAACAATGAGTCTCGGAAGTTATTCTCGAAGTGCTACGGCCGAAGTTGGCAGAATCCTTAGAAGCAATTTTCTCTTAAGTATTGGCTGATGTTCGTGGTGTCAGTACTGGTCTTTCCAAAGAACAACATCTGCAGGCCGGGATCGGTTAACCGTCCGGGTGCTTGTCCCGTTCCAAGCAAACCATTGGCGTTACCAAAGCCATGCAGGCCTTCATGAAACTGTAAAGAGAGGTTTCCTGGATTGATCCCATTATGGTTTCGGTCGATTGCGTTTGGTCTGTAAAATACGACGAAACCTGTATTGGGGTTGGCACTTGTAATCGAGTCGTATCTCGGTTGACTGGTTGCAAAGGTGCTCGCAATGGTCTGGTCCGGAAAATGCGGGCCGTTGTAATCTCCATTCTTCGCAGTTGATCTTGTTCCATCATAGAACTCTCCACCTTGAGCTAAAAAGTCCGCGAATTTGTCTATGCTAAATCCAGGTATCGAATTTAGCTTGTCTATGACCTTCTCCTTACAAGCTTTGCTAATATTCCCAGCTCGCAAGCGTTTGGCGAGTTCCGCAAAAGCATTGGTCACGGCGGCAAGCTTACTCGGCTCCAATGGTGCTAAGGTGGGATTCTGCGGTGCAGCTGAGGAGAACATCGTGCCCGCCAATTCACTCAGAGCACCGAAGTAATACATGTTGTGCGTGCCCGGCGCAGCTATATCTTTCAAATTGATCGCCCAGATATTAGGACCATCAACTCCCAGCTGCGCGCCCGTGGGCAAATATCCAGTCCAAGTGCCTCGACCTGTATCGACCGCAGTCAAAGGAGACCATCTGGTCGTGACTTGACCGTTGGTATTGTTGATAAATCTCGTAAAGACTCCATTGGGAGCATTGCTCGATACTCTTACCCCCGCACCGCTGGCAAGTACGCTGAACGCGAGCCGGCAACCCGTGGCCATCCCGTCTACATGAGCGACACGACAACCACGACTTACTATATTCATTCGACCGTGTTAGGCGGGAAGACGATTGCCGAACTCAATGCCAATGGCGGGAAGACGAAGGGCTATGTTTATTCAGGCGGCGGGCGAATTGTTCACCAGTTAACGGAGGGCGAGTTGGAGACTCTGACTCAAGGGCATGAATCCCGTTACCGCGCCTACGCCGGTTCACTGCTCTCCGCGGGCCTAGCGTTCAGCATTCCCCTAATCTCGGATTCGCACCGCTATGTTGTCATCGCGCTGGCCGCTTCTTGTCTGGGGGCAGGCTTGGCCTTCTCTCTTAGCTGGCTTAGACACCGCAAGACTCCTTCGGAAACCATCACAAGAATTCGAACTCGCCTTGAGAAATCGATGCGCTAGCCACAACGTAAATTACCCAACTCCCAGTCTTGAAAAACCCAGGTCTTTACGTGTCATGAGAAAATTCTTGCATGATCGGCGGTTTGTCTGTTGGGAAGGAAGTTTTCTGTATTCCGAGGCCAGAGCCGTGTGCTACTATTCGAATTGCCCGCCCAGGGCCGTTCAAGATCAGACTCACAATATCAGTACTGCCCCAGCTCAATACTATTGACATTTAGTCGAGCGACTCTTAAAGTGGTCGCCACTCAAGCAGGTCAAGCGACTGAAATTGATAGCCCCTCGCAAGGCGTCATCAGCGCTAAGTTTGAATAACTCAGCTTCGCTTTCTTTACTCGGCGAGCTTCGACCACGATGAATGATTCGTCTTCACGTCTGCCGCTCTTGATTCGCCAGTCTCTTATTCCATTACGCACAGTGATCATGGTGGCAACATCGCCGATCCCAAAAAGGTCTACACAATCCTCAGTTTAGGAGTCCGTAAAGATGAACCCCACACACTCTCTCCCAGTTATTCCCGTGCGCTCGCTATCAATCTCGATTTTCCTCTTTAGCTTACTGGCTGCCGGGTTTAGCTTTTCCCCCATCGCGCACGCTCAATTGTGCAATTCGAAGAAAACAGCCCCTCAAAAGATTCGTTCTACCTCATCGGCGATCATATCTCCGAGCCCCGCACGAAGTTCAGAAGCGGTAAGTTCAAAAGGACCAGTAACTGATCGGTACACCGAGCTCTACGATGTAATCTTCCCACATCAGCCTCTGGAATTAGGCAGAGAACAATTTGTGCTGACTCTGCGATACACTTTAACCACACGAAGCCGAGACTTTCAGTACAGCATGCTCAGATATGATGACGGCAGGATGAAGGTCGTCGCCCTCAGAACCCAGCAGTCACCGTTTTCATACTTGGATCTGGAATATCCAATCACCGCCCTGAGTGAGCAGGAATTCGAAGCGGCTAAAGAGCTTGTAAGATCGATTCCGATTGAGCGAAAGGAAATTGAACTCAAGCGCGAAGAGGCGGAGAAACTTCTCAAAGGCTTTTTGGCCTCCTCGCCACCGTACCTTCAGGATTTGAATCTCATTCCGTTTGGTGGAACCGTTTACAATCTCTGGCTCGTTACTGGAAAATATGACGTAAGTTATCATCTAGCCGGAGAAACGCTTGGGAGACAAAAGTTATCGAATCCGCTAGTCCAATGGATGAATGAGGCGCATCAAGTTCTCTCAGTGGCTGCGTGGGGTTCAAGTAGTGCTTCCGAGATAGTCAACGTTCGAAATCATTCTTCCCTTCAATCAAAGAACAAGCGATGAACTCTACTGTGCGCGCTGCTCTGGTACGCACGGTTTCTTAAATATCGAGTTGTTGCCGCTTAACTGACCCACAATTAGTCCATAACTTGGATGTCCGGGTTCGCCGCCTGGTGTTCGGCGTTGGGTTGACTTGTCGTTTATATCGAAAAGTACGATCCCAGCCCGGCTCACAATGTATATTGGCAAAAACTTTGCCTGCATACCTGTCTGTTTAGGATCAGCCAGGTATCGAACCATCTCCAGATCAGGCTCTGAGGCACCGACCTCATCGAATTTACCATGTGAGTGAGCCGCGAAGACGGTCGAGGTATTGATTTCAAGATTTACCAGGTGTTCGTTGACCTTTCCGTCTCTAATAGTTGTTGGGGACATCGACGACCCACTCGGCTCGGTCGTAAAGCCATATTCCTGGAGCCTCCCGGCCGTATCAGCCAGCTGCGTGCGCGAATAGATTTGTTGAAGTTGGTTCTTGACGTCTAACGGTAAGCATTCTGGCTTTTTTGGATTGAAGCCGACGTTCTGCAGTTGCGGGTCGAGCGTAGAATCCTGCGACAAAGCTAGGTGTGCCTCACCAGTAGCTCCGTTGAGTCGGGCGAAGTTAGTGTCGTGAAGCGAGTTGGTGCCTCGTGTCGGCGGGCCGCCGGAATTGGATGGGATGAAGTTACCATTGCCGACGTAGCGGGCCGTAACAGGGATGAAGCCTTGATAGCCGTCGTCGGTGGCGCGATAGGTTGCGGCTACCACCTTGCCCTGGTAAATGACGAGTCGGGACGCCGTGTTCGTTCCGGGCGTGACTGGGACTCCAGCGCCGCTCGAGGAGACCGCGGACGCAAACCGGCACCCCGTGAGCATCCCATCCACTTTGCACTTCGGCCCACCCCAACCGGGAATCAGCGATGCGACCATCGCATCGATCGCGGCCTGGCCCATGCCCCCGCCTTCGCCGCCGTTGGTTGGCTGGTTCGAAGCAAACACATCAGTATCGCCAACATTAACACCCATCGGATCGACATTAGTTCTTCCCCACGCTGTTCCTTGCGCGTCGGTACTCAATCCATCGCCGGTAATCGGATTCACGTGCTGCCATATCAGTTGCGTCGAGCCATCAAGGAACCGCTGCTGTTGCGCCACGATTTCTCGACCGGCAAACACGTAAGCGCTTTGCCTATTGCCGGCTGAATCGTATTCAGTAATGACATTGCCGGTCAGGCTCGAGCGCAGAAAAAACGTGGTCGCCGTGGCCGGAGTGTTATTGTTCAGTTGGGTTATGCGCGCGGATTTCACTAACGTTCCCACACCATCGTAAGTTTCGGTTTTAGTAACCGCGGTGGTGAAAACAGTCGAAGTGACAACTTGCCTGCTGGTTGTTTGCGTTGATTGGTATCGCCGGCCCGCGGCATCGTACGTGTAACGCAGCGGCTGATAAGGAAAACTATTGGGTGGTGGTTCATTCGTGGATAGCAAGCGGCCGTCCGAATCATAATCCCAAGCCGGATTGCGGTTTTGGTTATTGTACGAATCAGTCGCGGAGTCGTCTTCACTCCAGAAGCGACCCGTGCGGCTCGTCAGGTTATTCCACGCATCGTAGCCGTAGCTCTGACGGAAGGCCCCATCGTGAATTCCTGAATTCGTGCCATTCAGAAAATCTCTGGCTTCGTAGCCAGAGTAGGCTTCCTTGAGCCGCGCCGCTTGATCATAAGAGTAAGCTCGATCATGTAACCCATAGGCGGTCGCATCTGTTCGCAGGTCGCTGGCAAATTTGATCTGCCCGTCGTCGTAGTATTGGAAGTCGCTGCCTTCGGGCTGTATCGGACCGTTCGCGTAGCTTCTGACTCCGCCAACAGCATAGTGGGTTGGTTGTCTGCGATTGTCGTAACCTAGGGTGAAAGTTGTAGAGTTACCGTAACTCAAGGATTTTAACGCTCCCCAGGCTCGATACTGCATTGACGAAACATATTGTGAAGCTCCCAGTCCCGACCCAGTCACCCTCGCCAATCGCCCTACGGAGTCATAACCATACTCGGCATAGGAACCTCCTGGCTCAGTGATTGTTTTCAACTCTCCGGCCAAATTATACGCATAGCTTAAACGGAAGGAGCCGGCCAGACCAGCAAACGTCCGCTCTTCCCAATCCAGGCGCGAAAGTTGATCGTAGTGGTACGTCAAGGTTCCGGACTGATCTGACATCGAGTTGCGAGCACCCGCCGCGTCGTAGCCGAACGTGACGTTCGAAACCGTAGTTATGCCGGAAGGTGCGCTGAAGTGAATCTCATTCGCCAGATGCCGGCCATTGTTATAGATGTAAGTCGCGCTCGCCCCGCGCGCGTCGGTAATCGACTGCATCGTGTCGTCTGCATAGTAAGACCAGGTCGTGTGATCCGTAGAAGAAGGATTGTTGGGATCTACCTGTTGCTCCGGCAAATGCCTGGTAGACAATCGGCCGTAGCCGTCGTAACTCGTAATCGTGTCCTGAAAAGCGCCGGTGGCGTTGTCAGTCTGACGAATGTTGGTGACCTGATCGAGAGCATTAAGGGTATTGGTGGTGGTCGAATAGATCGAGCCATTCCAATTCAACACTTCAGTCTTCCACTGCCGTCCCAGCACGTCTGAATAAACCTTCTGCTGCCGGCCCATTTCATCCGTGAGGGTGACGACTTCACCGCCGGCGCACCCACAACCATCGTAGCTCGCATATTTGATTGTGCCGTCCTGATTAGTCGTCTCAAGCGGCCGGCCTTTCCAATCAAAAGTCTGTGAACTCCAAATCCAACCCGCCGCATCGTCGCCAGAGGGAACCCACGCACCGTTCATCTCGGTAGGATTGGATTGCTGAATTGCCCGCCCCATCGCATCGTATACCGTCAGTTGGGCCCGATAGCCGCCTGCGCTGCCGGGATTGTCAGCGGCTTCGGCGATGACCCGACCCGCGCCGTCCAACAAGGTACTTCGATACGTATCGTCCGCGACATTGTTCACGCTGCGGAATTCCTGCACCCAAGGGGCATTGTAGACATACCGCTTGTAGGCGCCATTACTCGCGTTAGTGACCCGATCGATACGGAGCGCATCGTCGTAACTGATTGTCTGGACCGGACCCGGAGTGTTCTGAATTGTGTTCGGAGCCGGCGTCTGCACCTGCGTCTTCAAGCCGTAGTCGAAGTTGTATTTAAGGTAAGACGAATAACCGTCCGCGTCCGTCAACACGGTGGGATAGGCAAAGCTGTTGTGGTTCGCCCCGTCGGAAAACGAGTCGGTGTAACCGAACGAGGACTGATGGCCCAACGGATCTGTGGTTGAAATCAAGTTTCCAGCGGCGTCGTAGGCCATTAACGTCGTCAGCGTCTTTGATTGATTGTTTATATCGTTTGCATCCCAGCGCGAGATGCTCGTGACGTTGCCTCGCGTCAGATGACTCACGTTATAGGCAGGGTCATGCATGGAAGCATCTGTAGCCTGCGACTGAATTCGTGCAGCATCATCGTAGCCATAGGTAGTACGGGCAAACGGACTCCAGCCGCCATCGTACACGGTTTGCCGGTATGGCAAACCGATGATGCGCCGGTCCGTGTAAGTCGCGTCATTGATGTATTCAAACATCGTGTTCCGCAGCGGGGTGGTGGCATACGAGTCGTACTCGGTTACGACCCAGGGCAAACCGAACGCTCCCTGATATTGGATCACGGTCCGGCGGCGATGGTTACTCGGGTCATAAACATTCGTCTCCTGCACACGGGGATTGATGGGAAAGGAAACCGAGGTATCGTCCTGAGTCCATTGAGTAGTAATCCACTTTTGCCGCACGAAAGGACTATTGGGATCGGCGGGATCACTCTTGCCCCACATGCCGCTCTCTATAACCAATCCTTTCTGCCAGCCAGTCCCATACAACTGCTGATAGACCGAGCCGTCGGGCAAAGTCATCTGGCGCCAGCCGTCGGGATAGGTAGCGTATTGAGTGGTGACTTCGTACGGCACACCGTTACCACCGCTCCAATTCTCCGCCCACACTCGAGTGCTGTTAATCCTTGGACAATCAACGGTTGAGCCGTCGAAATCATAAATCATGTATGAACGCCGGGTTTGATCGGGCGAGGTGTAGCGACTGATCAGGTTTACTTGTCCTACCGCATTGTAGTCGAACGTATAATACGAATTGTTTGGCAGGCCTACTTGCCTGAGCACTGGAATTGATTCGCCATTGTGCGTGCCCACCACCAGGCCCGTGAACCCTGACACATTCATGACTACGGGCGCACCCCAATCGAAGGTCGCCCATGTATGGGTGGCGCCGTTCCACGTTTGCGTTATCGAATTTAGATTTGCATTGCTGTCGTAATTGAAGTTAATCACGCGCCCGAGCGTGTCGGTGATGTTTTGAATGTCGCCGCGCCAGTCATTGCTGATCGAAAGATAATTTCCGTTGCGGTCGACGATCTGTTGCGCCCGCCATCCGCCGGCGAATTCGTAGCTTATCCGCGTGCCCTCGGTGGTGCGCAACATAAGGGTGTTGCCGTTGTCCGTCATTTGCAGGTAAGAAGAATCAGCTGATTCGTAAACGTTGGACGTGGCGGTTTGCCGCAGCTCAACCCGACGACCCGACGAACTGACCAGCATGTAGACCTTCTTGCTGGCCTGGGCATCGAAATAGGGTCCCTGAATCGAGGCAAAGCCCAACCGAAATCCCGGACTGATCGGACTGTAATCTTCATCGAAATAGAGGTACGAACCGGAGCGTGTCCAGATTAGCGATGTGTAAGAGAGGCTGAGACCGAGGTCGAGACCGGCGCGGCCGGGCAGGCTAAGCAGCGGCACACTCCATTCACAATCACGCGCCGCCAACTGGTCGCCGGTTTGATTAAGGGGATCGACCAAAGCAGTCACGAGCGAACCCGCATCGCCGGAAACGGCTACTCCGGAGGTGAGCGTGGCGACGAGGTCTGAAAACTCAGAAGATGCGCCCAGGAAGGCCTCGCGCTGCAACGCGCGTCCGCTCGGAGGAGGCGGCATAGTACTCTCCCAGAATCCCCAGCCGCCGCTATCCGGCTCGCGCATCATATAGGTTTGATAAAGATCGTATACGTATTCATGGTCCGTGCGGCCCCGATCGTAGTAGGCCGCAGACTCGAAAATGGTTCGTCCCATTTCGCGCGTAGCCATCAGTAAGGCATCGAGCCCCCGCGCTTCGGCCGAGCGCAGGATCTTCGTCCAATAGATGACCTCGCTTTCCTGGTAATTGGGAATTGCCGCGGCCAAAAAATGTCGCACGTACTGATCGTCAGGTAGAGACGTGGGAGGGCCGAATGTAGATCTCGGACCGCCCGCGGCGATTGGCCTCGCGTGGTGTGACGCGGCAATCCTGCTTAACCTGGCGCTGCTCACTTTTGGGCTGCCGGTTCTCACGGCAGCCATCGTCTTACTGCGTCCCGGTGCACCAATCTTCTTGCCGTCCCACGGTTCCAGCGGTTTTCGCTTTGACCTCACAGTAGAGGGAATCGGTGGCGGTGCTTCGGGCTTTTGCTGCGGCTGACGTTTGATGTCGTTCAGGTTCGGCAGGGTGAACGGTGGCGGACCTTTCTGAGGCGGCGCCGGGTTCACTTTCCTCGCCTTTCCGTTTGTCTGGCTACTCTGAGTTGCGACGAAAGTATTCGCTGCACTCGAGCTCACCAACGGCAACCGACCAAGGATGAAGCTGCCTACGATTGTTAGACAGACGAACAGACGAATCCACTGAGGCACACGCAAAAAGCGACGGGAGAATCGCATCGGGAACTCCTTGTGAGCAAAGAGCGTTGAGACAGCAAACGCTGGTGAATGATTTTGACTGAGCCGTGAGTTGTCTTGAGAGCAGCTCGGGAGTCAGCCGTTAGAATCTCAAAACCCGCTTGTAAGGTCAGCCAAGGTAAGGCAGACGAGGCGGAATGTCAACAGATTTGTTGAGATTTGTTGAGATAAAGGACTAGTCGCAACCAGCGGGCAGTTAGGCGAGTTCACTGTCGAGCATCACCTTGTGACCTCGAACGAAATATATTTGACGCTCAATCAATTCGACGGGCACAAGTGCCTCGGTCGCAACGGATGATTTTCTCTTTGTCATTTTAAATGAAGTCACAATCAAAGTCTTATTCGCATTCCATGACCAACTTCTCTTGCGACCTCGCGGCAGCAATGACGGCGGCGGCTTGGTGTAAGGAAGCGGCTTGGAATCCGGCATCGCGCGTTTGCCCAGCCGCACTAACCTGGCTGTCATAAACGATCCGGTTTGCATCCAATTCCTTGCGATAATTTGCTTCTACTCCACCTCGGCTTCTGCCGCGCCTCTCTGATAGCCGCCAATTGCTTGATCGGCGCCAGCATTGACTCCAGCAATCTGGGCACCAGACGAGATACTTTCACGGCAGCAATTAAAGCTTGGTGACTTTGATTACCTGTGTTACGCGTGTGATAAACCTTTCGCATTTTTTAGACAAAGACTTGAATCCCCTGGCCGGGACATCGCGGTATCATATTACTCGACAGGCAGCGATCTAAGATTGGGAAATGTTGAAGATTGAAAATGACCGTGAGGCATCGTGATGATGATACTGCTTTTCCTTGGATCACTCTTGTATCACTGCTAGTCGTGACAGAGCCGAATTTAGGCGATCACAAGCAAACTCGAAATACTGAAAACGTTATAAAACTGGACACAAGGAAACACGCCCGAACTTGCGCGAAAACTTCGCCAAGACTGCAAAACCTTTACACGTCGGTTCGATTCCGACCGCCGCCTCCACAACTTTAATAAATTGAATAATTTGCGATGCTAGCTTGAATTCGCGTTTTCCGTTTGGGTCAGTGTTGTGTCACAACCTGGGCAAGACAGCGCTGACTTGGGCAAACGAATGCACCAAAAATATCCAAACCCCAGTGAAACCAAACCTTCCAACAGACCAAATCGTACCGGACATTTTGCCGAAGTGTAAGAAACCTTTATTCGCTCATAACGCTTGCTCATTCACGAACGACTATGAGCAAAGGTCTAGTCTTTTGATCGACTGAGAGTATGCGGAACACCGCAACGAACCGAAGACAATCATCATCGATCTCGCTCAAGGGCGCAAACAACTCGGGAATCGCAGAATCGCAGCCCTGACCCGGTTTTGGTTTCCATTCTGTCGCTTGTGGCCCCCAGCCGGATCCTCGGCTTCAGTTCCCGAGGCGCTCTCTGGACGCCGCCTTTGCGTACGGGTCCACACCCCCCAGTCGGCGTTCCACCGTCACCACTATCAACGATGCTGCGACAGTCATACCCAGCCTTGCGCTGAAGAGTTGGCTTAGTATATGGACGCTTTGCATCACGGACGGTGCTTGTACGCCCATCGGGAAACTATGAGACCGCCGAAAAAGGGGATGGCGCTAAACTTGTAGACGGTGCCCACCGACGGTCCCCCACCGAAAGCAATATTTACCAAGTGCACTCTAGGAAAACCCTTTGTCAGTAAGTACTTGAAGAAAGTCTCATCCTTCTTGAGGCGCTCGGCGTTACTGGATCCCTCCGGGTACTCGTGACCTCGGCATCCCTCATACCCACTACTGTCGCTCCCGCCTTCATCGATCAAGTCAACTCCAGCCCTGTCTTCATCCGCTCCCGCGCCCATACCCGGCGCGCACCAGTGACCGTAGCCTGGAATCAGAGCATTAAGAAGTCTTTTCCAAAAAGAGTTCTTATGCTTATCGCGGTATCTCAACAACTGATTGGCAGCATCCCTGAGACCTTGCCACAAGCCCTGACCCGCACTTTTGAAGAGGCCCTTGAAGGAGAAGTGGCCCGTCAGAACTCCCTTGGCAAACCAATCCTGAAGACTCTCGACGACTGCGTTCTCTATCGTGGCAAGATAAGAACCGATGTAGCCAAGAAGTAAAGTCTTGAGTTTGAGTTTTCCTTGCAGCAGCATTCCGTATAACTGCAATTGACCTGCGATGTCGGCCACTGCGTTGTAGACTTCAAGCGCGGCTATCGGTCCAAACGGTCCAGAGAAGAAGCTAAGAATGAAAACGCCGATGCGCACCCAACGGTTGTTGAGCACCCTGGCAATTGCATTACCTACAGCACTGAAGACTTTGCCAATTCCTTTGAAGAGTTTGCCGAGCCAGCTAAAGAACCCCAGGCCACTTGGATCCGTGTTGTTCACCGGATCATTCGCACAGTAGGCATATAGATTCAGCGTCTGAGGACTTTCAAGACTTGTGGACTTCATCCCGATCGGATCGACCTGCGTGAATCGTCCCTGCTGGGGGTCGTAGTGGCGATTGACGGCGTAATCGAGGCCGGTTGCCGACGAACGTTCATAGCTGGTGAATCTTCTGTTGGTTGAGCCGGTGGATTCGGCGTCGAGAGCCGTACCAAAAGGCAATGTCACCTGCTCGAAGTAGGTAGAGTCTTGCGCATTCGTGACCAGACGCGTGCCGAGACGATCCGGGTGGTGATATTGAACTAACTCGCCGCCGGATCCGTTAGGCGTCAGCGTTGAAAGCAACCTGGCGCCGAGGTAGATGTAAGTCTTCGACCACTGCGGCGTGATGGAGCTGCCAGTCTCAACGTACTCCATGCCGGCATCGCAAGCGTAATAAGTCCGCAGTCCACTTTCATCTGCGATCAATCGTTCATTTGAATCGCCGTAGGTATAGGTCGCCAGCACATAACCGTAATCGTCTCGCACCTGAATCAAACGGTTCGCGGCATCGTATTGGAACTTCTGCGCGGAACCGTCTGCTCGCACGGTGCGCGTCTGGTTTCCGACAGCGTCATACTGAAAGCCTCCGGTGGTGATATGGTTGGTCGCAGCGTCGTAGGTTAAATTCGCCAGTCCATCCAGCGGGATCGGCACTGCGCCAGCGAAGCCCGGACAGAGGCTGGCAAGTTTGGCGACAAATTCAATATCACCCGCATCTTCAAATGCGTGGCGTACATTTTCGTGGCCATTGGCCTTTGCCGCTTCCCCCGTCCAATAGTCCCAGCCGGCCTGATCGGGCTGTCGTTGCAGATAGGCCCAGTAGAGATCGTAGACAAACCAATGATCGTCGCGATTGCGAGCGGCATATTCGGATGATTTGAAGAGCTGCCGGCCCAGGTACTGCGCTGCGCCAAGCAACTGTGTCTGTCCCTGGTAATAAGCCTGGCGCAACTGACTGCTCCATGACTGCAACTCGTTCCCGTTCGGTTGTCGCGCCAATGCGCCCTGGTAAAAGTTCTTAACGAACTGATCGATGAGCAGGGTTTGTCCCGGCGCACATGAATTGGCGCCGCCGTTCCATGCTGTCAGCACGCGATTCCGCAACTCCTGAATATGAATCGCCTTGATCGGTTGTCCCTGAGCCAGACCGGAAGCGTACCCGGGCGAAGGCGGCGCGCCCAGCGCCTGATCCAACGCGGTACGCAACGCGCTTACTGGGTATGGAGCCAGCGGGAGCAGTTGATGTCGACCCGGTGCTTCGTCATTTCGGCGCCAGGAAAGAGGTCGCGCGCGACAGCTACCGGAAATTCGTGGAGGCGCGAATCAAGCAGGGCCATTGTGGAGAATTCTATGCCGCCGACGAAGGCCGAATTCTTGGAAGTGAGGAGTTTATTGACGCGACGATTCACCGAATCGGTGAAACTGGTAGATCAAATCGAGATGCTAAGAAAAACGGTTCCCGGCGAGGTCGAACCTGATCGACTGGTTTCGGGAGTGGAAAGAGTCTGTAGCATACCGAGAGAAGACTTTTGCGGTAGAAGCAAGAGCGGGCCCGCCATCATGGCAGAGGAAATGCTAATCCTGATTGGGCTGCAAATGAGTGCGAGCATGAAGCTGCTATCGGAAATTATTGGCATTAGTCCGTCAGCTCTAAGTCGACGGCACGATGCGGCTCGACGGAAGGTGCGCGACAACGCAAATACCAGTAAGCTAGCTTCGGAGATCACTCGGCACTACCTGAGCGGCGAATGACCGCGAATCGCAAAATCGCAAGCCTGACCCTCCAGTTCAACTTTGACTTCAACTTTGTGGTTCGCAGTTCAACTTTGAGTGGTTCGAGTGTCTCCTTTTCACCGCAAAGTTCGGTTCCGTTGAAACCACGCCAGACAAAGAGCGCCAATGGCTCCAATAAATGTAACCAGGGATAGAATCAACAACAGGGCCGGCAAACGGCAGTCAGGATTCCCAGAATTCAATTCGTAGCGGCAGTCGCAAGCCACACATCTCAGACTAGCTACCGACCATGTCCATACAAAGATGTAAGCTGATGAGATAAGTAGTAATACACCCATCAATAGGGCAATAGCCCCACGTTTCCGCAACAATCTCATTCATGACCTCTTGATGCCTTGATCCTCT
>Ga0207708_10001453_pt1 | contig 17754 bp, 13 predicted proteins | sample KBSK5101metaG_FD_184340 | JGI IMG/M metagenome (GOLD analysis project Ga0207708, IMG submission 184340) | Corn, switchgrass and miscanthus rhizosphere microbial communities from Kellogg Biological Station, Michigan, USA - KBS K5-10-1 metaG... | ecosystem: Host-associated > Plants > Roots >...
CGAAGCCGGCGGGCGGGGGAGAAACCCGGCATCCCCGAATCTGACGAAATCGCCGCGGCGATCGTTCAGATCCGGGAACGCCGGCGGAAAATCACGGCTGCGCGGCGGTCGTCGTCGACGCGCGGCGCTTGTCCTGCTCGATCTTGAAGTCTTCGTCCTTCATGTAGACGATGTTGACCCAGGCGTGCGCCATCTCGTCGACGGTGCGATCGCCCCAGCCCACCCACTGACTCGGATCGGGGTTGCTCTTCTTGGCGCTGGTGTTGTCGTGCCACGCCGTCACCTTGAGGATCGTCCCCTTCGGCAGCAGCGGCGCCACGTCGTCGGCGTAGACGTAGGTGGTCATCCAGTTGAAGTTGAAGTCGCTGACCATGCTGATCACCTGCTTCTGGCCGGTCGGCAGGATCGCTTCGAGCATCATCGCTTTTCCGCGCAGGTGCATGTGCGGCTGGAAGCTTTCGATGCGGGCCGCCTCGCGCAGGGTCGTGTAGCCTTCAGCCACCGCGACAGTGTTCGGCCGGATGTCCAGCGTGCCGAGCGCGGCAGGCACGAGCGACAGCGTGTTGCGGTGCTTCGGCTCCTGTCCCTTCGGGTAGAAATAGATGCCCATTTCCACCCGGTTGGTGATCTCCTCGCCAGCCTGGGAATAGTGGATGTCCCAACGGAACTTGGAACCCGGCAGGAGCAGCTTGCCGGTGTCCGGGCGCATCATCTCGCCCTGCTTGCCGACCGCCCACTCCATGAACGGCGTCGGCAGGCCCGGCGTCGCCGCAACCCCCGGCTCGGTCTGTTCGAGGTAGGCAATCGCGTGATGCGTGATCTTGCGCCCCTTCAGCGTTTCGGGCCGGATCTCGATGGCGCGAACCCATCGCGGCTCGGTGATCCCCGACGGCGTGACGCGTTTGTCCCAGACGTCCTGCGACACGGCCGGCATGGTGAAGGGATGCGACTTGATCACCAGGTCGGGTTCCTTCTGGCCGTACGCGGCGGCGAAGTTCCACCCCTGATCGTCGGGCCAGTGTTTGGCCGGGGGCATGTCCTTCGGATCGCCCTGCGGCGCGCCGGCGTCGACCCAGCGGACGATGGTCTCGAGCTGTTCGTCGGTGAGCGAGCGATCGTTCTTGAACTTCTGGATGCCGACGGTGCGATCGATCTGCCACGGCGGCATCTGGTGGTCGGCGACGCGCGCCTTGATCGAGCGCGCCCACGGCCGCGCCTCGGCGAAGGTCACGAGCGACATCGGCGCGATCGAATCGGGCCGGTGGCACGCCTCGCACTTGTCCTGGAAGATCGGTGCGATGTCTTTCGTGAAGGTCGGCGTCTTCGCGTCGGCGGCCGCCGCCGCGGCCGGCAGCAGCAACGTCGCGCTCAAAGCCCAGGCTCCCGCCGCGACGGCTCGTCGATTCGTAAGGATCATGTGAAGCTCCAAGCCCGTATTTTACCGCACGGCGACTCTCACATACGCGTTGGTCCAGCAGCACTGGAAGCCGAATCCGCCCTCGCCCGACTCGTCGTTCGCCTGCACGCGCACGGTGTAGTCGCCGGGCGCGTCGAAGGTCGCGGCGGCGCTGATTTTCGCCCCCTGCACGTCGACAGGAATGCGCGCTTTGTCAAAGCTCACCTTCCCCGGGCCGCGAAACTTGTGGAACGAAATCGTCGCCACCTTGGCGACCGGTCCGAATATGGCCGACGGCGCTTCGACCTCTTCTGATGCTTTCGGATCCTCGACCCAGACGTCGATCGCGACCGGCTGGTTCACGGCCGTGGACAGGTTCGCCGCCACGCCGATTGGCGGACCGGTGACCTTGGCACCGCCCTGCGAAAATGCCAGCACCGGCGGCTGGTTCCCCATGCCGAGCTCCTTGAACGGGCTGATCGGGTAGCCCTTGCTGAGCGCGAACGGCACCGACTGCGTCTCGCCGTTGCTGGCGATCGTCCAGGTCAGCGTCTTCGTGCCGAAGTCCTTCGGCACCTTGATCACGAAGACGCCCCACTGCCGGCCGACCTCGAAGTGCGTCGGCTGTCCCTGATCGGCGGGCCCCGGCTCGATGCGGTTGTTGGGGCCGATCGGGATGTCGAGCGCTTCCTTGCTGTTGCGGTTGAAGTAGCCGACGAGCAGGCTGAAGCTGCCGTCGGCGTTCGGGAACCACCCTTCGTAGGCGGGCGTGACGCTGGTGCCGCGCTCGCGCGGCGGATCGAGCGGCAGCGTCGTCTGCGGCCGCTGCGCGCCGGCCGCGGCTGTCCAACCGGCAATCGCCGCTGTCAACACGATCGCGATCCGATTTCTCATCACCACGTTCCTGCTCCGTGCGGCCGTCAGCGCGGGGCCGCGAACAGCTCGTCGACGCTTACATCTTTCGGCGATCCGAGGTTCAGCGGGCGGATCGACGGCTCGATTGCCTTCCGCTCGCCAACGATCACGATCGTCAGATGGTCGGGATCCATGTACTGCTTCGCCACGCGCGCGACATCGGCGGCGCCGACCGCCTCGATCGCCTTCGCGAAGTTCGTGAAGTAGTCGTCCGGCAGCGCGTAGGTGGCCAGCGACTGCAGCACCCGCAGGCGGCTGGACAGGCGCCCCGGCACCTCGAACGTCTTCGGAAAATCGCGCGTCAGATCTTCCTTCGCGCGCGCGAGCTCCTCCGGCGGAACGCCCTTGACGACCGCGGCGAGCTCGTCGAGCAGCGCCTTGAGCGCCTCGCCCGTCTTCTCCGCCTGCGCCGCCGTGGCGACGAGGAACGGCGTGTGCGATTTCCGCAGGTCGAACCCGGCGCGCACGCCCGCGGTGTAGTCGCGCACCGCCGCGTTGCGATCGGAGGAGAGGCGGCCCTTGACGATGGTGTTCACCACCTGCATCGGATAGAAGTCGGCGACTGAGTTCGGCCCGCCGACGCGGCCGGCGACGATGCGTGATTGCGGCCCGGGCATGTCGATGAGCAGCAACTGCCGCGCGGGAGGCGGAACGTCGGCGGCCGCAGCGCCGGTGCCGCCGCCGGCGGGCGCACCGGGCTGCCACTTGCCGAAATGGGTTTCCAGCAGCGGCATCAGCCGCTCCGCGGTGACGTCGCCAACCACCACCAGCGTGCTGTCGGCCGGACGATAGGTCGCCTGGTGAAAGGCGCGCAGATCGTCGGGCGTCAACGCGGCAATGCTGTCGAGCGTGCCCACCAGCGGCGCGGCGCTCCGGTGCGCGGCGCCGAAGGCGAAGCGCGCGAACGCCAGCGAGCCGATCGCGTCGGGGTTGCCGCGCGCGTTGCGAAGCGTCGCCAGCCGCTGCTGCCGCAGCGTCTCGAGCTCGGGCTTCGGAAACGTCGGCCGCTCCGCCGCGTCGGCCATGATCGCGAGCGCCTCCGTGAGACGTTCGAGCGGCACGTACAACTGCAGCGACGTCGAGTCGACATCGCTCGATGCCCACAGGTTCGCGAGCATCGCGTCCACCGCATCGGCGATCTCGACGGCCGACCGCGCGCCTGCGCCTTCGGTCAGCATCGATGCCGTGAGGCTCGCCGCGCCGTAGCGGGTGCGCGGGTCGGCGCCGGTGCCGGCCGGCACCAGCAGGCTCATCTGCACCACCGGCAGCTCGTGCTGCTCGACCAGCCACACCCGCAGGCCGTTGCTCAATTGCCGCTTCTGGATCGTCACGGGCGCGGTGGGCAGCGGCGCGGGGTCGAGCCGCTGGATCGGCCGCTCCGGCGGGGTCGACGGCTGTTGCGCGGTCACCGCGACGGCGGCCAGCGCCGACGCGGTGAGCACAGTGGCGAGCAAACGTCTGTTCATCCTTCTCCCGTAGCCTCCGGCTTCAGGCGGCCCGCACGCGGCCCGCCTGAACCGGACGCTATCCGGTTCAGTTCAGCGTCCAGAGCGACAGCGACGAGAGATCTTTGACGAAGAGCCGGTTGCCCGAGACCGCCGGCTGCGCCCAGGTGGAGCTGTCGGCGACAGTGTATCGCTTCAGCGGCTCGAACCCGGCGCGGCTGCCGCGCGCGACGATGAGCTCGGCGTCGTCGTTCAACAGCAGCAGGAGATCTCCGGCTTTCACCACCGCGCTGTTCGACGCCTCGCGCGGCGGGCCGAGCCACAGCACTTTGCCGCTGGCGGCGTCGAGCGCGAAGAACTGCCCTCTCGCCTTTTCCGACAGGCCGTAGAGCGTGTCGCCGATGATCACCGGGTTGCTCAGGAACAGCGACACGTCGGTGGTCGACCAGACACGCTCGACGCTCCACGCGCCGCCGCGCTTCACCGGCTTCAACGCCGAGACGCCCATCGCCTGGCTGCTGACGATCAGCGTCTGGCCGAAGACCACCGGCGTGATCGCGCTCTCTGTCGTTCGCGTGACCCACGCGTAGTCCCAGAGCTTCTGGCCGTCGGCCAGCGAGACCGCGAGCACGCTGTTCTGCGTCATCGTCACCACCTGACGCACGCCCTCGATCTCGACGATCATCGGCGACGCGTAGGCGCCGCGCTCGCCGCGGCTCCATTTCACCGCGCCGGTCGCCGTGTCGAACGCCGTCAACGGGCCGTGATTGCCCGGGTGGACAATCACCGTGTTGCCCTCGGCTACCGGCGACACGGCGGTGCCGTACGAGGGATGCTGGGGCGCTTCCGGCGTCTGCCACGCGAGCTTGCCGGTGGACGCGTCGAACGCGGAGAAGATGCCGGTGATGCCGAGCGTGAACAGCCGGCCGTCGTGAAAGAGCGGCGTCGCCTTCGGGCCGACGCCGTGCGCCGCGGCCGGCGTGGCGGGTTTGTAGGGCGCCGGGTAGCTGGTGCGCCACAGCTCGCGGCCGCCGGCCGCGTCGAGCGCGGTGAGCACCTCGTTGCCGCCGCGGCGCGTGAACACGTAGACGCGATCGCCGACCACCAGCGGCGTCGCGTAGCCCTCGCCGACCTCGACCTTCCAGCGGCGCGTCAGCGCATCCGGCCACGACGCGGGCACGGCGAAGGCGCTCGCCGCGCCGTCACGGTTGACGCCGCGCCACTGCGGATAGTCCTGCGGGATCGCGTGCAGCGAGACGCCAGCCAGGAGCACGAGCACGGCGGCACACCTGTTTGGCGCGGCAGACACACGCGCATGATATCAGGTGGATTCAGGCCGTCTTGTTCACGGCACGATCTCGACCCCCACCAGGTTCCATCGATCGTTGGTCGGCGCCGTGCAGTTGATGGTGACGCTCGATCCGGCGGCGGTGGCCGCGGCGCTGCGGCGCTGCGCCCAGAACGTGTCGGCCGACGCCGTCACGACCGACTGATGCACCATTGTCTGCCCCGCACCGAGCGTCCGGGCAACGGCGCGATCGGCGTCGTTCCCCACGCCGTAAACGAGCGCGTTCGGTTTCGTCGTGACGAGCGTGACGGCCGGCGCGCCGGTCGCGGCGCTAGCGATCGATGTCGCGCCGGTCCCTGAAGCGTCACGGAAGCTCACGACGGTCAGCGACTGCCGGAAGTTCGGCTTCGCCTGCGTGCTCTTGACGGTGACGTTGACGAGCCGCGCCGCGGCTTTCGCCTGCCACACCTCCGCGCTGCCTGTCTGTGTGTTCGCACGACGAATGAGAGTCCAGGTCAAACCAGCGCCGCTGACGGTGAGCGTCTGCCCGCCGGCCCCCGCCGGGCCGTCGGAGGCGACAAACGCGAGCAGCAGTTCGTTCGCGACGGCGGTGCTGAACGACGCGGTGGTTCGCGTGCCGTTGCCATCGGAGAACACCACTTGATCGACGATCGGCGCAGGCGGCGGGCCGCTCGAAACGGTGAGCGCCACCGCGCTTCCAACGGCCGCCTGCACGCCTCCGACCGGCGCCTGGCTGATGACGATGCCCGCGGCCACGGTCGTACTGGAAGCCATGGTGACGGCGCCGACAACCAGACCTGACGCGGTGATCGCGGATGTGGCGGCCGCCTGCGTCATCCCGACGACCGCCGGGACAGCCACCAGCGGTGGCCCGGTCGAGATCACGAGGGCGACCGTGCTGCCGCTCGTCACTTGCGTGCCCGCGGCGGGGTTCTGACTGATCACGTTGCCGGCGGCGACGCTCGTGCTCGATGCGTTGGACGTGCTGCCGACCGCCAGCCCTGCGGCTTGCAGCGATGCGGTCGCCGCAGCCAGCGTCTGATTGACGACGTTGGGAGTAATCACCGGCGGCGGGCCGGTGGAAACCACCAGGTTGACCGCGCTGTTCGCGGGTACCAGCGTGCCCGCGGGCGGCTGCTGGCTGATCACGGACCCGGACGCGACGCTGGTGCTCGATGCTTGAGAGATCGAGCCGACCGCGAGGCCGGCGGCGGCAATCGTTGTCGTGGCGTTGCTCTGGGTCGCGTTCACGACATCAGGAACTGTCGTCGGGTTCGGTCCGAGCGAGATCGCCAGGTTGACCGTGGTTCCAAATGCGGCTGCGGTTCCCGCCGACGGAGTCTGGGTGACGACCAGCCCGGGCGCAACCGACGCGCTCGCTTCGCCGGTCACCGTGCCCGCGGCAAACCCCGCGCTGGCAAGCGCCGACGTTGCCGTGGCCTGCGTCAACCCGACGACGTCGGGCACCGACGAAGTGAGCGGCAAGGAAGTGGCGACGATGTCGAACTGAGTCGTGCCCTCGGTCCAGACCAGACCGATCTGCGACGCGGCGGCGACCGGATGGCCGGCGATGAAGTTGCGGACATGCGTGCCGGTATCGGTACCCGGCAGCGCCGCCCATGCGCTCCACGCGGAGTTCTGGTACCTCGTGTACAGGATCGAGTTCGCCGCATCGGTGTTGATGACGAAGAGCCAGAGCGCCGACGCGGCCGACACGCCAAAGAGGCCTGACCGAGCCTTGTGCGACTGGCCAGGGCCGAAGAGCGGCGGCGCGGCAAAGGCACTCCAGCTGTTGGCCGCGACGTTGTACACGGCGGCGTCGACTCCGCTGCCTGCCGCATTGCGGCGAAACGCATAGATCGTCGACGTGTCCGCGCTGACCAGCGCCCAGTCGTTGTGATCGATCGTCGCATCGGCCGCGAACACTTTTCCGTCGCCCGGCCCCTGGCCGCCGACCGGAACCGACGGCCACGATCCGTTGGTATTCGATCGTTTGTAGCCCAGGTTGCTCAGATTCGGCTCCGGCACGCCGCCGCTGCAGTTGAAGCACCCCGACTGTCCTCCGCCGTTGTCGTAGACCGCAAGCATGCGGTTGGCGGCAAGCGGCGCGAACGCCATCGAGTTGCTCTCGTGGAACATGCTGTTGTCGACCAGCGAGACCGCCGAGAAGCCGCTCGTCCAGGATGCGCCGGTGTCGGCGTTGGTCGACAGCCTGATGTTCGCGTCCACTTCCTGCTGCAGCGTCGGGCCGCCGGTGTGAATGAACTTCCCGGTGGAGACGCCGAGCACGTTGCCTCGCGGCACCGTCCATGTCGCCGCCGGCGCGTCGTAGTACGACCACGACTCCCAGGCAATCGCGGTCGCGCTCACCGTCGCACGGATGTGCGCGGTCAAGCCGTTCTGACCGTTGAACGCCATCGCCACTTCGGCGTGCACAACGTCAGTGGGCGCGTTGTTGATGTACGCCACGCCGAGCGAGCGGCCGCCAGCCATCGTGCAGCTGCCGCAGTTGACCGATGCCGCGGCCGATGCGCCCGGGCTGCTGGCGGCAGCCGTCCACGTCGCCGATGCCAGATCGGGCCCGGACGATCGATAGGCTTTGACGAGATGGTTGGTCCCGCCTGGCGAATCCGCCCCCGATGTCAGCGTCAGCAGCCACCAGACGCCGGCGTTGGCTGCATAGAACAAGTGCGATTGACCCGAGTGCCCGGTCGCGTCGCCGAAAGTGCCGGCGATCTGGCTGCCGATTTTCACCGGCACGCTGATCCCGGCGGAGACGACGAACGACACCGCGCTGCCGGCGGCAACCTGCGAACCGGCCGCGGGACTCTGGCTGATCACCCGGCCGGCTGGCACGAGCGCGCTCGGCAGGCTGCTGATCGGTCCCTGCGTCAGGCCGGCCTGCGCGATAGCGGCGCCGGCGGCGGCCTGCGTCAGGTCGACGAGGTTCGGCACGGCGATGATTGCGGGCCCCGAAGAGACGACGAGGTTGACCGGCGATCCCGCAGGTACCTGCGAGCCGGCCGCGGGGTCCTGGCTGATCACCGATCCGCTCGGGATCGACGGATGCGGCGCGCTGGTCACCACGCCGCGAGTCAGCGTCGCGCCTTCGATCGCCGTCGTCGCCGCCGCTTCCGTCAACCCGACGACGTCCGGCACGACCGCCGGCGGCGTGACCGGGTCCTTCAGGATCGTGAACGAATCGCGGACGACGCTGTGATCGTCCACGAAGCGCACGTCGAGGCGCCCGCCGTTGACGTCGAGGGCGAGCGAACCCAGGACGCTCATCGAGACGAACATCGCCGGATGATCGAGGGTGCCGCCGCCGGTGTTTCCTGAAACGCCTGCCACCGCGTAGACCGTGCCGGCGTGCGGCACCGGCGAGGCGGAGACTTTGCGATACGCGCCGGCGCCGCTTTCACGCCCGTCGCCGGAGTCGAGCTTCATGCCGGGCGTGAACGTGTCCGAGCGCCCGTAGTGGCCGTCGATCAGGAACGACCGCTCGTAGGAGTGGCTGTGGCCGCTGAGCACGAGATCGGCGCCGCCGGCCTCGAGGATCGGCAGCACGTTCTGCCGCATCTCGGTCAGCTCGAAATCGATGTCCGAGTCGTGCGATCCCTTGCTGTAGGGCGGGTGATGCCAGTAGGCGATGATCCAGCGCGCGGTGGTGCCGGCGAGATCGGCTTGCAGCCAGGTCAGCATCGGAGCGCCCGGCGAGCGATCGACGTCGAACGAGTTCAGGCAGATGAAATGAATGTTGCCGTAGTCGAACGAGTAATACGCCTCGGTGCCGGACGCGACGCCGCCTGCCTGCGCATTCTTCGGCAAGGTGAAGATGTCGAAGTAGGGAGCATCGCCCGGCGTGCTCGTATCGTGATCGTGATTGCCCTTGGTCGGCCACAGCACGGACTGCCGCAGCGTGAGCGGGTACATGTCGAACACCGCGCGCTGGTACTCGGAGTCGAGGCCATCGTTATAGGCGTTGTCGCCGAGCATCAGCCACAGGTTGGTGAAGGTCGAACCGGCGAACCCGTAGTAGGCGTCGCGCACCGTCTCGGCCTTCAGGTCGGCGGTGCCCGAATCGCCCAGCACCCAGATGCGGGTTGGCGTCGCCGCGCCTGCGGGCGGCGAGGTGACGAAGAAATGGGTCGCGTCGCCACCGGCCAGCCGCGCGGCGGTCGAGCCGACCGCGTAGTAGTACTTGGTGGCGGGCTGCAGCAGCGGCAGCTCGATTTCGTGGTCGATGGTCGGCGCCGCAGCGCTGGCTGAGAAAATCAGGTTCGCGGGGTCGGGGCCATAGTCGACCACGGTGTCGGTCGCCGCGGTCGTGCGCCAGCGAACGACGATGCTCGTTGGCGTTCCCACTTGCAGATACGGTCCGCGCGAGATCTGCGGGGCCGGCTGCGCAAAGACCAGCGCAGGTGCGAGCAGGCTGCCAACAATCGCCGCGACAGCAAACCGGCGTAACCTCATAACGCTCCTTTGCCGACACTCCGCCCGCAGGCCTGGTCGCCAAACGCGCTCGAACCAACCGTGACGCCGATGTGTTGCTGGAAAAATCCAGTCGAAGGCTGTGACTGGAGCGGCGCAACCATAGATCAGCCGCGCCCTTCAGTAAAGCGAAATAAGCGTGGGATGATGAGTGGTGCCCGCTTTGCCGACGCCTGCTCAAGTCCCCTCGCCTGCGCCTCCTCCTCGCGCCTCGCTGATCGTGCTCGGCATGGCCGCGTTCATGGTGCAGGCCGACGCGCGCGTCATCGATCCGCTGCTCCACGTCGTCGCCACCGAGTTCCACACCACGCTGCCGGCCGCGGCGCTCGTGATCTCGGCCTACGCGCTGCCCTACGGGCTGTTCCAGCTGCTCTACGGCCCGGTGGGCGATCGCGTCGGCAAGGTGCGCGTGATCGCCGGCTGCCTGGCGTTGTTCTCGTTCGGCACCTTCGCGTGCGCGTTCGTGCCGACGATCGCGGTGTTCGCGCTCCTTCGTTTTCTGACCGGCGTCGCCGCCGCGGCGGTCGTGCCGATGTCGCTCGGCCACATCGGCGACACGTTCCCCTATCACGAACGCCAGATCGCGCTCGGCCGCTTCATGAGCGCGCTGATGATCGGCCAGATCATCGGCAGCACGCTCGGCGGCCTGTTCGGCGAGTACATCGGCTGGCGCTACGTCTTCGTCGTCTTCGGCATCGTCTCGCTCGCGGTGTCGGCGCTGATCGCGCGCGACGCCAGGCGGCTCGTCGAGCATCGATCGACGGCGAGCCGTCTCGGCCCGGCGCTGCTGACCGTGCCGGCCGGCGGGCTGCTGGTCTTCGCGGGGCTGCTCGGCGTGGCGCCGGCGGCGTGGTCCGCGATGCTCGGCGCGGCCGGCGCCGCGCTGCTCGTCTACGCGCTGGCGTCGCAGTACCGGAGCCTGTTCAAGCGCCCGACCGCACCGCTCGTGCTCGTAACGGTCTTGCTCGAGGGGGTGTTCGTCTTCGGCGGGCTGGCGTATCTCGCCTCGTCGCTCACCGATCGGTTCGGCGTCAACTACGCCTACGCCGGGCTGATGGTCGCCGGCTTCGGCTGCGGCGGCCTGATCTACAGCGCCTCGGTGAAGCGGCTGGTGACGCGAGCAGGCGAGCTCGGCGTGCTGCTCGTCGGCGGCACGCTCCTCGGCATCGCGTTCGTCTTCATCGGGGTGATGCCGTCGTGGCACTGGTTCGTGCCGGCGGTGATTGTCCTCGGCATGGGCTACTACACCATGCACGGCACGCTGCAGACGCGCGCCACCGAGCTGGCGCCGCAGATGCGCGGCACCGCCATCTCGCTGTTCGCGTTCTTCTTCTTCGTCGGACAGGCGCTCGGTCCGCAGCTGGTCGGCCTGATCCTCAAGTCGCGCGGCTACGGGGCCGCGTTCATCGTCGCGGGCGTCGGCCTGTTCACGACCGCGGCGGTGTCGCGCGCGCTGTTCCAGCGCGCCGCTGCCTGATCCCGTTCGCGACGCGCGGGCACATTTGCGACGCCTGCGCATCCGCAGAGACCGCGGAGCGCGCAGAGCTCCTTAAGAAAGTGCGTTTCAAAATTGCGCGCGGCTCGCGTAGCGCAGGCCTTCAGGCCTGCCCCAGCCGCAGCCGCGAGGCCAGGCAGCCCTGAAGGGCTGCGCTACGAGTAGGTGTCGATCCACGGCCAGGAGTAAAAGAAAAACTCTGCGGCCTCTGCGCTCTCTGCGGTTTTGCTGGCGTCTCGAAGAGATCAGAGGTGATTATCATGTCACCGATGCGACTTCTGATACCGGTGCTCGCGCTGCTGACGATGGCGCAGGCGAAGAGCGCACCGCCCGATCTGCGGGGCGTGTGGGCGTTCGCGACGCTGACGCCGCTGGAACGGCCGGCGGAATTCGAGGGCAAGCCGTTCGTGACCGACGCGGAAGGCGCAGCCTGGGCCGCCGATCAGCTGGAACGCAACAACCGCGACCGGCGCGACGGCGGCGCGGCGGTCGACGTCGGCCGCGCGGTCAACGACTTCTGGTTCGAGCGCGGCACCGAGCTGGCCCGGCTCGACGGGAAGCGGATGACGTCGATGATCGTCGATCCGCCCGACGGCAAGCTGCCGCCGCTGACGCCGCAGGCGCGCGAGCGCGCGGCCGCGCGCGCCGCCGACAACCGCGAACATCCGGCCGACAACCCGGAGAACCGTTCGCTGCAGGAGCGGTGCCTCGCCTTCAACGCCGGGCCGCCGATCCAGGTCGGCCCCTACAACAACTTCGTCGAGATCCTGCAGTTCGGCGATCGGGTCGTCATCTTCAACGAGATGATCCACGACGCCCGGATCGTCTGGCTCGACGGCCGGCCATTTCCGCCGGAGACGGTGAAGTTGTGGCAGGGCGCGTCGCGCGGGCGCTGGGAGGGGAATGCGCTGGTGGTCGAGACGAAGAACTTCAACGGCAAGGTCGGCTTCCGCGGCACCGGCGACGAGCTGCGCCTGGTCGAGCGGTTCACGCGCGTCAACGCCAACGCGCTCGTCTATGAGTTCACGGTCGACGATCCCGACACCTTCACGCGGCCATGGACCGCGCGGATGCCGATGACGCGCAGCGACGGGCGGCTCTACGAGTACGCCTGCCACGAAGGAAACCACGCGCTCGAGGGCATCCTGCGCGGCGCGCGCTACGGGGAGCGGAAGTAACCGATGCTCACCGTGCTGCTGCTCCTCATCTCCAACACCTTCATGACCTTCGCGTGGTACGGGCACCTGAAATACCGCTCGGCGCCAATCGTCGCGGCCGTGCTGGTCAGCTGGCTGATCGCGCTCGGCGAGTACTGCTTCCAGGTGCCGGCGAACCGGATCGGCTACGGCCAGTTCTCGGGGTACCAGCTGAAGATCATTCAGGAGTCAATCACGCTCGTCGTCTTCGCCGGGTTTGCTTACCTGTACCTCGGGGAGTCGCTGCGCTGGAATTACGTGGTCTCGTTCGGGTGCATCATGGCGGCGGTCGCATTCGCGTTCTGGGGGAAAGCATGATTTGTGGCGACAGCCACAGAGCTGATGCGGGCGACAGCCGCTTGTCACGACGATTGAACGCAGAGCCCGCGGAGACCGCAAAGCTCTTTTCTTACGGATCCGGATGGTGCGCGAGTAAGGGCTGATCCCGCCACGCGCTATCCTGTGGGCATGACCTTGCAGCAACTCTTCGGCATCACGCTGCCGATCATCCAGGCGCCGATGGCTGGCGTTCAGGACAGCGCGCTGGCCGTCGCCGTGTGCAACGCCGGCGGCCTCGGCTCGATTCCCTGCGCGCTGCTGCCGCTCGACGGCCTGCGCGCGGAACTGGCGGCGGTCGCCAGCCAGACGAGCCGGCCGTTCAACGTCAACTTCTTTTGTCACACGACTCCGGCGCCGAGCGCCGAGCGGGAGCGCGCCTGGCGCGCCGCGTTGTCGCCCTACTTCGCCGAGTACGGCATCGATCCGGAAGCCGCGCCCGCCGGCGGTGCTCGCCTGCCATTCAGCCACGAAACAGCGGACGTCGTTGGTGAGTTCAAGCCGGCGGTGGTCAGCTTTCATTTCGGCCTGCCGCCGGACGATTTGCTGCGACGCGCCCGCGAGTGGGGCGCGAAGATCCTGTCCTCCGCGACCACGGTGGACGAAGCGCGCTGGCTGGAAGCGCGCGGCGTCGACGCGATCATCGCGCAGGGCGCCGAAGCCGGCGGTCATCGCGGCATCTTCCTGTCCGACGATGTCACGACGCAGGTCGGTACCTTCGCGCTCGTGCCGCAGATCGTCGCCGCGGTGAAGGTGCCTGTAATCGCCGCCGGCGGGATCGCGGACGCGAACGGCGTCAAGGCGGCGATGGCGCTCGGCGCCGCCGGCGTGCAGCTGGGCACCGCGTACCTCCTGTGTCCCGAGGCCACGACCGGCGCGGTGCACCGCGCCGCGCTGAAGAGCGACGCGGCGCGGACGACGGCGCTGACCAACCTGTTCACCGGCCGGCCGGCGCGCGGCATCGTCAACCGCCTGATGCGCGAGCTCGGGCCGATGAGCACGTCGACGCCGGCGTTTCCGCTCGCCGCTGCCGCGCTTGCGCCGCTGCGCGCAAGAGCCGAGGGCCTGGGGCGCGGCGACTTCTCGCCGTTGTGGGCCGGTCAGAATACGACCGGCTGCCGCGAGGTGTCGGCGAGCGTGCTGACGCGCGAGCTGGCGGCGCACGTCGTCGAGGCGGGAGCGGCCTAACGCGGCGGCTGCGTCACCGCAATCCCGTCAGGGGGTCGCTGGATGCGCGGCCGCGCGCGCCGCGCGCCTCGCCCGCCAGCGCGAGTACGCATTCGTCAGCACGGCGCCGAAGCCGCTCGCCCAGGCGAGGAACTCCACCGCGAGGCCCGTCGCCACCAGCATGAAAACCACCGGGCTCAGCGGCCAGCCGCCGAGCGCGATCACGCGCCCGGCCAGCAGCGGCAGCAGGATGACGAGCAGGCCGAACCAGATGTCGGCAAACGGCGACATCGTCGCGATGCCGAATCGCCGCCGCGCCCACTGCCCCACCGCGTAGGCGGTGCCGCTGAAGCCGACCACCGCCATCACCAGCAGCACCACCAGCGCAAACGGCAGCAGCAGCAACAGCGGGATGCCAATCAACGACACCATCAGCACCACCGCGGTGATCAAGAACAACGGCGCCAGCAGCACCCAGGCGAGAAGCCCGACGACGGTCGACTGCACCGGATCGTCGCTGACGCGCTGCGCCGACCCCTCGACCTCGCGCCGCGCGAAGACGAGCGCGAGGCAGGCGACCATCGCCAGCAGGGCGAAGCGAAGAGTCGTGCCGGCGAGGCGCGCGATCGGGCCGAAGCCGTCGAACAGGTAGATCGGCCCCCACTGGTCGAGCCACGGCGCGTTGATCCTCGTGCCGATGTCCTTCAGCGACACTTCCGTGACCGCGCCGTTGATCTGCGCGCCGGGATCGCGCCGCAGGCGTCCGCCAACGACGACCACGTCGCCGTCGACCACCGCGTGCGGCCCGAGGTCCACCGAGCCGAGCACGGCCACGACCTGATTGCCCGCCTGTCCGTCGATCCGCACCGAACCCATGACGGCGACAACCTGTCCCGTCACCTCTTCGCCTTCATTCACGACCGCGTCGCCGAAAACGCGCACCATGTCGCCGTTCGAGCGCCGCACTCGCCGCGGCGGTTCCCGCGGCGGAGCGGTTCCGGGCGCAGGCTCACGCTCGGGACGCACCTCGCGCTCGGCGGCGGGCGGTGCCAGCAGCGCGCGAAGCGCGTCGGCATCGAGGTAGGACAATTGCAGGATCGCGTCGGCATCGTCGCCGACACGGTCGCGGAGCTCGCGGCCGGTCACCGGCACGCCATTGATCGCGATCGTGTCGGCGATCTCGATCAGCCGGATGCCGCCGCGCGGCGTCTTCGGCCTCAGCGCGACGCCGTTCGACAGCGGCACGATGTCGTATCGCCGCTCGATCCGTTCGCGCAGCGCCCGCTGCTCGGCGGCCGGAATCGTCTGCTCCGCGGCCGCACGGACCGCTGCGCCAGACACGGCGATTATCGCGACGACCACCGCGGCGCGCACGGCGGCGGCCAACACGACCCGAATCGGCTCTGCCAGTCGTTTCATTGGAGGGACTCCTGATCGGAACCGAGAAGCCGCTGCAGCGCCACGAGCGCGGCAATGGCAAGCGCGGACAACGCGATCATCGCGAAGGTCACGGTTGGATCGGTGGCCAGGGCCGCGGCGGCGCGGCCGAGGCTGGCCACCACCGGCCAGACGCCGGCGCCGGCCTGGAACGAGGTCGCGCCGCGAACCGTGCCGGCGATCACCATGTTCAGCAGGGCGATGAATGCGCTGGAGGCGAGCGAGATCGCCCACCCGGTGCCGAAGTACACCGCGGCGGCGGCGCCAGCGGCACAGCCCGTCAACACACCGGCCCGCACGCGCCGCGCGCGGCGCGCATCGGCGGCGGCCGCGGCCGCAACCGCGGCCATCGTCCGGGCGGTGAAATCGGGCGAGACCACCGGCTCGGGCACTGTCGTCTGGAAGACGGTGCGAAACGCCCAGTCGGCATCGTCGTCCCGCTCGCCCGCTTCGGCGGCGCGCCAACGCGTGTAGCTCCCGGGAGCGTCGTTCATGGCCTCTCTTCAGGACTACGCAGTCTTGCCGCCGGGCGTTGCGCTCATCGCGGCGGCGCCCAGCCCGACGCGGTCAGCCGCTGCGCGAGCTCCTTCCGCGCCCGGTGAACATGGGATCGCGCGGTCGCCTCGGGGACGCCGAGCACGGTGGCGATGTCGCCGAAGGACAGGCCGTGCTCGTAGCGCAGGACGATTGCGGCGCGCTGGTCGGGGCGGAGGCCAGTCAGCGCGAGCTCGAGGGCGCGGCCGAGCTCCCGCCGTTCGACGGGATCCGGCGCCGGCGCCGCGGCCGGTTCGTGCGCGCCGCCAGCCGCCATCTCCCGATTCGCGTCGATCGATTCGAGCGGCCGGTTCGAGCGGCGCATCGCGTCGATCGCGGTGTTGTGCGCGATCCGGAACAGCCAGCTCGAAAAGCGGCGAGTCGTATCGAACGCGGCGAGGTTGCGAAACGCCTTGACGAAGGTGTCCTGGGCGAGGTCCTCGGCGTGGGCGCGATCGCCGGTGATGCGCGCGATCAAGCTGATGACCGGCCGCTGATAGCGGGCGACGATCTGCTCGAAGGCAGACTGCGAGCCGGCGAGCGCCTGGACGACGAGCCGGGCTTCGCCTACCGTTTCGAGGTCAATCGGGATGGCCAGAGCCCCCGCTGGAGACTACGAAGCGCCGCGGGCGGACGTTGCACGGCTGAACTACTCTAAGGCCGGCGCCGCGCAGATGCAGGCATCATCCCTGGGGGCGACTTGGGCCACCTGCAGTATCCTGACGCGACTCAACTGATGGAACCGCGCGGATGACGAGCGGGCGGCCAGACCGCACTGCGTGGATCTACGTCGGCAGCTATGCCGCCCTCAGCCTCTACTTCACATGGCCCTGGCTCGCCAGCGGCGCCCGCCTCGGGATCTCGGACTGGGATCCGATCCTCTTCCAGCACGCGTCGGTCATCAAAAGCGTCTACGAGTACGGCGGGATGCCGTTCTGGAACCCGTGGTACTGCGGCGGCGACGTGCTGTGGCAGAACCCGCAGGCGCCGCTGTTAACGCCGACCTATCTGTTCGCGCTCGCGGTGCCGCTCGCCGTGGCGATGAAGCTCAACATCCTCGTGCACTACGGCGCCGGATTCGCCGGCATGCACCTGCTGCTGACGCGAATATTCCGGCTCTCCTACGCGCCGGCGGTGTTGTTCCTGGCGTCGACCTTTACGCTCGCGGGCGGCGCGGCGTTCCATCTGGTTGTCGGCCACGCCACGTTCCTGCCGTACTTCTACCTGCCGTGGACGCTGTTCTTCTTCCTCTCGGCGCTCGAGACCGGCGCCATGCGGTTCGTCGTTGGCACCGCCGCATCGATCGCGGTCGGCATCTACGCCGGCGGCACGCACGTCGTCTTCATGACGGCAGTCGGCCTCGGAGGTTTCACGATCGCCCTCGCCACGCTGCGGCGCGACTGGCGCCCGCTGGCGCTGCTGGCGGCCAGCGGAGGTCTGGCCGCACTGCTGGCTGCCCCGAAGCTCATTCCTCTTTTGCGGTTCGTCGCCACGCCCAATCTCGTCGACATCCGCTACTTCGTTCCGGAACCCGATCGAGTCACGGCCGACATGCTCCAGCACCTCTTCACCGATGCGCACCAATACCCCCGGCTGCGCTTTTCCGGCCAGTTGTACGGCTGGCACGAGTACGCGAACTACCTCGGGCCGCTCGGGCCGCTGCTCATCGCCGCCAGCTTCGTCTGGATCCTGATCGATCGTCCGGCGCGTCGCTCGAACGCGATCGGCGTCGCGCTCGCGGCGACCACGCTCATCCTGTTCGTCCTGATGCTCGGCGAGTTCGCAAGCTACGCGCCGTACGTCCTGCTGCGCCGCCTGCCGTTGATGTCGCAGTTCCGCCTGCCCAGCCGCTATACGTTGGTCGTGACGCTGTTCGGCGTCGCCATGGCCGCGTGGGTAATGGGCGGACTGACGCCTGGGGACGCCACCGATCGCCGGCTGCGGCGTTTTGGCGGCATCCTCCTCGTTCTCGGCGCCGCTGATCTCGCGTACTGGAACCGTGTACATTTCGCCGGTTCGTTTACGCTGCCGCC
>Ga0207708_10001459_pt1 | contig 17688 bp, 7 predicted proteins | sample KBSK5101metaG_FD_184340 | JGI IMG/M metagenome (GOLD analysis project Ga0207708, IMG submission 184340) | Corn, switchgrass and miscanthus rhizosphere microbial communities from Kellogg Biological Station, Michigan, USA - KBS K5-10-1 metaG... | ecosystem: Host-associated > Plants > Roots >...
GCTCGGCGTGGACGTCCGCTTGGGCGCCGGAGTGGAGGGCCTCGGGTACGAGGCGGGGCGCGTCGAGGGCGTCGTGGTCGATGGAGCCCTCGAGCCGTTCGACCTCACCATCGCCACCTTGCAGCCGCCCGCGCTTCGCCGGCTCCTGCCGGCAGACCTGCACGGCCTGCTCGATGCCTACCCGCCTCGCTACCTCGGCGTCGTCTGTCTGCTCCTCAAGATGAGGCGGTCGCTGCTTCCCTATTACTCGGTGAATATCTGCGAGCCGACCCCGATCACGACCGTGGTCGAAACCTCCCATGTCGTCGGCACCGAGCACACGGACGGGCTCCGGCTCGTGTACCTACCCAAGTACTGCGAAGCGAGCGCGCCGGAAATGACCGAGGACGACCAGGTCATCTACGAGCGCTTCACGGCCATGCTCGCCCGGCTGGCGCCCGGCTTCCGCCACGAGGACGTCGTCGACTGGACAGTGCAGCGCGCGCCGCTCGTCGAGCCGGTGCATCCACTGGGAGCGCGGCCGCGGGTCGCGCCGGTCTTCCCGGCTGTGGACGGGCTCGCGCTCGCGTCGGCCAGCCAGGTGTATCCGCGGCTCCTGAACGGCGATTCGGTGATCGAGTTCGCCGAGGGCGTTGCCAAGGAGGCGATGAGCCGCCTCCACGATGCCCATCCCCGTCCGGCGACGCTCGCCGCGGCAGTCTGAAAAAAGGCGTAGTTGCGCGAAGTCGCGGCGAAAGAAGCGCCGCGCCATCGGCGTTCTTCTTGCGGATGACGACGATCCTCCGGTACGGAGCGCGCGCGCGCGGGCGGCGCCTGCTCTTGCTTGTCTGCGCTGCAGCCGCGGTCGCTGTGCCCGGTGCGACGCGTGTCGCCGACGCCGCCGTCACCTGCCCGAACTCGAATCCCATCGTGCAGGAGAACCAGTGCCAGAGCGCGGGGACGACGGCGTGGCAGCTCTCGAACTACAGCGAGAACATCGGCGGCTTCGCCACGCAGACGAGCTTCAACAAGGGAACGGCCGTCCCGCTGAAGATCGCCCGCAACGTCCCTGCCTCGACGACCTCGGTGAACATCAACGTCTACCGGATGGGCTACTACGGCGATCTGGGCGGTCGCCTCGTGCACACGCGCAACAACGTGGTCGTGAACAACAACGTCGCCTGCAAGCCGATGGACACGGTCACGGGCAAGTACGACTGCAGCAACTGGAACGTGACGTACACGATCCCGGCTTCGGCGCTTCCAGCGTCGGGCGTATATGTCGTGAAGCTGACGACGACCGACGCGGCGCACCTCGACAATCAGATCGTCTTCATCTACCGGGACGACAACCGCGTGCCGGAGTCGAAAATCCTGTTCGTCCTGCCGACGGCGACGTGGCAGGCGTACAACAACTGGGGCGGCAAGTCTCTCTACTTCGACAAGAACGGCGGCGCCAACACGGTGGCCGGCACGCCGAGAGCCGTCAAGGTTTCCTTCGACCGCCCGCTCGACAACAACGAAGCCGACCAAAACCGGTTCATCGGGCCGGACTTCTATCTGCTCGCCTGGATGGAGCGGCAGGGCTACGACATCTCCTACACGGACGACTACCAGGCGGCCGTGAACGGCGCTGAGCTGCGTCAGCACAAGATCATCGTCATCTCCGGCCACTCGGAGTACTGGTCGCTCGAGGAGTTCAACAACATGCTGGCGGCCCGAAACGCGGGGGTGAACATCGCGAGCTTCAGCGCGAACACCGCCTACTGGAAGGGCCGGTACGAGGACAACGGTCGCACGTTCGTCGAGTACAAGACCGTGCAGGGCGATGGCTCGGGCGGCAGCGGTCAGATCACTCCCAACGACCCCGGTCCCGACGGCATCGCCGGCACCGCGGACGATGCGCTGGGCCTCGACGGGATCGCAGGAACCGCCGACGACCACCCCGAGAACGCTACGACGACCTTCCGCGACAACGGCGCGCCGAACGGCGACCCGAACGCGCCCCCGGGTGGACGCGTGGGCCCAGACAAGCCCGAGAACCAGCTCTTCGGCGTCATGTACGTCGGCGACAACGACTCACATTTCTTCCCGCTGACGGTTCCGGCGAAGAACGCGAACAACGAGTTCTCCGGGGACAGGATCTGGCGCAACACGGGCATCTCCCAGAACACGTCGACGAACATCGGCCAGAACATCGTCGGCTGGGAATGGGACGCGGTCCCCACGAATCCCCAGTACACGTCGCGACAGCCCAGCGGCGTCAAGCGGCTCACGAACACGAACGTCCAGACCGTGACCGACAACAGCTGGCTTCTCGACGAGGGCCGGCAGCGCGGGACGAGTCCGCCGAGCGGCCAGCCCGGAACGGTGAACGCGGTTCGCTACACCGCGCCGAGCGGGGCTCAGGTCTTCGCGTCCGGGACGATGCAGTGGTCGTGGGGGCTCTCCAATGAGGAAGACCTACGGATCAAGCAGGCCACCTACAACATCCTCTCGGACATGGGCGTCCAGCCGGACTCGCCCGATCAGATCACCACCGACCCGGCAGGGTCGAATAAGCCGCCGGTCGGGTCGTTCACAGTCACGCCGGAGACGGCTCACCTGAACGAGACAGTCACCTTCGACGCATCTTCGTCCGCGGATCCGGACGGGACGATCACGAAGTACGAGTGGGATCTCGACGGCGACGGGACGTTCGAGACGAACACCGGCACGACGAAGACGGTCACCCGCAGCTATACGACGGAAGGCACCTTCGACATCCGGCTACGCGTCACCGACAACGGCAATGCGACCGACGTCTCCGTTCGGACTCTCACCGTGATCGGAAACCTCCCGCCGAACGCCTCCTTCACAGCCGCGCCCAACCCCGCAATCGTCGGGCAGACGGTGACGTTCAACGGCTCCGGCTCGAGCGATTCTGACGGGACGATCACGAAGTACGAATGGGATCTCGACGGGAACGGCACGTACGAGACCAACAGCGGCACGACGCCGACGGCGACGCGCTCGTACACGACGCCCGCCACGCTGACGATCGGCCTCCGTGTAACGGACAACGGGGGCAAGACCGCCACGACGACCCAGTCGCTGATCGTCAACAACGGAGGTGTGAGCTCCTACGGCGACGCCGTGCTCGACACGGCCGGTCTCATCCACTACTGGCGCATGAGCGAGACCACGGGCCCGACCTTCGGCGACACGAAGGGAACGACCCCTGCGACCGCGGCCGGCGGCGTGAGCTTCGGGGTGCCCGGCGCGGTCGCCGGGGATCCGAACCTCGCGGCGCGCTTCGATGGGGCCAGCGGGACGGCGAAGTCCACTGTCGACATGTCGTCGCTCGGCACGATCACGGTCGAGTTCTGGCTGAACTGGGACGCGTACAACGACGACGACAGCCTGGCCATGGAGTTCACCAACAACTTCAACCAGAATGGCGGCGGTTTCCTCATCGACCCCAACGCCCCGCAGCAGGGCGGCACCTTCGGCGTCGCGCTCGGCATGTCGGGCTCCCGCAACAACGCCTTCTTCGCACGGCCGAGCGCGGGCGCATGGCACCACTACGCCTTCGTCTTGGACACGACCGCCCCGGCCGCGACGCAGATCACCCCTTACGTCGATGGCAAGGCCGTCACGTACACCAAGATGGACAGCGGCACGGGTGCCGGAAACTTCGCGAATTCGGTCCTGAACTTCATGTCACGCGGGGGTCTCGGCCTCTTCGGCCGCGGTGCCCTCGACGAGGTTGCCATCTACGACCGCGCTCTGTCTCCCGCGTCCATTGCCGAGCACTATGCGAGCTTCGGGACGAACCGGCGGCCGGTCGCACGCTTCACGATGGCCCCGAACCCGGTCAAGCTCGGTGTCGCCGTGACATTCGACGGCTCGACCTCGAGCGACCCCGACGGAACGATCGTCAAATACGAGTGGGATCTCGACGGGAACGGCACCTACGAGCTCAACTCCGGAAGCAACCCGCGCGTCACGCGCGGCTACTCGACGCCCGGCCCGGTGGCCGTCCATCTCAGGGTCACGGACAACCTGACCGGGACGGATACCGAGACAGGAACGCTGAACGTCGGTGACCAGGCCCCGACCGGCTCGTTCACGGTGTCGCCGAACCCGGCAGTCGTCGACCTCCCCACGACCTTCAACGGGTCGGCCTCGAGCGACCAGGACGGCACAATCGTGAAGTACGAATGGGATCTCGACGGCGACGGTACCTTCGAGCTCAACACCGGCACGACGCCCACCGCTACCAAGACCTATGCGGCTCCGGGAACCGTCAACACCCGCCTGCGCGTCACGGACGACGGCGGCAACGTCGGCATCGCGTCGCTTGCCCTCGCCATCGGCGTCTCGGGCGTGAGCTCGCATTCGGACACGCTTCTCGACACGCCGGGGCTCGTGAGCTACTGGCGCATGGGCGACGCGGCCGGGCCCACGATCGCCGACAGCAAGAGCACGAACAACGCGACCGCCGCGAACGGGCCGGTGTTCGGCGCGGCCGGAGGCGTGCCGGGTGACTCGAACACGGCCGTCACTTTCGACGGCGTCAACGACTCGGCCCGCGCGAACCTCAATCTCTCGGGCACGAGCGTCGTCTCGGTCGAGTTCTGGCTCAAGTGGAACCGCTACGCAGACGACGACGCGCTCGCGATGGAGTTCACCGACAACTTCAACGGCAGCGACGGCGGCTTCCTCGTCGATCCCGACGCACCGCAGCTCGGCGGGACCTTCGGTGTCGGGCTCGGGCGTTTCGCCTCGCGCAACAACGTCTTCTTCCCGCGGCCCACCGCCGGCGTCTGGCACCACTACACGTTCGTCTTCGACACGACCGCACCGGGCGCGACGCAGATCACGCCGTATGTCGACGGCGCCCCCGTCTCGTACACGAAGCTCGACAGTGGGACGGGCGGCGGGCCGTTCGCCAACGCAGCGCTGAACTTCATGTCGCGCGGCGGAACGTCGCTCTTCGGCGGAGGGACTCTCGACGAGGTTGCCGTCTACAACCGGGCGCTCAGCGCGGCGACGGTCGCCGAGCACTACGCCTCGTCCGGCACGAACCGCCGCCCGATTGCCGCGCTCACGCTGTCTCAAACCTCGGTGAAGGTGAACAAGAACGTCACCTTCCGAGCGACCGGGTCGTCGGATCCGGACGGTTCCATCGTCAAGTACCAATGGGACACCGACGGGAACGGCTCGTTCGAGACCGACACGGGCACGACCAACTCCGTCACCCGCTCGTACACGACGACCGGTGACCGGGTCATCAGCTTGCGGGTCATGGACAACCGCGGCGGAACGGACGTGGACTCGAAGACGCTCTTCGTGGGCAACGACGCTCCCACGGCGAGCTTCACGATCAGCCCGAACCCGGCAATCATCGGACAGACGGTGACCTTCAACGGGTCCGCGTCGAGCGATCTCGACGGTACCGTCGTGAAGTACGAATGGGATCTCGACGGGAACGGCACCTTCGAGACCAACACGGGCACGACCGCGACCACGTCGCGGGTCTATGCGAACGCTGCCACCGTGAACATCGGCCTGCGTGTAACGGACGACGACGGGGCGACGGGCACGACGACGCGCGCGTTCAGCGTCAAGTCGGCCAGCTATCAGAACGCCGTCCTCGCAACGCCGGGTCTCAAGGACTACTGGCGCATGGAGGAGCTGTCCGGTCCGACGTTTGCGGACTCCAAGGGCTCGAGCCCCGCGACCGCCTCCGGTGGCGTGGCCTTCGGCAGCCCCGGGGCGCTCCCTGGCGCGGGCAACGCGGCCGGTCGCTTCGACGGCATCACCGGATCCGCGGCGGCGAACATCGATCTCTCCGCCTCCACGGCCGTCACCGTCGAGTTCTGGCTGAAATGGGATGTCTACGCGGACAACGACGCCCTCGCGATGGAGTTCACGAGCAACTTCAACCAGAACGACGGCGGCTTCCTCGTCGATCCGAACAGCGCGGACGGGACGTTCGCCGTCTCCATGGGCCGGGACACGTCGCGGAACTCGATCTCCTTCACGCGGCCGAGCCCGAACCAATGGCACCACTACGTCTTCGTGCTCGACACCGCCGCCCCGGCCGCCACCCAGATCACGCCGTATGTGGACGGCCAGCCCGTGGCGTTCGCCAAGACTCAGAGCGGCACCGGGGCCCCGGTGTTCGCAAACTCGACGCTGTTTTTCATGTCGCGCGGCGGCGCGAGCCTCTTCGGTGCAGGCGCTCTCGACGAGGTGGCGATCTACGACGGCGCGCTGAGCGCAGCGACCGTCGCAGAGCACTACGCCGACGGTACGCCGTAGGCCGGTCATGGGCCGCATCAGTCCGACACTGACCGCTGAATCACCGCGGACGCCAACGGCACGCATCCCCCGGACCGAGGCCCGCGCCGGGATGGCGATGTCGCTGGCCACGTTCGCGATGGCTGCGGCGTCCGCCGCTCAGGCCGTCCTGTACCTGAGCCTCTTTGGGGCAACGGAGCAGACGGACGGATTCTTCGTCGCCTTCGCCGTCTACACGACGTTCGGGGTGTTCAGCCAGAGCCTTCGCCTGACGTCCGTGCCCCTTCTCATCGAGCCGACCGCGCGTCTGACCGTGCGAGAGTTTGCGGCTGGCCTGGGCCTCGTGGCGGTGCCCGTCCTGCTCCTGACCGAGCCGCTGGCCGGCCGATTTGCTTCGGTCATCGCGCCCGGCCTGGGGCCAAGCGGGAGAAGCGTCACGGAATCCGCGCTCATGATCCTCGGGCCCGCCATCGTCCTGCAGCTCTGGGCAGCTGGCGCTGCGACCGTTCTTGCCGTGAGGGGGAACTTCTCCGCTGTCGCCACGAGCTACATCGCGGGCGCCGCAGCAGGCCTCATCGTCTTCCTCCTCCTCATGGAGACCGCCGGTGAGCTGACGCTCGGCTGGTCGATGCTGGCGATGGCAGTCGTCACCGCCTCGTCGATGGGTCTGGGAGTGCGCGCGTCCGGGGGACTGGGCGACAGCCGCGAACCGCTTCGCGTGAGGCCGCTGCTCGGCAAGACAGGCCTCCTCCTCGGGCGAACCCTCATCTACCTCGCGCTCAACCTTCTCTTCGTCGTGACGCTCGCCTACGCGAGCCGCTCGGTGACCGGCGACACGACGGTTCTCTCCTACGCCTACCTCTTCGCCAGCTATCTCGTGGCGGGAACCGGGATGGCGCTCGGAATGTCGCGCATTCCCGACATGACGCGGATCGCGCGCGCCGACCGGCGAGCAGTGCTCGACGACACCGTGCTTCCCGGCTTCCGCTACGCGATGCTTCTGGCCGCTCCCGCGCTCGCAGGGCTTGTTGCGGCGGGCGCTCTGCTCGTGCACGACCTGTTCCCGACGAGCCTCGACGCCGACGGCGTCTCTACCCTGCGCGTCTTCGCCGCCCTGCTGGCGGTCTGGACGTTCCCGGCGCTCGTTGTCAGCCTTCTGCTGCCCGCTCTCTTTGCGTTCGGGCGGGCGACGGCGGTCAACCTGCTCGCACTCCCGCTCGTCGCGCTTCATCTCGCAGCGACCGCAGGCGGCAGCGCACTCTTCGGCGTCAACGGGGCTGTGGCGGCGCTCGCCATCGCCCCGGCGGCCTTCGCGATGGCCCTGATCGTGCTCGCGGCCGGGCGTGACAGTGCCGGACTCGTTCGCAGGATCGGGATGGACGCGCTCCGCTTTTCCCTGCTCGCCGCCGCGTCCTACGGCCTGGCCGCGATCCTCGGAGAGAGCATTGGCGGCCTCGGCGGAGCGCTCGTCACCGGTGCGCTTGGTTCCGTGCTCTACCTTGCCGGGATGCCGCTCGTCGCGCCGCGACAGGTAACCGTTCTCCTCGGCGCGCTTCGACCGACGGGGACATGAGCGTCGCGGTCAGGGCCAGGCCGGCAAGGCCGGACACGACCGTTCTCCGGCTTGTCCGGTCCGCTGACGCAGTTGCCGTCGGGCTCCTCGGCCTCCTCTTCATCGCGCTGGTCGCCCTGACGTGGCGGCGATGGGGCAATCCCGAGATCGACGCCGGAGCCGAGCTGACGACGGCCGACCTCGTCGCGCACGGGGCGGTGCCATACGAGGACGTACGCTACTTCTACGGTCCGCTTGGCCTCTACGAGCTGGCGGGCGCCTTCCGCGTCTTCGGAACGAGCTTCACCGTCGCGTTCGCCTTCGGCCTCGCCCAGGCGGCAGCCATCTTCGGGGTCTTCTACGTCCTCGCGCGCCAGTGGCTGCGACCCGCGGCCGCCGGGCTGGCCACGGCCGTCCTCTTGGCGATCGGGTTTTCCGGCACGGCCTTCAACTTCGTCCTCCCGCACACCAACTCGGCGACGATGGGGCTGCTCTTCCTCCTGCTCGAGCTCCTCGCCATGGCCCGCGGTCGCCCGTGGCTCGCTGGGGTCGCCGTCGGCTTCGTCGGCCTCACGCGGCCGGAATTCGTCGTGGTCGCAGCAGGTGCCGCGGCCGCCTATGCCGTGGGAGTGTGGCGGGCCGACGGCAGGCGCGCGGCCGGAAAGTCGGCCCTCGCCCTCGCGGTACCGGGCTTGGCCATTCCCGGCGTCGTCCTCGGGAGCTTCGCCTTCGCGGTCGGAGCGGGGCGATTGCTCACCGAGAACCTTTGGCCTGTCGACTTCATTCGCAAGGCGGGTTTCCGCTCGCAGTCGTCCTGGATGCCGTTCACGCTCGAGAGCTTCGTCGGCCTCGTCGGCCGCGGCGTGGTCTACGGCGCACTGCTGGCTGGAGTCGTGATCAGCGTGCAGCGCTGGCGAACGGAGGGAGACCGATCGCGGCGTGCCCGGCTCGACGCCGCGTTGCCGGCCGTTGCGGCTCTTCTCGGGCTCCTTCTCCTGGATGCAGGGCTGCGGGTGACGGGCGCATTCTCGGGTCAGCGGTCGGCGATCGAGCAGGAGACCGAGCATCTGATTCTCGGCATGAGCTGGTTGCCGTTCCTCGCACTCTGCGTCGCATGCTGGTTGGCCGTCCGACTGCTCCGTGGCGACCAGGCGCCTCTTTCAGGTTCCTGGCCGGCGGATCTCGCTCTGGCCGCGGCAGCCGCTGCCCTCGGCCTCAGGGCGTACAACTCCTTCACTGCCGAGGGGTCCTACGCCCCGTACTACGCGGCGCCGCTCGTTCTCCTCCTGGGCATCCTCCACGAGCGGGTGGGCCTTCGCTGGCCGGCTGCGCGCACCGCTGCGCTCGCCTGCCTCGGAGCGGTGGCGGCCGGGCTCGCCCTCTACGCGCTCGTCGGCCTCTACGCCGACGACTCGACCGCGGTTCACACGCCGCGCGGCACCTTCCTGACGGACGCCGGCGCCGCACAGGCGATTCAGCAAACGGTCGACCGGGTCGTGACGGCAACCGACTCCGGCGATGCGGTCCTTGCCGCGCCTTCCGACGGGGGGCTCTACTTCATGACGGGCCGCAGACCGGCCCTGCCCGAGCTGATGCTCCTTCCCGGCCTCGTCGATTCGCCGGCCGACGAGGCCGCTGCGATCGAGCAGCTGAAGCGGCAGCGGGTGGGGCTCGCGATCGTAGGCTCGCGGGACTTCTCCGCGTACGGGTTCGAGACGTTCGGACGCGATTTCGACGCGAACCTTGTCGGCTGGCTCCGTAAAGCTGCCGTCAAGCGTGTCATCGTCGGCGATCTCGCGTCCCCGGCCGCCGGGACGTACCCATCACATGGCTTCGAGCTCCTCGCGCTTCGAGCCGAGATCGCGGCTCGTCTCACACAACCCTAACGGCCGCCACACTGGCTACTTACACCCTCGTCGTAGGCTGTCCGCGCTTCGCGCAAGCGAGGCGCTGCCTGCGACTGAGACGGCCCCTCTGCAACACGTCGCCGGGTTCAACCAGAAACGAACAGCGTTGGCCCAAGCCCACCCCCCCAAATTTCTCGCGCGTGTGCTCGTCGCGCTGATCGCCGCACTCGCGTTTCTTGGGGCACGGCCGGATGTCGGCGCCTCCGCCTCAACCGTGAGCTCGCTCTCGGCTCTCGAGACGGCCATTCGCAACGCTCCCGCGGGTGGGACGGTGTACCTCGCCGGAGGGACGTACGGCAGCGTGACGCTGAACAGACACAGGAAGACCTGGGTGACGGTGAGGCCCGTGCCGGGCAACTCCGTCCATCTCGCAGATCTGAACTTTGGGTCGAATGCCTCGCACATCGCCGTTCGGCGCTTCCAGGTGGACGGAGACGTCGATCTCGCGCCCACGGGAGCCGACCACATCCAGATCTTCGATTCGGACCTCTCCGGTGTCTCGGCGAAGTGGGGGACGAACCACATCCGGATCGTCCACAACTGGATTCACGACTGCAGCAACTGCATCGAGCTCGTCTCGACCGCCTCGAACGTGCCCGGCTCGCCCGATCCGAGCGCGACGGACCTGCCTCCCGTGCGCAACATCAAGATCGTGGGCAACCGCATCGCCCGCCCGAGCACCGACGCCATCTTCATGGGCAACTACCGTCACATCCGCGTGCAAGGAAACGAGATCACGGGTGTGATCGAGAACGGGAACCACAATGACGCGCTGCAGTCGGTCTACGGCGGCGACGATCTCGTCTTCCGCGGCAACTACGTCCACGACAACCGCGGCCAGGGCTTCTTCATCAAGGACGGGCGCGCGACCAACGTCGAGGTGAGCAACAATCTCTTCGTCCGGACGACTGGACCCCTGTGGCAGCTTCAGCTGTACCGGACGATCGGAGCGGTCGTAAAGCGGAACACGGCCTGGAACTCCGAGGCCCCGTTCATCCTCGAAGGTGCGGACAATCGGCGGGTCGTCGTTCGAAACAACGTGCTAAACGGCATGTACGTGGAGAACGGCCTGCAGAGCTACTACCGCAACCACGCGGTGCTCAAGCAGTATCGCAACATCATCACGAAGGAGAGCGGTTGGAACTGGGGAGCAACGTCACGCGACAAGACGGGTCGGCCTGACTTCCGCGCTCCGGGAAACAACGACTTTCGCATCACGAAGGCGCAGGCGAGAAGGATCGGCTTCGCGGCCGGGATCACCTGGGCGGTCCGGAACCGCGTCTTCGGGCCCCGTTAGCCCGCGAGCGCGACGTCCAGGATCAGCTCGAAGCGCCGTTTCCAGTCGTTCTCGAGGATGAAGGCCAGCCGGTCATCCTCGGAGGCCGGGCCGAGCGCGAGCGCCTCCTCGACGGCCGGAAGGAAGGATGAGCCGGCCGTGGCGAGCGCAACCCGGTCGCTGACGCCCAGGATCGGGGGAAGGTCGACCGCTGCGACCGGCCGCCCCGCGGCCAGGTATTCGTAGAGCTTGAGTGGGCTCATGGCCTCCGTGAGCGGAGTCCGCACATGGGGCACGAGGCAGACGTCCGCTGCGGCGACGAGCCCCGGGAGGTCTGGTCGATCGACCGGTGGGAAGACGTGGACGTTCGGCTCACCGGCGAGCGCGTCGAGCGGGTCGGACTCGCGAACCGGGCCGACCAGGCTGACACTGCCGTGCTCGTAGGCGCGAGCCACCTCCCGTACCTGGTCGACGTCGAGGCGGGTGTCCAGCGTCCCGACGTAGAGCAAACGAGGTCCGGGGAGCGAGAGAAACCAGTCGGGAGCCGGCCCGGGTCGCAGCCATTCGGACCCCTCGATTCCGTTGGGAACGACCATTGAGGGCCCGGTAGGAGAGATTCGGCTCAGAACGGTGTCGGACACCGCGACCACCCGGCGGCCGCTCGCGCGGATGCGGCCAAATGCCTCGGCGTACGCCGGCCACCAGCGGCGATGCGGTTCCCACGCGGCGAAATCGTCCCACCCGTAGTAGGTGACGGCCCGGGCCCATTCGAACCGTCCGAATCCGGCGAGCAACGGGTGCGTGGTGATCACGGCCGGTTGCTCCAGGCCGAGCCGCCGTGCGGCGCGCCAGACGCTGCGCTCGTACGCCCTTGCCGTCCGCTCGATTGCGCCGCCGTCGCTGGGGTCGAAACGCCGAAGACGGAGCGGCTGGTGCAGCCGGACGTCAGCGGACTCGGCGTACGGCTCCTCGCGCTGGCGAAGAGCCGAGCGTGCGAGCACAACGGGGAGGCTTCGGTAGGGATTCGATACGAGCAGTCGGCGGACGCGCGACGAGGAGGGAAGCGCCGCGGCGAGCCGGTCTTCGGGCATGCAGAGACCACGGCGGATGGCTCCAGTCCAGGTCGTGAACGAGAGCGCGAACACGAGGTCGGAGATCCGTGCAGGGGACTCCACGGCGACGGCTTTGGTCGTCACGGCCATCACTTCACGAACGATTCGGCCACGGCCGCCCTTTTACGACCCGCAAGTCGTGACTTCGCGCTGACGTTCATTGTCCGGCACGGGTTTCCCGTGTCATGCGCACATGAGCGAAGGGAGCCATCCGACCGGACCAGCGGCCGCCGGGTCGAGCGGCTCGCTGCGCGATGCGACCTTCCGGGGTGTCCGCTGGGTGGCGCTCGCGCGCGTCGGAGCGGAGTCGTTTGCGTTCGTCTCGGCGGTGGTCCTCGCGCATCTCATCCCGCCTTCGGAGTTCGGGCGCGCCGCCGTGCCCCTTGCAATCGTCCCGCTTGCGGTCATCCTCACGTTCGAAGGCTGTGCCTCCGCGCTCGTACAGCGGAAGGAGGTCGACGAAGCAGACTTCGACAGCGCCGTTCTCATGAGCCTGATCACCGGGGTCGTCATGACCGCGCTCACGTTTCTGCTTGCGCGCACGCTGGGCGTGTATTTCTTCGGCCACCGGATCGGCGGCCTGCTCGAGCTCGTGTCGCCCGCGTTCATCCTGGCGAGCATCGGCGCCGCCCCCCGCGCACGGCTTTGGCGGCGGCTCGACTTCCCGCGCGTGAGCGTCGTCGAGGTGGCCAGCCTCGCGATCGCCGCCGCCTGTGCGATCGGGCTTGCGCTCGAGGGCCTCGACGCCGAGGCGATCATCGCCGGCGCACTGGCGGGAACCGCAGCGAGTTCGATCATGCTGTTCGCGCTCGCACCCTTCAAGCTTCGCCTGGGAAGCCGGGCGTCGGCACGACGGATCGCAGGGTTCGGCGTTCCCGCGGCGCTCGCGGGCCTCGTGGGCGTGGCATTTGCGAATGTGGCCTACGTCATCCTCGCCGCGCGCGCAACGGCGTTCCAGACGGGCCTCTACTGGCGGGCCTTCCAGCTCGGCGCGGCCTACCAGGAGAAGGTGAGCGGCATCATGCTCCGCCTCTCGTTTCCGGTTTACTCGCGGACGTCCGACCCGTCGGTCCTGCGGAGCCTCCATGAGCGGGCCACGCGCTTGCACGCGACCGTAGTCGTGCCGCTCCTCGCCCTCCTCATCGTGGTGGCGCCCGTGCTTGTGCCGTGGCTCTTTGGCGACCCGTGGCGCGGCGCTGTCGTCCCGACGCAGATCCTCGCCGTCGCCGGGATGATCGCCGCGGTGCTGACCGGCTATCCGCAGGTCATGTTGGCCGTCGGCCGTCCGCGGGTCCTGCTGCAGTTCAACCTGGTCGTCCTCGGGGTCTACGTCGGGGTCGTCGCAGCCACCGTCGACCGAGGGCTGACGACGCTCTGCGTCAGCGTCGTGGGCGTCTACATCGGCATCCTCGTCGGCGTCTACCGCTTTCTCCTGCGGCCGTACATCGGTGCGCCGATGAGTCGCCTGCTCACGGACCTGGCGCCGGCCGTCATCGGCAGCGTGGGCATCCTCGCCGCGGGTGTCCCTCTCCGGCACACGCTGACCGCGATGGGCGTGAATGCTCCCGCCACGCTCCTCCTTGTCGGCCTGGTCACCGCGATCGTCTATCTCGCCCTCGTTCGCGCCCTCTTCGCGGCGGCCTGGTCGGACCTCGTCCTCCTGGCGACGAACCTCGTGCCTCCGCGCTTTCACAAACGCAACCGGGCTCCCGAATCGGTGTCGCCGCTGAGCTCGACGACGACCTGATGTGTGGGATCGCGGGACAGGTACGGGTCGACGGCGGCAGGATCGCGCCGGAGCTCTTGCAGCGCATGTGCGCTGCGATCGAGCACCGAGGGCCTGACGCGCGCGGGGAGTACATCGCCGACGGCGTGGCGCTCGGCATTCAGCGCCTGCGCGTGATCGACCTCGAGACGGGCGATCAGCCGATCTCCAACGAGGACGGCACGGTGGTCGTCGTCCTCAACGGGGAGATCTACAACTACCGCGAGCTCCGCAACGAGCTCGAGTCGAGGGGGCACCGATTCGCCACGAACGGCGACACCGAGACCATCGTCCATCTCTACGAGGAGCACGGAAAGGACTGCGTCCGGCACCTACACGGGATGTTCGCGTTCGCGCTGTGGGACGCACGCCGGCGTCAGCTCTTGATCGGACGCGACCGCGTGGGAAAGAAACCGCTCTACTACGCCCTCGATGGCGAGCGTTTGAGCTTCGCGTCCGAGCTCCAGGCGCTCCTCGAGGACGAGACGGTCTCACGCGAAGTAGATCTCGCGGCTGTCGACAGCTACCTCGCCTACGGCTACGTCCCGGCCCCTGCGACCGCCTTCCGAGCGGTGGGGAAGCTCCCGCCTGCGCACACGCTCGTCTGGCGGGACGGGCGCGTGGATCTCGACCGCTACTGGTCGCTTGACTACGGGGCGAAGCTCGCCGGTCTCTCGGAGGACGAGGCTTGTGAGCGGATCCGGAGCGCCGTGAGGGCGGCCACGAGGCGACGAATGGTCGCCGACGTACCGCTCGGCGCGTTCCTCTCTGGAGGAATCGACTCGTCGACGGTGGTCGCGGCGATGGCGGAGGCGTCGTCGTCGCCCGTGAAGACCTTCTCGATCGGCTTCGACCGCCAGCCGTTTGACGAGCTTGCGCACGCCAGGCGGATCGCGGAGCTCTTCGAGACCGAGCATCACGAATTCGTCGTGCGGCCCGCGGCAGTCGAGGTTCTGCCGCGGATCGTCAGGCATCACGGCGAGCCGTTCGCGGATTCCTCCGCCATCCCCAGCTACTACCTCGCCGAGATGACGCGCCGTCACGTCACGGTGGCCCTGAACGGCGACGGCGGCGATGAAGCGTTCGGAGGCTATTCGCGCTACGTCGCCAACTCACTCGCCGGCCGGATCGACAGGGTCCCGCTTGGCATTCGCCGCCCCTTGGCCGCCCTCGGCGGCAGCCTTCCAGCCGGCGGGGCGATCTCGAGCCCGGTGCAGCGCGCTCGCCGCCTGCTCGGGAACCTGGCGCTCGACCCGGCCGAGCGCTACGCGCGGTACGTGCAGATCTTCGACGGGGAGCAGCGGAACGCGCTCTACACGGATGAGTTCTCCGCGGCGCTCGCCGGGAGCGACGCGCTCGGAACGATCGTCGCTCCCTGGCAGGCCGCCTCTGGGCTCGACGTTCGCGACATCATGCTCGAGGTCGACAGCGCCACCTATCTTCCCGGGGACCTCATCGCGAAGATCGACATCGCGACGATGGCCCACGCCCTCGAAGCGCGCTCGCCGCTCCTCGACCATGAGGTGCTCGAGCTCGCAGCTGCGTTGCCGGCGGAGCTGAAGATTCGTGGTCGCGAGAAGAAATGGATCCTCCGCCGGGCGATGCGCGGCTGGATTCCGGACGAGATCCTCGACCGTCCCAAGCAGGGCTTCTCCGTCCCTGTCAGCGACTGGCTGCGCGACGAGCTGTCAGCCTGGGCGCGGGAGGTTCTGCTCGACCCGGGCACGCTCGCCCGTGGCTGGTTCCGCGAACGAGGCGTTCGGGACATGCTCGGCCGCCACGCTGCCGGCTGGGACGCCGAGGCGCCTCGCATTTGGTCGCTCCTCGTGCTCGAGCTCTGGCAGCGCGAGGTCGTGGAGAGGCGAGCCGAGCCCGTCGAGTCGCTCCTTCCCGTTTGAGCCCGCGGCCTGCTGGCTGCCGAGGCTGACGGGACGGAAGGGAGGCGGAGCGAGACCTGCGACGACCGCGAGCGCCTGCCGTTCTGCCTGAAACCGCGAGCGTCGTTCGGGCCTCAGCAGGGCGAGCGGCGCGAGCATGACGACGCGGATTGCGTGGCGTAGACCGAGCGCGGTCTGGAACAGGAAACGGCCGGCCACCCCAAAGTGCTTTTGCGCGTACAGGACCTTCGAGTAGCTGTTCTGCGCATAGAGGTCGGGCCGCAGCATCCGCCCGGTGTGGTGCACGAGCCTGGCTTTCGGCAGATGGCGGATGTCCCATCCGGCGGCGCGGAAGCGACGGCACCAGTCCGTCTCCTCCGAGAACAGAAAGAAGCGTTCGTCGAGGAGCCCGACGTCGGCGAGCGCAGTTGCCCGGACGAGGAGGAACGAGCCGACGAGCCAGTCGGCTGAGATCTCGCGTGCATAAAGAGCCTCGTCGGTCACGTCCTCGCTCAGCCCCGCGAGGCCGGGCAAGCGCGGAAGCATGAAGGCCTCTCCCGCCTGCCGGGCGGGGGAGGGGAAGCGGCGGATCGTGTGCTGCAGCCGCCCGTCCGGCCAGAGCTGGACCGTGCTCGCCACGCCCACCTCGGGCCGCGCGTCCATGGCCTTCACGAGATCTTCGAGGGTGCCCGTCACGAGTTCGATGTCGGGATTCAGAAGCAGTACGTAGCGGCCTCGGGCCTTTCGAAGAGCGACGTTGTTTCCGGCCGCGAAGCCCACGTTCGCGACCCGCGTGACGTTCACGCCCGGAAAACGCGCCTCGATCGCGTCCGGCGTGCCGTCGGTGGAGCCGCTGTCAACGAGAAGCCATTCGACGGTGACGTCGCCGAGCGCGGCCTGCACGGAGTCGAGCGTCTCGAGCGCCCGCTCGCGCCCCTGGTGCGTGACGACCACGATCGAGACGTCCGGCGTCCTCGGCATGGGCTAGGCGACCAGAAGGCCCACGGGACCTTCCTGCGAGCTCGCACCGTTGCTCGAGGAGGACGCGTCGCCGTCGACGAAGATGCGCTGCCAGCGCTCCAGCAGGAGCACCGCGAGGAGGATCTGGCTGGCCTTCTTGTTCCGGCGCGCGGCGATCAGGCGCGTGAGGGCATCGGGGTCGTACTGCCCGCGCGCGAGCGTACGCCCGTCGCGGAGCGTCTCGTGGACCATGCCCTCCTGGTGAACCGCGAGCCAGGCTCCGAGAGCGGAGTGGAAGAACCCTCGCTTCGGCTTGTCGATGATGGCGTCGTCGACCAAGCCGCGGCTTGCGCGGCGGAGCAGCTCTTTCCGGCGGAGTCGCCAGACGCGTCGCGAGTCTGGCAGGCGCGAGCAGAACGCCACCACGTCGTGATCCATGAACGGCACCCGGACCTCGAGCGACGCAGCCATCGACATCTTGTCGAAGTAGAGGAGCATGTTGTCCACGAGCGCGAGGCGTGTGTCGAGGTGGAGCGTCTCGCCAAGCGGGCTCAGCGAGACCGGCGCCATGTGCGCCCGGACGACACCGGCAATCTCCTCTTCGGCTCCTGGCTGACGGAACTGCTCGAGCAGGAGCTGTTTTCGTTCGTGCGGCTGCAAGACGCGGCTCATCGCCAGGAGCCTTGCCGCCGGATCCTCCGTCGTGAGGGCGGTCATCCCGCGCTCAAAGGTCGAGCCTTTGGGCGCGGCGTGGGCCAGACCGGCACCGAGTCGCCGGAGTGGCCGCGGTGCCACGCGCGCGGCCGAGGCGAGCGACGCGATCTCGTGCTTTCGGTAGCCGCCGAGCAACTCGTCCGCGCCCTGGCCCGAGAGCGCCACCGTGACGTCCTGTCTCGCCAGGCGGCTAAGCAGGATGAAACCAAGGCATGAGACGTCGGCGATCGGCTCTTCGAGATGCCACAGCGCTTCGTC